>WNFT01005586.1_pt1 | contig 11015 bp, 13 predicted proteins | sample 5400191 | NCBI WGS metagenome assembly WNFT01 (sample SAMN13153359, study PRJNA577476) | soil metagenome | isolation source: 80 cm saprolite under Madrone tree | place: USA:California | collected 2016-06-14
GTCTTGAATGCGTCGTAACAAATCCTGCCGCAAATGTCCGCATCCGCAGGTGTGCCGGGCCGAAGTTTGATGTCCATACAGGATTGCGACTTCTGCGACCTCAGACTTCTTGGAGCTCAATCAGCTTAGATTTGCGAAGTCCCCGTTCGCGTAACTGCTCATCGCGATGATAATGCTCGCGCGCTGCCATAATACTGGCGCGGCCAAGATATCCGACAACCGTTTTCTCGTCCGCACGATCCACTACTGGCGTCATGTAATGTCACTTGTCACTTTCGCCATTACGGGATTATCGGCAAGAAATTCCATGATTTTGTTCTCGTGCGAAAGCGCGCACTTTGTCATTCACTTTTAAGCGCACAGGCCTGATCTTTGAAATCGCTCACACAACATATCTGGTTCGAAGTCCCCCGTCGACGCGGGTTCATCAACATCACACAGAAAATTGAGGAGCTCGTTCGGCAGAGCGCTGTGACTGAGGGTATTTGTCTGGTGAACGCCATGCATATCACCGCTTCGGTATTCATCAACGACGACGAACTGGGGCTACATCATGATTATGAGGTATGGCTGGAAAAACTTGCTCCACACGCTCCGACGAACACCTATCGACACAACCGAACCGGCGAAGACAACGCTGACGCCCATCTCAAGCGCCAGATCATGGGTCGGGAAGTGGTCGTCGCAATTACCAAGGGCAAACTTGATTTCGGACCATGGGAACAAATCTTCTACGGCGAATTCGATGGGAGACGGCGTAAACGAGTACTGGTTAAGATAATTGGAGACTAACTACTTCCGCGGTGTGATCACTCGTCGCAGACTGCTTTCTTAAAGTTGCCACGGAATGAAAACAACCAGGCTTGAAGCGTTCAGCGACGGTGTACTAGCGATCATCATCACAATTATGGTGCTAGAACTAAAAGTGCCGCATGGGGTTGACCTTGCCGCATTGAAGCCACTGCTACCAGTGCTTTTGAGCTATGTATTAAGTTTTATCTACCTCGGCATTTACTGGAACAATCACCATCATCTTTTCCAAGCCACAGAGCAGGTCACCGGCGGGATTCTCTGGGCAAACCTCCATTTGCTGTTTTGGTTGTCGCTCTTTCCTTTTACCACAGGTTGGATGGGCGAGAACGGGCTAGCTGCCATTCCGACTGCCGTATATGGTTTCGTTCTACTGATGGCAGCTATCGCTTATGTTGTTCTCGAGCGCGCTATCATTGCCAGGGAAGGTCACGACTCCCTTCTGGCGCAGGCCGTTGGCCGAGAGTGGAAAGGCAAACTCTCTCTTGTGCTTTATCTCGCTGCTATCCCACTCGCGTTTGTCAGTCCATGGATTGCCGCCGGATTGTACGTGTTCGCCGCGCTCCTCTGGTTGGTTCCTGACCCGCGGATCGAGCGGAAGCTGGAGAACCGAAAAGAGTAAATCGATCTGAGAATTCGATTGCGTTTGGAGCGCCTTCGTCTTACACGCACGCCACTTGCCTTAATCATGATCGCGTTGCCGGCAGCAATGTATTTTCTTCCTGAACGTGGAATCGGAAAATTCGAACGCTATCAGCAAACTTCTTCTGACCTTTTATTTTAAAGTCCTGTCATTTGCTCCAAACGTTCGGGGTATCGCTCGCCTTGCACCTTAATGTTTGATCCGGCGGTTTCGATCTCACGCAGATCGTCGCGCGTCAGTTTGATCTCGACCGCTCTAATGTTCTCTTCCAGCCGCTTCAGTTTTGTTGTCCCGGGAATTGGAACAATCCACAGCTTCTGCGCCAGCAACCAGGCGAGTGCGATCTGAGCTGGCGTCGCTTTCTTCCGTTTCGCGATCTCGTCGAGCAAGTTCACCAGCGCTTGATTCGCTTTCCTGGCTTCCGGTGTAAAGCGCGGAAGCATATTGCGAAAGTCGGAACTTTCGAACGTCGTGTTTTCGTTCAGCTTTCCCGTGAGAAAACCTCTGCCGAGAGGGCTATATGGAACAAAACCGATCCCGAGTTCTTCGAGCGTTGGTAACACTTCCTTCTCGGGTTCTCGGAACCAAAGCGAGTATTCGCTCTGCACTGCCGCGACCGGTTGCACTGCCTGCGCGTGACGAATCGTCTGCACTCCCGCTTCCGAAAGGCCGAAGTGCTTCACTTTTCCTTCGTCAACCAGCTCCTTCACCGTTCCAGCGACATCTTCAATCGGGACGTTGGGATCAACACGGTGTTGATAAAACAAATCGATCATATCGGTCCTTAGTCGCTTCAGCGAAGCTTCGGCAACTTCTCTAATGTGTTCCGGCCGGCTATCCAGGTTACTCCACCTCGTTTCGGGTTTGGAATCAGGTTTGAATCCGAACTTGGTGGCTATCACCACTTGGTTGCGAAACGGGGCGAGCCCTTCGCCAACAAGTTCCTCGTTCGTGAAGGGGCCGTAAACTTCGGCGGTGTCGAAGAATGTGACCCCGCGTTCCACCGCTGCGTGCAGAAGCGAGATCATCTCCCGCTTATCTTTCGCCGGACCGTACGCAAAGCTCATTCCCATACAGCCAAGTCCGATGGCTGAAACTTCCAGATTACTCTTTCCAAGTTTTCGCTTTTTCATTCTAAGACGTGGATTTGTTAAATAACCTCCTAGGGCGTGACCATTACCTTAATGGCTTCCCTATCGTTCATCGCTCGATAACCGCCCGGAACGCCGTCAAGGCCGACGGTCCGATCGAACACACGACCGGGTCCGATATTTCCTTCAAGAACATCCGGCAAAAGCTCCTCGATGTAAGCGCGCACGGGAGCGGGCCCGCCGCCGACCGTAACATTGTTGTAAAACGCCGGCTCCGATCCGGGAATCGTCTGCTCCTGCGGAACGCCGACGCGCCCCACTGCGCCACCTGGACGAGCGATGCTGATCGCGGTATTCATTGCTTGTTCAAGTCCGACGCATTCCAACACGGAGTGGACGCCGTAGCCACCGGTGAGTTCGCGAACTCGATCCACCGCTCCGTCGCCTCGTTCGCTCACAACGTTTGTGGCGCCAAAATCCTTGGCGAGCGCAATGCGGTCGGCATGGCGTCCCAGGATAATGATCTGCTCAGCGCCAAGTCGCTTCGCGGCAATTACGCCACACAACCCGACAGCTCCATCGCCGACAACGGCCACGCTCTTTCCGGGTGCCACCCGTGCGATGACCGCAGCATGGTGTCCGGTGCCCATCACGTCGGCGAGTGTTAATAGTGATGGCATGAGCGCGTCGTCTGCGTGCGCGCCAATCGGAAAGAGTGTTCCATCTGCCAAAGGAATCCGTACCGCTTCGGCCTGTGCTCCGGCAACCTCTGGCGTGCCGAAAAAACCGCCATGGACACACGACGTTTGAAGGCCGTCGTGACAAAACACGCATGTGCCGTCGGAGAACGCGAACGGCATGATAACGAAATCACCGCGTTTAATCCTTCGAACGTCTGCGCCAACCTCTTCGACCACGCCTATCGCTTCGTGCCCCATCACGCGACCGGTGTCGCTGCGTTCCATTTTTTGATATGGCCACAAATCGCTCCCGCAAACGCACGCGCGGGTGACACGGATGAGGGCGTCAGTCGGTTCGATGATTTGCGGATCGGGCACGTTCTCGATCCGAACGTCGCCCGCGCCATACATCAAGGTTGCGCGCATAGTGGGTTGTTAGCTGTCTGAAAATCCTACTTCATTCAGATTTGAGCGACGCCATGTCGATGGAAAACCGATATTTCACGTCCGACTTGAGCAATCTCTCGTAAGCTTCGTTGACCTTCTGAATGGGAATGACTTCAACATCGGCGGTGATGTTGTGCTTGCCACAAAAATCGAGCATCTCCTGCGTCTCGGCAATTCCGCCGATGGCGGAGCCGGAGAAACTGCGCCGCCGCATGATGAGGCTAAACGCTGGCACATCGAGCGGCTCTGCTGGAGCTCCGACCAGTGTAAGATTGCCGTCCACCCCGAGTAAGTTGAGATAGGCGTTGATGTCGTGATCAGCCGAGACTGTGTCGATGATAAAATCGAAGGTGCCGGCGTTCTTTTGCATCTCGTCAGCATTGCGCGAAACGACAGCTTCATCGGCGCCGAGCCTGAATGCGTCATCTTTCTTGTTAGGCGACGTAGTGAACACGACAACATGCGCTCCGAATGCATGGGCGAACTTCACGGCCATATGCCCGAGTCCGCCGAGACCCACGACGCCAACTTTTTTTCCCTTGCCCACGCCCCAGTGACGCATGGGCGAGAACGTTGTGATGCCGGCGCAGAGTAGCGGAGCGGCGCCAGCGGGATTTAGATTCGACGGCACGCGCAAAACGAAGTGTTCATCGACAACGATGCTTTCGGAGTAGCCGCCGTAGGTGACACCGCCCAGATGTTTATCCGGCGAATTGAAAGTGAGAACCATGTTCGGACAGAACTGCTCACGGTCAGCTTTGCATTGTGGGCAGGTGCGATCTGAATCGACCATGCAACCAACCGCAACGACATCACCTGGCTTGTACTTGGTAACGGCCGAGCCGACTTTTGTGACCCGGCCAACGATCTCATGGCCGGGCACGATCGGGTAATTTGTGGCCATGAATTCGCTCCACTCGTTGCGGACCGAATGCAGGTCTGAGTGGCAGATGCCACAAAAAAGGATTTCGATCTGCACATCACGATCCGTCGGCTCACGACGCTTGATCTTGGTTGACGCCAGCGGCGATGTTTCACTGGCAGCCGAATAGGCTTTCGCGTTGTACGTAATAGGATGCATGGCTGATTTTATCTGCTTTTATCAAATCGCGGTCGCCGCGTGCGTGGGATTTTGTCGTGCCACGTTAGAGTGAATCCCGATTCCCTCCTTAGGATGAGAATCGAAATGCAAACTATGGTCGCGCTTAGTTCTCGGATTTTTGATTTGCAGTACGGGCCGTGCCTTAATCCGGTAACTTCACGCCGTTTTCGCGACTGCTCACGACATTCTTTTGAAAGGATGCCCACTTGAACGCCGGTTTTGATATGATCCGGTTCAGTTGCCATGGGAAACTTCAAGATAAGCTACCGCAGAGCTGCACTCGTCTTTCTCGGATGGACGCTGGTTAGCATTATCTTCGCAGGGATTTCTTATGCTGCTGCGATTGGCGAAAATAACAAAGAGTTTGGATTCATTTCTGCGCTCAGGCTGAATCTGGTTCAATTCTATGTTTGGGCGGTTCTCTCACCCCTTGTTTTTCGCTTCAGCCGCCGCTTCCCCATTGAGCTCCGTCCTCTCAATGTTCGTAATTTGTTGCTGTATTTTCCGGCGCTAATTTCATTCGCAGGCATCCATCAGGTCATTCATCTGGCTGTCCTTTGGTCGATCACTCCGCGCTGGAGGCAAAAGTATCCGGCCTTGATTGACTGTTATCGCGCTTATTTCGCGTTCGGATTCTATATCGATTTGATTATTGCTTTGCTGATCGTAATCGCGGTACACACGCTGCTTTATTATCAAAGCTTTCGGGCGAGCGAGCTGGCGCAATCCTCCCTCAAAGCCCAGCTGGCCCAGGCGCAGCTCAGAGCTCTCAAAATGCAGCTTCATCCGCATTTTCTTTTCAACACGCTGCACTCGATCTCATCACTTGTTTTGGAGGACCCGCCAAAAGCAAACAGCATGATTGCGCGACTCGGTGACTTCCTTCGATTAACCATCGATAATTCCGACCAGCAGTTGGTCACCCTCAAAGAAGAAACTGAATTCCTCCGTTGTTATCTGGACATTGAACAGGTGCGATTCGGGGATCGGCTAACTGTAACGTTTGAGTTGGAACCGCAGACGCTCTCTGCGCAGGTGCCCCATCTCATCCTGCAGCCCGTTGTGGAGAACGCCATCCAACACGCGATCGCGCCGCGCTCGACACGAGGCCATATCAACATTGAAGCAAAGCGCCTGAACAGCTTGCTTCGAGTCGCGATCAGCGATAACGGGCCTGGGATAAGTTCAAATGCCAATTTGCCTTGGAAACAGGGTGTAGGCCTGACTAATGTGCGCACCCGGCTCCAGCAAATCTATGGACCCGATTTTCGCTTTGAACTCATGAACACCAAGGGTGGAGGGGTAACCGCCTTCATGGAAATTCCCTTTGAGCGAGAGCCGAATCCCAACATTGACCAACAATCCACATGACAGATCGACCCATTAGAGCTTTGATCGCTGACGACGAAGCGCTCGCGCGAAAATTTATCCGTCGAATGTTAAAGGAGAATCGTGATTTCGAGATTATCGGCGAGTGCAGTAACGGCAAAGAAACCGTCGCGATGATCAGGAAAGAGAGGCCCGATGTTGTTTTCCTCGATGTACAAATGCCGGAGATGGACGGACTGGCGGTGCTTGAATCCATCGGGATTGAACAACTACCAGAAATTATATTTACGACCGCTTACGAGCAGTATGCGATTCGAGCATTCGAGCTTCACGCGCTCGATTATCTGTTAAAGCCTTTCGATCAGGCGCGATTCAAAGACGCGATCAAATATGCGAAGGAGCGGTTCCGCTCCGACCGTCACAACGAGGGACGAATGCAGTTAAGCGCGCTGCTTGAAAATATTAAGAACAAGCCGCAATACCTTGAGCGTCTCGTGATCAAAGCAGGCGGTCGAATCACCTTCCTGCCCACGAACGAGATCAATTGGATCGAAGCCGACGACAAATACGTACATCTCCACACGAGCAAAGCGCGCTCAATGGTGCGACAAACTTTGAGCGCGATGGAGGCGCAATTGAATCCGGCAAAATTCCGGCGTGTCCATCGCTCGGCGATTGTAAATGTCGAGCGGATCGCAGAACTACAACCGTTGTTCAGCGGCGAGTACTCAATACTTCTGCAGGATGGGACAAAGCTCACTCTCAGCCGAAACTACAAGGACAAATTGTTCGAGCTTCTGGGAAAACCGCTTTAGCCGGTCGGTAATTACGGCCTGATTCAGCGCGTTCGCGACTTTTCCCCCATCACTCACGACATTCTTGTCGGTACGCCATGCTGCAGCCGTATTCTCGTCCGCAAAGACCGAAAACTACTCATGAAAAACATCAATGTACTTTGCACACGGAAGCAATTTCTGATCGGCAGCGGTGCGGCCGCCATCGGTCTATTTTGCAGTCGCAATCTTTTGCAGGCTCAACCGGGAATTAGTCCGTCTGCTTCGGCGCCATTAACAACCCCGGAATCAGCTAACAATGTTCCCGATTTCCCCGAGCACCTTCCCAAGTTCGATCGGAGTCGCGTTAAGCGTTTCGTAATCGCTGGTCACGTGAATTTGCTCGCCGTAAGAGCAATGCTGTCCGAAGAACCGAACCTGATTAACGGAGCCATCGATTGGGGCAACGGGGATTTCGAGACGGCTTTAGGCGGGGCATCCCATATGGGCCGTCGCGACATCGCCGAATACCTGCTCGAGCACAATGCGCGCATGGACATTTTCGCGGCGACGATGCTCGGCAAGCTCGACATCGTGAAAGCCGCAGTCGTTGCATTTCCCAACATTGTGCACGTACCAGGGCCTCATGGAATCCCTTTGATTGTGCACGCCGAAAAAGGCGGGCTGGCGGCCAAAGATGTTTTGGAATTTCTGCGGCCGCTTGTCGGTCAACGCATCTCCTGGCGATGAACACAAAGCTTTTGATCCCGCTTATTTTGGTTTCGCTTTCTTTTGCCGCAGCGATTGCCGCTAACGACACTCGCGAACAAGCCGCTCGCATCATCGCGCAGATTCAACGAGCCGATTACGAAGGCGACCGGGTTGCGATGCAGCGCGGTTACGATGAGTTAAAGCCATTCATGGAAGACCAAAAGCTCGTGTCGCGCATTCGGTACTGGCGCGGCTTTGCGCAATGGAGGTTGGCGATCAACGGCTTCAACGATTCAGTCGATCCCAGGGAGCTAGAGCAAAACCTCAAGACCGCGCTGGACGAATTCAAAAGAGCGACAGAGAAGGATCCGAAATTCGTCGACGCCAAAATTGGAACGATTTCGTGTCTGGGTTTCCTGGCTTTCATGAATCGCAAAGACCAGGTGCGCGCGAAAGAATTGGTTGCCCAGATTTTGCCGCTGGTAGGTGAAGCTGAGGAGATGGCGCGAGACAATCCGCGGCTCATCTGGGTGCACGGCCCGATCCTTTGGAATTCTCCTCCCGAACGCGGTGGTGGCCAGGAAAAGGCAATTCAAAATTATCAGCGCGGATTAGAAGTCTGTTCGAAAATCAAACCGAACGATGATCCGCTTGAACCGTCGTGGGGCAAACCGGAACTAATGATGAGCCTCGCCTATTGTTATCTGAACGCGAACTCCGCCGACGTAAATACCGCCGAACGTTATGCGCGCAACGCGCTCGAAATTGTTCCGTACTGGCATTACGTGCGTGATATTTTGCTGCCACAGATCGTCGCCGCCAAAGCGAAACTGCAATAAGTCGTTGTTCAAACCGGGTGAACGCGCCAAATCCGATTGATCTCCTTTTCACCGGCATGGACAAGCTCAGCCCCGGTGACGACAGCCTGAGTCTGTACGTTTTGCGATCTTTACCGCAGCACCGTTTTGAGGTTGTGGTTGATGCCGGTTGCGGCGCGGGACGGCAAACATTTGTTCTCGCGGATGAACTCAAAACGCTAGTGCACGCAGTAGATTCTTATCAGCCATTCCTGGACCGCCTGAGACACCGGGCCAAAGAGAAAAATCTTGCTCAACTAGTGCGCACGCATTGGATGGACATGAAAGACATTCCGCGTGTCTTTCCAACAATTGACCTCCTCTGGGCAGAAGGTGCCGCTTACAACATTGGTTTCGCAAACGCATTGGCCAGCTGGGCAAGAGTGATCAGGCAGAATGGTTTCGCGGTAATCAGCGAGCTTTGCTGGCTACGCGACAAAATTCCGGACGTGGTCAGAGAATTCTTCCGATTGGGATATCCGGAAATGCAATCCGTTGAGCACAACATCGCGACAGCAGAAAAAGCGGGTTACAAAATATTCAACATCTATCCACTGCCGAAGGAAGCATGGGTGAAGGATTATTACGACGCTCTCGAGCCACGCGCCAAAAGCCTCGTTAGGCATTCGGACATCGCGGTCAGGGATTTTGCGATTGAGACACTTAAAGAGATTGGCACGTTTAAGGATGCGCAAGACAGCTACGGATACGTTTTCTATGTCCTCCAACGATCAGACTGAAGTCGAATTGAGAATCTCTAAGGAAATCAGGAAAACAGGACTTAGGAAAAAATTAAGTAATTCCGGCTTTGAAACTCCGTCGTGGTCCCACTCCGTCGTCGCTACCTCGCGACTTTACCTTCTATGTCGCTCATCCCTTTCGCTCCGTTCCAGCGTTCCTGAGAGATATTTTTTGATGCCGTGGCCTTACTGCCCATCCCAGGAGAGGCCTTCAGTAAATATTTTTATTTCGCTTCCGCCTCCCTCGGGCTTCACGAAAATCGTCAGAGTTGCATCGCCGCGCTTGCGTTTAAGGATCGATGATTGCGGCTGAACCAAATCGCTGCCGTCGTTAGTCCAGCCTTGCGTTTTGAGATTTGCGGCGAGCTCTGCGCAGGTCTTCTTCACGTTTGATTTGCTCTTGAACACAACATGTTCAACAACCGTGTTGTACTCGACGTCAGTGGCATCTTTCGTCAGCGCGAGATCCTTCACGTTGAGTGCCCCAGCCATCGGTTTTGCCGCGGGTACATCATCCGACTCTTCCGTCCCTGGCTCCTCGCCAGACTTCGTGCTGGCTGGCTCGTCTTCCTTGTCGAGCTTCTTCGATTCGGTGGGTTGAAACTCTTTCGGGATCTCTCCCAGCGGAGCGACAAACTTGATCTTTACGTCCCACTTCTCCCCAAACGTATCGACCTGCCCGCCGGTCGTAAGGTCGCCTTCCACTTTGCCGCCCTCGAAACTGAAGTCGTTCGTGTGAATCGAGCCAATCGAGCTGAAGCCCTGTTTTTTATGCGCGCTGTGGACCACCTGGCAGCCAAAGATTTCGCCATCGTCATTGAGCGAGATGATCAGCGCGCTGCCGAATCTGCCGAACGAAGCGTTGAGATCGGGTTTCTTATCCTTGGAATGATCCTTTTCCGTAAATACCAGGTCCATGCTGGGTTTATCACCGAATGGCTCACGCCAGTGTGCCGACACATAGACCAGCTTCGCATCTTTGCCGTTACCCTTGAACACGCCGCTTACCGAAGGCTTCACGTTCGCGGCCGGGCCGGGCTTTTTAGTTATCGATGCAGGGAGCGAATCGCCGGCCTTGATCAGCGCCACGTCGAAACGCACATCGAAGCCACTGGAAAACATCGCGTCGGTCTCATTCGCCTGGCTGGCTTTGCCAATCACGTGACCGTCCTGCAACTTGAGTTCCCCGGTCGCACTGCCTCGACGGCGGCCGAGCATCGTGCCTCCCGCGCCGGCACTCCAGTACTTGAGTTCGCCCGTCGTCTTAAAAACTAGCTTTAGATATGGCCGGTTGAAATCGCCGTCGCCACCATCCTTCTCCGCTTCTTTCGTTTCTTTCAGTTTCTCACCGGCAACAGCCTGGCCACTAAGGACCACCACGATCGCTTTCTCGTTGTCGATTGTTGTCTCGTACGCTAGGGCGTGTTTCAACGGATAGGTCTTCTTCTCCAACATCAGCGTCGCCTCGCCCACCTTGATTGTCGCTTCCTGCGGAAAAAGCGTCACTGCGCTCATCGCGCTTACGGTTGCAATCAGACACATGAATTTTTTGGTCATATAAAGCTCCCCTATGACTGACGCGGGAGACTGCTCAAACGCCGGCATCTCATCAGAAACATGCGGAGGTGCCAAGCATGTTCGAACGGTGAGTCTACGTTTTAATTTTTACTCTTTGCCGCCGTATTGTGCCTCGCTCACCTGCTCCATCCAGTCGACGACCTTGCCGTCGAGCGCTTCCTGAATGGCGATATGCGTCATCGCGGTCGTTGGCATTGCGCCGTGCCAATGTTTTTCGTTAGGCGGAAACCAGACCACGTCGCCTGGCCGGATTT
>WNFT01005587.1_pt1 | contig 11014 bp, 7 predicted proteins | sample 5400191 | NCBI WGS metagenome assembly WNFT01 (sample SAMN13153359, study PRJNA577476) | soil metagenome | isolation source: 80 cm saprolite under Madrone tree | place: USA:California | collected 2016-06-14
GTCGCCGGCCTCCTCGCCCAGTTCAAGTCGGACAACAAGCGCTATATCCTCGCCGCCCAGGTGACCGGCATTGTCGACACCGCCTTTCCCGACGGTCCGCCAAAGCCGGAGCCCGCCAAGCCGCAGGCCACAGAAAAGCCCGACGGGTCCGATCCGCCCGACAGCGATACCAACAAGAGTGGAGCATCGCCGGCCGCGGCGGCCGAGTGGGTCAAGACCTCGGCGCAGCCGATCAACATCGTCGTCGTCGCCGACACCGACATGCTCGACGACCGTTTCTGGGTGCAGGTCCAGGATTTCTTCGGCCAGCGGGTTGCCATCCCGACTGCCAACAACGGCGACTTTGTCGCCAACGCGGTCGAGGTGCTCGCCGGCGGCAACGATCTGGTGGGTCTGCGCAGCCGCGGCACCTCGGCACGACCGTTCGATGTCGTCAGCGAAATCGAACGCGACGCGCAGGAGCGCTACAGCGCCCAGGAGCGAGCGCTGCAACAGAAGCTCAAGGAGACCCAGGCCAAGCTCACCGAACTGACCGGCAAGGATCCGGCGAACGCTCCGGCGACCCTGTCGCCGGAGCAAGCGAAGGCGATCGAGGAGTTTCGCACCGACATGCTCCAGACCCGGCGCCAACTGCGCGAGGTGCAGGCGGCGTTGCGCAGCGACATCGGGCGGCTGAAGGCCGGGCTCGAATTCCTCGACATCGCGCTGATCCCGATCATCGTCGCAGCCGCCGCCGTCATTCTCGGCATTGTTCGCCTGAAGCGGCGAGGCCGCCGCATGGCGGAAGTGTGAGCGGCGGGTACAATCATAACGCCGTCACCCGCCTTGCTGCGCTCAGCACAAGGGTGCCGACCCCCCGGATCGCAGTCCGGGGAGAGGCGGGGTGAGGGCGTCCCGGTACCAAGTGTTAGGTTCGCACCACAAAGGCGTCTTAGAATTGCCTATATCGCATTGCATACCATAGGCCGATCGCGTCGTCGCAGCGGGCCGTCACCAGCCCAAAGGGAGTGCTCAAATTGTTCGGCGGCGGATGCGCAGCAAGTTCAACCTTGGGGCGAGAGCCCGCTGCTGACTCGCTGCAGGTACAGCGGAGAGAAAATTGGCTATGAAATCTGCCGTTGAAGCTCGGGGGCGAGCCGGCCGGCTTGACCCAACCGTCCCCGCTTCCCTACCCTGCGATCGAGCCAGTTTATGAGTGTAGCACCTTGAAGAGGCGGAGTTTATTTGCGGTCGGAAGGCAGGTGTTCACCAGGGAATTGCAAATCCTCGCCGTCGTCGGGTTGGGGCTGCTGACTGCAACTCCCGCCCCGGCGCAACAGCAATCGAGTCCGCAGCCGGTGTTGCGCCTCGAGACCGGCGTGCATACCGCGCCGATCCGGGCTGCCGCGAGTGATACCGCCGGTGAAATGCTGGCCACCGTGTCGGACGACAAGACGCTGCGGCTGTGGGCGCTGCCGACCGGTGAGCTGATCCGCGTGCTGCGCCCGCAGATCGGCGCCGGTGCGGAGGGTGAGCTCAAAGCCGTGGCTCTGTCGCCCGACGCACAATATGTTGTGACCGGGGGGTGGACCGGGTTTGCCTGGGAGAAGGCGAACAGCCTTTATGTGTTCGAAACCGCGAGCGGGCGGCTCGTTCGGCGGGTCGGCGGTCTTCCGCAAGTCATCAACCGGCTTGCCTGGTCTCGTGATGGTCGCTACGTCGCCGTCGGCCTTGCGGGTGCCAACGGGATCCGCTTGTTCGCTACCAGCGACTGGCGCGAGGTTGGCAAGGACGCCGACTATACGGGACCGATCTATGGTCTCAGCTTCGACGAAGCCGGCCGCCTGGCGGTGGCCGCGTTCGACGGGTATATCAGGATCTACGATGCTGAGCTGAGGCGCGTCGCAAAAGCCAGGGCACCGAGCGGTGCGCGTCCCTATACGGTGGCGCTGACCCCCGACGGCAGCGCGCTTGCCGTCGGATACAACGACACGCTCGCTGTCGACATCCTTTCGGCTCCCGATCTGCGCCGCGTCGGGGCCGCGAATGTTTCGGGCTTGTCCGGCGGCAGCCTGAGCCAGATCGCCTGGGGCCGGGATGGGGCGTTGCTGGCGGGCGGCTCGTATTGGTCCGCCACGACCGGCTCGCCGATATTTCGCTGGGCCGACAGCCGTTGGAACAAGCGGACGACGCTGCCGGCCGCGGACGAGACGGTGATGGGCATCGTGCCGTTGGCAGACGGCGGCTTTGCCTACGCCACGGCAGACCCGAGCTTCGGGCGCTACGACGCCGAGCTGAACCGGCTGCTCAACCGCCCGCCGGATATCGCCGACCTTCGCGGGCAGATCGAGAGCCTGCGGGTATCGGCCGATGGCGCCCGAGTTTCTTTCGGCCTTGAAAAAGGCGGCGGCAAGCCGGCCTGGTTCGATACCGCCGCGCGCCGACTTATCGCCCGCGACCCGCCCGGGGACATGCGCCCGGCCGACACCAGCGGTCTGCCGTTGCGCGATTGGCGCAACGATCTGGCGCCCAAGCTCTCCGGCAAACCGCTCAGGCTCGAAAAGAACGAAACCTCTCGCAGTCTTGCGATTGCGCCGGATCGACGGTCGTTCGTGCTGGGCACCGACTGGTACCTGCGCCGCTTCGGCGCTGGCGGCGACGAGATCTGGTCGGTGCCGCTTCCCGCAGCCGCCTGGGCGGTCGGGGTCAGCGGCGACGGTCGGCTGGCCGTTGCGGCGCTCGCCAATGGGACGATCCGCTGGTACCGCCTCGAGGACGGGCGCCCACTGTTGGCGCTGTTCATGCCGCGAGACGGCAAACGTTGGGTCCTGTGGACGCCCGACGGTTACTACGATGCGTCGGCCGGCGGCGAAGATCTGATCGGCTGGCATGTCAACCGCGGTCTCGATCAGGCGGCGGATTACTTTCCAGCGAGCCGGTTACGGGACCGCTACTACCGTCCGGAGCTGGTCGGGGCGGTGCTGCACACCCTGGACACCGACCAGGCGCGGCGCGACACCCGCGCGCCGCCAAAATCGCCAGCGCCGCCGGTGCTGCCGCCGGTCATCCGCATTCTGTCACCGCGCATGGGGGAGGCGGTCAGCGGCTCGCCGGTCGAGATACGCTACTCGGTACGCTCGCCGTCGGGGGAACCGATCACTGCTGTCGACGTGCTGCTCGACGGGCGGCGGCTCTCCGATTTGCCGGCCACGAAGGATCTCGATCTCGGTCTCGTGGGCCGGGACGTGGAGCAGGAGGCGAGGGTCGCCGTGCCGCTGGTTAAAGACGGCACAATCACGCTGGTCGCGCGAACCGGGGAGCGTGCCGGCGAAGCGGCGAATGTCAGCCTGATCTGGAAGGGCATCGTCGAGGCCGATTTGCGCAAGCCCAAGCTCTATGTCCTGGCGATCGGCGTCAGCCGCTACCGGGATCCCGGATTGGTGTTGTCGTTCGCCTCGGCGGACGCCAGCGATGTGGCGGCGGCGCTGAAGGCGCAGGAGGGCGGGATTTACCGCGAGGTCGTGGCGAAGGTGCTGCGCGATGAAGACGCGACGTTGCGCAATGTGCAGGAGGACCTCGATGCGATCGCGCGGGAGACGACGGCTCGCGATGTGGCGGTGGTCTTCATGGCCGGGCACGGGACGACCGAAGACAACAAATACTACTTCCTGCCGACCGATGTGGATATCGGACGGCTGCAGCAAACCGCCACGCCGCAAGACGAGATCCGCAAGCGACTGGTTCAGATCCGCGGCACGGCGCTGTTCTTTTTCGACACCTGCCAATCCGGCTCGGTGATGGGCGGGCCGCGCTTGGCGCAGCCTGACGTCACCGGGGTGGTGAACGACTTTGCCAGCGCGGAGAACGGGGTCGTGGTGTTTGCCGCCTCGGAGGGCAGGGAAGTCGCCTATGAGGAAAAGAGCTGGGGGCACGGCGCCTTCACCAAGGCATTGCTCGAAGTGCTGAACGGCCAGGCGGAGTTCTTTCGCGGGCGCCGCGAGATCACCGTCGCCGGTCTCGAATTCTGGCTCAGCGACCGCGTCAAAGAACTGACCAAGGACCGCCAACACCCGACCTCGGTCAAGCCCAATGCGATCCGCGACATCACGGTCGCCCGTTTGCAATAGCAAGGATGGGTCGCGCAATCTGCTATAAACGAGAACGCGATAGATCGTGCCGCAGCCGCGGCGGTTACGGGAGACGTTATGATCGACATTCGATGCGGCCTATCTGTTGCACTAGTTGGGTGTTTGTTAACTACGACGCCGGCGCTCGCCGCCGAGCCGGATGCTGCCGGGATCGTGATGAAGATCACCGGCCAGACCACTCCGGGTTTGCTGGTCCGGACAGAAATTCCGGCAGATACCGCAATCAGGCTCGGCCCGATGGGTGAGCTTACCTTCCTCCACTATCGTAAATGCAAGCTCGTCACCGTGGCCGGCGGAACGCTGGAGCTCAGCGCCCGCGATTTTACCACGGACGGAAAGGTCGAGAAGGAGGAACCCGGCCCTTGCCCGCGAGTCTACCAGCTGGCGGGGAGCGCTGGCGGATGGGTCGCGCGTGACCTGCCGCCTCGTCTGCCGGTCGATGCCGAGATCATTTTCGCCGGGAGGCGCGCCGACCGGATTGCCGAGGCCGCCGTTTACCTGCTGGACCAGCCCGATCGCCCACTGTTCCGCTTCGAGCTTGTCGACCGTCGCGCGACTGAGCCCGCGGCTGCAGCGCCGCTGACTGCCGAACAGCGCTATGTGCTGAGGATGAGGATGAGCGATCAGCCGGACACCATCGAGCACGGTTTTGTCGCGGTGGCACCCGGCACAGGCGGCTCTCTGGTGGTGTTGCGCATCGACTGATCCTGCCGCGCCGTGCCTAGCCCAGCATTCCTCAGGCGGCACCATCGCGCGATCACAACGGCCCTGGCCGCGGCTCTCGCCTTGGCGGCGAGTCTGACGACCGGGGTCTCGGTCGAGTGGGTCGACGGGTTCTTCTATGACCTGGCGCTGGCTGCCCATCGGGCGAGACCGGGCATCGACGGCGAGCCGGTCGCGGTCATCGCGGTCGACCGTGATAGCCTCGCAGCGGACGAACTCGCCTCAACCCCACGCGTATTCTTCGCTCCCTTCTGGGCCAGGGTGATCGACGGCCTGGCCGCGAGCGGCGTCAAGGCAATCGGCTTCGACATCATCTTCAACTACTCCGCCAACCGCTTTCCCGCCCTCAGGGCGCAATACGATCGCGACTTCTTGGACGCGCTGGCGCGCCATCACGATCGGCTCGTATTGGCGCGCTCGGCCGGCCTCGCGCTTGCTCCGCCGATCGAAGCGGCGGTCTACGACCTCGATACGGATGCCGAGAAGGATCAACCCGCCGCTGTTGCCTTTGTCGAACTCGTCCCGGACGGCGACGGGGTGCAGCGCCGGGTCGGGGCCAACCTGGCGACGGGCGAGGGTCACCTGTTGCCCACATTGTCCGCAGCCCTTTTGGCGCGGGCACAGGCTCCGGCAATGCCGGCCTCGGTGCTGCTTGCTCCCGCAACCCCGCTCGAAGCGATCCCGACCTATCGCTTGATCGATGTTCTGCGTTGCCTCGATCGCCAACCGGCTGCGCTCAGTGAGGCACTGTCGGGCAAGATCGTCCTGATCGGCACCAACCTCCCCGAAGAGGACCGCAGGCGCACGCCCGACCGGTTCATGCCGCCGGCCCGCGCCACGCCGGCGGGCGATGGCGCGTGTAGCCTCGGCCGGCTGGGCGCCTCCGATCCCGGTAGTGGGACGGCACCCGGCGTCTTCCTCCACGCCGCAGCGGTTCAATCCGTGCTGAACGGCAACATCGTCGCTGCCGTGCCTACCCTCGAGCGAGCCGCAGCGGCGGTGGTCTGGAGCATCTGCGGTTCGCTGCTCGGCTTCGCTGTCGCACCGTGGATCGCGGCCGTCGGCGTGGCCATTTTGGCAATCGCCGGTTTCGGCTTGGCGCTTGTTCTGCTGCCGTTCGGCTGGTGGTTCCCGCTAATGGTCCCGATGGCCGCCGCGGTCATCTCGATGGTGCTGGCGTATGTCGTGCGGCTCCTGGTCGAGGAGCGCCGTCGGCGCCGCGTCCAGGAAGCATTCAGCCATTATCTTGCTCCGAGCATTGTCGACCGCCTGAGCGAGCACGAAGCCGAATTGCGGCTGGGCGGCGAGCGGCGCGAGGTCACGGTGATGTTCGCCGACCTCTCCGGCTTTACCGCGCTTTCGACCAAACTTCCGCCCGAGGAGTTGATGGCCGTGACGAATACCTATCATGCGCTGATGGTCGAAGCTGTCGAGGTGACTGGTGGATACGTCAACCAGTTTCTCGGGGACGCGGTGATGGCGATCTGGGGGGCGCCGGTTGCCGATGCCGACCACGCGGCCAGCGCGGCGCAGTCCGCTTTAAGAATCGTCGAGAATGTGATGCGGGCGAAGGCCGACGCCGATGCGCGCGGGGTCCCGGGTTATGCCGTGAAGGTCGGTATCAATACCGGCCCGGCTGTAGTTGGCAACGTCGGTGCAGCAAAGCGGTACAACTACACCGCAGTCGGTGAGACGGTGAATATCGCTGCTCGCCTCGAGAGCGTGCCCGAGGATTACGGCTGCCGCATCGTCGTTGGTCCGGGCACGGCGGCGGCGATCGCCGATCGCTTTGTGCTCTGCGAGCTCGACTGGATCAAGGTAAAGGGCAAGGATAACGCATTTTCCGTTTACGAGCTTATCGACGAGCAAGATACCGCCAGTCCGGCCGAACGCGCCTATCCTGCGCGATACCGGGCGGCGCTGGAACGCTATCGCACCGGCGACTTTGCCACTGCCCAAAAGCTCTGGCGGTGCCTCGCCGAGCAGGGCCACCATCGCGGTGCTGCGAGGTCGCCGCCATGGGTCATGGCCGATCGCTGCGCGGAGATGGCGGCGGCGCCTCCGGCGCGCTGGGACGGCATTTTCGTCAAGACAACGAAGTAGCGGACTAGCGGTATTCGCGAGGAATCATGTAAAATCAAAAATTAACAGTTGAGAAAGAATGGGATTTCGTCTAGCATCGACTTCGGAGAACTGACGGAGAAATGCTCGATGAAGACTTCGATCAGGACCGGAGGAAAGGTTCTGGCGGCATCGTTCGCATTGGCGAGCTGCGCCGCCCCGGGCGGCACCTCAGTTCCGCAGACGACGCGGGTCGCGTATTATCCGCAATGCTACCAGTCTGTGGCACTGCTGCGTCAGCAGGACCAGCAGTTTCAGCAGACCATGGCGGTCAACACATTAGCCGGTGCGGCCGGCGGAGCAGCACTCGGCGGGCTGATCGGCGGTGATTGGCAAAGCGCGCTGATCGGCGCTGCGGCCGGTGCCGTCACCGCGGCTGCTGCCACCTACGCCTCGGCCCGCCTGCAGCAGCAGCCCGATGACGAGCTCCGCCGCGGTACGATCGCCGGCGACATGTATCATGACAGCAGCGAGCTGCAGCGAGCGGTCGTCGCCGCCCGTCAGGCCGACAACTGCTATGGCTCGGCCTACAATCAGCTCGTCGCGGGCCTGCGCAGCGGCGCCATCTCAAAGACCGATGCCGTTCAGCGGTTCACCGAGATCGACCAGGGCGAGCGGGAGGTCGGCGCCATCCTCGCCGAGTACGGCAAGAAGACGACCGCCAGCGTTCAACAATATGAGGTCGCTTTCGACCAAGAGGCGCAGCGGATGAACACGACCCCCAATCAACTTCTTTCCGAAGCGGGTGCGCCGCCGCCAGGCTCTCGCGGGCCGGCGCCACGGCCGGCGAAGCCGCTGTCGCAGAACACACGGCAGATGGCGCAGAACTACAGCAAGATCAACCAACAGGTCAGCGAGATCAATCAGGAGCAGTCTGCGATCGAACGCACGGCCAACGACCGGCGCAACAGTATGCACGCTCTCGGGGTCGACGTATCCGCGTAACTAAGAAGGAAAGCTGAGCGCGGCCGGCCAGGGCTGATCAGGGCCAGCCCCAGGGACCCCATTCCCACGCCTCTTGGTTCATCATCGCCGTCAACTGGGCCTCGTCGGCGAGTTGCTTGGCGAGAACTTCCTGCCGGTAGGCGGCCCAGTTCTGTTGCGCGCCGAAATAGACGCATCTGCAGACCAGTGGATCGGCGTACAGATACACTGGCTGCCCATTCACTACGCGAGTGACAAACTTGTTCGGCGGCAGGCGCTTCATCGCCCCCAGGCGTTGCGGGGTATCCGCAACCCTCACCTGAAATCCCGCCGCAGCGAGCAGATCCTCCTTCTGCGCGACCTGCTGTTGCGGACTAACGCATGCGGCGATACCGAGCATCAGACCGGCGCCAGCCAAAACACAGAAGAGCTTCCTCACAGTGAGCCTCAGGGTAGAACAGCTCATGACCCTACCTGATCACAGCCGCTCAGCGCAACAGGACCAACAGCGCCAGGGCGAGACTGCCGAGGGCGATGCGGTACCAGGCGAAGACGCTGAAGCCGTGGCGGCTGACAAAGCCGACCAGGGTGCGCACGACAAAGAGCGCGCAGACGAAGGCGACGAGGAACCCGATCGCGATCATCTTGCCGTTTTCGAGGGAGAGGATGGCGCGGTTCTTGTAGAGGTCGAAGACCGTAGCACCCAACATCGTCGGCACCGCCAGAAAGAACGAAAACTGGGTCGCGGCCGGTCGGTCGACCCCGAGCATCAGCCCGCCCATGATCGTCGCTCCCGCGCGCGAGACACCGGGGATCATCGCCAGGATCTGGCAGCAGCCGATGCCGAATGCGGCGGGCATTCGCATGTCGTCGACATTTTCGATGCGCGGCGGCGGGCGAGCCCGCTCGATCACCAGGATCAGGATCCCGCCGAGGATCAAGCTCACGGCAACAACCCAGGGCGAGAACAGTACCTCCTTGATCAGCCGGTGAGCCAGCACCCCGACCACCGCCGCCGGCAGAAAAGCGATGACGACATTCGCGACAAAGCGCTGCGCGACCGGGTCCGAGGCGAGGCCGACGGCGGCTCGGGTGAAGCGCTCGCGGTAGACCCAGCACACGGCGAGGATGGCACCGAGCTGAATCACGATGTCGAAGAGCTTGCTCGCCGGGCCCTCAATGCCGAGCAACGCGTCGGCCAAGATCAAATGACCGGTGGAGGACACCGGCAAGAACTCGGTCAGCCCCTCGACAATGCCGAGCAGGCCGGCGGTGAGATGATCCGTGTCGGGCATCGGCGTTCACCTGCCGAAGACCGAGCCTGCTGTCAAGCAAGCCCCGCGCGGAGGGCAAGGAATCCATACGAGGCTGCCGACGCCTCGGTTGACACTGCCGGGCCCCCTCGATCATCGTGCAGGCGATCCGGGCTACCGCCACCTTTTTCGGAAATCCCATGACCGACGCCGATCTCGCCGCGACCATCGATGCCGCCTGGGAGGACCGCGAGGCGCTGGCCGCGTCCACCCGAGGTGCCGCTCGGGACGCGGTCGAGGCGGCGCTCGACGGGCTCGATTCGGGGCGGCTGCGCGTCGCCGAAAAGACCGCCCGCGGCTGGCAGGTCCATCAATGGCTCAAGAAGGCGGTGCTGCTGTCGTTCCGGCTCAACGACATGATCGAGATCCCCGGCGGCCCGACCGACCCCGAACGCGGTGCCGCGCGGTGGTGGGACAAGGTGCCCTCGAAATTCGCCGGCTGGTCGTCCAACCGCTTCCGCGATGCCGGCTTTCGCGCCGTACCCGGATGCTTTGTGCGGCGCTCGGCTTATATCGCGCCGAATGTCGTGCTGATGCCGAGCTTTGTGAATGTCGGCGCCTATGTCGGCAGCGGCACGATGGTCGACACCTGGGCGACGGTCGGGTCGTGCGCGCAGATCGGCAGAAACTGTCACCTCTCGGGCGGGGTCGGAATCGGCGGCGTGCTCGAGCCATTGCAGGCGGAGCCCGTCATCATCGAGGACAATTGCTTTATCGGCGCCCGTAGTGAGGTCGTCGAGGGCGTCGTCGTCGAAGAGGGCTCGGTGCTGGCGATGGGCACCTTCATCAGCGCCACCACCAAGATCGTCGACCGCGACAGCGGCGAGACTTATACGGGCCGCGTGCCGGCCTATTCGGTTGTGGTGCCCGGTTCGCTCCCCGGTAAGCCGCTGCCCGACGGCAGCCCCGGCCCGCACCTCTATTGCGCCGTCATCGTCAAGAAGGTCGATGAGCAGACCCGCGCCAAGACCTCGATCAACGATCTGTTGCGAGAATGAGCGAAACGGATGTGGGACCGGCGACGATCGCCGCCCGGCTGATCCGCCGGCCGAGCGTCACCCCGCGGGACGAGGGCGCGCTCGCGGTCGTCGCCGAGGCCTTGGAAAGCCTCGGCTTCACTTGCCACCGCCTCGTCTTCGGCGGCGACGAGATCCACAACCTCTATGCCCGCCGCGGCACCGGCCGGCCTAATCTCTGCTTTGCCGGCCACACCGATGTGGTGCCGGTCGGCGCATCTGAAGCCTGGTCGTTCGATCCGTTCGGCGCGGCACTCCACGACGGCGCGCTGTGCGGCCGGGGTGCGGTCGACATGAAGGGGGCGATCGCCGCTTTCATCGCGGCGACACAACGTTTCCTCGACGAGCGAGGCTCCAATTTCGCGGGTTCGATCAGCCTCTTGATCACCGGCGACGAGGAGGGTGACGCGGTCAACGGCACCAGAAGAGTTCTCGAATGGCTCGCCGGGCGCGGGGAGATCCTCGACGCCTGCCTCGTCGGTGAGCCGACCAGCGCGCAAGTGCTCGGCGACATGATCAAGATCGGCCGGCGCGGCAGCCTCACCGGGCGGCTGACGGCGCACGGCGTGCAGGGGCACACCGCCTACCCGCATCGCGCGGACAACGCGGCCCATCGCCTCGTCGCGATGCTGCATGCGCTGACCACGGCCGAGCTCGACCACGGCACTGCGCATTTCCAGCCCTCGACCCTGCAGGTCTCGACGATCGACATCGGCAACCCGGCCTCGAACGTGATCCCGGCGAGTGCGCAGGCCGTCTTCAACATTCGCTTCAACGACCACTGGACCAG
>WNFT01005590.1_pt1 | contig 11012 bp, 8 predicted proteins | sample 5400191 | NCBI WGS metagenome assembly WNFT01 (sample SAMN13153359, study PRJNA577476) | soil metagenome | isolation source: 80 cm saprolite under Madrone tree | place: USA:California | collected 2016-06-14
CGTCGCCTTGATTGTACGTGCAATCGAATCCCCAGCACTCGCGCAGGAGCGCGAGCGCCCGGTCGCTGCCTCCCGCGAGCTGGCGCATAGGCCAGCCCCCGCCGCTGTGGCAAGCGAGAATGAGGCTGCCAAGCGCCGGCGTGGCGGCTGCCGGACGGAAGGGGCCATAGGCCGCCAAGGCCGACAGGACTTGCGAGAGGTAGCCGTCCAGCCCTCCAGTCGCGAGGAGACGCTTGGCCTCCGAGTGAGAGCCCAATGTCGGAGCGACAAGAATGACATTGCGCCCGCTGGCATTCGCGCCTTCGCGCAGAGCTGCGTACGGGAAGCGCTGGCTGTTCCAATATTGATCGACCGCCTGTCGTTTAATGGCCTCGGCCTTGAAGCCATGCAGATAGAGGATCAAATCTACGGCCGCGCCCGGCCGGTAGCCGTCCGGGATGAAAATCCCGGTTACCGGGGGTGCGGTAATTCCGAACTTGTCGACGATCTTCAGGTCGATTTCAACGTAAAGCGTGGTCCCTGGCGGATCTGACTCCTGTCGCAACAGGCGCGGCGCCGTAACCGCCGCCGGCTGCGCTGGCGTCGGCAGCGGACCGACTGCGTCAGACGGCTGCTGGCCGTCGATCCGGATTACGGCGAAATAATCCGGCGCCGCGATGCGACCATGGGGGTCGGTCGGCAGGATTTTCTGCGCCACCGAATCGTTGACATTGCCGCCGACGGTCACGATGCTCCGCGGCCGGACCTCCGTGACGATGTCGCAATGGGTCTTCATCGGCGGCCTGACATTGTCGTAGGTGGCGCCGCTGCCCGCCCGGCTCTTGCATACGAGGTCGCCCGCGCGCGGTGCGACCTCAGCGATGCGATAGGCCTTGAAGGGGTTGCTGTTGTTGGCTAGCCGATTGTCGATCGCGGCGCGCGCGTAGGCGGCGTGATAGCCACCATATTTGAAGGCGCTGCCGGCGCCAGCGGTCTTCATGAGCCAGGAAATAAATGCCGCGCTCCAGGGGTTGGCGTTTTGAAAAGCGGGATCGCCGAGCTGGTCTTGCCTGAAGCTCGCTCCCGTGCCCGTCTTCCAGTAATCTTGCAGCGTCTTGCGAAGCCTGGGATCGGTTTCCTTGATCTTGCCGTTACCCCAGCGGGCCAACTCCTGTTTGGCGATCTCCACGGCCTTCTTGCGGAACGCCTCGGCATCGAAAGCTGCCGGGGTCGGCGGAGGCGGCGAGGCGGGGCGCGTGGGACGCCGCCGAGTCCGCGGCCGAGCGACAGCCGTTGGGCCGATTTCCCATTCAGGCTGCGGCCAACGTTCGGCCCCTGACGCGGCGGACGCGGCGCCGGAATAGGGCGAGCGGGCGCTCGAAGCTTCGCGTCGAAATCCGCATTGCTGGCCCGCCGTGCCTCTCGTGGACCATTGCGTGAGCAAAGCGCCATTCATTTCGGCTTCGGCTTCGAAAGGTTCGGGGTTGAAACTTAAGAGTCGTGTCATCGCGGTTCTCCAAATTACCGAGTGGCGGCGGAACGGCGAAGGTCGCGGAGCTTTCCCGCCAATGCGATTTTCTTGTCGACATTGTCGGGATCGAAACGAAAAGCTCCGACGTTCTTGCCCCTCAAGAACTCCCAGCGTTGACTCTCCGGCAGTGCCAGGAGCTCGTTTTTGTATTTGCGCAGGAAGGCGCGAGCCGCGCCCGCCCCGGCGGCAAACGAATAAAGCACCGCCATGCGCAGGAACCATTCGGATTGCGTCGACGGAAACAACGCCGCGAACTCCGCGCGGATCCTCGCCGCCGTGCTGGTGAGGTCCCATAACCCGACGCGAACCTGCATCGTGGGGTCTTTCCAGTTCATCTCCGTCGGGTAGGCACCCGCAAGGCGACGCCAACCTTTGCCGAACTGGCTGTTCTCGACGTTGCGGCCGGGCGGGCGGTACCTGCATGTCTTGACGCCGGCCTCGTTGGTGCAGCCATGGTCGCCGGCTGGAGTCTGAAACACACCGAGCTCGTAGAACGACGGGATATATCTCTTGTGCTTTTCGCTCCATTTGCCGGCGGTGGCGTCGTCAAAGAGATTGCCTGCCTCGAAATGAATGAAGGCCAGAAGCACCTCTACCGGAATTCCGCCTGCTTCGGCCTGATGGCGCGCAAGCAGCTCCTCGATGGTCGTGTCGCCGAGACGCGAAACCTTTTTTGCCGCCATTTTGAGCGTCGCCGCAACGTCCCGGTCGCTGATCCTGACGCCGGCGGCAGACGGCGCCCGCCCGCGGGCGACCGCAGGCTTTGATTTGGCATCGCCCCGTTCGAATTCAAATTCTCCAGCTGGCGATGCGAAGGGCGGTTCAGGCGTGGCGGCTGGGTCGGCCGCAGGCGCATCGGCCGGCCCGAGCGGCTCCGGCACGCCGGGGCCAGTTGCGCTGGCCGCGCCGTCGCGACGCGATCCTCCGCCTCTGGCGGCAATCAGCGCACGTTCCGTATCGGGGCCGACAACGCCATCGGCGGGAAGCCCTTGACGCTGCTGAAAGCTGCGAATGGCGCTGCGGGTGGCCGAATCTGCGATCCCATGCAGCTGCAGCCTCAAGCCAAGCACGTCATTGAGCGCACTTTGCACCCAGCGCATATACTCCGAACCGGCCGGTTGAGGTTCGGTCGGGAATGGCTGTGCAACAGCGCCAGAAGGCGCAAAGTCCGCGCCCCACGGCCATTTCGGCAGCGTGAAGGGCGGCCTGTGGACTGGCGGTTTTGTCGCTGCCCTCAATGGGGAAACCGCCGGGGTTTTCGATCGGCGCGGCATGACCCACGGAGCGCGCGCGGAAGCTCCGCGGGAGCGACGCTGCCGGCCGAATTCTTCTTCCATCTCGACGTCGGTCGGCGCCGGGGAGGTTTGAAATCCCCGATAAGCTTCAAAGGGCATAGCCTCGAAATTCAGTTCGCCGTTCATGGCTGACCTCCGGCTTGTCGTGTGTGGATCAGGCAAAGGTGTCAGAACGCTCTCTCCGAAGCGCGTGGTTTCGTCTTTCGTGCTGATGGCGCACGAGGACCAACGCGTGCTGCAATGCGTCCATGCAGCGGTCGATGTCGGACCGGGTGTGCAATACGGTAATCAGGAAGGTGAGGACGGCGTCGGGCATGCCCTTCGCCGAGCGCAACACCGCCTTAACGCCACAATCCAACAGCTGACGATAGAGGCGCTGTGGATCGATGTCCGGGATGGCCCTCAATGTTTGGACAGGAAACAAGCCACCCAATGCCGACAGGCCGATCTGATGCAATTTCTCCCTGAAGCGCCGCACGATTTTCACAAGGCGAGCGCGCAGGAGGTCGCCTCTCTTCTCATTGAGGGCGAGCGCCTGCTCGGCAGCGCTGATTGCCGCCTGAGAGGGCGGGCTGCCGTGGACCCTGGTCGCGCTCAGATCCTCGAATCTTGCGATCAGCCTCGCGTCGCCGGCGATGACTGCCAAAGGTGCGCCGAACCCCTTCGCCAGGGAGCTTCCGACGATTAACCCCGGCCCTTGGACCCCATACCAGGCAGGCGTCCCGGCGCCGCCGCGGCCGTAGGGGGCGTCGCGCGCAGGGGCCTCTCCCAGGATTCCCAAGGCTTGCGTGTCATCGACGACGACATATCCGTCCCACTGCCGGACCAGCCTCAGATAGTCCGGCAGCGGCGCCGTCCGGCCGGTCTCGGGACAAACTCCGTCCGTCACGAGGACCGGACGACGCCCGCCGCGCCATTCCCGATGCAGAAGATATTCCAGCGCCGCTGCATCATGCGCCGGGAATGTCGTCGTCCGGACCCCTTTCGCGGTTACCCGCTCGATGCCCCAACGCGCGATCGGATAGCCCGACGCGTCGGCATAAATGGCGATGCCGTCTCGCGCCAGCACGTCGAACAGATCCCAGTAGAGGTGAAGCGTCGACGGTGCGAGTGCGGCGCGCTCCAACCGCATCAGCTGCGCCAGAGCCGCTGCGATGCGCTCGGCTTCCGGCGCCCGTTCGAGCGCCGCCGGCCGGCCCGTCGTGAGCTGCGCCCACGGCCGCAGCGCGCCGTGGGCGTGACGACAGCCCAGATAGAGCGCCGATGTGAAGTCGAGCGTCATCAGCGGAGGCCTCACCTTACGGTTCCTTGCGATAAACCGGCAATTTGGAGCGGCCAGGCCCAGGCAACGCGGCAGCGCCCGACACTCTTGCGGCGAGGAGGTCGGGCCCGTCCGCCGACCGCGCCGTCAGCGAAATCTGCTCCATCAGCCTGCGCTGGATCAGCACCGAAGGCTGGAGGTACCGAGCGGCCGCATCGCGGGTATCGATGATGTCACCTGCCAGGTCCACGCCGGTGACCGTCCGATAGCCATGGATGTACCGTTGGATCTCGGGCTTGTTGGAGCGCGCCCAGGTCTTTGCCTGATCCTCGATGTTCTCGATGTCGGACCAGTCGCCGTAGCGGATCGAGAGCAGGATCCGCTCGCCGGTCACCGCGAGCTCATAGAAATGCGTCACGGTGGTATCGGTCCAGCCCTGAAGTTTCTTCATGCTGTCGACCGCGCCCATCCATTCTTCCTGGTACGGCACCATGTAGCGACCGCGCAGAAATTCTCTCATCTCGGGGCGCGCCAGCATCCACTGTATGGTCATCATCTCGGCGCGGGCGGTCCATGTCAGATCACCGAACTGGTTGTGGGCCCCTTCGGCCAAAATGAGATGGACCTCCTTGAGCGCGTTCAGCAATGGAAACGCGTCGGCGATCACGGTGGTGTCGGAATCCTCCTTAAAGAAGCGGGCCGCAGCGGAGAGCAGGTTGTGGAACGCCTCGATGAACTTCGACCGGCTATCGGCCGGATTGAGATCCGGAACCGCCTTGCCGACAAGCGAAAGGCCGTAATGATGCAGGTACTCATAGGCCCGTCGCGGCACCGTCAGCCGATTGTGTTCGTCCTGGATGAAGCCCCAGATCAGATTGTTCAGCGGCCGCAGGGGATCGAACTCAAGCTCCCCTAACGGGTCGTTCGGCGAGCCGCGGCGATTCTGGAAACGCCGGGCGATTGCATTCATGGTTTGAACGAGCATTCCTTCTTCGAGCCAATAGGACCAGATCAGCTCGATCAGGCTCGGGGAGGTCAAGCGGTGCTGCAACACTCCGACGCAGTAGGGCAGGACCTCTTCGGCGTCGTCGTCATCGAGAGTGATCAAATTCGTCAGAATTCGGTCGAGGTACGGCAGGTGTTCGGTGGGGCCGAGATAAGTTCCCAGGTCTCTTTTGAGGTCGCGGAATTCAAGGGAAAAATCGTTGAGCCGGATACGCTCCTTTTCGAGGTCGAAGATCTTTGGTCTTCGCTCTGTATTCCTGAGAACGACCCCGCTTTCAAGTGTCAGGAACACCTGGGTCGCGAGCTTCAGAACGCTGTATGCATAAGGGCCATAAATGCTGAGCCGCTTCTCCTTCTGGTCGTTCGAGTCGTCTAGACAGTCATCACTCACAGACTTGCCTATTCGTTTCCGAATATCGGTGAACGGATTATGTTGATCCGGATGGTCCTCGCAAAAGACGCAATTGATGAATTTCTTGTATCGGTCGAACCCGATTGCGGCCGTGCGATTGCGAATGGCCGTCCACAGCGCCCGATCGTCGGTAGGACCTGCAAATGTACGTTGCAGGGTCACTTTCGATTCGGTTTCGACAAGCCGCGTGACGCTGATCGCCGTATTTTTCGGGGGGATGTCCCTGGGACGCGTCAAGTCTTCGAGAGGGTCATCCTGCCAATCTTCGGGGGCGGTGGCGGCGACCTTGACGTCAATCGTGTAGTCCCCGCTGGAAAGGTCCGGCACTTCGAAAGAAAATTGTCTTGTGTTGTTTTCCGGCGCATTGTTGATGGCGTTCTGCAGGAGCAGATTGCTAGTCGTGTACGCATAGGTAAAGCCCTTGGCATAAACCGTCTCTTTGTCATTCCCCTTAAGCTTGTCGAATTCGGTGTTCGACAGAGTAACTGTCAATGTCACTTCATCATGCTTGCGAACTTGGACTGGGTCCGCCGAAAGAGTGCATGACCAATTGTCAGATTGTTGCGCCATTGTCGTATCTCCTTTGTTCGATGTTTACCTAGCTTGCCAACGCCCGCACTTGCGACCTCGGTATCGCGGCGCAGTATGCCGAACTATCGAGCGTGCTGCGCATCGCCCAGAAGGTGAGCAGCTTCGCGAGCAGGTCGCTCTCGTCTTCGGGGCTCAGACCGCCGTCTGCTCGCGCCTGACCGAGCACGGCGAAGACCAGCGAAGGCGGTGCGCGATACATTTTGCTCGGCGCCATGCTCCAGGCGCCGAACAGCGCCGCCAACCTGGCGGGAGTCCGCTCTTCGATTTTCATCGCCTCGCGAAGCGAACGCCCGCCCAGCGCGCTCGGGCGATGATCGGTCAGGACCGCGACGAATTCCGGAAGGCTTGCCTCCAGGCGGGCGAGCAGGTCGCGGCGCTCGGCATCGAGATCGGCGATCGGGTAGTAAGACGCCCACAGCCTCGCCACGCGTTGCCACTGCGGATGCGGATAGAGGCCATCCCCGATGGCACAGCTGAGCTTTACGCGAATCCAGGGCGCCGGATGCGGGTCGTCGATATTGATCCGGAAGACAAAAGGCCGCGGCAGGCTGACAACGCCGATGAGCCCCAAAGTGGATGCCACGCCCACCCGCGCGATTGACCAGAAATCGGAAACGATTTCCGAGATCCACCGCTCCCACAGGCGCCATGCCGAAGGCTCGCGAACATTTTGCTGTTTGGCGCGCAGAGCCAGCCGGAGCGAGGGAACCAACCCAAGCAACGCCGCCCCTTGGTGGCCAACTTCATGGACCAGCGACGACGCGATGCCGCTGCCGATCATGCGCTCGCGCGGAATGCGGATCACGGCGACCGGGTTCTCGCCGCCGCCGGGCAGGCGGGTCCGTGCGCGCCGTATGGCACCGCCGATGCCGCGGTCGAGATAGCAGATCACTGGCGGCGCTTGGTAATAATCCGGCAGAGCCAAAGCGTCCGCCGCGACGACATCGAGACCGGAAAGCCAGACGCCTTGCTCGTTCTCACTGCGCTGGCTGATGACTTGGTGGAACAGTTCGAGCTGCGAAAGAACGGCGTTGAACCGCAGCTTGAGGAAGACGAACCGGCGCTGAAGGTCCTGCGGCGAGGCCTGCCGGCCTTCGTCATGCAGCCAGCTCAGGAACTCCCGAATGCGATTCTTCAGCTCGTGCCGACCTTCGGCAAGAAAGCGTTCGATCGCAATCTGGGCGGCCGGCAGAAGACTCGCAGCTAAGGTCATCGGCTGGGAGAGCACAAACGGCTTGACGCGCGCGAGTCTCGCCAGCAAGGCACGAGCTTCCTGGTCCAGCATCCAGTGGGCATATGAGCTCGCGTTCATGACCATTCAGATCCCGTACAGAATGATGCTGTTGCCGCGGCGTACCCAGCGGCCGCTGTGCCCGGCCGGAAGGGAAGCGGCAGAATCTGCTTGAGGCCCCATTGCCGCTTGCGGCGGCAGCAGCAGTCCCGGCGCAAACAATTTCGCCGCCGTCACTGCCGCCGCATTAGCGGCTTTTCTCGCATCAGGGCTCGCCGGAGCCAGCGCAAGATTTTTGATGGCATCGCCCGCGAAGCTGACGTAACGCTTGGCAATTTCGAACTCCCGGTCCTCGTTGCTCAGCCCTTCAAGCTCCAGGCCGAACGTCCTGCCGGCGGCGGACGCCACGTCACCACCGAGTTTTGCTCCTGTCGCTCCTCCAAAGTAGCCGCCGATCGCTGAACCAATTCCGGGCAGGACCTGCTTTGCGGCGCCTTTCAGGATGCCGCCGATCGCCTGTCCTTCGGGCGACCTGACGAACTTGCCGATCGCTTTGCCGGCTCGTCCGATCAGATCTCCGAGGAAGCGGTCGAGTTCGGCCTCGCTGGTGACCCCGAGCAACTCGCTTGCAAGTTCCAACAGCTCGGCCTCGCCAAACACTTCGCCGGTTTCGCCGTAAGTTGTTCCTGTCTGAGAAAACTCGAATTGTTCTGCTTCGAATGGACCGGCCTCAAACATTCCGGTCTCGGACTGGGTCTCCAAACGAATACGATCGATGTCGTGCATGGGGTTCTCCTGTTGCGTCCTGCTCAACGGTGTGCTGGATTTCCGGCACCGCTGATGTGCTCCGCTCTGCCTCTAGCAGTTGACGATGATGCTGCTGCCGCTGCGGAACCAGCCGCCGCTGTGGCCGAACTTCTTGCATTGGCAGGAACCGGGTGGCTGCTCGCAAATGCCTGCAGGCGTGCATTCCCGGAGCCGTGGTTTTCGTTTGAGGTCTTTCTTTCGCCACGCGACCGGCTGCGGCAGCGGCGGTCGTCGTCGCCGCTACGGGAGCGCGTGCGGTGAGACTCGCAGTTTTTCCGGGTGGGGCGTCCCTGCGCATGAGCCTTTCATTTGCCGAATCCGCCAGGCTTCTCTGCGCCGCCGCGACGGGATTGACTCCGGCTGGCGCCGCTGCCGCGGCAGTTGCGGCCGTCCCGGCCAATCGCACGAATTGCCGATGCTTCTCGAGCAATTGCCGGCACTTCTCCAAATCGCGGTCGGCGCCAGTCGGTGCGGCGACTTCCGCCTCCAGTGCCCGACTCACAAGCGAGCCCAGATTTCCCGCGATTGCATCGTTCGCCGGCCCGAACGACGTTGCGGCGGCGGTCGCTACGGAAGGCAGCGCCTTGCTAGCGACCGTCTTGAGGAGCCCTCGAAGGGGCCCAGTGACTTTCGAGCCGACGGGCGCGATGCCGCCTCCCCATACTTTTTTAAAAAGATTGCCGAGAAACCGGTCAAACTGGGTTTCGCTGGTGACCTGTAGCAGTTCCAGGGCCAACTCCGCTTCGTCAGCGTCGCTGAAGGGGCCTCGAAACCTGGAACCCGCAAACGATTTGTCGCGCCGCGCACCGGAAAATTTAAATGTGTCCGGCCGCACGTCCAGCCTTGGATTGAAGACAGGCATCGCGCCCTCCGCTCGGCTTCACAGCGCCTACGCGCAGTTGACGATGATGACGTTTCTGCCGTGACGTACCCACCGGCCGGTGCGGCCGGACTTGCCGCTGGGCCCGGCAACGCCTCCTCCGCTGAGCCCTGGGGCATGCTTTTGGACCGCGGCCTCGACGGCCGCTTTTGCTGCCGCAACCGGATTGACGCCGGGGGGCGCCGACACCGCCGACTTGACCGTATCGGCCGCCATTTTCACGAAGTTCTTGGCGCCTTCGAATTCGCGGTCCTCTTGGCTCATCTCGGCTTCGAGGCCGAGCGCGCCGCCCGCGGCTGAAGCGAGCCCGCTGCCGATCTTGGCGCCGAGCGGTCCGCCGACCAGGCCGCCGAGCGCTCCGCCGGCGAGCGGAAGGGCTGACTTTGCGGCGCTTTTCAACCATCCGCCGACTGCCTGTCCGATCGGAGAGCGCACGACTTTACCGAGGGCGCGTCCCGCTTTGTTGATCAGGTCGCCCAGGAATCGGTCCAGCTCGGCTTCGGTGGTGACTTCCGTCAACTGCCCGGCCAGCTCCAGGACTTCAGCTTCGCTGAAGACCTCGGATTCGTACTCGGCTTCCCCGCCCCATCCGGTTTCGTAGGATGGCATTTCCGGGTTGTACTCAAATATCTCCATAGTGCTCATAATGGTGGTCTCCCTGTGTGAAAAAGGACCCTTTCGATAAGGGATGCACCTCGTCGACGCAGGACGACCTTTCAACTATCGTGCCAAAACTCATCGTCTTGTTTTTTCAATTGATTTATATTCGAAGCTGCCGAAGCTGATTTCGCGTTAAAGATACTTTAGGCGCATTTGGCGAAAACCTTTTCGCTCCCGCAAGAACGCTCGTCCGTGCGAGCTAACTTGGATTGAAGGCGCAGAGCAAAGGCGCTTGAGGCGGACAAACTCGCCGGTAAACAGAGCGGGCGCTCAAACCCGACCGGAAATCCGGTCTCGGTAATTGTGCAGCTCCCACCTTCATACCGACGTCACCCACGCGATGGGGCAGCCCCGGTGAAGCGGGCTTCTATCTTGCCCCATCCACGAAGCGCGCTTCGGTCAAGCCGCTTTCGGCGGCTTTTGATACGCCGTCAAAGCTTGGCACATGGGTTGCTTCAGCGCTCGGAGCGTTGATGCGCTTTGTCTAACCCACCCACCTCGATTCGTCGGAGAGGCCATCGCGGCAAACAATGACAACAGCGCCGGCAGGATCCGCTGATCAGCCCGCGCAGTGGCGACACATTGTTGGTCAGTGCCCCGTGTCGGAACAGTGCGGCGCGGCGTTGCAGATGCCGGGTACGCCAAGCGAACCATGAAACAGGTCGTGAAGGCGCCAGGACAAGGCGCGCGGCGCGGACAAATGGTGGACAGTTGTTGGAATGAGCAACAGCCGGGTTGTCGGAATGGAAGCGGCGGCGGGTAACAGGGGCAAAACTCGTGGCGTCATCGCCGGGCTTGTCCCGGCGATCTCGATCGGGATGGCACAATGCCCGATGATCGGGATGGCCGTGACAAGCCCGGCCATGACCAAGTGGGGCTGCCACGAGTTTTGCTCCTGTTACGGCGGCGGGTACTAACCCATTGAAAACATTGGAGCGGGTGAAGGGAATCGAACCCTCGTCATCAGCTTGGAAGTCCCCCGCGGCTGTTGTGATTTCAAGGCCTGTTCTGACAAAATCGGTCATTTTTCCAGGTCACTGAACGCAAACGGTAAATTCGCATTGTCAGAACAAAAAATGGCTCCGCTGAGGAGCCGGTTTCGGGGAAACCAACAGGCCGCCTTAGCCGTTGACCTCCGCCTGCCCAAGTCCGTCGACCGATGGCCGGGATTTGTTGAGACCGCTGCCCATCTAGGAGCCGGCCGGTTGTGCCCAGCGGCGTCCCGAATGGCGCGCCGCCCCTTTTCCATTACGCGTCGTCGGCCGTTGCGGACGGGCGACATTTTGCACTTTTTTCGCGCCCTCCTGGCTCCATTGCACGTAATTAGGTATCGTAACTACGAAATGCCAGGCAAAAGGGT
>WNFT01006899.1_pt1 | contig 11009 bp, 13 predicted proteins | sample 5400191 | NCBI WGS metagenome assembly WNFT01 (sample SAMN13153359, study PRJNA577476) | soil metagenome | isolation source: 80 cm saprolite under Madrone tree | place: USA:California | collected 2016-06-14
GACGTCATTCTCTTGGGCAGCATCGCCACGCCGAAATATGTCGAGCCATTGCTCAAAATTTTCGGCGAGCGCCTCCTCTTCCCTGCCGAATTTGCGGGCCGAGGAGACATGAGCCGGGGCGGCCTGATGCTCCGCTGCGCGCGCAGCGGCGTGCAACTCAACTATGTTCCAGTGGCTACCGCGAGCCGCCACGGCGCGCGGCCCGTTAAATTGCGGCCCATGCCCTTGAAATGGTCCGCCCTCGAAATGTGACCGGATGGAAACTTCCACTTCCCCTGCGACTCACCCTCACGGACTATCCGCGTGGCAACGATGGTTGCAGCATCCCGAGAGTGAACGGCTGCACCGGGTTCTTTTCCAGGTTCACCTGTGGGCAGGAATGGTGGCCAGCCTGTATCTTTTTGCAATGAGCGTTTCCGGCAGCATGATTGTTTTTCGCAACGAACTGGAAGGTTCGGCCAACCCCAACTCGCGCCTTTTCCGTATGGTCGAATGGCTCGTGGACCTCCACACCAATTTGCTATCGGGAGACACTGGTCGTCGCCTGAACGGCATCGGGGCAATTTGTTTCACTTTGCTTTGTTTGACGGGAGTGGTTATACGGTGGCCGGGAATCGCGCACTGGCGCCGCAGCCTCAGCGTAAATTGGAGGTCGAGTTTCGCGCGAATCAACTGGGATCTGCACAACACGCTGGGGTTCTGGTGCTTTCTCTTTTTAATGATGTGGGGAATCTCGGGAATCTACTTCTCCTTTCCACAGGTGTTCAACGCGATCGCAGACCTCCTCCCTGCGGGCCCCGCCAACAAGGCGAGCTTCGGCGATGAAGTCCTCCTCTGGCTTTCTAATCTGCATTTTGGCCGATTTGACGTGTTGACCGAGGCCCTTTGGACCCTGCTAGGTCTGGTACCCGCGGTGCTGGCTTTCACCGGCATGTTCATGTGCTGCCATCGCTTGCTGGTACGCAAAGGCGCTCCCCTGCCAAAGTAAAACCGCCGCGCATTGACGGGCGTTCACAGCAATCCCAGCGCGGAGCGATTCTCCCGCTCCACCTGCACACTCGTGTGATTCGGAGGTCCGGCCGCGGATGGCGGAAATGATTGGAGAAATGATTGCTGAAATTATCGAATAAAGCCGAGGCAGAAGATGGGTGCGAAAGCCGGTTTAGGCGCTATTTCGGATTTGTGCCAGCCAATCTTCAAGAGTCTGCTGATGCGCCGGTTCAATGGTGCTAAATCGAATTCCCATTCCCGTGGACCGCGCATTGGACACGTAACCGAGAGCCACGACCTTTGTTCCCCGGGGAAAGGGAGCGGGCGTTTCGACAAAGCAGCCAAAAACGCTCAGATCGCCCGTGACGGACGTAACCTGCCTTTCTGATTCCACATCCACGACTTCCGCCCGGGCGGCGAACGGGCGCCGCATCGCGCGATGTGTTTCGACCTTCATAATTAAAAGTATGAACCTCTTTCCCCAGCGGCTCTGCCAAATTGCCGCCAATGTGTCGTTTTTTTACATATGTGGCTCCCTGAGCCTTTCCCCGCCGTTCACGTCGAGGCATACAGCAGACCTCCAGTTCCAATAAAGCAGTGGGCTGATTGGTCGGACAGCCGGGCGGCTCATAATTCTCGTCTATAGAATCTCAAATTGGATGGAGAGGCTGATCGAAGAGGGCAGCGACCTCATCGAGGAGGACCTTGACCCGGAAGCCAAAGACGCGGGCTTGATCGCAGCCGCCCAACGGGTCGAACACTACGAGATGGCCGTCTACGGAACAGCACGCACCTACACCGATATTCGCGGCGACAAGAAAGCGGCTTCGCTACTGAGGAAACTTTGGATGAAGAAAAAGAAACCGATTTGAAACTTACAGGTCTAGCCGAAAAATTCAACGTCAAAGCCGCCGCGGCGGCAGCGCGCTAACTATTCCATGCGGGATTCGGCCCGGCTCCGCCGTCCGACCGGAGCCGGCTCGGGCGCGGCAATATCCGTATCCCGCATGCCGCGGGAAATCCCGGGCGTAAGCAGGGTGCGGAAGCGCTGGCTAATCTGCTCCGCTGTTTCCAGGAGCTCGGTCAGCCCTTTCGTCTCTTCAGTGATGTGGCCAGCCTCAAAGTCGATAATCACCTCGAGGCAGAAGTTTATGGCGCGCCGAATGCGCTCCCCCACGAGCCGGGAGTCCGTGCTTTCCTCATTGCCCTCGGTCTGGGGTTCCCGCGTCTGCTGCACCGACCCGGCGATCGCCTGCAAGTAGTCAACGGCATCACGAAACTCCTTGAGCAGCCGCGGGTCCAGATTTTGTGAACGCAGGCTCTTCTCCAAGCTTTGCAGCTCCGCGCTGGCTATTTTTACTTGCAGGCTCACGCCCCAGAAGCCCTCGTCGGCGGAAACGAGCTCCACCACGATCCCGTGCGAAACTCCTATCCGGGAATTGGGCGTCGCCAGCACACGCGCCTCAATCGTTTCGGCGGAGAGCACGTTTGTGAGCGTCACCCTGGTTCCGAGCTCCGGATAACTCGCTATGTCCAATAGGCCGCCACGCGCATTCACTAGTCTCGCGACGGCTTCCTCCTTCATCAGCACGCCGTCGGGGGTCTTCCAACTCACCTCCAACGAAATACTCACGGGAAAACGCGTCTCTTTCCTGCGTTCCACCTTGGTTCCATCTGGTGCGGTTGGACGTCTCTTCATTCGCGAGGTCCTTTTTGCATTCGCGGGGTCCTCTTCCCAGGCCTATTCCGGGCAGGCTCCGGCCCGATTGCCAAATGCCGCCCGGGCCACCGGAAAACAACAGGTTAGGAGCTAACAGAAACCAATACTACTGTCCTAAAGGACAGGACCCTTATAAGGCAACAATGAGCCTCGGCATCAGGTTCGCTCAGCATAACAGCCCGTATGAAAACGTATTCAATCATCCGAATTTCGGATTGCCGAGTGTGGTGCTCGCCGGCATTCCCGGGAAAGCATCCACGCAAACGGGATTTGGAGCATTCACTTACACCGTTTCTCCGCCCACTGGTCTGCTTGGGGTTGGCTTGGGCGGCGATAGTTCTCCCCGCATGGTCGCGGTGCAAGGCCGTCTCGAGTTCTGAAGTTCCGATCGGGATAACTTGAGTATGAGCTCCTCACGGCCGCTGCTGCGCCATCTCCCGCTCCGCGCGAGCGAGCAACTCGCGCACCTCTTCATCCGTTGTCTGTGAAAACTCCCCATACCACTGGCCTACGGAATAAAATGGCTCGGGCGTCCGCCTGCAAACGATGTCGTCCACTTCTGGCGAGAGTTCGGCGCACGCCGACGGGGCCGCCACCGGCACTGCCACCACGATGCGTGCCGGCTGAAGCTTCCGCAGCGCAGCCACTGCCGCCCGCATCGTCGAACCCGTGGCCAATCCGTCGTCTACGAGAATCGCCGTCCGGCCTCGCACATCCGCCTCCGGCCCATCTCCTCGATATTCTCTTTCTCGCCGCAATCTCTCCTGCTCCTCACGTGCGGCCACCTCGGCCACCACGTCCGGTGGGATGGCCAGCTCCTCGATCACGTTTGGCTCGGTCACCAAAATTCCTCCGCTGGCGATCGCTCCCATCGCCAGCTCCTCATGGCCGGGCACTCCCAGCTTCCGCACCACAAACACGTCCAGGGGCGCGTGAATCGCTCGCGCTACTTCAAAAGCCACGGGCACGCCGCCGCGCGGCAGGGCCAGCACGATCACGTCTTCCCGGCCGGCATATGCCGACAATTCCTGTGCGAGAAGCTGCCCCGCCTCGCTCCGATCTCTAAACGGGTACTCCATGATTCACTACACCGTTTTCGTCATCCCGCCATCCAAATCGATCAGGGCGCCCTGCAAAAACCGATTCTGCGGCGCCAGCACGAACGCCGCCAGATTTGCGATATCCTCCGGCTCCCCCAGCCGGACGATATTCGCGCGCGTAACCATCTCTCGCGCCGCCGCTTCCGCATCTCCGCCATGCTGTGCCGCAGCCGCCTGCAGCCAACCCCGCAGCCGGTCGGTGCGGATAAATCCGGGATTGATGGCGTTCACCTGCACGCCATCGCGAATCCCGATATCCGCCAGAGCCTTGGTAAACGAAAGGCACGCGCCGTTCACCGAACCGCCGATGGTAAACAGCGGGCCCGGCGTGCGCCCGCCGGTGCCGATGATGTTCAACACCGCGCCGCGTCGTTCTTTCAGATGCGGCCAGGCCGCTCGCACCAGCCGCACCGCGCCAAAAAATTTCAGCGCGAAGCCATCCAACCAATCGGCGTCCGAAAGCTCCAGGAACTCCCCGCGCCGCGTCGCGCCCGCGTTGTTCACCACGATGTCGATCGCCCCAAACGCCTCGAGCGCCGCCCGCACCAAAGCGCCGGGCGCTTCGGGTTCGCGCAAATCAGCGGCAAAGGTCTTCACTTTGCCGCCGGCCTTGCCGATTTCCTCGGCAGCGGCAGTCAACGGTGCCTTATCCCGCGCCGCGATCACCAAATGCGCGCCCTCGCGCGCGAATCGCACCGCGATGGCGCGGCCGATTCCGCGGCTGCCCCCCGTCACCATGGCAATTTTTCCGGTTAGACCCTTGCCGTTTTCCATCTCTGCGTCTGCTCTAAGAATGTGGCGATGTCATTCTGAGTCCGCCCCAGGCGGACGAAGAATCTCTCTGCGGTCCCGGCTGACACCTTATTTCCACACCCGCCGCGCCGTCTCCACCACCAGCCGGAGCTTGGCCCACTGGTCGTCTTCCGCCAGTAAATTCCCTTCCATCGTCGAAGCGAATCCGCACTGCGGGCTGATCGCCAGGTTCTCCAGCGGCACCAACCGCGACGCCTCGTCGATCCGCCGCGCCAGCACGTCGGCTTGCTCGAGTTGCGGCCGCTTCGAGCTGATGAGCCCCAGCACGACCGTCTTTCCCTTGGGAATAAATCGCAGCGGCTCGAACGTGCCGGAGCGTTCGTCGTCATATTCCAGCAGGAAGCGATCCACGTTCATCGTTCCGAAGAGTTTCTCCGCAATCGCGTCGTAACCGCCTTCGGCATACCAGTGGCTGCGGTTATTCCCGCGGCAAAGATGAATCGCCAGCGTCACGCCGGGACGGCGCGCGGCATGGAAACAGGCGTTGTCCGCGCGGATCGATTCCTCGAGCAGCGCGTCCGGTTCCACCTTCATCTCTTTGCGGATCCATTGCCGCCATTTTTCATCCATGAAATAGCTGTAGCGCGGCGCATCGATTTGAATATATGTCACGCCCTCTCCGGCCAGCTTCGCCAGGTCCGCGGTCATGATGCCGACAATCTCCCACAACAACGCCGAATGCGTCTGGTAGATTTTATCCGTGACGCCGCGCTTATAAGAGATCGCCGGGAATTGCGTCGCACTCGGCAGCGTCATCTTGATCGCGCCGGGACTATGCGCCTTGAGATAAGGCAGCTCATGGCCGGTCAACGGGCGCACTTGCCGTAACTTCGCCGTCACAATTCCCGTAACGCTGCTGGCCGGCGCGCTCTTGGACTCGGCGCCCTCCCAGGTTCGCGCCACAGAGTCGGCAACATCGAAGCCCTCCACGGCGTCGATGAAATCGCTCATGAAATTCCGGCGCCGCAATTCCCCGTCGGTGAAAATCTCGAAACCCAGCTCCTTTTGCCTCGCCAGCACGCGCGCGATGTGGCGATCTTCCAGTTCGTGCAGCGGCCGCGGATCTTTTCCGTTGCGCCGTGCCTCCAGCAGCTCCGCCGGCCGCAAGAAGCTCCCCACATGATCGGCCCGATATTGCTCCCCCATCACTTCCCTCCCCCGCGCTTCTGCTCGAGCAAATCCCGGCCCCGCTGCGCCGCCTCCGAAACCAAAAATCCCATCTTCGGATGCTCCGGCTCAAAATCCACTGGCAGCCCATTCTGCCGCAGCGCTTCCGACGTCATCGGCCCGATCGACCCGACCACGATGCGCTGGAAGGCCCGGCGCAGCGGCTCCTCGAGCCGCATCTCCGAGGCGACGCGCAAGAGGTGCTGCACCTGCACGGACGTCGTGAAAAAAGCGACGTCGATCCGGCCGTTCACGATGGCTTGGACGCCGTCTCGCAGCGGACCCGTATCCGCCGGCAGCGCCCATTCGTAAACCGGCACCCGCGTCACGCTGGCGCCGCGCTCTTTCAATCCTGCCAGCAGCTCCGGATTCGTCGCGCCGTACTCCTGAACCGCAACGCGGCTCCCCTTGAGCGAAATTGAATCCGCCCGCGCATCGAGCGCGGCGAGCAACTCTCGCCACGTATTCGGCTCGGGAACGGCCACGCTCACGGGAACTCCCAACTCGGCCAGCGCGGCCATTGGTTTCGGCCCGCGCGCCACGACCTTCACTCGCCGCAGTGCCTCCACAAACTTTTGCCGCAAATCGTGCGCCTCCACGAGCCGAGCTAGCGCGCGGGTCCCCACTCCGGTAAGGAAAATGACCATATCGAATCCGCCCTCGGCCAATATCCGCGCGAAGGCCAGCGCCTCGGGATTATCTTTCAGCGTCACTTCCTGCATGGAAGGCGCCACGACGGCTTCGCCTCCATAATTCGAGATCAGCTTGGCCATCTCCTGCCCGCGCCTGCTTTCCAAACACAAAACGCGCAGCCCCGCCAGCCCATTTCTTTTCGCATCATCGGCCATTGCGCCCGCCATACTTACTTCGTCGAAATCCTCGCCATTGTAACCAACTCTATGTGCTCTGTATCTCTGTGCGCTCGGTGTTAAATTCCGTAGCGCGCGACCGCCTCTTCGTTCCAACTCACTCCGCTCCCCGGCACGTTCGGCGGCGTCACAGCGCCGTTCACCACCCGCAACGGCTCCGCCAAAATCGCCGCCGCCCAATCTACGTACTCGAGCCAATGCCCCGTCGGACTGACCGCCAGCAAAGCCGCGCTCATTTCCGGCAAAAGATGCGAGGACAGCGAAATCTTCGCCGCCGCCGCGAGCGACGCCGCTCGCATCCAACCGCTCACCCCGCCGATGCGCATCAGGTCCGGCATCATATAATCCGCCGCCTGCGCCGCAATTGCTGCGGTCATCGCATTCGGGCCCACGAAATTCTCGCCGATTTGAATCGGCGTGGCGAGCTCGCGCGCGATTCGCGCGCACCCCCCGTAGTTGTCGTGCTCGGTCGGCTCCTCGATCCACGCGAGTCCTTCGCGTTCGAGCGCCCGACCGCGCTCGAGCGCTTCTTCCACGGTGAGCGCCTGGTTGTAGTCGGTCATGATGGCGACCTCATCCGGCAGGCGCTTTCTCACCGCGCGCACTGCGGCGAGATCCTCCGCCAGCGTCGCATAGCCCATCCGCAATTTCACCGCCCGAAACCCGCCCTCGAGAAGTTTCTCCGCCTGGTCCGCAAGTTTCTCCGGCGCCATCAGGCCCAGCCCGTTGCTGTTGTAAGCGGGAATCGCTTGGCGCTTTCCGCCCAGAAATTCCACCAGCGGCTTGCCAGCCTCAATAGCCAAGGCATCCCAGCACACCACGTCGATGGCCGAGAGCGCCAGCCCCACCACGCCGCTCACCGCAATCAGCCGGAAATGCCGCGCCAGCTTCGCGCTGATTTTCGCCGGCTCGATCTTTTCACCCTTGATCGTACTCAGCGCCTCTTCGAGCACGCGCACAACAAGCGCCGCACCCATGGGCATGTAGCAGAAAAGATACGTCCGGCCGGTAATTCCCTCCTCGGTTTCGAGGTCGATCAGCAGCAGCGGCGCCGCGCGCATTGTCTGCGCGCTGGTGCCCAGCGCAAATCGCATCGGCACCGAGACGGCCCTGCTTCGGATGGAACGAATCGTCAGAAGCGGCGCCATTTGCTTCAGCGCGCCTACCGCGTCGCCGCTCGCGGCGGTGGCGCCTCGCTGCCACTTGCGTAGAGCGCGAGGAGGGCGCTCACGGCGCGATTCATCGGCGTGGTCACGTTCACAGCTTTGCCCAATTCGACCACGCCGCCGCTCAGCCAATCGAGTTCCAGGCGCTTACCGGCCTCGAGGTCGTTGTGCATTGACGAAGTCATCTCCGCGGGCAGGCTATCCACAAACGCCAGCCGCTTATCAGCATAATCCTCCGGTAAATTCACACCGTGAGCGCGGCCCACGGCCACTGTCTCCTTCATGATCTCCAGCAGCAAATCGCGCGTGCGCGCATTTCCGCGGACAGGCCCGATGGTCTTGCGCGTGGCGCTGGTCAGCGCGGAGAGTCCCACGATAAAAACAAATTTCTCCCAGATCGCTCGCCGCACATCCGCGCTGATTTCCGCATCGATTCCCGCGCGCGTGCACGCTTCCAGCAACGCGGCGGCGCGTTCCGAGAGGCTGCCGTCAAATTCGCCGAACACCAATCTCTGTATCGTTCCCGTGTGGCGAATCACTCCGGGACGCGCGATCCCTGCCCCAATGTAAGCCACGCCTCCCATCACCGCTTTCTCGCCCAGCGATTTGCACAGCACATTGTCCTTCTGCACACCGTTTTGAAAAGAAAGAACCGCGGTATGCGGCGCGATAATTTTCGCCATGACGCGAACGGCCGCTTCGGTGTCCCACAATTTCACGCACAGGAAAACGTAATCGGGCGGGCCGAATGCAGCGGGATCATCGCTCGCACGCACTTCGGGAAGATGGATCTCGCCTAACTGACTTTCCACGCGCAAGCCATTTTGGCGCAGGGCGGCGAGATGCGCCCCCCGCGCGACGAACCCAACTTCGCAGCCGCTCTTGGCCAGCTTGGCGCCGAAATAGCCGCCCACTCCGCCCGCACCCATTATGGTGATCCGCATTTATGTCCTCAAATTCGCTGCCCGTGGCGCAGGCACTCCTGGCCTTGCACTCACCGAATAAGGCACGGCTACTTCGCCGTGGGCCGCGGCTCGCCTGGGCCCGTATACCCCGCTGCCGTGCCCAGCACCAACACAGTGGCGGTCACCACAACGAATGGCAGCAAGAATTTTGCAGCCAACGATCTCATCGCCATCCTCCTCACCCCTCCACCAGAAACAGAGCCGTTTCTTATCATTGAATTTCGCCTGCTGCAAACAGGAACTGCTCAAGAGCTTGCCGGCCCGCGCCTATGACCTTTGGCTGTCATCCCGATGGCCGCTTTTTTGGTCATAGGGATTTGCTTTTATAGTTTTGTCCTGACCGGTGAAGCCGTTGTATCTACAATGGGTACGGCTGGTTCTGGGAATCGCGGCCTGTCGCGATCTTCGGAGAATCCTGGATGCGATAGGGCTATTGGTCGCCATGCGTGCATTAGTTTTCGCCATCGCGGGACTTTTCGCGCGGCTTTCGCGCGCAAACTTGAGTGCCATCCGGCAACCCGGACGCGCGGAGGAATATCTGCGTTCCAAAATAACGCGCGTGCGGTGATCGAAGACGAGCCGCTCGCGAAGAAATCCCTGTTGGACCGACCGGCCCCCATTTGGAAGGCTTGGGCCCTGCTTCCCAGATCGATCCCGCCTATCTTACCTACGTCCTTTGGGCCATACCAACCAGCCAGGGCAAGCCGCAGAATTTAGGGGGGTTAATGGTCAAAGGAGGCGACAGCACGGTGACTACCTTTACCAACCTGACTACCTTCGCCATGTGACGCGCCCTGATCGCCTGTCTCAGGAATACCCTGTAGTTAACAAGTGGCGACTCTCACAAGATTTCCCTGCGCCGCTGAGGGATAATAATTCCAGGTTCCCGAGTGCGGGGGGGCGTGGGTATGGAACGGGCTTTAGCGCCGAATGCGCGAACTGCTTTTGCGGTCATTGCCGGCGGCGTGGCGATTTTCGCCATCGCACTGCGCCTGCGAGGACTTGCGTTTTCCGCCGATCCTTCCTTATGTGCCAGCATTGACACCATCGGAGCGTTCCTGACCTTCACATTTACGGCCAATGCTTTGGTTCGCTTCCGCGGGACGGGCGATCTGAAGTCGTTGATCTTGGCCATCGGTTTCGGCGTTGTAGGGCTGATGCAGCTGGCCCTCTCATTGCAGCTCTTTCATAACCTGGACTCTGCATTGCGGTTACTCGATTCACTGCGCCCTTTTTGGCTTCAAAGCAGCATGCTGCTGGCGGAAGCGATGCTGCTGGCTTCCGTGGTGGAGCGCCCTTTCCCGCATTCGGCAAACTTACCCCGAACGGATCTGGCACTGACAGCGCTCACTGGCACAGTAGCTTATTCGGCTGGCGCGCTTTACTTGCTCTTCTGGCACGAGCCCAAAATTCGCGCTCTCGGACCCATGGCGCAGCCGCTGGAACTGCTGCCGGTGTTTCTGTATCTGCTAGCAGCCGCTGCCTTCCATCAGCACCCCAAGATGGTTTCTTCCGGACTCGATAAAGCGCTCGCACTCGCGGCCGCGATGAATGCTGGGGCGCACCTGGTGCGCACGGTGTCATTGCAGGCGGCCGACGCCCCCTTCACCCTGGCGCAGATCTTGCGCGTCTCGAGCTATGCCGTCGTGCTGGGTGGTACGTTGCTGGATAACTCCAGGCTGTTTATGCAAGTGCGGCAATTGGCCATCAGCGATGCTCTTACCGGCCTGGCGAACTACCGTCACTTGATCGACGTCCTCGAATCGGAGATCGAGCGTTCCGGCCGCACCGGCCGCGAGTTCTCAGTCCTTTTGCTCGATCTGGATGGGCTCAAGAGCATTAACGATCAATACGGACATCTCGTAGGAAGCCGTGCTCTGCGGCGCCTGGCAGATGTTCTGCGGGTGCATTCGCGCGCCGTGGATACGCCCGCACGGTACGGCGGTGATGAGTTTGCCCTGGTGATGCCGGAAACCGGATTTCAGGCGGCCCGGCGCGTGGCTGGTCGCATTCGCGAACGGCTCACATCACAAATCGAGCAGCCGAAAATCTCGGTGAGTGTCGGCGTGGCGGTATACCCGTCAAGCGGTACCACTGCGGAGCGGCTGCTGATGGCGGCCGACGAGGCCCTCTACGCGATGAAACAGGAAGCAAAAACCGGCCGGCAGTAATTAAGCAACAGGGGTGGCAAGGATGAATCTTGAGGATGAATCTTAAAG
>WNFT01005594.1_pt1 | contig 11007 bp, 6 predicted proteins | sample 5400191 | NCBI WGS metagenome assembly WNFT01 (sample SAMN13153359, study PRJNA577476) | soil metagenome | isolation source: 80 cm saprolite under Madrone tree | place: USA:California | collected 2016-06-14
CCAATTCCCGCATCGACGATCTTCGCGCCGCTGCGCATCTCGTCGAGGGCAAGCACCTGGCCCGCAACGTCAAGCAAGCCCTGGTTGTTCCCGGTTCGCGCGGTGTCAAGGCACAAGCCGAAAAGGAAGGTCTCGACAAAATCTTTACCGCTGCCGGCTTCGAGTGGCGCGATGCCGGCTGCAGCATGTGCATCGGCATGAACGCCGACGTCCTGCCGCCCCACGAACGCAGCGCCAGCACCTCCAATCGCAATTTCGAGGGCCGCCAGGGCAAAGACAGCCGCACGCACCTGGTCAGCCCGCTAATGGCCGCCGCAGCCGCCATAGCTGGCCACTTCGTCGACGTCCGCGACTTCGATGTCGCCCCCGTGGAGTGATTTTGTAGGGGCGCGGCACGCTGCGCCCCTGTTTGGCGCGATGTAAGAAATGTAGAGGCCGGGCTTCAGCCCGGCCAGCGTAGCGGCGAGTTCATCTCGCCATCTTGCTTTTGGTTAGCTGCGAGGCACTCAGAATGCAACCGTTCTCGACACATAGCGGCAAAGTGATGCCGCTCGACCGCGTCAACGTCGACACTGACCAGATGGTGCCCAAGCAATTTCTGAAGGCGCTGACCCGCGAAGGCTTCGGCCGTATTCTCTTTTACGACTGGCGCTATTTGCCGGGAGAAAAACCAAATCCACAATTCGTTCTGAATTTTCCTCGCTACAAAGGCGCATCGATTTTGCTAACACGCGCCAACTTCGGCTGCGGCTCCAGCCGCGAACACGCCCCCTGGGGCGTAAAAGACCACGGCTTCCGCGTCATTCTGTCGCCCAGCTACGCCGACATTTTCTACAACAACTGCTTCAAGAACGGAATCTTGCCGGCTACGCTCACCGAAGAACAGATCGAGGAATTGTTTCAGCGCACGGAAAAAGAAGAGGGTTACTCGCTGACCGTCAATCTGCCTAACCAAACCGTAGCGGACAAACACGGCTTGATGTTCCGGTTCGAGATCGCCCCCTCGCGAAAAGAAGTCCTGCTGAAGGGCCTCGACGACATCGGCACCAGCCTGCAACACGAGTCCGAAATCACCGCCTACGAAAAAGCCCACGCCGCAACCGCGACCATGTACGAACCGGTAGACATAAAGAACTACACGAACGGCCGCTGATTTTTTGAGTGACCGTCCTTAGCCTTGACACTCAATCCTGATTTTTCTGCAGCCGCAAAAAAAGAAAACGGGGAAGGCCCGAAGGCCTTCCCCGTTTTCGAGGCGAGTCGATGAAACTCGCCGGAAGAACTTAGAAGCGGAAGCGCAGACCAAACTCCATCTGCCGCGGCGTATTCCCCTGCGTGTTGAGGACCCCCCATTTGTCCGGACTCGAAATATCCTGAATCGGGTTGGCAAACACCAGATGGTTGAAAACGTTCAAGAAGAGGAACTGGACCTCGGTGGAGAAACGCTCCGAGATTCGAATGTTCTTCTTCACGCTGAGATCCACATTCCAGTAGGGCAGTCCGCGAATTGCTCCCTCTCCGGAGCCATCGCGACGAGTATCCACGCCCAAAATCGGGGCGCGGAACTGGGCGAAGGAGGCAACGGGATCTTTAAACACATTGAGGCAAGAGCCCGTTGTGCAATCCTGCTGCGCAATGGAGTTACCAAATGCATCAACCCCTCCGATGACTCCATTATAGACAGAGTTGCCCTGAGTGACTGCGATCGTGTTAGTGCACTGCTCGTTGTTGAAGAAGTTGGCGCCGTCACCGGAACCGTAAGCTTGGGCGTCGAAGTTGGTGTTGCAATACAGCGGCAAGCCGCTGCCTGCGGTGAAGATCGGCGAGATGCTCCAGCCGCCCGCCACGCGGCCGATGATGCCTTTCTGGCTGCGGTAGAACGGGGGATCGTAGACGATAAATAAGTTGTACACAAACTTGCGATCGAATCCCTGGTAACCGTACATGTTGTCGAGGTTGAAGGGATCGTTCGGAGTGTACTCGCTGCTAGCTTGGACGAAGGCACCAGTGCCGAGCGCCTTGCTGTAGGTGAAGTTCTGCTGCAGGGTCACACCGTGCCAGTCGTTGACCTTGAGAGAGATGAAGCCAGCGTTGTAGTTGCCGTGGCCGATGCTGGCATTGTTGGCCACGCCGCTGGAGAGCTGGCCGTTGGCGCCGAACGCGGAGTTGATGATCGGGCTGTTCAGCATGCTGCGCTGGAAGATAAACCCAGGCAGCGTTGTCTGCTGATTTTGTGCCACTGTAGTGCCATTGGCGTTGGTGCAACCTCCAACGGTAGTGCAAACCGGACCGCCGCCGATGCCACCCTTGTCCAGAGCGGACCACAGGCTCCACACGCCTTGCGTGTCGAAATTGCCGAGTCGTTTAGACGCCACCGCCGCAGTGCAGTTGGCAAATGCAGTGCCACCAATGCCTGGATAGGTACCGTTGCAATACCCCGTTGAGGCTAGCGAGGCCTGGAAGAAGGGTTGTGACGCAAACGCGTTGAAGTAAGCGGCGTAGGCCGGGTTCGCCAGCTTATTTCCGAGAGCGTCAGTGATTGTGCTCGCAGGAACGGCAGCGCCGCAGGCTGCTGCGGATTGTACACACCCCAGGTTGGTTTCGACGGCGGCATAAGCGTCGGCGAACGTCTGGCCGCCGACGGTCATCATGTAGGGTACGGCGTTGAGGTTAACGGGCTGAAATTCGTGGGTAATACGGCGCCCGATGTATCCAACTTCGAGTAGGATCTTGTTGGTTAACTGGCGCTGGATGGTGAGGTCAAAAGAATCGACGACGTTGGGCCGGAATTTCGGATCCAACGCTTCGCCCGCGGCTGCCGAGACGTCATTGATGCCTGGGAAATCCGGTTGCGGCAGCGTGGGGCTGGCGGCCGGTATCGGAGCAGTGTTGCCATCCACGCCGATGCGGAAAGCGTTGGCGGCGGTGACGGGTGATCCGCAGGTTCCATTCATGTTGGCCAGACGGCACTGCACGGGTTGAATGAGACCGGTACCGAGCAGCGGCACGAGAACCAGGTCCACACCGTTTAAGCGGCCGTAAACGCGGCTATAGCCGCCGCGGATGACGCTCTTTCCGTGTCCAAACATTTTGCCGAGGAGCCCGTTGTCGAAGGTGGGGTTCCACGCAGCGGCAATGCGCGGACTGAAGGACCCGTAGAACGGGTGATAGGGGTATTTCAATCCGTTTTCCGTGTTGGCAACAAGGGCGAAACCCAGCTGAGGGTTGTAAACCTGCCCATTTAGCGCGGCGCGCTTGCGGGCCGCAATGTAGGCTTCCGTGTCCAATTGCTGACCGCTGGCATCCACGAGTTCGATTTGCTTTCCGTTCTGCTCGGTTGGCGGCATCTCAAGCGTCCACCCTAGGCCGTAGGTCAGGGTGAAACTCGGCTTCATATGCCAGGAGTCGCTGAAGTACACGTTGTAGTACGGAATGGTGCTCTTATCGAAGGCCGGCGTGAGGGGCGGATTCAGGGCCAGGTTGCTCCCGGTACGGGTATAGGCGATTTGCGCGTCGGTGACGATGCCCGTAACAGCGGCAAAGTCGCGCCCCCAGGTCGTCTGTTGGGCGCTAGTAAGACCTGCCGGAACGGTGGACGAAACGTCGACCAAACCCGCGCCGGAACTGTCGCCGAGCTGATAGGTGGTGGTGTAGTTGATGCCTCCGCCGTTATCGGTGCGCTGATGCCAGTCCCAGTTGCGCTGATAAGCACCGCCGAACTGGAATAAGTGGTTGCCTTTGAGCATGGTGAGGTCGTCCCGGAAAAACAAGTCATGTCCATCCCAGAAGCGAGTGCGAACGTTTTGCGTGTCGACGTTGTAGGGTGTGAGACTGGCGTAGTGGCTTTCGCAAGGGGCTCAAGAGCTCCGCCCAAACCGGCTAGCTGCGGGCCGCCCCCAGCATCGCCCCAGGCCCAGAAGTTGCGGAGATAGCTGAAGTGGAAGTCGTTGGTGGTATTGGAGGTGATGTTGGTGGTCAGACCGGCTACAAGGTACCAGGGCTGCTGCGGACGGCTGGAAAGGGCAACGGGTGTGCCAAACGTGCCGCCCAAGACGCCACCGATGTCAACCTGAGAAGTCGTGGCGCGGGTCAGCTTGTAGTAGCGGTAGCTACCGTTCAAATGCCATTTCGAGCCGAAGTCGTGGTCAATACGGACAACGGCGAAGTTATCGCTTTGGGGGATGGCGATATTGGCTTTAAAGCCCTGCTCGTTAACGCCGTCGCATCGGCTACCAGCAAGAGCACCTGTGATGGAGGACCCGGTGCAGCCGGGGTCGTTAGCCGCAGGCATCAGGGCCCACAATTGTTGAACGGTGGGATTAATTCCAATCCCTCGGGGATCCAGGCTCTTTGTGTCGTAATTTGTTCCATTGAAAGTGAGAATTCCGGCGCGCATGTTTGCGCTCGGAACGGCCCTTTCGATGGTCGAAGAGTTCTTCCAGCGGAAGCCCTGATAGTTGAAAAAGAAGTAGGTCTTGCCGCCAAGAATCGGCTTCGGAATGATGGGACCGCCGACAGCGCCCCCAAAACGGTTGTAATGGAAGCTGGGGATCGGAGTTCCGGAAGCATTGTTGTCCCAGGTGTTAGCATTGAAAGTGTTGTCCAGATAATATTCGTAAGCGGTGCCGTGCCAAGCGTTGGTGCCGCGCTTGGTGACCACCTCGACTTGCGCACCGGCGGAATTGTTGAAGTCCGCGGTCTGGTTAGCCGTGTTGACTTTGAATTCTTCGACGCTGTCGGAGGGAGTGGGCATCACACCTGTTGGGACACCGCCCGAATTGCCGCCACCGCGAAGACCGGTGCCGGCCGCGATTCCCGTGGGATCGCCGCCGAAGCTCGGCGTATAGACCTGCATGCTGCCATCCATGTCGTTGGTGTTGTTGCCGCCATCGAGCATGAAGGTGCTCTGATCGACCACGGCGCCGGCCACGCTGCCGTCAGGGGCTACACCCGGCTGCAGAGCAACGAAGGTGCTGACATCGCCACCGATTGAAGGTAGCGCGTCCAGCGAAGCTCCGGTGATGGTATTGCCAACAGTGGAACTCATGGTCTGGAGTTCGGAGTTCGTGGCGGTGACCTCGACCGTTTCCGAAACGGAGCCAAGCTCCAGCTTCAGGTCGACAGTGAGAGGAACACCGATGCTCGCGGTGACGAGTGTCTTCGTAATGCGGAAACCGGTCTTACTGACGGCAATTTCATAGTCGCCGGAAATTACATTGGCAAAAAAGTAGCGGCCCACATCGTTTGTGACGGTCGAGTGAGGCGTGTTCGTCGCTTTGTCGGTGAGCTTAACGGAGGCGCCAACGACAACTGCTCCGGAGGAATCGGCGACTATTCCCGAAATGCTGGTTGAACTAGCCGCTTGCGCGTGAAGCGAGACTGGGCACAGCGCAAAGAGGCAGAGCAAAGCGGCAAACATCGCGACGAATTGCGTTTTCTGACACAAGCATACAAACGCAGAATTACAGCGAGGAAGGCTTAACATAGAACCACTCTCCCACCACGAGATTTACAAACCCTCGACAACCGTTAAACGTAGTCGCTATATAAATCGAAGGACTACAATTGTCAAGGGCAGATAATGTATAGCTAAACTTTAGGTCGAAGATGTGAGTACCATTACCATCCGCCATCCAGCGGGCCATATAACAGCAACTCGCCAACTCTCCCGCGGGTGCCGGCTGTCGAACCGGACCTTGTCCTAGCCCTGTGGGACCTTCCGTTGGTAGCAAGATTCGCCATTAACTGGAAATTATGCGCGGCTCGCAACGGGAGCCTTGACACAGTATATGCAAGGCGCTTACATGCAGGTTCTGTGACCAGACGATTACAGCGCGCGTTGGGATTTGCAGTATTTGCAGCGCTGCTTCCCTGCACCAGTGCTTTGGGGGCAACCGATCCGAACCAGGGGTGGATCGAGGTGCGCAGCCCGCACTTTGTAGTGTCCAGCAATGCCGGAGAAAAAGAAGCGCGGCGAATTGCGGACCAGTTCGAGCAGATTCGCGGACTGTTCCATGCGGCGTTTGGCAATCTTCGCGTCGATCCCGCGGAGCCGATACTTATCCTGGCGGCAAAGAACGAGAGCACGATGAAGATGCTGCTTCCCGAGGAATGGGAAGTGAAGGGGCATGTTCATCCCTCGGGCGTATACCAGCAAGGGGAGGACAAGCATTATGTGGTCTTGCGGCTGGACTCCGAAGGCGGCAATCCTTACCACGCGCTGTATCACGAATACACACACGCCTTGTTGCATCTGAATTTTGCGGCGCTGCCACTGTGGCTGGACGAAGGGCTGGCAGAGTTCTATGGCAATTCGCGGCTTGGTGACAAGGAGTCGAAAGTCGGGACGATCGATCAGGCACACTTATATATTCTCGGCCAGAACAAGCTGCTGCCAATCGAGACGCTCCTGAATGTGGAGCAGGGGTCACCGTATTACAACGAAGCGAACCGGGCCTCGGTCTTTTATGCAGAGTCGTGGGCGCTGGTTCATTACCTGATGCTTGATCCAGAGGCGCACCAGCAGCAACTGCTGAAGAATTTCTTTGCCGCGTGGGACAAGAGCGGAAGTCAAATCGAAGCGGCGCAACAGGCCTTCGGCGATTTGACGCATTTAGGGGAAGTCATCGAAGCATACTCAAGGCAAAGAATGTTTCGCGTGGCCTTGTTCAAAAACGGGCAGCAGTCAGCCGCCAAGTCGTATGCGGTGCGCAGCCTTCCTGCCGGAGAAATCCTCGCGCTGCGCGGGGATTGCGCGACGCATCGAAAGATGTTTGAGCAGGCGAGGCCGCTGTTGGACCAGGCCGTCCAAGCAGAACCCAATCTAGCGATCACCCACGAAGCGCTGGGCTATTACCTGTACCGAAAGGATGACGAAAGCGGCGCGGACAGAGAGATGAAAAGGGCGATCGAACTCGGTTCGACGAGTTTCGTGGCTCCGTATTATCACGGCCTTATCGTTCTGCGGGGAGGCCTGACCGCACCCGAGATGGTGCAGGAGGCGATCAAGAGTTTAGAAAAGGCGGCGCAGATCAATCCGCAATTTGCGCCTGCGTTTGAGGGATTAGCCCAGGCGTACTCGACGGCCCCGGAGACGCAGAAGCAGGCACTGGATGCGGGCATTCGCGCGGTGCAACTGGAACCGGCGACGCACGCTTATGCAATCAATCTGGTGCACCTCCTATCGAATGCGAACCGAGACGCGGACGCGCGGCAAATGGCGCAAAGAATATTGGACAAAGCGGCTTCACCGGAGGAAGCGCACGAAGCCCGGGCGGTGCTGGAGCGCATCAAGGAACACGAACAATGGGCGGCGCAAATGAAGGCGCAGTCTGATGCGGCGGCGAGTATTACTGCCAAGGCCGCTGTGGGCACGAGCGGGCCCGCGACGCAAACGATGACTGCGCCGTCCACGCCAATTCCGCTGGAAAAGCTTTTGGCGGTCGAGGGATTGGTACGGGGAATCGACTGCTCGCATAGACCCGCGATTACCGTAACGCTCAACGGGGGGAATCGCCCGCTGATTTTTTATGCGGCGGATTTTGGTACGGTTGGCGTAACAGGCGCGGAGGAGGCGGCGCCAGGTTTGGATGCGTGTGAGAAGTGGAAGGGCCGGCGAGTGAGAATTTGGTTTCTAATGGTGAAGGGGAAGAGCTACATGGGAGAAATAACGAACCTCGCTTTTATGTAGGCGAATGGGTTCGCGGCGGCGCTATGACCGCGCGAAACTACCTTCACATTTTGTCGCGCCAAGTAGTGGCGCAGCATGCTGCGCCCCTACAAACGGAACACGGCGGCACTGGTCACGGCTTTTCGTAGACGATGCGGCCGCCGACTACGGTGCGGAGGACTTCGGTCTTTAGATACTCTGACGGCGGGACCTTTGTCAGGTCGTTCGAAAGAATAAGGAAGTCCGCATATTCGCCGGCTTTTAGCTCGCCTTTCTTCCCTTCCTCAAATTCCGCGTAGGCCGAACCTGACGTATAAGCGCGGATGCAATCCTGCAAAGAGATTTTTTCTTGCGGCTGCCAGCCGCCAGTGGGCGTGCCGTTGGGAAGCTGGCGCGTGACGCAGGCGTAGAGTCCGCGGAAGGGGCTGACAACTTCGACGGGATAGTCGGTGCCGAAAGCGAGACGCGCGCCGCTTTTTTCCAGCGTGGCCCAAGCATAAGCGCCCTTGATGCGCTCCGGACCGATGCGCGATTCCGCCCAGCGCATGTCGGTAGTCTGGTGGGAAGGCTGCATAGAGGCGATAACTTTGAGTTTGGCAAAGCGCGGGAGATCTTCGGGCGCAACAATCTGTGCGTGCTCGATGCGGTCGCGGCGGTCGCGCGGGCCGTTAGCTTTTGCGACGGCTTCGAAAACGTCGAGAGTGACGCGGTTGGCGCGGTCGCCGATGGCGTGGAAGTTGAGCTGGAACCCGGCTTTGTCGCGCTCGATGGCGAGCGATTTCAGCTTGTCGGGCTCCATGATCAATATGCCGGTGGTCTTGACGTCGTCGGAATATGGCTCGAGCATGGCAGCCGTGCGGGAACCAAGAGCGCCATCGGTGACCATTTTTAGCGCGCCGGTTTTGACCCAAGGATCGGTGGTGCCGCCTTCGGCGCGCTTGTTTTGCAGGTCGTTGAGGGACTCGCTAAAGTGCAGCCATTCGGTGATGCGCACGGTGAGCTTGCCGTCATCTTTGAGCAGCTTGTAAGCGCGAAAATCGTCCCAGTCCGAATTGTCCTGGGCGGAAGTAACGCCGTTCTTGGCGAGATCGGCGAGGACCAAGATGATTCCGCGGCGGCGCTGTTCGGCAGTGGGATCCGGGATGCGGGAGCGAACAAATTCCATCGCCGGACCTTCCTTGAGCATGCCGGTGAGCTCACCGGCGGCGTCGCGCTCGAATTCACCGCCGGGGGGATTGGGCGAGTTTTTGTCGAGTTCCGCAAGCTTGAGGGCCAGAGAATTGGCGACTGCGACGTGCCCTGAAACGTGCGTCAGCAGGACAGGATTTTGGGGCGCGACATCGTCGAGCTCCCATTTATTTGGAAATTGCTTTTCTGGCCAGAGCGTGTGGTCCCAGCCCGCGCCGGTGATCCATTCGCCTGGTTTGCGCGCAGCGACACTGGCGGCGAGACGCTGTTTCAGCTCTTCGACGGACGCGGCGCCGTACAGACGCACCGCGAGCATGCCCGCGCCTGCGGAACCAAGATGCATGTGAGCATCATTGAAACCAGGCATGACGAATTTTCCGTGGAGTTCGATTGTTTCCGGGTGGGCTTCCCCGCCTGCGCATTCCGTCAGGACCTGGGAGATGGCGCCGACACAGGCGATATTGTCTCCGCGTATGGCCATGGCCGCGGCCCAGGGCTGCTGAGGATCGTTGGTGTAAATGCGCCCATGCAGATAAAGAACGGTGCGCGGAGCTCCTTGCGCGGCGTGAGCGTGCGGCCGGAGCGCCACGAACGCTGCGCCTGCGATGACCAGAGCGAGGATTAACGACGTACGAACACGAGCGGCATGGGATGCGCGTGAGCGGCGATTCATCGAGCTTTTTCCTCCGCGAGTTCGGAAGCGCCGAGAAGGGTGAGCAAAGCGCGCTTGAGGCCAAGCTCGCGGCCTGCGGGTTCGTACCACTCTTGAAGAGAATGCGCACCGCCGCCGGTGCCGCCGGCCCCGATGGAGATGGCGTCGATGCCGCTGGCAAGCGGGACGTTGGCGTCGGTGGAGGAGCGCTCAATGCGCGATTGATTGCCGACGAATTCATCGGCGGAGCGCAGGGCGGCGAGCAGCGCGGAGTTGGCGGGCAATTCCCCACCGGGACGGCTGCCGAGGAGATCGACCTTCCATTCGAGCTTGCCCTTGGAACGATCGCGAGCGGATTCCATTTCGTCCCGAACGCCGGCGGCGATGCAGTCGCGCAAAGCGGACTCGAGTTTGGTGAGCTCGTCCTCACTTTCGGAGCGAATGTCGACTTTAAGTTTGGCTTCGTAGGGAATGGAGTTGACGGAGGTGCCGCCTTCGATTTGCCCAATGTTGAATGTGGTGCGCGGGGCGGCGGGAACTTTGGTGTTGATGAAGCGGACGGAGGCGCGCACGAGGGCGTTGATGGGGTTGGGCATGCCGAAGTCGGACCAACTGTGGCCGCCGGGGCCGGTGATGGTAGCTTCGAGGCGGCGAGAGGCCAGGGCTTTGGTTGTGACGTGATCGGTGCCGGAGCCGTCGAGCACGATCACGGCCTTTAGTTTGGGCTTGTAGGCTTCGATGAGCGCGCGCATGCCGCGCAGATTGCCTTCACCTTCTTCGCCGACGTCGGCGACGAACAAAATGGTGCGACGCGGCTGGATGTGAGATTCCCGGCAAGCCCGGGCGACAGCGACGAGCGCGGCGAGACCGGTGCCGTTGTCGGAGATTCCGGGGGCGAGGAGGCGAGCGCCTTCATGACGGACCTTTATCTCGGTGGAGGGAGGAAAGACGGTGTCGAGGTGCGCGGCGAGCACGACGATTTCTTTTTCGTTCGTGCCACGCAGCTCACCGATGACGTTGCCGGTCTTATCGGTTTGCACGTCGAGGCCGGAAGAGGCGAGAAGAAGTTTCACGGCGGCGGCGCGCTGCGCTTCTTGAAATGGCGGCGCAGGAATTTCGGTGAGGCGGACTTGCTGCTCGTTGATCCAGGCGAGATTACGGGAAAACCAAGCGAGCGCGGCGCGGACTTCCGAATTGTCGGCGAATTGCGTGCTCGGTGCAGGGCGGCTGCTATGGGGAACGCTGGCGGACCGAGCAGGCATGCACAAGAGGATAACCCAAAGGGCTGCGTGTTTCATCGCGGAGTTCCGCACGAGTGGCGCGATCAATTGCGCGCAGCCTCGGCGCAAAGTGCTTGCACTTCGCTTTCCGTGAGCACGCGGGCGGATTGTTTGGCGGCGTCGAAGATTCGGGTGACGAGGGCTTCGTCCGGGGGAATGCCGTGGCGCTCGAGCCAGAAGAGGACGTTGGATTTGCCGCTCATGGGGCCGATTTCGAT
>WNFT01005595.1_pt1 | contig 11007 bp, 11 predicted proteins | sample 5400191 | NCBI WGS metagenome assembly WNFT01 (sample SAMN13153359, study PRJNA577476) | soil metagenome | isolation source: 80 cm saprolite under Madrone tree | place: USA:California | collected 2016-06-14
TAACCACGTTGAGGAGGTGGACCCAGCGGCCAGTTGGTAGGGGCGGAGCTTGCCTCCGCCCTGATCCAGGACCCTCCTTGCAAAAATCCCACGCGCACCGTATTGACGACGCTTATTGACGTCTCAGAGGCACCCTGCTATACTGAAGAACGCACGAAGGCACTCTAGCGGGTGAGCCGGATGTGGTTTCGCTAGAGAGAGACAGTTAGTGCATTGCCCGCCTGAGCTAGATTCTACCGGTCTGACGGTATGCAGGTTCCTGATGACAGGGAGGATGACTCCCGGCGGCCAGGGTAAATTGGATGTACGGCTATGCCCTTCTTCACTGCATCGTAGTCCAGCACCCAAAGGAAGTTCGAATATGGCAGACCGTCTAGGGCAACAGCTTGGCAACTATCGCCTCATTCGTTTATTGGGCACAGGTGGCTTCGCCGATGTCTACCTCGGCGAGCATGTCTTCCTCAAAATACAAGCTGCTATCAAAATCCTCCATACCTTGAGACAGGAAGACATGCAGGGGTTTCTGCAAGAGGCACAGACCATCGCTCGCCTTAAGCACCCGCATATTGTACGCATTCTGGAATTTGGTGTGGACAGCATCCCTTTTCTCGCCATGGAGTACGCGTCCAATGGAACGCTGCGCCAGCGCCACCCCAAAGGCAGCATTGTCCCGCTCGCAACCGTCGTCTCCTACGTCAAGCAAGTGGCCTCGGCGCTACAGTACGCGCACCAGGAACGGCTGGTCCATCGCGACGTGAAGCCGGAGAACATGCTGCTGACAGACAATAACGAGGTGTTGCTCAGTGACTTTGGCATTGCTGCCGTGGGCCACAGCACGCGCTACCAGGGCGACCAGGCAATTGCCGGTACCGTTACCTATATGGCCCCTGAACAGTTGCAAGGCAACGTGCGCCGAGCGAGTGATCAGTATGCCCTTGGGGTCGTCGTCTATGAATGGCTGAGCGGAGATTGTCCTTTTCGTGGCACGTTTACCGAGATCGCAACTCAGCATATATTTACTCCCCCTCCGCCGTTACGTAGCAAAGTCCCGGCGATCTCACCCGACGTTGAGCAGGTGGTGCTCCATGCGCTCGCCAAAGACCCGCAGCAGCGTTTTGCCAACATCCAGGCGTTTGCAACTGCACTGGAACAAGCCAGCCAACCGGCACCAGTTCCAACGGGGACGACGCTGCTCATCGCTAGTGGTCATACCGAGCAGGTGTGGTCAGTAGCATGGTCACGGGATAGCCTCTACCTTGCCTCAGCTAGTGATGATAGGACGGTGCAGATCTGGGACACGAGTGGAGGTGGTAGTGCGACAGCTACAGGCCGCCGCGTGTTCACCTATAGTGGTCATATCAACTGGGTGCATGCAGTCGCCTGGTCGCCCGATGGCAGACGCATTGCCTCGGCAAGCTATGATAAGACGGTGCAGGTCTGGGATGCGCTGACAGGACAGCGCTTACTCAGCTATGGTAGTCATGCTGCCGAGCTAAATGCGGTAGCGTGGTCGCCTGATGGCAGATTCATCGCCTCTGGCTCGTGGGATAAAACAGTGCGAGTGTGGGACGCGCTGACGGGACGTACCATCCACACATATAAGGGCCATGCCGATGTTGTGAGTCCTGTGGCATGGTCGCCCGACGGTAGATATATCGCCTCAGCAGGGAATGATAAGACCGTACACGTGTGGGAGTCTCTAGCAGGACGCCTGCTACTCCGCTATACCGGTCACTCCGCGAGCGTCAATGCAGTCGCCTGGTCGCCCAATGGGAGATATATCGCCTCGGCAGGTGACGATGAGACCGTGCAAGTCTGGGAAGCTATGACCGGACGCCTCTTGCTCACTTATGGCGGTCATTCCGACTGGGTGTGGTCGGTGGCATGGTCTCCTGATGGCCGACGTATCGTGTCGGCGAGCAGAGATAAAACGGCACAGGTGTGGGATGCGGTGAGCGGCTACCCCCTGTTCAACTATACGGGTCATGCCAGTTCAGTGAACACTGTCGCGTGGAACCCTGATGGTTCCCGTATCGCCTCGGCCGGCAAAGACAAGACGGTACGGGTCTGGCAGGCAGGATGATGCGTTCATGGTCTCCCGGGCAACGCACCGTCCTGGAATCCCTGCGGCATGCTCATATCCCACATAGTAGCTGACACCTGAGATGGACGCAACCAGCTGAGCGTATCGTACAACGGTTCCCCCGTCTCACTGCGCAGCACATTCACCGGCATATAATTCATATCAAGCAGCAATATCAGCCCATTGCTGGAGCGAATACGATAGATATCCTGTCCATGGAAACGATCTTTACCCAGGTAGACCGCACGATGGGCCTGCATATCACGGCGCAAGGTTGTCAGGTCAAACAGCGAATCATCCACACTCCAGTTACTAGTCCCCCATTGAGCAGTATGATGCATCATATCCTTGCAGAGCATCTCGTAGCCGTCGCTCACAGCAACTACATCCAGACGACCTGGCAGGGTCGTTTCCACATGCATGCGGTTCGTGTTCAGCTCGTGATAGCTCTCAACGCGATAATGCACACCATTCGTACCAACCAGTGTCTCGCTATGGTATAACACGTACCCACTCCATGATACATTGGCCGGGATAGCAAACGCTTGAGCCGCGTGGAAGTAGGTAGCAGTCAAGGCTGCTAGCATAAGTATCGCCGCGACTGCCACCTGGCCTATCCACTGAAAGGATCGCCTGCGTTCATGAACCGCCTTCCGGACAGGCTTCTCCTGCTTGCGCTTGTCAGGTCGTTGGGCCACAGGCTCCTTGCTCCGAGCCGCGATGGCAGCCAGAACGGCCTGATCAACACGAGCAGAGGGGACCGTTTCTGTATGATCGGCAAAATCGGAGACCAATTGCGTCACCCGGTTCAACAGGCGGAGCTCCGCGGCACATTCCGCGCAGTCCTGTATGTGCTCGTGCAGGGCTTGTGCTTGCTCAGGTGGCAGATCGTTCAGCACGGCCAGCTGCAGACGTACCGTAGCACAGAGCTGAGAGCCATCTACCCCTTGGGGCATGGTCGGCAAATTGGCGTTATCCATCGCTACTTCTCCTGTTTTCCCGCCATTTCTCGTTTCCCGCTCCCTTCCCGGCTTATACGTTGATACTGTTCGGCAAACATTCTTTTCGCACGCGAAATACGTGTCGCGGCAGCATTGGGCGAAATACCCACGATGGTCGCTACCTCCTGGTAAGGCACTCCCTGGGCTACATTCAATACGAGCGCAACGGCGTATTCCCCTGGCATGTTGGCTATGGCGAGTCCAATGTGCTCGCGTTCGGCAATCTCTGGAATACCGCCGTCATCTGGTGGTAAGAAGAAACTCTCATCGCTCTGCGCACCGTTAACATACGTATCATCTCGTTTGCGGGGTGTGAGAGACCACCAGGAGATACGCTTGCGCCGCCGTAGGAGGTCGACACATAAATTGGTGGCAATACGATATAGCCAGGCGGAAAGGTTATCGCGGTCATGCAAGCCATCCCAGGCGGTGAAGACGCGCACAAACACCTCCTGGGTCACATCATCGGCATCCTCTTGACTGCCGAGTAGGCGGTAAATATAGGAGTGGATTGGCCGCCGGAATCGTTCGTATAATTGTAAAAACTGGGCACTCAAGGCGTGAGCATCATCGGTTAATGATGCCTCGTCACTGTCCTCACAGCCGTGCTTCTTGTGAGTGTCCGCAGGTCTTTTCGTCATCAAGCTGGCACATACACTTTCTCTTCGCTGGGTAGCTACAGTGGGTGTATCCACCAGGGGAACACTCATAGACCTCACTCGTAGTACACCAGGAATAGCTACTGAATAGAACATGCCAGCTCTCTGTTATAATTCCCAGGATTAGTAACTCTTCAGGTACCTGACTCCTCGCCGCCTGCGGCGGCTCGCACGTTTTTTATGCAGCGGGCATGGCAGCCTGCGGCTGCCATGCCCGCTGCATAAAAAAGCTCTTGCGAACTGCCGCAGGCGGCGAGGAGACCTGAAGAGTTACCAGGATTATTGTAAATCTATCTGTCTTTGTAACTCTTCAGGTGCCTGACTCCTCGCCGCACGTGACGTGACGTGCTGGATAAATCCGCACTCTACGGATAAATTGGCACTCTACTACGGCGGCTGGTTTTTTGCTAGCCACTGCTCACTTAACTATTTTCACGTTGCAAGGGGCCTGCTTTTACAGAAGGCGAGCCAGGAAAGCCTCCGCGATTCATCCGGGGGATGAACTGGCCTTCCTTTTTGGAGTGGGGACGGGCGGGGCATACGTGGGATCATCCCACGCCAGGTAGGTATCCAAGGCCCGTCTGATGATCTCGGCCATCGGCAAACGTTCGCCCTCAGCTCGCAATGCCAATTGCCGTTGCTGGCGTGTCGTGATATAGACGTTGATGCGTACTTTGTCCATCTGGTCCCTCCCTGCTTGACATACAGCATCACTATGACGTATAATGAGGATAGCAGAGAAACGACGAAAGGGCAAGAGGCACGATGCAGACCTACGAATACAAAATCCCCGGAACATCCGCACAATATGCCGCCATCGAGGAGGCCATCCGCACCATGCAATTCATCCGCAACAAGTGTTTGCGCCTCTGGATGGATACTCGCGGGACCACCAAGAACGATCTGCAATGTGCGTGTGCTGAGTTGGCCCACCAATACCCCTTTGCCCGCCGTCTCAACTCCCAGGCCCGTCAAGCCGCAGCAGATCGTGCATGGGCTGCTATCTCGCGGTTCTATGACAATTGCCGCGAGCACAAACCAGGCAAGAAGGGCTATCCCCAGTTCCAGCACGATAATAGATCGGTCGAGTACAAAAACACGGGCTGGAAAGTAGCCTCGGATGGCAAGCACATCACCTTCACAGACGGGTGTGGCATCGGACGTTTGCGACTCGTCGGGAATAAGAAGCAGCACATCGAGACGTTTCCCCTCAAGGATATCAAACGAGTACGTCTCGTGCGCCGTGCGGACGGCTACTTCGTCCAGTTCTGTGTGCAGTCGCAGCGTCAGATCGTGCATCAGCCCACAGGGGAACAGGTGGGGATCGACATGGGGCTGAAAGCGTTCTACACCGACTCGGAGGGGCATGCGGTAGAGAACCCTCGGTTCTTGCGCAAGACCGAAAAGAAACTGAAACGCCTGCACCGTCGAGTATCGGCGAAACAGAAAAAGAGCAAGAACCGCAACAAGGCTAGGAAGCGGTTGGCAAGAGCGTATCTGAAAGTGAGTCGGCAGCGTGAGGACTTTGCCCGGAAAACGGCAAGCACGCTTATCTCGTCTAGCGACTTGATTGCCTATGAAGACTTGCAGATACAGAACCTCGTCAAGAACCATCGGCTTGCCAAGTCCATCAGTGATGCAGCGTGGGGACGGTTCTTGGCATGGGTCAACTACTATGGGGGGTTGCATGACATTCCGGTCATTGCCGTCGCCCCGCAGTTCACCACGCAGGACTGTTCTGGGTGTGGCAAGCGAGTGTACAAGGCGCTTAGTGTGCGCACGCACGTGTGTCCGCATTGTGGCTTGGTGATGGATCGAGATCACAATGCGGCGGTCAATATCTTGGCGAAAGCCTTGGAGGGTACCGGAGGGCATTCGGGAACCCGCGAACCGAGGAGTTCGTGAAACGCTTGGGGACAGGGGACCGCTACTGTGCGACCAGTGATGGGGTGCAGCAAGTCGCCTGGGCGAACCAAGAACCCCCGTCCATTTCTGGCGGGGAGTGTCAGACACTTGCGAGGGCTGCTTACCGTTGATGTTGAGAATATCTCGACTCATCTTGTCAGTGAGTGTAAACGCTCAGTTTTTCCTAATGTTTCAAGTTTAGTCACCGTATCTTGCGAACATGGAGTAAAGGTCACCATCTGGAGCGGAGGATCAACCGGCACGATGAGAACGGTACTCGAGAGAAAGAGACGCCCCACCTGCGGATGATTCAGTTCTTTCTCCTGATAGAAATCACATGCCGCTTGCACATTGTGTTGCGACCACCACGTGCGGAATTCAGGGCTTTTCTGCTGTAAGTCTGTCAGGAAGTGTTCAAACCAGGCATCACCAATATACTGATCATAAGCAGCGCGAAAATTCATGGCGGCATGTTGTGCTGCCTGTTCCCAATCCACAAAAAGCTGACGCGACGAAGGATGGACGAACATATGCCAGATTCTATTCCGCTCTCTTTCAGAGAGCAAAGAGAAATCGCCGAAAACGCGGCATGCACTTTCATTCCAGGCAAGCAGGTTAAAACGTTGATCAATGAGATAGGCCGGGTTTGTGCCCAGTGCATCGAGCACTGCTTGAAGACCAGGGGGGAGAGAAACAATTTCAGATCTCTCGTCTGCGACTGGAACCATACCACGCGCAAGGACAAAGAGATGACGGCGCTCTTCGCTCTCAAGTTGAAAGGTTTCAGCGAGTCGCTCGATCACCTGATCAGAGACGGTGATATCACGACCCTGTTCGAGCCAGGTATACCAGGAAACCCCAACACCTGCGAGTTGGGCAACTTCTTCTCGTCTGAGTCCGGGGGTTCGTCTCCTGCCAAGAGTTGACAGCCCAAGCTGCTCTGGACGTAGACGAGCACGACGTGTTTTCAAGAAATCGGCGAGTTCAGCCCGTCTTTTTATATCATCTTTCATAAGGTCCATTCCTTCCTCTTATGATGTAGCCTGTTACAACCACACCTATGATAACTACACTCTGGTTCCAATCATTCCCAGGTGCTATACTGCTCTCATTGAAGGCAACTATTCAGGACTCCTCAGCGCCTACGGCGCTTCGCAAGAGTTTTTGTGTAGGGGCATGGCAGCCCGCGGCTGCCATGCCCCTACACAAAAACATGCGAGCCGCTGTAGAGTGCCGAGCAATCCTGCCTGGGGGGCAGGTAATGAGAGCACGTGCGGCGAGAAGTCAGGCATCTGAATAGTTACCATTGAAGGCACAAACGAGAAGTGATGTTCGGCCATCGGTCACTGAGACGAACAGTTTCTCTTTGCATCACATTCATCGAGAGCAAAGAATGAGATCAGAACAAATTCTCTTTCTTCTTCTTTCTTCCAATGAAAGGAACAACTCATATGTCAAAAGTCTGGTTTATTACGGGAAGTTCACGCGGCTTAGGACGCAGTCTCGCCGAGGCAGTTCTGGCTCATGGAGACCTCCTGGTTGCCACAGCTCGCAACCCAGAGCAGCTGGGCGACCTTGTCTCAAAGTATGGGGAGCAGATTCGTGCCGTAGCACTTGACGTCACCAATCCTGAGCAGGCTCGCACAGCAATCGCCACCGCCATCGATGCCTTTGGCCGGCTCGATGTCGTGGTCAATAATGCGGGTTACGCCAACGTGGCGTCTATCGAGGAGACCACCGAAGAAGACTGGCGCGCCCAGATCGAAACGAACCTGTGGGGGGTGATCAACGTGACGCGAGCCGCTCTCCCGATTCTGCGCAAGCAGCGATCTGGACACGTTGTACAAATCTCCTCGACCGGTGGTCGTACTGGCGTTGCAGGACTGGGTCCCTATCAAACCGCGAAATGGGCGGTTGAAGGGTTCTCCGAAGTCCTCTCACGTGAGGTGGCACCACTTGGTATCAAGGTCACACTTATCGAGCCAGGCGGTTTTCGCACCGATTGGGGTGGCTCCTCAATGGTCTACACAGAACCGAGTGAGGACTATCGGAGCACAATTCAAGACATGTTGGATTACCACCATCAAGCCGGGAATGAACCAGGTGATCCGGCTAAGGCTGCTCAGGCGATCATTACTATTGTCAACGAAGCAAACCCACCACTGCGTCTCCTCCTGGGAAAGGATGCTGTCCAGCTGGCTCGAAGGATCGACCAGGCCAAGCTCGCTGAGACAGAACGCTGGGAGAAACTCAGTTCCTCCACCGACTTCGATGACAGCGAGGAGACCCGTTGGACACATATTGGATTACCACAATCAAGCCAGGAAACCCCGAAGTAATCCGGCGAAGGCTGCTCTCATAAGGGAGTTGCATGTTAGACGCGTGCGAGTTTCTCTGGGTTGGCTATGATACGAATGGTTCGAATCCGTTGTGCTTCCACTTCAATGGTCAGCACGAGATAGGCGCGATTATCGACGCGAAAGATCAGGGCCGGTTGACCATTGACTGCTGCCAGCTCAACATGGGAGCCCGCTGGCAAAAAGCGCCTGGTAGCTCCCAGGCTAAAGCGTGCCACCGCCTCACGCCCATGAAGCGGGCGAGTCGCCGCTCCTTTGACCTTACCACCGCCATCGGCCCACAGGGTGACCTCTTCAGACAGCATATCCATCAAAGGGGTCATCTCCCCTGCCTGCACCGCCTGCAGAAAACCGGTGAGCAGCTGCCGCTGGGTGTCAGGAGAAGCTGGGAAGCGTGGCCGATGCTCGGCCAGATGTTTCTTCGCCCGGCTGAACCACTGGCGACAGGCCACCTCGCTCTTGCCCAGAAAGGTCGCAATCTCGGCATAGTCGTACTCGAAGACTTCGCGCAGTAGGAAGACCGCCCGCTCGATGGGTTGGAGCTGCTCCAAGAGCAGCAGGAACGCCAGCGAAATCGACTCCTCCCTGTCTACGCGCTCCTCCGGGCTCACTGCTTCGAGCGCCTCCGCTGTGAGGAGAGGCTCGGGTAACCAGGGACCCAGGTACTGTTCCCGCTTCCTGCGCGCTAACTGCAGTTGATCCACACACAACCGGCTGATGATGGTCGTCAGGAAGGCTTTGAGCGAGGTAATCGTTTCCGGCGGCGTGGTCGAATAGCGCAGGTAGGTTTCCTGCACCATGTCCTCGGCATCCATCGCGCTCCCGAGCATGCGGTAGGCGATACCAAAAAGGTAGGGTCGATAGGTTTCAAAGGACTCCATCCTGCTTCTCCTCCTCACGTAGACTCAGGGCTCGATCTCTTCGTCCCACCAGGCACGAATAGCGGTTGCGAGGAAGAAGAGGATGGGGCCGCTTCCCTCATCGATATAATGAATGCGGTTGCCGTCGACCTCCACAAAGCGACTCTGGAACGGATAGAGCTGTTCATCAAGCCACTGTGGGTGTGCCATCGTCTCTGGCCTGGCGGCACTCTCGTGGTCAAGTACGGAATATTTTGTTGTAGACATTGGTACACCTCATTTGTATTGTAGAAGAACCTTGCCGTTGGTCCTCACCAATAGAGAGGGTCAAGGGGTCACGTTTGTGACAGTCGGCTGGTATGTCTGTCACAAACGCGACCCCTTGACCCTCTTTCTTAGTGAGGATCAAGACCACGGTTCTCCCGGCATATGAGGCGTACCTCTGTCGAGACCGGAAGCGCAAGCAACCGAGGAGTCAGTAGAAAGAACGGAAGAAGAAAGACGATGGCGATGAATATCCCAACGAACACTCCATTACAGCAACAGATTGATGAATTTATCGCTGAAGGAGCAAGCCAGTTACCCACTGGCCTGCTGAAGGCATTGCTGAGTCCCATTGGGCAGCTCATCGCATCTGGCGCTGCCGAGCAGGCCCTCAAGGAGGGGGCACAGGCACCGGATTTCACCTTGCCCGACGCACGTGGCAACTCGGTGAGGCTCTCGCATCTGCTCACACAGGGGCCAGTCATCATCGCCTTCTACCGTGGTGCATGGTGTCCGTACTGCCACCTGGTTTTGCGCGCCTACCAGCGAGCCTTGCCACAACTGCAGGCAAGGGGAGCTTCCCTGGTGGCGATTTCCCCGCAAACGCCGGACCACACTCTCTTGCTAGCGGAAAAGCTGGAACTGACCTTTCTGGTCTTGAGTGATGTGGGCAACCAGGTGGCTCGCCAGTTTGGGCTTGTCTTCACGCTCGATGAGGTGGTGCGTGACGCCTACAAGCAGGTAGATGCGAACCTGCCCACGTTCAACGGGAATGATTTGTGGGACCTGCCGATGGCGGGGACCTTTCTGGTCGACCAATCGAGGACCGTTCGCCTGGCCTTTGTCGATCCTGACTTCACACGCCGCCTTGACCCATCAGTCATGATCGCACGGCTCGAAGAACTCCAGGGCGAAATGCCAGGGGAACCTGTTGTGAAATAGCTGGTAAATGACCTAAAATGTGGGGCATTTACCAAAAAAATCCCTTATCGAATCTAAACATTTACACAAGGCCGTGCGCGGCCGCCGCGAGACTCCACACGCTCACCGCGACGCCATAACCGCGGCGCGTGCCCAGCACGTCCATCACGCGGCCCGCGAAGATCGCGCCGATTCCGTACGCGAGCGTGAAGGCGAAGACGATGTGACCGTAGTCGACCTCGCTCCACGCAAACAGACCTTGCAGCGTCGGCTTCCGGAGTGCGAGGGTCTGACGGTCGATGTAGTTGATCGCGACGCCGAAGAACAGCAGCGCGCAGATCGTCCAGCGATAACGCGACGATCGGGAGCGCGTTGCGGGGGGCTTCGGGAGGCGCGGGTCTCCCTTCAGTGCTGGTTGGGAGCGTAGGGGGCGTTCTGCATGACGCGCACATCCATCGACTCATTGACGCTTATGCCCACCTGTTTGCCCGTGCTCTCATCGATGAGGTGACTGGGTCCCTCGAAAAAACCCCCCCCGGCCCCGGGAGCTTCAACCATGTCCATCTGGCTGAAAGGCACCAGCGTATAGCGCCGGCTTCCTTCCACCTCAATCGGAAACTCATAGCTCCAGCCCCAGGAGACCCATTTGCCTGCTCTTGTTTTGGCGTACCCATTCTGTTTGACAAGGAAGTGGTCGAACCAGTGCAGTGAGCCATCGGCTTGTTGATACGTGGCCACCTGGTACCCGTTATAAAAGTTGTACAGATTCACTCTGGCCCCATTAGTGAAGCGCAAGGAGCCCCACTCCCAGGTATTGGTCAGGAAATCGCCCCACTGCCGATCCACCCAACCCGATCCACTGACCTCGACCGTGGTGGGGTGCCCGCTTTCATCCGTGGAGGTCACCGACCCCGAGATTCTCAGGCGAGGAAGCGAGTAGTAGAAGCTATAGTCGCC
>WNFT01005597.1_pt1 | contig 11007 bp, 10 predicted proteins | sample 5400191 | NCBI WGS metagenome assembly WNFT01 (sample SAMN13153359, study PRJNA577476) | soil metagenome | isolation source: 80 cm saprolite under Madrone tree | place: USA:California | collected 2016-06-14
TGGAAGCTCGCGTCTGTATAACTGACCTCTGGTCGCAAAACATTTCCGAGCACATCCGGCTCGCCGCCGCAAGCTGCGCAAGGACACGCGCGGCGGAGTAGCTCAAGATTGAGATACGACTCGCTGCCGTCGTTCCATTGAATCGCCAACTCATTACCGATTTGCTGAATGTTTGTCGGCGCCAAAGGCATGTGACTGCAATCTTAGCAGGATGTCACGGGAACACAGGTTTTTTAGCCTGTGCGCCCAGCGGGTTTGTAACCCGCTGTGCCGAACCTCAGCGGACAAAATGTGTGCTGGGCGCACCGACTACAAGTCCGTGTTCCGGCGTCTCCGTTCACCGAAAATGGCGGTGCCGACCCGCACAAGCGTCGCGCCTTCTTCCACTGCAACGCTGTAATCGTTTGTCATTCCCATCGAAAGTTGCGGCAACTTCATTTGAAATTGTTTTTCGAGCGCATCACGTAGCTCACGAAGCTCGACGAAATACTTACGCGAAGCCTCCGCTTCCCCTGCAACGGGCGGAATACACATCAAACCTTCGATGGACAGTCGTGAGAGCATAAGAAGTGATTCCAGCTCGGCTTGCAGTGTTGCGGCTTTGAATCCAAATTTACTTCCTTCGCCCGCGACATTCACTTCCAAGAGGATGCGCGGATGTAATCCATCCTCTTGAGCGATGCGATTGATCGCCTGCGCGAGGTCGACACTGTCGACACTATGTATCATTTCAAAGAAAGGGAGAGCATGACGGATCTTGTTCTTCTGAAGATGACCGATGAAATGCCAGCGTAGATTCGATGGTAATAACGGAATCTTAACGCGAGCTTCCTGGACTTTGCTTTCGCCGAACAAAGTCTGACCGGCATCGATTGCTTCGCGCACAATCTCCGCGGGATGAGTCTTGGTAACAGCAACCAGCTCAATGTCGGTCATATTTCTTCCGGCGACTTGCGCCGCATGTGCGATCTCATTCTTCACGCGGTTAAGGTTTGCCTCGATATTGATCACGGCTTCCATTCGGAACAATTCCCGCGGCGCAAATTCTCGAGCTTACTGATTGTCGCCGCCATTGACCTGGACATTGCCAATCTTTCTCTTGCCACTGCAATAGGGTTCTTCGCGCCCAGCGAGAATTGCTCAACTAGTAAACGATTAATCGCAATTCGGGTATTTCCAATTCTGCGGTTTCCCTTGGGCCATCCAGGCGATGGCCGTTTGTAACTGTTTAGAGCGAGTTTCTTCTCGCTTGGCTGGGCCGATGGATCACGGTCTAGGCTCGGAATGGGCACACCTTCGCGGTCATCGCCGGCCCTCGAGTGGACACGACCCCCCCGCGGCAGCTCGAGGTATTGTGGGGCGCCGCGTTGGCAAACGAGAACTCGCGGGCCTACCGCTTCGAGGCCCCGGTATCCAGTTGGGCTATAGAGATCAACGGGCTGCCTGCCTGGCCGATTGTTCGCCCACGGCTCGACAGAGTCTCGCCCTACCACGTCACAATCGAGACAATCTTTGGTAGGGCGACGCTCTGCGGAGCCGTGTTTGGCTCCCAAAACGGAACAAAACCTGCTTAAACTTTACAATGGCTGCTGTTTTGCATGACGCCCCCCAGCGAAAGTTCTTCCGGGCATATCGATATGTTTCGGGTTCGACATAAACCGCCCGAATTGCCGGGTCGGTCTTTTCCAGCCGCCTATGTTGTTCCCCGTTATCGCCCACGAGGTTATCACTTCATTCAATTAGCCCTCGTCATTGGTCTTTTTGCCTGCGGCGGTCTAATTTGTTCAATGCTGCTGGTCGATGGCAGCGACGACTTCCCGCGGCCACATTATTGGCCACGAAAATCGTATAGCTCACCGGCTTTAGTGACGCCGCAAAGACCGGCGACCGCGCCGGCCGTTCCACCAAGTGGGCTGCTCAAATCAAACGGCGACAAAAAAAGCGCTGCATTGCAGGAGCGTCGCGTTAGCGATCGCACACCGTCGGCGACCACGTCTCTCTCACTCGCATTCGCAGCCCAGAATTCCGTGCTGCGCCGCTGAGCCGTTTCAGGGATGAAGCGGGCGAATTTCGCCGGAAATTTCCGTGACCACCGGATAACCTTCGATCTCGCGCGGGATTTTGCGTTCGGTTTCCGGGGTCGGTCGCGCCAACATCACTTTGAGGCAGGGCGTTTTTCCATCCGCCAGAACACCGACGTAAACGCCAACGACAGCAGGCAAGTTGAGCAATTGCCGATCGTGTGCAGCTAGCACGGCGTTGATATCACGCCTGGGCGAAGGACTTTCGGCCATAAGTTGCGTGAATCCTAGCCCGACAATCACGCCAACGCACAACCGCCAGATCTTCATCCTGGGAAAGATGGCGCCGGTTGAAGGGAATAGCGAGGCGTGATTGCTGCTCAATTGAATCCTGCGGGAGATGATCTCCGATTTTCCGCGGGTAATGAGAGAACGGGGACTGTTTTTGGCAGTTGGCATCTTGTTGTTGGCAACAAGAGACGGCAGGGCCGAACGAATTAATCAAGAAGGACGAATTCTTGGTCCAGCGCCGGAGGTTTCAACGCCAACTCTATTCAATACCCCGGAAGCCGACGCCATTGTTTCGGCGATGCAGATTATGCCCGTGACCAGTCCGTGGAATGAAGATATTTCGCAGCGCCCTCGTCTGGCCAATTCCGATGCCATGGTCGCGCAAATCAAAAGCGATCTTTCGCCCACCCGCCAAAATTTGCGCGCCTTTTACGAGATGAATTATGTGCTGGTGCCCGACAATCAGCCGCGGCTAACGATTCCTTTTCTCGATTACCCGGACGAATCCGATCTCGACGGCGGCACTTTTCCTAACGGGAATTATCCGATTCCTCCCAACATGTCGATTGAATCCTGGCCCAAGGACACCGGCACTCTAAGTCTTTCTCAATGGCAAATGGACGTGAACAACAACGGCGGCGATCGCCACGGTATTATGGTCGCACCGGGTTCGGGATCGTTCTGGGAAACGTGGCAGATGAAATTGACGCAAAGCGGCTGGCAGGCTTCGAATGGTGCGAAGTTTGATTTAAATTCCAACGGCCTGCGCCCCGCGGGTTGGACTTCCGGCGATGCCGCCGGGCTGCCGATGTTCCCGGCCGTTCCCCGTTTCGACGAATGCGAGCGCGGGATGGTCGAGCACGCGATGCGGCTTGCCGTAGCCAGGACACGCCGGGAATACATCTATCCTGCCGTGCATTATGCCTCATCCATTCCAGCTAGCTCGATTAACTATCCAGCGATGGGTCAGCGGTTGCGCTTGAAGTCGAGCTTCGTCATTCCGAGCAACTGGACAATTGAAGAGAAGGCTATCTTACTCGGGCTAAAAAAATACGGCGCAATTGTCGCCGATAACAGTGGCGGGTTCTTTTCCATCTCGGTCGCGCCGGACGATCGCTGGGCGGCAAATTGTTTCGATCATCTCGCTACGATTTCCATCGATAACTTCGAAGTAATTCAAACAACTGGACCAACGGAAGGTCCACGATCACCTGGCGCACCAACTGTCGACGCCGGTGCCGATCAAGTGATTGGAATTGATGATACGGCTACTCTGAGCGCGATGATAAATGCGCCAAACGGGAGCACGACAATTAATTGGCGGCTCTACTCCGGTCCCGCAGCAGTTCAATTAAGCAATCCGAACACCGCCACTGCGAACGTGAGCTTTAGCGTTGCGGGCACTTACACATTTATGGTCAGCGTTACCGACAATATCCACGCGATCGCATATGACGCCGTCGTCATCAAGGTGATGCCGCATGTGCGAATGGCCAACATTTCCACCCGCGCCGCTGTCGGCACCGCGCAGAACGCGGCAATCGCCGGATTCATCATTAACGGGGAGTCGCCGAAGCGGGTGCTGGTGCGCGCACTCGGCCCTTCCTTGACGCCATTCGGCGTAACCGGCGCGTTGAATGACCCGATGCTCGATTTGCGTGATGGCACGGGCAATCAGCTCGCGACTAACGACAATTGGAAAGACTCACAGGAGCAAGCGATTGTCGATACCGGCCTCGCGCCCGCAAACGATTCCGAGTCCGCCATCTTGGCGACGCTAACGCCGGGGAATTACACTGCGATCATGAGCGGGAAGGACAACACAACCGGCATAGGTTTGGTCGAGGTCTACGAGCTGGATTCGACGTCCCGACTTCTCAACATTAGTACCCGCGGCTTTGCTGGCGCAGGCGACAATGTGCTGATCGCCGGCCTCATTTTAAGTGGAACGGACAACGGAACGATTTGTTTTCGCGCGTTGGGTCCGTCCCTAGCCGCTTTTGGCGTCCAAGGAGTAATCGCCGATCCCAGACTCGACCTGTTTAATGCTCAGGGGACCAAGGTCGGCGCTAACAACAATTGGAAAGATTCGCAGAAGAGCGCCATTCAAAGGGCCAGTCTTGCTCCGGCTAACGATACAGAAGCCGCTCTCTTGACTGACCTGCCCCCCGGGAACTACACCGCAATTGTTTCTGGAATTAGCGGCGCGACCGGCGTCGCGCTGGTGGAAGCGTATCATCTTCCCTAGCCCCGATCGACCCATTATTAGAATAACGAGCTAGGCCATCGCCCGAGCTCGAAAACAAAGTTCCTAAAGACGCGACCCCATCAGTCTCATTCCTCCGGGGAGCGCAGGCTGCCAGCCTGCAGTTGGCGGCAGCTTGCCGGCAACATTTCGGACTTTAGCTTGTTCCGTGTATTTGGCGGGTCGTTCCAGATTGCGAAGCGTCGAGAAATCTAGACTTGATCCAAACGCTCCGCGAGAGTCCCTAGGGAGAATGCGTCGACGAACGCTGGCATGTCCGGCGACATGACAAATTTTTGATGTATGAAACAGTTGCGTCTTATCTTTGTTCTCATCGTCGCTCCAGTCGACATGGCTCTTGCGGCGGATAAACCTTTGGATCTGACGTTTGGACAGTTACTGTCCGAACGATCGCGCCTAGACCGGCAGCGCGTGTCGGTCATAGGATATTTTGATGCAGACGAATTTGTATTGGGACCTAAGCGACGATCTGATGTTGTCGTCGCGAATCGACCTGACGGAACCCCAAGTTCTGGCTCTGAAGAAGAAGAGGCTGTTCAGATCTGGCTACGTACATGTTGTCGGCAAGTTCGAATTTACAGGTTTGCCTAAGGTGATTGGCCCAATCAAGGACGACCCCCGAGGAAGAATCCTAGTTCGCTCACACGCAGGGTTTCATGGCGGGTACTGATGCAAATATCAAAAATCACGGAATTCACATATCTCCCATGCGCCTAAAAGTTGATCTACGTATGTTTGATTAGCCGAAAGAATCGATGCGTCCGCCTAACTTGCTCGTATTTCTTCCGGATCAGCAAAGAACCGATACCATTGCTTGCTACGGAGGAACAAACGTTCACGCTCCGGCGCTAAACAAACTGGCTTCGGAGTCGGTCATCTTCGAACGTGCCTATGTGACTCAGCCAATTTGCACGCCTTCCCGGGCGTCCTTACTTAGTGGCTTGTGGCCGCATACTACTGGTTGCACCAGAAACAGCGTTCCACTGGAGAAGCGCTTTCTTACCTTCGCCGAACTACTGGAGAATAAAGACTATCACTGTGCGTACATGGGCAAGTGGCATCTGGGCGGAGATGCCTCCGCTCAACGCGGTTTCCGCGATTGGGTTTCTACCGAAGATGTGAGCGACTACAGTCGTTTTCTGATCAGCCATGGGATGACTCCCGATCGTGAGAATAACGCGTTCTCGCGCCGTCTTATTAGCACGCTTCCTCTTGAGCTATCGAAGCCAAAATTTCTGGAAGATCACGCCTGCCGCTTTATCGAGCGGCATCATCGTGATCGATTTGTTCTTTTTGTCGCTTTTGTCGAACCGCACACGCCTTACAACGGACCGCTCAATGAGGAACATTCGCTTGCTGAAGTGGACCTCGATGAAACCGCGCTAACTCCTCCGACAGATGGGGTCCCGTTGAGGTACCGTCTCATCCGCGAGCGTCAACACGCCCACGCGATACTCGATCGAGCGCGCCTGCCACAACTTTACTATGCTGGTATCACTCCGGAAGAATACCGCGGGATCAAACGGCGATACCTCGGCTTGGTAACGCTGGTGGATCGAAGTATCGGCGCTATCCTTCGCTCCCTGGAGCAGTTCGGCTTAATGGAGGAGACGATCATCGTGCACACCAGCGACCATGGGGATTGCCTCGGCGCACATCAGCTTTTTGGAAAGGAAGTGATGTTCGAAGACGCAGCGCGGGTACCTTACTTGATTCGGATGCCAGGACAGCGTCGCAGTATTAAAATCGATCAACCAATCAGTCACATCGATTTTTTGCCAACACTGTTGGAGCTGCTTGGACAGGCCAAACCACCTCATTGTCCGGGGCAAAGTCGTGTCCCACTGCTCAAGGGGGAGGCGATGCCGCCACAAAGCATCTTTATGGAATGGTCCCCGAACCGGGCTAAAACGGTCAAACGAAGCTCGCTGGCAACGCGCCGGCAAGCAAAACGGGCGATGGAGGAATCAACTCGCGCCGTAGTCACCAGCGATGGCTGGAAGCTTTGCCTAAGAGATCAGGATTTGAACGAGCTATACAACTTAAGGGTCGATCCAATTGAAGCGCACAATCTCTATTATACAGGCAAGTATGACTCGGTGATCGCGCGCGGGAGAGACGAGATTCATCGCTGGCAGGAAATGACCGAAGATCGTCTCAAAATTTAATCGCGGCGCAAAAATCCAGACAGAAGAAAACAAAGGAAACAAAGAGTCTGACCCACCAAACGCTCGAATACACGGACGTTTTTTGAATCAGGCCGGCTCCGCAGAGCGTGGCCCTACTACTGAAGTTTTCGCGAGGACGATTGGTAGGGCGAGACTCAGTCGAGCCGCGGCATCGCCGCCTCCACGCTTATTTGTTGCGACCCGGCAAGCGGCTGCGCAATCTTTGCCAGTAAGTCTCTCCCGGTAACTGTCCCATCGTGATTCGTTCTCCATTCGAGCGTCGAAACCACTCCGGCAACTCAATATCAGTGCGAGCTATGCTTTCGAGGCAATTTCGAGTGATCGTACCCCGTTTTGTGCTCTCGCCGAAGACAGCGAAATTTTGCTGCGTGACAAACAGGTGATAGTCCTCGGGCTTTTCGATGCGATTCTTTAAACCATCCAGTGCTTTGGCTGACGGCACCTGGGGGGGCAGGTGAGAAAACAGAAAACGAAGAACCTTTGCCCGAAGAAACTGATGAATCCAGATTTGATACCATGCTTTGCGCTCGAGTAGAACATCGCCAGATGGAGTAACGCGTTGGTTAGGATGCAAAGCCAGTTCAGGTCGATCCAAGGTAACCCGGGTGCGGCAAAAAAGAAGACCGCTTATTTCGGATGCAGTCACTGCATAATTAAGAAGCTCTTTGACTTTTTCTACTATCAAACGGATCGGGTACTTATCGTCGGAGCACCAGTAAACCCATTCCTCATCTTCAATGTCTTCGATCAGTCGCAGGACAGTTGCGGGGATTTCTGGTGGCGACTCTATATACTCTGCGCGTTCCGTGTCTGGGGCGCGAAGCTGTTGATAAGGGATGCGAAATCGAAATGGATGATCTGGCCAGAGACGCTGGTATTGCAGGATCAGGTGCTGGGTAATGGCGTGATGTCGATCAAAGGTCAGAACAATCGCTTTCATCAAGAAGTGAGCCTATCCTCCCTCTCTGCGGCCGGCTAAACAAGCCATGATCTCACATCGCTACAAGTGCATCTTCGTGGAAGTTCCCAAAACTGGTTCGACGAGTGTCCGCCACGTGTTGGGAAAGGCGATTAAGCCGCACTTGAACCTGTGTGAGATCAAAAGGTTGATGGAAAGCTACTGGGTTGTGCGCGGGGGAAGAAAAAATCGAATACTGGAATGGCTCTATCTTACATTGCCGGCGGAGCGTCGGAAAGAACGGGGAAGGCAACAATTCGAGAGCTACTTCAAGTTCGGATTTGTTCGCAATCCCTGGGATCGTGTGGTCGCGCTCTATGAGCGCAATGAAGCAGTACAAATGCGTCAGGAGATGACTTTCGAGGAGTTCGTCCATTGGATTCAATACAGTAGCAGCACCTGCATTCATTCCTCGCCTCATCGTTACCAGCTTGATTGGTTTGTCGATGCCAACGGCAAGATGCTGGCAGACTTTATTGGCCGATTCGAGCGCTTGCAGGAAGACTGGGCCGTGATCGCGAAAAAGCTTGGAGCAAGCGAAGTGCTTCCCCATGCCCGCGCCAATCCCCGTTCGCGGCACTATACTGAATACTATACCCCGGAGACACGGAGTGTAATAGAAGAGAAGTTCAAGGTCGACATCGAAACATTTAACTATCGCTTCGGCGAGTGAGTGAGAGAAGCGAGTAACCTGACTATTTTGCCAGATTAAAATTTCGAGCGCTGCGGCTACTTTCAATAAGCACGGTCGCCGGAGCGACGGTTGGAAGCCCTCATCCTAACCTTCTCCCCCCGGAGAAGGGACCGCTCGCTCTCGCTTAATTACAGAGACACACGAAGCCTCCTCTCCATTCTCTCCCGCCGGGAGAGACGCACGCGCAAGCGGCAGTGAGGGCAACGGCGTGGTGTGCGAGAGGATCGAAGTGAGAGCCGTTTTCAACAGTCTGCCAAGGCAGTGCGTCGCGAGAGATCGCTACGATGTCAGAATAGTGGGCCGGCGTTAGTGAATTGGCTTTTAGCTACGGGCAAAGAATCGAGTGGCGAGAGATCGTGATATGGTGATGGTGCCGCATGAGCGAGAAGGACTACGTTCTTGGAACGCATGATGAGGAGCTGCTCAGACTCGGACTGCAACACCGGGTCTGGCGTGCGGTGGTGTTGGACTGCTGGCAGAAGGCAGGCATTACCGCCGGGAAGCGCATCCTCGATCTTGGGGCCGGGCCCGGTTATGCTGCTCTCGATCTTGCCGAAATTGTTGGACCGTCGGGCGAAGTGGTGGCGCTGGAGCGTTCCGACAAATTTGTTGCCGCGATGCGCGAGTCCTTTCGCCGACGCGGCCTGAGCAATGCCAAGATTTACGAGTTAGATCTGATGACCGGCGATTTGCCGAAAGGCAATTACGATTTCTCCTGGTGCCGCTGGGTCTTGTCGTTTGTCAGCGATCAGGCGTTGTTGATCAAGAAACTCGGCGATGTGATGCCGAAGGGCGGTATCTCTATCTTTCACGAATACGCTCACTATGGAACCTGGCGTTTTCTTCCACCGATCCCGAGTCAGGAAAAATTTCGCGAGCACGTGATCGCAACCTGGCGCGAGTCGGGCGGAGAACCGGACGGCGCTGCCGATCTCCCGGTGTTGCTCTCGCAAAATGGGTTTATGATTCGGTCGGCTACGCCGCATACCTTTTGTGTGCGTCCGACTAACTACATGTGGCAATGGCCGGTGACATTCATCGAAGTTTACCTTCCGCGCTTGATTGAAATGGGTCGGATCGATCAAGCCTTCGCTGACAAAGTGCGCGCGGATTTGGCTGGTGCAGGAAAGAACCCGAACGCGCTGATGATTACGCCACTGGTGGTGGAAATTGTGGCGGAAAAAATTTGATTGCGGGCAGCGCGTTGGATTGAGCAAAAGGACGCTGCTACCTCTTTTGTCATCCCGAGCGGAGCGAGGGACCTCTCATGCGCTCGAGCAATCACCCAAGAGAGGAAGTGTCTCACCGGTGGCGAGATCCTTCGCTGTCTTGCGCGGTTCAGGATGACACCGCGATGCGCCATCGCGCCGGGCAAGCTTGCCGAAATGAAATTGTGAATTGTTTTCAGCAGATTGAGCTTTAACACTCTTCACAAATCACGTATCACCATTCACTCTCTGCCATGACCATCGGCATTCCCAAGGAAATCAAAGAACAAGAGCAACGCGTCGGTTTGCTCCCTTCCACAGCGCAAACACTGGTTGGCCATGGCCACACCGTTCTCGTGCAAAAAAATGCCGGCGTCGGCTGCGGTTATCCTGACGAGGAATACGTCAAAGCCGGTGCACAGATCGTCGAATCGGCGGAGGAAATTTTTCAGCGCGCCGACATGATCGTAAAAGTGAAGGAACCGTTACCGGCGGAGTGGCCGTTGTTGCGTCGAGGACAAATTCTTTTCACCTATCTTCATTTGGCGGCGAGTAAACCTTTGACGGAAGCGTTGCTCAACTCTGGGGTGACCGGCGTTGCGTACGAGACCATTCAGATCGGGAATCGCCTTCCGCTTTTGGAACCAATGAGCGAAATCGCGGGCCGTATGTCGGTTGTGATGGGCGCATATTATTTGGCAAAACACAATGGCGGCACGGGTGTCTTGCTCGGCGGTGTTCCGGGGGTTTTGCCGGGGCGCGTGGTTGTGCTTGGCGGCGGGACCGCTGGTGTGAATGCGGCGCGCATGGCCACGGGTCTGGGCGCCGACGTTACCATTCTCGAAGTCGATCTCGAACGGATGCGTTTTCTCGACATCACCATGGACAACGCCCACACGCTATATTCCAGCGAAGCACATCTCCACGAATTGATGGCGACGACCGATCTGCTCATCGGTGCAGTGCTGGTGCCAGGAGCGAAAGCGCCGAAGTTAATTACGCGAGCGATGTTGCGAAAAATGAAACCGGGCAGCGTGGTGGTGGACATTGCGATCGATCAGGGCGGCTGCGCGGAAACGTCGCGGCCAACAACGCACCTCGATCCGGTTTACGTCGAAGAAGGCGTTACCCATTATTGCGTGGCCAACATGCCGGCTGCTTATGCGCGGACCGCTACCCAGGCGCTGACGAATATTACCGGCCGCTACGTCGAATTGCTGGCTGATCGCGGATTGGAAGGTGCATGCAATAAACAGCCGGCGCTGCTTGGTGGTGTGAACACGCGCGACGGAATACTCACCATTCAGGCCGTGGCTGAGGCGCATGGTCTGCCTTACACCCCAACGTTCTCCAGTGAGGCGCTTGGCTCCCTGGGCGGGT
>WNFT01005600.1_pt1 | contig 11005 bp, 11 predicted proteins | sample 5400191 | NCBI WGS metagenome assembly WNFT01 (sample SAMN13153359, study PRJNA577476) | soil metagenome | isolation source: 80 cm saprolite under Madrone tree | place: USA:California | collected 2016-06-14
AGCCAAGAAAAACTGACCCAACTCCTCATGCCGGCAACGACACCCCGGCCGCCTTCGTCGGAACAGGTGGCCGCCTTCGATCGGAACGCCTGGCCGCGTTCAATCGGAATGCCTGGCCGCAATCCCCGGAATCCGCAGCAGCCTGCGCACACGCGCCGACCCGAGCGTCTTGTTGCGTGAATGGAGTACTTGTGACGCTCAGTACAGAACCGAGGAGATGGACCACAAACTCAGACCGAACGAGTAGGTCGACCTTCAAATCGGGAGGACTCGCAGGTTGGGCCAACACAACCCGGCATAATGGGGCATGCGCCACTGGGCGAGCGACAATGTAGCCGAGGTACTTGCCCGCTGCCGAAAGGCTGTTCAAGTCCTCCGCGATCTTTTGAGGATCAGGATGATTGAGAAGCGGTACGACATCCTCGGCAAAAAAATGGAAGCGCTTACATAATTTCGGAAAGCGCTTGAAAACGCGCGCGTAGAATTGCGCGAACTCGGCTGAGAAGTCACGGTCAAGGTAATCTCCCTCCAAAATTACGCTAGCCGCCCCGATCTCTCGCGCCCGAGCAAGTACGCCTCGGACGGCCGAAATAGACGCAAACGTCCCTTCAAGGGCTGCTTGCAAATCGTTCCAGTCAGTGTCGTTTTGCAAGGTGGCGGCTGTAATGGTCATGGAAAAAGGGTAGCCCCAGCGAGGCTACCCTTCTAAAGGGAAACTCATTCCTAGTCAGCCGAAAACTATTGAGCCGCTTTGCTGTCCAGCGGTTCGGCTGTTTTGCTCGATCTCCTCGATTTCACGATGGGTCTTCTCGCTTATTTCCCAGCAGAGGCCTGGGCGAACTCCGCCTGTGGATAAGACTTCGTCCGGCGCGGGGCGCTGCAACGGTTGGCCAAATATTTTCTTAGTCATCTGGGCCCCGATTCGTTTTTTGCCAATTGCACAAGTCCTTGGCCAGACTCTCTTTTTTACGATAAAAGTGAGATGCATCAGTGGGTTACGACAGAAGTATTGCACATTTTTTGTTGTCGCACATGCGAAAAAATACGCGACTTGCGGTTCCTGAGTGCTCACAGCCGACCTGTCAAGTGGAAATGCTCGCGCGTCGATTCCGTTGCGTCCTTTCAGCGACATTTAGTCACGACGCTGACCCGGAGCAGGTCAACACCAAAGAGATCAGTCGACACCCAGGCCTGATCGACAGAGAGCTTCTATTTGAAGGCTAAATGCGCCAAACCAGCGTAGCTTCCCAGAATAGCAGTTATCGGAAGCAAAGGGCGAGTTGAGGCCGGCCCCGCCCAAAAGCTATGAGCGGCAGCTTAGCCCCCGATAGCTGCCGTGGCGGCCGGCCCCGCTGACGGCAGGAATGGGCCAATGAACGAACCCGCTCGCGCGGGAAAGCGCTGCGCGCGGAGCGGAGCAAGTGGCGAGTGTGGGGCTAACCAAGTTATCGAGAGGCTATGACGGGCGGGCATCCCGTCCTGAGGATTGAGGTGTTCCAGCACTCCAACCTCAGGACAGGGAGCCTTCGATGAGTGACAAGCCTATCAGCGATCTTCGCCGCCGCCTGATCGCGGACATGACCATCCGGACCTTCAGCGACAAGACACAGCGCGACTATATCCGGCAAATTGAGGCCTTTGCCAGCTTTCTCGGCCGCTCGCCCGATACTGCGACCGGCGATGACATCCGCCGCTTCCAGTTCGCACAGGTCGAGCAGGGTGCGCAGCCCCCGAAGATGAATGCGCAGGCCTCGGCGTTGCGCTTCTTTTTCACCATCACGCTCGGCCGCGCCGACCTCGCCCATCAGCTGGCCCGCACGCACTATCCGCGCAAACTGCCGCGGGTCCTTGCTCCAGATCAGGTCGCCCAGCTGATCGAGGCCGCGCCCGGCCCCGGTCTCAAGTACAAGGCTGCGCTCAGCATCGCCTACGGCGCCGGTCTGCGCGGCGGCGAGGTCGTCATGCTGCGGGTCGGCGACATCGATTCCAAGCGCATGCTGATCGGTGTCGAGATGGGCAAGGGGCGCAAGGATCGGCATGCCATGCTGTCGCCACAGCTTCTTTCGTTGCTGCGGGCGTGGTGGTTGCAATGCCGGTCGCGAGGCTGGCTGTTCCCGGGCCAGGATCCGCTCCGGCCAATAACGGTGCGCCAGCTCAACCGCGTCTGTCACATGGCGGCCGAGGCCGCGGGGCTCGGCAGCTGGGTCACGCCGCATACGCTGCGGCACTCGTTCGCCACGCATCTTTTGGAGAGCGATACCGACGTGCGGGTGATTCAGGTGTTGCTGGGCCATGCCAAGCTGGACACGACCGCCCGCTATACCCATGTCGCCACCAACGTGCTGCGCACGGTGATGAGCCCGCTCGAGCGGCTGACGCTGCCGAAGGAGGGGCCGCCGGCATAACCGGCCGAGATGGCCCGGCCAGCTCTGGAGGTCGCGGACATCTTCCGCGGCCACGGGGCCGCATGGCGTCACGCCAACCGCGGTCACGTCAGCCTCGACCAGCTCAAGGTGATGAGTGCCATCGAGAGCTGCCGCACGGCGGCCCTCGGTGGGCATGTCGCGCGCTGCGAGGACTGCGCGCATACCGTCATTGCCTACAACAGTTGCCGCAACCGGCACTGCCCCAAGTGTCAGGGCGCGGCGGCGCGCGAATGGATGGCAGCGCGTGAGGCCGAGCTGCTGCCGGTCGCCTATTTCCACGTCGTCTTCACGGTGCCGGCGGCCATCGGCGACATCGCCTACCAGAATAAGGCGGTGATCTACGATCTCCTGTTCAAGGCCTCGGCGGAGACAATGCTCACCATCGCGGCGGACCCCAAGCACCTCGGCGCCCGCATCGGCATCACCGCGGTCCTTCACACCTGGGGCTCGGCGATGACCCACCATCCGCACATCCACATGATCGTGCCGGGCGGCGGGCTCGCCAACAATGGCAGCCGTTGGATCTCATGCAAGCCCAAATTCTTGCTGCCCGTGCGCGTGCTCTCCAAGCTGTTCCGGCGGTTGATGCTCACGAAGCTTGCGGCGGCTCACGAGACGGGGCAGCTGCAATTCTTCGGCGCCCATGCAAATCTGGCAGATGCCAAGGCGTTCGCAGCGTTCCTCGCCCCGCTCAGGAGGAAGCGCTGGTTCGTCTACACCAAGCGCCCCTTTGCAGGACCCAAGGCCGTGCTCGCCTATCTGTCGCGCTACACCCACCGCGTCGCCATCCCCAACCGTCGCCTGATCGCCCTCAACGAGCGGCGTGTCACCTTCAAGGTCAAGGACTACCGGATCGAGGGACCGGGCCGCTACACCACGATGACGCTTGACGTCGGCGAGTTCATCCGCCGCTTCCTCATCCACGTCCTGCCCAAGGGCTTCCACCGCATCCGCCACTACGGCCTGCTCGCCGGCAGCAATCGCGCCGAAGCGATCGAGAACGTGCGCAAGCTCTTGAACTTCGCCCCGCCCGCGGCCGAGCAGGCAAGCCAAACTGACGAGGCACAGCCGCTCGCCCACCCGTGCCCTTGCTGCGGCGGCCGCATGTTCGTCATCGAGACTTTCGAGCCCGGCTGCCAGCCACGCCACCGGCCAACCGCGCCTCTCATGGTCGTCAGGATCGATACCTCATGAGCGCGAGCACAATCTCTCGCATCATCATGCGGGTTTCGCGCTGGTCACCGACCGGCGACGCTGCTCCGTGGCCTAGGAGAGGCCCCGCATTGCATTTGACCCAGCGTGCCCCGGCAAAACACCGCAACGGCACCGCTCATTCAAACCCGATCACCCGATCCGGCGCCCACAACAACATCATCCCTGCGCCTCAAACGCTTCTGCCCGCCCGCCACGCCCCAACCAAATCGCCATAGCGCGCGGCACCGCCTCACCTCAACTTCCCGCGGGTTCCTTCCCTGAAGGATTTCGGACGACGGCCCCCGGCGCAAGTGGAAACGTCGCCACGGGGCCGTCATCCGAAATCCTTCACACAACCGGACATTCACAGCTTTCTCCCGCACCGAGTCGTTACCTGCCGAGACTGTCGCAACGGTGCCACCATCGATGACGTATTCCGTGCCGGTGATTGCGGCGGCGCGCGGCGAAGCAAGAAAAGCGATGAGCTCCGCCACCTCGGTTGGCTTCGCTGGCCGCCCTAGCGGCATGCCGCCGAGCGAATCCATCAAGGCTTGGCGCGCCGCCTCCTCGCCCGTTCCGGCTTCGAGGGCCAATCTTTTGACGAGCTCCACCGCCGCTTCCGTCTCAACCCAGCCCGGCGACACCCGGACGACACGAACGCCCTTCGGGCTGACTTCCTTGGACAGTCCCTTGCTGTAGTTCGCGAGCGCCGCTTTGGCCGCCGCGTAAGCGATGGTGGCTTCGGCCAATGGTAATTGCCGCTGAATCGAGGTCACGTGAATAATGACGCCCGCGCCCTGCTTCAGCATCGCTGGCAAGAGCGCGCGATCCAGCCGCACGGCTGGGAAGAGCGGTGCGCTGATCCTCGGAACGATCGACGGGGACGCGCCGCGCCGCTTGGTGCTCACCCCTTCCTGACGCACGCAATCGACGTTTGGAACTTGGGTATTTGACCGGGTCGCGACTGGAGAGGTTGTTTTTCATTCTTGCTTCCAAAAATCGGGCACATATTTAGGGGTCTCATAGCATCGCGCTTTCGGACTTCGATGGGAGGCGGGAGTCCAAAAACCAGGGGCCGCTAAAAGCGCAATGGATCTGGAGTCCCCCATTTTTCCTGCACTTTCGGGGCCTAGTCGCAGCGCCCGAAGTGGTCGCCACTTGGCCAGAGAAGTCGGTTGTGGCATCAGTAGTCCGGGATCCGGTTCGACCTGCCCGCCCGAGATCGGCCAACACCGGCTCGTCGGAGCTGGTCAGCAGCAATCCGGCAAGCGCCGGCTCGCCCGCCTTCCGCTGCAGAAGTCGACTTGCCGGAACTTTTTTGAGATCATTGGTGTTTCAATGGATTAGCTTGGCTTGTGACTCAGTGGTGCTAATCCAGCCAGCAGGGCTAAATGCGGTCAGAGTCCTGAATTGAGGGACGAGACAATTTCTCGTGAAGGGTCTGATTGTGATATCCGACACGATCTACATTAGGATTATGAGCGTATTTCGGCTCTCACCTTTGACATCCGCCGTCTTTCTATTTGTGTTCGGACAAACACTTGTAGGGGGCCAAGCTGGCATTCTTGCAGCACAGAGAATCAACGAAAACGTAACCATGGAGGTAGCTGCCAACAACACTGAGGGACGAAGTGAGAGCGGCATTACTGGCCAAGTGAGTATCCGTCCGGTGCGCCCACACGCGACGTACGGGACGTCGAACGTCATGCCTTATCAGGCGAAAATCGAGGTGTTTGACTCAAGTGGACGCATGCTGACGGCTTTCGAGACCGATCCAAACGGAACCTTCCATATTGCGCTTCCACCTGGGAAGTACGTGCTACGACCTCAATCCCCCGGTCCCTATCCACGTGCCTCTGAGCAGACGGTTGTTGTCTCTCCGCGGAGCTTTTCGCAAGTTCGCGTTGTCTATGACAGCGGGATTCGCTGAGTCGAATAAAAGCTTGCCGGAAGCGAATGTTGACTCTCAGTGACAGTTCGAAAACTTGACGGGAACGATCGATGTGAGCCAGTTAGCGTTACCGGTGTTCGCAAGGTACTGGGTAGAAAACCAGAAGGTGCAGTCATCGGTCGGATCTATGCTCATACTCGCATAGTCGCCCCAGCGTTCTGGGCTTAACTGAGAGCCTTTGCCTCGCACCGCTCGCTGCTCAATGGCCATCTGATTGAGGGGATCGCTCGCGTTCCTGCCGGTGAAGCGGATTTCAGGAAAGATCTTTGAGCTCGACACGCTGTATCCCATCAGCAAGTTCCCGACCTTGTCCATTGCGATGCTTGCCATCCAACGAAAAGCAGTGTCCGGTGCGTAAGTCCCTTGCTGGAAAATCTTGGGCATTCCACCGGGATCGCGCAACTCATACCAGCGAATGCCCGACGAGCCGCCAGCAACAACGGCGTGGTTGACGACCAGAGCCTCGTGATCAGTGAAATTGCGGTAGGCGAGCCGAAACATCAAACGATCACTCAGGGTATCGAGCAATTCAGTTGTCCTCGGTTGTTTCACACACTCGCCAGGGATCGCTGCATTTCGGCAGGCAATCTCAAATGGCGCGGTCCTGACGACGGTCGGCCCGGTGAGAGTCGAGCTTGCAGCGCTCGTCCAATCCACATGAAACTGCCAAAGATTGAGCTGATTGCTGTCAATATCCATAAGGTAATTTGGGGCGCCGACTGGCGGTGGAGTCGCACCGTCGAGGTCCGCTGGAAGCAGCCCGCCTTGGTTGGCCACATCAAAGCACACTATACGCGCAGGTTGGCTCGCAAGCATCTTCTCACGTTCGAACGCGCACGCCTTAGCGCCCAGAAAACTATTTCCGCGAAACATGTTGAAGGTGCCATAATACCCGTCGGGCCAGACGCCAAACTTTGGATAATCGTTGAAGTCTGCGAATTGGAACTCGTAGCGCGAATAGGTCCCGGTGGGATCGGCCGACGTAGAAACACCGACGCACTGCGAGAACGGCGTTCCCGATACGGCGAACTGGGTCAGAAGCCATCGATCGGCCATCTTGTCGTAGAGCACGATAGGATCGCCATCATTAAAGTTCTCGCAATTACCGCCGAAGCCGCTCCAGATTAGCTTACCGTCGATGGGACCAAGGACGCGGTCGTGTGGTGCCATTTTGTCGAACACGGCGAGGCCAGTATTAACCCACTGCACGTAGTGCGCTTTGCCGACCGAGCCGTTCGTATCGGGGGGATCGGCTGTGATGCTGAAAGCCGGTGTCCCCATCCCAATGCCTGCAAACGGAGGCATGACCATTCCGGCCGAAAGCTTCAAGGTTGCCTTCTTCTGCAAGGCCGTATCGGCAAGAGCCGCTAGTTTTGCTGGGGGCAGGGGTATCTTCTTAACACGATGCTCGCGAAAAAAGGCGCCCTGCGCCTTTGCTGGTGGCTGAATGCTACTCAACGGTGGCGAAACATCAAACCGGACGGCATTCTCAACGGTTTGGCTAAGCGCCGAGGGAGCTAAGCCCAGTGCACAGCAAAACAATCCAGTAATCGCTATGAACCGCACACCCGTCCTCATCTTCAATACTCCCCACTACTTTGAGACAACTCAACGAATCAGTTGGACATTCAGCGCCTGCAGCACGTCGCTGATATGATTTGCTATTGCAAACTGCGACACTCCACCGATAAGCAGGCCAGTGGCGCGACCTGACTCCCGGTCAACCACGATAGCACCGGAATCTCCCCCATCGGAGAAGACACCGGCGTCGCTGCGGATCATGAGTTGGTTCTCGAACGTCAACATACCCAGGTCGAACTGCACCGCGATCGTCGCAGCCACTTCAAATACCGTTCCCGTTGTGTAGCCTGTCGCACGGCCTGTCTTTTCGACCTGCATGCCTTCGGCAGCTTCAATCGGTTCGGCACTGGCAAGCTGACCGATCTTGGGCATCATCTTCGAACTGACGGTGGCTCCGTCGAGAACTTTCGCAAGCGCGCAGTCGACCAAGTTCGGCTTATCCGCGTTGAGCGGAACGAACGCCGCGAGGGTCGCAATCTGATCCTTGAAAGGATTCCCGCCGTCGAGGAGTCCCGGCTGGAAAATCGCAGTTCCAATCGGCAACGCGTTTTCGTTCGCCAGTACGTGATTATTGCTGAGAACATAGCGGTCGCCATTCGCCGTCACCATGGCGCCGAATGTGCCCGCCATTAGTTCTCCGGCTTGCGCATTGGGAAACTGAAACCCGATGGAGCAGCCGGGCCTTGCCGGCCGTAGACGCTTTTGATTTGCAGGGACACCGCCCTGCAATGCGCGGAAAAGTCCGGTTTCAATAACATCCGTAACCACATTTCCTATCCGCTCGGGTAGGAGAAAGTCTCGCGGAATCGAATTCAGCGGAATTTTGTTTTCAACGTAGAGCCGTACACAATTCTTCTTTGTCGATCTACCCTGCTTGATCTTCCGTCCAATTCCTACGCCCACTACGTTGTGATGGGGATGCGCGCGAACGGCCCAGGTAAGATCCTGTCTTCGCCCAAGCACACGATCCATAAACTGATTAACAGCCGCGTGTTTGGCTTCCTTCAATTCTTCAGAGATTTCACTGCGTATCATCGCCCACGACCGATAATTAAGTAGCCACTTCTATAGCTTTATTCATCGATTACTGTATGAAGCTGATATCTACACTGACACGTCAAGAAAACAGAAGGATTCTCGTGTACTGAAAGTGTCGTGGCCAGCCGACCGTATCTGCCCGCACGACGCAGACCGCTTCATGTAAACCGATTCGAGGCAGGAAATTTCAGCGGCAACCCGCAACTGGCGTTATCATCTCCCCATATAATACTGCGCACAAACTAGGGTCTCTCTTACAACAAAAAGGCGAATGCGGCAAGGGCTACGCCCCGCATCACCATTTATTTGATCGGGAGAGCGCGTCAGCGCTCGCCGTTCAGTTTCTACGCAGGCTCTAAGACGTAATCCTTGAAGTAGCTGGTACTGTCGGTTTTTGACCACAAACCGATCTTTCCAGACACCGGCTCCGACAACGTGTATTCGAGCGCAAGTTGGCCGTCGATGTAAGTTTTGAAGTCAGTGCCCGCAACCGTCATCTTGAGGTCATGCCATTGATCGCGGGCCAAGTGCCACGGCTCACGCCCCGGGCCGCGCTTAACCATCTTCCGGATGCCGTCATGGAAGGTCCAGAGCGTGATATTGTACTCGGTGTCGTTGTAACGGGTGGAAAGCCAGTCGCCGTTTGGCTTGACATTGAACAGAATGCCCGAGCAGCGGTCGAGATCGCCGGCAATTGTTTTGAATTTCAGGCTGATCGTGCCGTTGGAGAAATTGTCCACGCCATTGAGCGTTGCGATTGGGTAGTAGGCGAATTGCTTGACGTTATCGATGAAGTCCTCTTGCGAGGCGTTGTAGAAGCGGCGCGCTCTCTCCGCGAGCAAGGCCGTGCGGTTGTTCTGGTTTGCCTTCCAGGGTTGGCCATCGACCATGATGACCTTCTCCGGTCCGTCCTGAACCACCCGCCATGTCCCGACGATCGGCTGAAACGTAGCGGGCGGTTGCCCGACGCGTTCATTGCTTAAATCCACTTTGAGTTCGGCGACGGAAACCCGCCCCGCCGAAAGCGGCGTTAAGGCGCACCCTGCCGCGGCGATCATGAGGTCCCGGCGAGACAGTCTTTTCATATGAACCTCCTTCTTTGGAAAAATAGTCCCAGGCCGAGCACAGCCAAAGGCCAGACGATGTAAAACAACGGCACGGCGCCGGTCGGCTGAACGGCAAGCGGGTGTCCCCTATGTCCGGCCCCGCCCTCCTGCGGCGGTTGAATCCCGGCGAGTTCATAGATCGCATCGAGCACGCCATCCGTCGTTGTAGCGCGGCCGACGATGCGTTTGCCGCCGAGATCGTACCAAATCTCCCCGTAATGCTCGCTGGCCTGTTCGAACAAGCCGGTCGCCGTGCCGGAGACATATTCAACTGTCACCTCAGGCATCGTGCGGCGGAGTTTGGAAAGGGTCTGCTTTTCAAGGTCGAAGCGCCGCGGGTCTTCGGGCGCGAGATGCGCTTCGATTCTCAATGGTGCGCTGATTTTGCTCAAAATGGCAGCTTCAGACGCACCAAAGGAATTCCGTTCGTTCTCTGAGACGTCCCAACTCGATCTTACAAAAGAAGTCGCGAAGGCGAGAACGGCGGCGACGCAGAGAATGGCGACCGACTCTGTGGCCCTCCGCCCCACCGGCAAACCCAAGCGCATCCAGACCGCGGCAAGAACAAGCGATGACGCGATGAGAGCAAAAGCCGCCAGCACCAGATCGAGGCGCACAAGCCCCCGGCGGAAGGCCTGCAGCATTTCCGACGGAGTGTAGCTCGCGATCTGCTCCCAGATGCCACCCTGGAAGGCGGCCACGAAGCTCAGCACCCATGTACCGACTGTGAAGGCAAGCACCAGGATGGCGGCTGTCGAAGGGTGCTCGGAGAGCGAAGCAGCAGCAGCGGCAAGGGCGATCACGATCCCGGCATTGAGAAGATGTCCGAGAGCGAGAGAGCCGATTTCAGGAGCATACAGGCTGCCACCATAACTCGCCCAGAGAATGCCGGCGAGGACGAGGGGAACACCGGCGATGAGCCACCCGGCTCCAAGTACCATCGCCTTCGCGGCGACCATTGAAAGAGGCGTCATCCCTTGCTGCAATTCCAGCTTGAGGGCGCCGCTGGTGCGATCGCAGGTGTTGCCGGACGTGCCTCACATGGCGGAAGCCGGATATCCGGGCATGCAGGCCGACGCATGGTTCGCCGTCGTCGTGCCGACCCGAACGCCCAAAGACATCATCACGCTGCTCAATCGAGAGATCATCAAGGTTCTGGCGCTGACGGATATCAGGCAGCGAATGGCGACGCTTGGCTTCGAGCCAGTCGGAAGCACGCCGGAAGAGTGTGCTGCTCAGTTCCGCACCGACGGCGTGAGATGGGCAAAGGTCATTCAAGAAGCAGGCATCAAGGCAGAATGATCGCCCGATCTTCAGAGATTCCGATCTCGCCCAATGTCGCCTTCGGGTGTGCGCCGTGACAAGGCGGCGCTTTCCAGTGGGTGCAAGTCCCCCCCGGCGACCGCTCCAGCCGGAAGCAACCGGAGCAGCCAAGGAGGTAACGAACTGGCTGAAGCCTTCGGAATGCGTGTCACGAATTGGTGACAGCGCGAGTGTGCAGGCCGCAACGAGAGTGAACGCTAAGCAGGCCTCGAAAAGGACAATGCGCAGGCCGACCCGACAACCCTTTCGGGGAAGGCTGATACGGCTGGGTGACTGAGCGAAACAATACGCCCAGACGCTGCGCCGGGGTAGTGGCGGCAGCATGTACACAAGGAAAGCGTACGCAACACGGGAAGCCCCAAGGCGTGGTCAGAGCGACGACCAAC
>WNFT01005602.1_pt1 | contig 11003 bp, 10 predicted proteins | sample 5400191 | NCBI WGS metagenome assembly WNFT01 (sample SAMN13153359, study PRJNA577476) | soil metagenome | isolation source: 80 cm saprolite under Madrone tree | place: USA:California | collected 2016-06-14
CGCTTGCAACATTGATCCACCAGCGTCGTCTTACGCCATCATGCGGAGGGCAGGCCCCTACTGCGGAGAGAACAGTGGACCCGGCAAGGAACGTTGTGGAGAGCTTGACATCCAGATCCGGAATTAGAGAACACAATCGGCACAAAGCGGACCTACCGCGATGTCTGCTATTTGTTCGCTTTCGGGGGTAAAGCGGACATCGGCCAGCGCTTGCCGGACACACGGGCGCGGTTTCGGCAACCTAGCCCACAGTGAGGGCCGATTTGCAGGCGCAATCACTTTTTGTTATCAGCAATTTCATGGCAAAGCGCAAGATTCGCAGTCCCGCAAAGCGCAAACGTGGCCGGCCGCCGACAACCGGGATCGGCATACTCGTCGGCGTTCGCTGCCACGACCAATTTCTAAGTCGGGTGGACCGGTGGCGCGACAGGCAAGAGGGGCAGATTTCGAGGCCCGACGCGATTCGGCGGCTTGCCGAGCGCGGGCTTGACCACGGATAACTCCTATTCTCGAAAGTAGACATGGCGGACAATCTCGCCGAAGACGATTTGAAATGGCGGATCGACCTTGCGCGAAAGGGCGACGGCGAACTGCTTGCGGAACTGCTTTCGGAAATATTGAGCCGGAATGAACCAGTCCCCCCCAAGCTGTGCGAGTTTTTAGTCGGAGTGGTCGCTGGCAAGATCATACTCAAGCCCCCGCTTCTGCGAACACGAACCTTCAAAGAGATGAGTCGGCGCTGGCTGCTGGAAAAGCATGCCGCACACGCGGTCGAGATAGAGATGCGCGACCATGGCAAGCAGCGCGACAAGAAACTGCGAACGGCCCTGACGCGGAAATGGTCCGAAGCCTACGGCACGACTCCGGCCGCCGTAGAATACTTCCTAAGGCACAAACCTAAACCGCTAACCGCTGGCGCCCGCGCCCAGCGTGCCGCTGCAATCGCCGCATCTAAGCGCCGCAAATCAGCGCAAAAATAGCGGACCTTAGCGGCGCCGCGCTATGGCACTCTAAGCGTAGGACAACGCACGTTCACGCATAGGAGCGCGGAATATGACAGACGAATCGCTCACGATTGCCGAGTTCTGCGCCGCAGAAAAAATCTCCCGCACTACGTTTCAGAAGATTTGCAGCCAAGGCAAAGGCCCGCGCACGTTCAATGTCGGCACCAAGCGGCTGATCTCGCACGAAGCCCGAAAAGAGTGGCGCCGTGCCCGTGAAGCCGAGGCGGCGGCCGCCGATGGACTGGTTGCTGCCTGATCGCGACAGCTTCGGTTCGGGCCAAACTTTGGAGACGATGACGATGCCTACTGCATGCAGCGTCTTGCGACATAGGATGAGGATGGTTTGTGATATCCGATCTTCTCGGGACCAAAAGTGAGGCGGCCATGCGTGATCGCTCGCCTTCGCTGCTGTCCCTTGCGGTCATTGCCGATCGATTGCACTACGCTGGCAGCGACCGCGAGCGGAGCGTGCGTCGGTTGTTTGCGCGGCACGAAATACCGATCATCCGGCGCGGTCGCGGGGTCTATTTTGTGACGGAGCTGCAATACGCGGCTCTAATCGAGGCGATGACGACATGCTCACGATCAGGAAGCGCGGCAAAAGATTCCACATCCGCGGTACGGTCCGTGTCGGGCGGGAAACGCGCATCGTCAAAGAACATTCTACAGGGGCAGATCGCCGCGACGTTGCAGACGCCTACCGTTCGAAGCTCGAGGCGGACATCCGCCACGAAATTTTTCACGGTACACGAGGGAGGACGCAGAGCTTGACGATCGCGGATGCGGGCTTGCGCTACATGGCGCGACCGGGCGGCGTGAGGTCATACGACGTTTGGAGAATCGGCCAGATCAACAACATTGTCGGAGATCGCAGCATTGCCGAGGCAGCCGACGCCTGGTCGGAATACAAGCGAGCCCGTTGCGGCGGATTGTCTCCTGCCACGGTGCAGCGGCATCGATCGACCTTTCAAGCTGCCATCAACTATCTCGCTCGGGACGAAGGCTTTGACGCGCCCAAGCTGCCCCGCGGCGAACGTGTGAGCAATAAGCGGGTCAGATTCCTGTCATCGGATCAGGCTGACCGCCTGGTGCAAAGCTATGCCGAGCACGTCCAGCCGATCGCCGTGACGTTGCGGTGGCAAGGGTTGCGCATCGGGGAGGCGCTGCGGCTCGATTGGGCGCATGTGAGCTGGTCGGGCAATTCGATCTTCATCGCCGAGAGCAAGACCGGCGAGCCGCGAACGGTGACGATGCACAAGAGGACGCGGGTGGCGTTGCATCGGCTATGGGTGTCGCGCGAATCCCCCAAAGATGGTCGCGTGTTCCTGACGCAGCTCGGTCGACCTTATTCCGACGCACGCGAATACAAGTTCCCAAGCGGGAGCGGGATTAAAAAGGCGCACGCGACCGCCTGCAGGCGCGCCGGCGTCACCGATTTTCACGTCCACGACTGGCGGCACCATTGGGCGAGCTGGTGCGTCATGTCGGGAATCGATCTCGAAACTGTCAGGCAAGAGGGCGGCTGGAAGTCGCTACGCATGGTCGAGCGGTACGCGACTGTAAGCGCGGCGCATCGCACGCGAGCAATGGCGAAATTGAGTGAGTTTGGGCAATGCGTGGGCAATCACAAATATCAAAAAGGAAAACCATAATGGCACAAGACGTTATGAACACGCCCCGAACCTTGCCAAGGTCGGGGTCGAGGGTTCGAATCCCTTCGCCCGCTCCAAATTCATTTACGCTATCAATGGCTGGTATAGGCTCCAGCTGTGCTTGGGTCCAGCTTTGCTGCGTGGTGGAGGCGGCTCGGAAGCAGCCGAAGAACAATTCGGATCGGGATTTCGCCTCCCTTCCCCTTCACCTGTCCTGATTTCGATTCCCGTCGTAGCGCTCAGGTCAGAAGAGTTGCGCGTGCCGCCTTCGGCGGTTTTGGTCTGCGCGGTCTCCCTTTGAGTGAGAGAGCTTTCTCAAGCCATTGCTCCTTGAGTTCGGCTGTCAGCAGCCAGGCTGCGCCGCTTTGTCGATTGAGGCTGCAACTCGTCGCATATTTATCGAACGCCTCCACTTCGGCCAGCGTGGAGAAGTGAGCTGTCACGGTCGGTTTCTTGATCCCCTTAACTGCATCCCAAGCTTCGATCGATGTTCGACTTGGTTGTGACTTTCGGCAGACCAATTATCTCCAGATCAACACATCCGGCTTGCAACGCACGGCCGGTCCATACATATGGGCCAGGAGGAGACTCATGCATTGCAGCAAACTTGCCTTCAGTCGATTACCTTGTCTGCGCGTAGGTGGAACGATGGTGGAATTGTGAGGCCCAACGCCTTGGCGGTCCAAACGTTGATCACGAACTCAAACTTCGTCGGTTGCGTTATCGGTAAGTCGGCTGGCTTGGAACCCTTTAAAATCCGCCCCGCATAGACGCCAGCTTGGCGATAAGCGTCCATGAGACTGACACCGTAACTCAAGAGGCCGCCGGCCGCCGGGAAGTCAGGAAATGGGTAGACGCCGGGGATCGCGTGGCGCGCGGCCAAGGCCGCGAGCTGGTGCCGTCGGGTGATGAAGAACCCATCGGTGCCCACCATGAAAGCGTCAACGTGCAATCCACCGATGGCCTCGAAGGCCGTATCGATGTCGAGCGCGTTCCCGGCTGTCATTTTATGAGCTTTGATCTCGATGGTGCGTCCCGCCGCTTCCACATCCGCCATTTCGGACTCGGCCCCCGAGTAATCCGGATTGACGATCATGGCGACGGCGCGAGCGTGCGGGAGCAGGTCGCGGATCAGTTCAAGCCGCTTCGTCGCCATCTCGACCGCAAGCAAACTCACGCCGGTTAGATTTCCTTCCGGCCGGCTGAGGCTCGCGACAAGACCGCTCTTTACCGGGTCCGCGCCGCTGGTAAAGACAATCGGGATGGTCGCGGTGGCCTTCTTTACAGCCAGCGCGGCGACGTTGCCGCCGGCAACGATGACGGTGACCTGACGGCGCACCAGATCGGCCGCAAGCGCTGCAAGCTGGTCGTAGCTCCCATGGGCCCAGCGGTATTCGATCGCGACATTCTGGCCCTCCACGTAGCCTGCTTCTTGGAGGCCCTCGCGGACCGCCCACGCGAGGTGAGCCAATGTGTCGGGTGATGCATAGTGAAGAATTCCGACGACCGGTTTTGCCGGCTGCTGCGCCCGCGCCGCAAGTGGCCACGCCGCAGCCGCACCGCCGAGAAGCGTGATGAACTTGCGCCGCCTCATGTCGAACATGGGGCTTCCTTCCTCATCTCGGCGCCACCATAGCAGCAGGCGATAGAGCCCTCGCGGTCCATTTGCCGCATGCTCAATCTGGCGCAGTTCGGCCGGCAAGTCTTTAGGGCATCCAACATGCTGGCTAGCCGCCGCGGCCAAAAAGGCCGCAGGAACTTCTTGCGCCAGGCTTGACGGCAGCTTTGGAGAATGCGCTTCCCTGAATTACTCATCATCCAGTCGGCAAAATTTCCAGCAAATCCGCAGGCGCCGCCGGTTCCCGCCCCTCCTGCAGGCTGTCACGGCAATCGGGGATGCAGAGAGAGGGCCGCTGTGGCAATAGACGGGCTTTGGAGAGGCAAGCCGGAGAAAGACATGCGCTCTTGGCTCCGCGTGGCACTCGCGGCTGCGCTACTTGCCACCAGTGTCGGCGGCGCATCGGGGCAGAATTATCCCGAGCGTCCCGTGCGCGTCGTGATTGCGTTTCCTGCCGGCGGCACGATCGACACGCTCGGCCGCATTCTCGCGCAGAAGCTCACCGAGGCGTGGGGGGAAAACGTCGTCATCGAGAACCGTCCAGGTGCGGGCGGGAACATCGGCGCCGCGGCGGCGGCGAAATCGGCACCCGACGGCTACACACTGCATCTCGGCGCGCAGAGCCTCGCCGTGAACGTGACCCTGCAGCCGAGCAAGGATTTCGACCCGATCACGGATTTCGATCCGATCATGCTGGTGGCGACCGCCCAGGATGTCCTGCTCGTACCGCCGAATTCGCCATTTCGCTCGGTCAAGGAATTGGTCGACTACGCCAAGGCGCATCCCGCTGAACTCAATTATGCCTCGCTTGGCACGGGCACCAGCGGACATCTCGCCACGGTCATGTTCAGCGACCTTGCCGGCATCAAGCTTCAGCACGTGCCCTATACCTCGGTTTCGCAGGCGGCGACCGACGTCATCTCCGGCCGGATTGCGGTGTTTCTGCCGACGCTCGGCGGTCATATCGGCAACGTGACGGCCGGCCGTATGCGCGCGCTGGCTGTGTCGGGGCCGAGCCGCGCGGTGCAGCTTCCCGATGTTCCCACCTTTAGCGAGCTTGGCGTGAAGTTTGTGGACGAGACGAGTTGGTACGCGCTGTTCGCGCCGAAGGGCACGCCTCGCGAGATTATCGCCAAAGTCAATGCCGAGCTTGAGCGCATCCTTGCGCTGCCCGACGTCAGGGAAAAGGGCGTGACGCTCGGCTATCGCTACATCGGCGGCTCGCCGGAAAAGCTCGCTGCCTTTCTGGCGAGCGAGATCGCCAAATGGGCCGAGGTCGCCAAGAGCGCCTCGCTGAAATGATTGGCCGCTGCGGGACGGAGAGCCGCGGCAAAGCTTTCCGCAAGCTCGGTACGATCGCGATGCTCCGCCGGGCTTTGCAGCCCACCACCATGGCTCGATCAGTCGATTCAATAACCAACTGCCAGTGCGCCGCGGGTGCGGTTGTCCGCGGCGCCGACCAGGCCCGTCGGTGCCACCAAGATCGAATTTGCCGACGTGCGCGGCAATCCGTCCACCACGTTATGGCCGCGCGCCTTGAGCGCACGGATCAGATCGGCTGAGAATCCATGCTCGACCGCAACTTCGTCGGGCCGCCACTGATGATGCACGCGCGGCTCGGCGATCGCTTGTGCGATCGGCAGCTTGCGATCGATGACGTTTATCAGCACCTGCAGTACCGCTGTGATGATGCGGCTGCCGCCCGGAGACCCTGTGACGAGAAACGGCTTGCCGTTCTTGAGCACGATCGTCGGCGTCATCGAAGAAAGCGGCCGCTTACCGGGTCCCGGCGCGTTGGCCTCGCCGCCGACGAGACCGAACGCATTGGGAGCACCCGGCTTGGCGGCGAAGTCGTCGAGCTCGTTGTTCAACAGAACGCCGGTGCCCTCGGCCACGAGACCAACGCCATAGCTCAAATTCAGGGTTGTGGTATTGGCAACTGCATTGCCGAAGCGATCGATCACCGAAAAATGCGTGGTGTTGTCGCCTTCCCGCGCCGGCGCATAGATCGAGCCGAAGCTCGCGGCTGGGGCGGCGTGGGCGGGGTCGATGCGCTCGCGCACCGTTTGCGCGAAGCGTTTTGACGTGAGATAGGGTGGCGGCGTGACGCTCGCTGGATCGCCGAGAAACTTCGCCCGATCGAAGTAGGCGCGTTTCATGGCTTCGATCATCAAATGGACACGCGTTGCCGCATCGACTTGGCCCAACTTATATCCTTCTAGAATATTGAGCATCTCGATCAGAACCACGCCGCCGGACGAGGACGGCGGCATCGATGCGATGCGATAGCCGCGATAGCTCCCGAAAGTGGGCGTGCGCTCGATCGGTTGGTAGCGCTCGAGATCTTCGCGCGTCATGATGCCGCCCGCCGCGCGAACCGCGCTGGCGAGCTTGTCCGCGATTGCGCCGCGATAGAATGCCCGCGGTCCCTCGCGGGCGATTGCAGAAAGCGTATCGGCCAGGTCGCGCTGGAGTAGTGTCGCTCCAGGACCGAGCGCGCGGCCGTCGGGCGCGAGGAAGATCTTTGCCGTTGCCGGCCAGCGGGCCAGACGCGTTTGCGACCGCGGCAACGAGTCGGCCACGTCGTTCTCGATCGGAATGCCGTCGCGCGCCAGCGCGATTGCCGGCGCAATCAGCTGTGCGAGCGTGAATTTTCCCGAGCCATACTTCGCGTGCGCCAGCGCCAGCCCCGCGACGGTTCCGGGAACGCCAATGGCGAGCGCGGAGTCCAGGGACTTGTGCGGGTCGGCTTCGCCGTGCTCATCAAGGAAGATCGTGCGTGTCGTCGCAGCCGGCGCGGTCTCGCGGTAGTCGATTGCCGTATCGATGCTGCCCTGCGCGAGGTGGATCAGCATGTAGCCGCCGCCGCCGATATTGCCGGCGCGCGGGTACGTCACCGCGAGCGCGAAACCCGTCGCCACTGCCGCGTCGACCGCGTTGCCGCCCTGCTCGAGCACTTCGACGCCGATGCGTGCCGCGCGCCCTTCCTGCGCGACAACCATGCCATGCGACGCCGTCACTGGCTCGATAGCCAAGCCGCTCGCGGGCGCGACATCCGTAAGCGCGGGCGTCTCTGCCGCCAGTGGCCCGATCCAGGTCAGGCATGCGAACAGGAGCAGCAGCGTGGGGCGGGCGATGCCGATCATCTAGGGCGTGTACTCATAAATCCGGCTCTGAAAACGCGGCTCGCTGAATGTCCGCTTCGCTCCGAAAGCGACTGAATTGCTGCGGCGCCGCGAAATGACGCGAAGCGCCAAAAGCTGACTCATGCGCCGCAGCAAGCCACGCCTCCAATCGATGACCGCATCCGCATAGACGCCTATAAAAAAATAGGCCGCCTCAGTCGGCGGCTTCAATCATAATAAAAAACCCCGTTGCTTAACGTATACTTCCCCAGGGGTCTGATTTCTTGGCAGGCTGTTCGCGGGTAGTCCTCTTGAGCGCGTCTTTGTAGGCTCTCTCTGTCTCGTCTGCTTCTTTCTTCTTCTGTTGTTCGGCCTTATTTGCCTCTGCCTTCGCGGGGTCTCCCTCCTGAGCGAATGCAGGCACCGCCAATGATGCAATTATTGCGGCTATCACAAGAGGTCTCATTCCGTCTTCTTACTCCGCAGAAATGGTCTAATTAAGACAGTTGCCTATCCAAATTAGACCGCGCGTTGCCACTGTGGCGTGTCGGGTTACGCCGCTCGCGAAGAGAAAGCCGGGTTTTGTCCGCTCCGCTCCAAAAGCGGATAAGTTGATAGATATTTCGGTAGGTCAGCTTTGTGCCAATCGCGACCGAATGCAGCGCAGCAAAATCCACTGCTTATTCGATCACCTCGTCGGCGGCCACGAGTAGCTTGTCCGGCACGGTGAGGCCGAGCATGCGGGCGGTCTGTGCGTTGATGACAAGCTCGAACTTGGTTGCCTGCACCACCGGGAGCTCCGCTGGCTTGGCGCCCTTTAGAATGCGGCCGGCGTACAATCCGATTTGCCGGTAGGCATCGGCAATATTGGTACCGTAGCTCATCAACCCGCCGACTTCAGTGACCTCTCGTAGCGCGTAGGTCGCAGGGAGGCGGTGGAATGCCGCTAGTTGGACGAGCTGCACACGCCGGCCGTGCAGGAAAGGCGAGGCCCCGACGAACAGGGCATCGGGATGAACCTCTTGCATTTTTTCGAACGCCGCATTGATCTCGTTGCTGCTGTTGGCGTTTAAAACCTCGATCTGCAGCCCCATGCGGCTCGCAGCGGCTTGCACCTCCTCCAATGTTGTCTTGGTATTCACAGTATCGGCCGGATTGACGAGGACGGCAACGCGAGCGGCGTTGGGCACCAGCTCACGCAGGAGATCGAGCCGCTTTGCTGCCAACTCAGAATTGAACAGATTGATACCGGTCAGGCTGCCACCGGGTCTTGCGAGGCTGGTCACCAGACCAATGCTGACGGGGTCCTGAGCCACAATGAAAAGGGTGGGAATGGAAGTGGTCGCGGCCTTAGCGGCGAGCGCCGCGGGAGGACCTCCAGTCGTGATCACAGCAACTTGGCGGTGCACCAGATCGGCAGCCAATATCGCGAGTCGGTCGCTCCGATTCTCCGCAAAACGATAGAGGATCGATAGGTTGTCGCCCTCTACGAAACCGGTTTCCTTTAAGCCCTGATGAAATGCGCGGAGGCGAACTCCGAGCTCGTCCGCCGACCTGACGTCGAGGAAACCAATCACCGGCATCGCCGCCTGCTGCGCACGCGCAGCAAGCGGCCACGTAATGACCGCGCCGCCGGCAACCGTGATGAACTCGCGCCGCCTCATGTGCTGCCCAAAAATACGAGGATTGCACCCTACCACACCCCGGTAGGAAACGCCGGGTTGTGCATCACAGCAAATTTGGCGGCCAATGTCTCAGTTGGGTCAGACGCGACCAAATTGATGCGTCACAACGAACCGACGCTTCGTGCCATAAACAGAGTTACGCGCCGCAGCAGACCCGCCTAGTACCCGGTATTGAAGGCGCTGCCGAACGAACCATTACCGAAAGTTAATCTGACAAGACAAGTTGTCGCGCCTCCCAACCGGCAACACCTCGGATAAGGTTTTGCCCTCAATCCTGGGAGGATGTGAATGCTCACCGTACTTCGACAGTGGAGCCAGAAGAGAACGCTGCGCGCGATGTTGTTGGATCCCCGTTCGACGCGGGGGTTCCGCTCCACCGGACAGCTTGAAAAAGGCATCGGCGCCGACCGCTCTACGACCGAGCGACTTCTGCTGAGCATCGGCGCGAGAAAGGCCGAAGGCGCGGAAGAGCGGACGCTCAATCCGATCTGAGCGCGGCTTTCACCACCCGCGACTGATCGTCCAGGCGCATATGAATGCGCCTTTCGCAGGCTTGCGCTGTACCGTGCAATGGCCAGGGAGGAACTACGCATGAAAAAGCTGCTTCTCATTATAGCTGCCACGGCGGCTACATTGTTCAGTGCGGCGCTTCTTGCTGACGATTATCCGTCGCGGCCGCTCACTATCGTTAACGTGTTTGGTCCGGGCAGCGGGAGCGACACGATTTGCCGCATCATTGCGGACAAGCTCAGCCCGGTACTCGGCCAGCCGGTCCTCGTCGAAGATCGCCCGGGAGCGGACGGAGCGCTGGCTGCGCTTTACGTCCATCATCAGCCGGCGGACGGCTACACGCTCCTCATGGGCACCAACTCGCCGCCGTCCGCCGACCCATTCATACACCGGGGCTTGGGCTACGATCCGATCAAGGACTTTGTGCCGATCACCCGGGTGGGAAGTTTCACTCTGATTCTTGTGGTCAATCCAACACTGCCAATCTATTCGATCAAGGAGCTCGTCGACTATGCCAAGGCCAACCCCGGCAAGCTGTCGTTCGCTAGCGGTAACACCGCCGGTATCGTCGGCGGCTACACTCTGGCAAAATGGGGCGAGATCAGCATGCTGCATGTGCCTTACAAAAGCACAGGACCGGCGCTCATGGACATCATCGCCGGCCGCGTGTCGATGATGTTTGCTGATTTCACCACCTCGGTGCCGCATGTCAAAGCGGGCACCGTGCGTCCTTTGGCGATATCGCGCATACACCGCAGCTCGCTCTATCCGGATTTGCCGACCATGGACGAGGCCGGAGTAAAAGGCTTTAATCTCGATGCTTGGGCTGGCCTTGTCGCGCCGGCCGGCACCCCGGCGGCTGTTGTGCAGAAACTCAACACCGCGCTACGCGAAATCATCGACAGCCCGGACGTTCAGACGAGGTTCAAGAACGTGGGCTTCGAGGGATTTTCCAGCACGCCTGAGGAGTTGGCAGTATTCATCAAGGTTCAGCTCGGCGTGTGGGAAAAGATGGTCAAGGACGCCGACATCAAGCCGAATTGACGCTGGACCTGCGTGAGCCGCTCCATCGGCAGCCCACCTTATGAAGCTCTCGCCTTGAATGCGGCGATGCGCGTTTGGACCCGCGCATCGCTTTGGGGACGCCTCTGACTGCTGCGCTGCGGGACTTCGAGCCGGCCTATGACCGCTTTGGGTCGATGCTGTCGAAAAAGTATCCGCAAAGAAGCTGTGGAATTGAAATTTGAAACGATGGAATCCTGGCAAATAGATTTTTGAATCTTGAGGGTTCTGTGAGGTCGCGTGGCAGAACGAGGCCTCGAATGCGGGCGTGAGTGCGACCTCATAGAAGCCGGATTGAACGAAGCCGCGGGGGGTTTGGCACTATGGGGATAGTGGCAATGGCTCGC
>WNFT01006027.1_pt1 | contig 11000 bp, 7 predicted proteins | sample 5400191 | NCBI WGS metagenome assembly WNFT01 (sample SAMN13153359, study PRJNA577476) | soil metagenome | isolation source: 80 cm saprolite under Madrone tree | place: USA:California | collected 2016-06-14
TCGTGCACGGTGCACATCCGAGACTCCGATAGCGAAAGCCATTCCGGGCAAAGTATAAGTCCACTACCGGGATGTTTTCCCGCTCTATATACTCCCATACGTTCGTTTCCGTCCAATGCAGCAACGGATGAATTCGAATATGGGTTCCCGGGTCAAAATCCGTCTTGAATTGGTCCCAGAGCTCCGGTGGTTGATCCCGAAAATTCCATTCAAAGTTTTTATCTCGAGGCGAGAAGTAACGTTCTTTCGCCCGCGTTCCCTCCTCGTCCCTTCGAATTCCCACGATCACCGCTTGATAGCCACGTTCCTCAATCACCGCCTGGAGCGCATCTCGCTTGAGCAATCCACAGCACTCGACACGGGTCAATGCACCCTGGGGAAATGTCCGCCCAGTCTTAAGCGCTTCCCGATTTTGGCCGATCACGAGATCGATCCCCCATTCCCGAACCAACCGGTCTCGGAAAGCTATCATCTCGGGAATCTTGAAACTGGTATCGACATGGACGCAGGGGATTGGCAAATGACCAAAGAACGCCTTGCGCATCAGCCACAAGAGTACGGAAGAGTCTTTTCCAACACTCCAAAGCATCGCCAGGCGACGGAATTTTCGATAAGCCTCGCGCAGGATGTATACGCTCTGGCTCTCGAGAGCGTCCAGATGTGCAAACCGCCCGTCCATCAAATGTTCTCGCCTAGAAACGTATGAATTCCGCACTCATCCTTTTCGAACCCAATCCAGCGGCCGGCGCGATCCGATTCGCTGCTACCTACCGCACGGGTACATGGCCAGCAGCCAATACTCCGAAAGCCGCGGTCCTTTAGCGGATTGTAAGGAATGTGATGTTCACGGATATAGTCCCACACTTGAGCGGAACTCCATGTGGCGAGAGGATTCACTTTTACGATCTGTTTTCCGCGCAACTTGTCGAATTCGTACAGTTCCAGTACTTGAGTAGACGCTCGCGTGTCAGATTGGTCTCGACGCAGTCCCGAAATCCACCCATCCAGCTCTGAAAGTTTTTTCTGCAATGGCATCACCTTTCGGATTGTGCAACAGAGATTTGGATTTCGTTCCCAAAGATTCGCACCGAGTTCGCGAGCTTGACCCTTCACGGTGAGTTCCGGCTCAATCGTCTCAATATCAATACCGAAGAACTTTTCAAGACGGCTCTTCAATTCGAGCGTCTCAGGAAAAAGTAATCCTGTATCGATGGTAAAGACCGGCAGGTCCAGTTGAGCCGTAACTGCTTGATGAATTGTCACCAAGCCGGCTCCTTGGAAACTTGTGCCAATCGCAGCCCGCCCTGGAAATGTGTCCGCCGTCCAGGCCAAAATTTCGGCCGGGGCGGCAGATTCAAACTTGTGCGCTAGCGCCTTGATCTCGGTACTTGAAAGAAGCTCGGAGACGGACATCAGAGCGTAATCTCTAATTGTCTACCGAGAATACGCAAATACTATTTCCAGCCAGGCCGGCACTCGACAAATCATTCCACGATACCGGACTATGCCGGACAGCAAGTGGCCGCTACCGAATACTCTAAAAAAGCGTCTTCGCTACCTCGACCAAGTGCTCAGCGGTAATTCCAAGCTCCTTCATGACCTTCCCACCCGGAGCGCTCAATCCGAACCGATCAATTCCCACGGTCTTTCCATCCAAGCCGACATACTTGTACCAAAGGGGAGTAGCACCGGCTTCGATCGATACTCTTTTCCGGCAAGAAGGCGGCAAAACCTCGTCTCGATAAGACTCATCCTGGCGATCAAATTTATCCAGACAAGGCGCAGAAACGACTCTCACCCCGTCACCTAACTCCTTCGCAGCGGCTAAAGCGTGCTGAACCTCAGAACCGGTCGCGATGAGAATAAGCTGCAGCGGAGAGGTCTCTTTATGCAAAATGTAAGCACCGCGAAGTGCTCCCTGCCGGCGTTGATTGGCCGGGATCTCTGTCAAATTGGGCAAAGCCTGACGCGTCAAAGCCAGCAACGTCGGTCCGTTGGTCCGGTCGACAGCAGCGACAAATGCGGCCGCGCATTCCTCTGGATCGGCCGGGCGGTAAACGTCCAAATTCGGAATAACCCGCAAACCACTGACCGTTTCGACCGGCTCATGAGTGGGACCATCTTCGCCGACGCCAACCGAATCATGGGTGAAGATGTAAATTACCGGAAGCTTGGCCAGTGCGGCCAACCGGATGGCCGGACGACAATAATCGGCAAACACGAGGAACGTCGCGCCGGAAGGACGGAAAATTCCGTCGTACGCGATACCGTTTAGGATCGCGCACATTCCGTGTTCTCGGATTCCGAACCTGATATTCCTTCCTGACCAATTCTCCGGATTAAAATCCTTATCAGATTCGATGTAATTAAGAGTAGAGCCGTACAGGTCGGCACTCCCGCCAATTAACAAGGGTAGGGCCTGGGCAAGTGGTTGCAACACCTCGCTTCCGGCTTTCCGGGTCGCGATCTTTGCGTCAGCGGGAAACTCCGGAACGCGCTGCAATAGATCGTGCGGGATCTCATTTTTGATGCCCTGTTCAAGCAGAGCCGACAGTTTTGGATTCTCTTCTTGCCAATCACGAAACATCTTTTGCCAGGCGTCGTATGCTTTCTTTAACGTCTGCTTGTGTTCTGCAAAATAGTCTCTGACTTCAGTAGAGACGTAGAATTTCTCGTCGGGCAAGCCTAGTGCTTTTCGGGCGGCGTCTACAAACTTAACGCCGGCCTCACCGTGCGCCTTGCTGGTGCCAGCAACTTCGGGGATACGTTTCCCGACAATGGTGTGCGCAACTATGAATTGCGGGCGGCCGCTGGTCGCTCCTTTCGCCTCCTCGAAGACGGCGAGAAATTCCTCCATGTTGTGACCGTCGACCTGCTGTACGTCGAAACCGTAGGCGGAAAATCGCTGTGCCGTATCCTCACTCTGCGAGAGTTTTGCCATGGCATCGAGAGTGACTAAGTTCGAGTCGTAGATCAGGATCAAGTTGTCGAGTTTGTAATGACCGGCGAACGCCGATGCCTCGGCCCCTACGCCCTCCTGAAGACAGCCATCCCCGGCAATGCACACCACCTTATGATTAAAGATCGCGTGCTTGGCGGTGTTAAAACGGGCAGCCGCCATCTTGGCCGAAACCGCCATGCCGACTGCGTTTCCGACTCCTTGTCCGAGCGGCCCGGTGGTACATTCTACCCCTGGTGTATCGCCAAATTCGGGGTGTCCCGGCGTCTTACTATGCAGTTGCCGAAAATTCCGGATATCGTCGATCGAGACATCAAAGCCGGAAAGATGCAACCAAGCATACAAAAACATGCTGCCATGCCCGGCGGACAGAACGAATCGGTCTCGACCAAGCCAACGAGGATCATCCGGGTAATAGTGCAACGCGTGCCCAAATAGAACCGCGCCGATCTCCGCATCGCCCAAAGGTAAGCCAAGGTGACCGGAATTAGCCGCTTGGACTGCGTCCATTGCCAATCCGCGCGCTTCCGTCGCGGCCCGCGTAAGAAGTTGAGTATTCAGTGCCATACGAATGTTCTCCCTGATAACCACGGTCTCAGATACCGCGCATCTAAAAAACGTCTGATTTCCAAAAGAATTTTCTGGCTTGTGATGGAAGTTGCCTGTACGTAAACGCCCCTTTTTATTTGATGAGCCAAAACAAACTTCGCATCGGATTACCCTCCGGAAGCCTCCAAGAGGCTACGTTGGAACTATTTGCGAAGGCCGGCTATCGAATCACGCTTAATAAGCGATCCTATAAACCGGCAATCGACGATCGCGAATTGGAGGTTCGGCTGCTGCGGGCTCAGGAAATTAGCCGGTATGTAGAGCGCGGCTTCCTCGATTGTGGGATCACCGGCAAAGACTGGATCGAGGAAAATGGTTCTAACGTGGCGGTGCTCGGCGATCTTATCTATAGCAAGGCAAGCTCGAGTCCAACCCGGTGGGTCCTCGTAGTACCGGAGAATTCCCCAATTCAGCGGATTGAGGACCTGGCAGGCAAGCGGATCGCCACCGAAGCGGTTGGCATCACTCGGCGTTTTTTGCAGGCGCACGGAGTTGAGGCCACAGTTGAATTTAGCTGGGGAGCAACCGAGGTAAAAGTGCCCGAGTTAGTCGACGCAATTGTAGAGATCACGGAAACCGGCGCGTCACTGCAGGCTAATAATCTGCGGATCCTTGAAGTACTCACGGAGTCTTACCCGCAGGTGATCGCGAACCACGCTGTGATGCAGGACGCCTGGAAGGAGACGAAACTCCGACGAATCTTTCTGCTACTGCAAGGAGCCCTCAATGCCCGAGACAAGGTGGGGCTGAAAATGAATTTGGAAGAATCTAAGCTGAGTGATCTTCTCGTGCGCCTGCCCGCGCTGAGGAATCCCACGATTTCGCCCTTGGCTCAGAAAGGTTGGGTCGCAATCGAAACCATTATCGACGAAACCGTCGTGCGCGAGATCATCCCGGAACTTAAGCTACTCGGCGCCGAGGGCATCATCGAGTACCCGTTGAATAAAGTTGTTTATTAGAGAAGTTAGTTGAGCGTTTAACTCCGGCGGCTGGTCCGGCAACCAACAATACCAGCGTGATTGTACCTCGTTATGGGTTCCCTAAAGAAAAGAAGGAAAGCCAAAATTGCTAAGCACAAACGACGCAAACGGATGAAGGAGAATCGCCACAAGAAGCGTTTGCGGTACAAGTCCTAATCTTTAGGTTGACTCCATGGCAAGATCGGAGTCAGCGGGTACACCGGTGAATAATCGGCTCCGATCTCCATGTTTAGTGCGCTCGTTCTGTCTTTGGTGTAGCTGTCTTGCACTGACTGCCAGCGCGGTTTTGGGCGCGACTGCCCAGCCGAACAAGCCTGCGCCGAAGAATCGCGACCCAGATCAGAGCCTGTTCTTCGATGCCCGGCCGTCAACTCCGGATCAGTCGCTTTCCAAGTTTTCCGAGAAGAAAGCGGATGCCGAAGCCGCCTTCATGCAAGGCCTAATCCTGGAAGAGGATGGCGATTACGATTCGGCTCTGGAGGCTTATACCAAGTCGTTGCAACTCGATCCGGGGGGTAATCCCCAGATCGCGATCCGGGTAGCCAACGAATACGTCAAGCGAGAGGAAGTTCCTACCGCGCTCGATCTGTTGAAAGATCTCATCAAAGCTCGTCCCGATGAGGTCCAGGCATTCCTCAACCTCGCCGATATCTATCTGCAAAGACTCGGAAAACCGGATCTCGCGCTCCCGTATGCCGACCAGGCTCTGCGTTTGGCTCCGGATCGTTTGGCTCCCTATCAGACCTTGTTTGAGGTTAATCTCGCTCTAAATCGCAAGAAGAATGCGGAGGCCATTCTCCAACGGGCGCAAAAATTGGAGAGTCAAGACCCGGCAACCTGGCTCACTCTGGCCGATCTCAGTATTCGTCTCTACTCCAACGAAAAAGGCGCGTTCCAAACTAATCATTCTGCCGCAGTCGAACCGTACCTGAAGAAGGCGATTTCGTTGGCCAAAGAGGATATCGATGTTCTCTCGAAAGTGGGTGACGATTACGTCGAGATTAGTGAAGTCCCGAACGCCATCACCGCCTATTTGAAGGCCCTCGAACTCAGCCAGGGTAACACCGAAATTCGCTATAAACTTGCTCAAAGCTTTCTGAAGACCGGCCAACGAGACGAAGCGATTCGCGCCTTGGAAGAAATGATCAAGACGAATTCCTTGCGCCCGGAAAGTTATGAATTTCTTGCCCGTTTGTATCAGGAGGGGGGGAATCTCGAGCGCGCCCTCAGTAATTATGAGCAAGCGATTCTCCTGGCTCCCAATCAGCCCGAAAACTATTTGCACACGGCGGAAATGCAGTTGGAGCTCAAAAAATTCGACGATGCGATTCTAACGCTTCAAAAGGCTCGCCATCGGTTTCCGGTACCACAGATGACCTACAGTCTGGCCGTGGCCTTGAGTACTGCTAAACGATATCCTGATGCTCTACCGATCTACGAAGCAGCATTACAGGAAGCAAAGACCTCCCAACCTGAGGTTCTGGATGCCGCCTTCTACTTTAATTATGCAGTAGCCGCTGAGCAATCGAACTTGATCGATAAGGCCGCCGGGCTCTTTAAGCAATGTATCGAACTTGACCCGTCCAAAGCGGCGCAAGCTTACAATTATTTGGGGTACATGTACGTCGACCGAAACATTAATCTCGATGAAGCAGGTCTGATGATTAAGAAGGCACTCGAGTTGCAACCCGACAATGGCGCGTACATCGACAGTCTTGGTTGGTACTATTATCATACCGGAGATTACGCTAAGGCGCTGACCGCGCTGCTCCGTGCCCTGGAAAAGTTGCAACCGGAAGACCCGGTCGTTCTCGAACATGTTGGCGACACCTACCAGGCACTGAACAATTTGGGCGAGGCTGAGGTCTATTGGCAAAGAGCGCTCAAGCTCGATCCTACCAATCAGAAGCTCACGACAAAAATCGACGCTTCGAAGGCAAAATTGACATCCAATCCTCCGAGCACGGCAACCCCGCTCCCGAAACCAAGCTCCAGTCCACATTAACAACGAACGACAGCGAACCTCGACGAACGACAGCGAACCTCGACGAACGACAATGGCGCAGGTTGACCAACAACGCGGCGAGTCGCCTCGCTGCCGGTAGTAGTTTCCATTCGCCTGGGGCGTGCTCGCCAGAGCTGAACCCCAGCCAAATCTCAGGCCATCGCAGAGATGGCGCCGTCAAGACGGGCTTAGATGAACGCTTACTGTTGTCGTTCGCTGTCGTTCGTTGACGTTCGTTGTTAAACGATTTGGAATTCCGGCTCTCGCCGCACCAAAAAGGGTTCGACTCGAGCGAAGACTTTGGGCGAAACCATCGCCACCACGTTCGCATACCGGTCGTCGTAGTTGAGGCTGAGGACACGGCTGGTCCGATGCAATAGGGAAAGCAATTCTGTCCGCGAAAGCGGAAGTGCGAGTTCTACCTTGGTAACCCATTCCCGGAGCATTTCTCCACATAGATGCGCCAATTCTTCCATCCCTTGTCCAGTGTGGGCAGAGCCGAAAACCGCATTGGGAAAGTGTAACCGTAGAGCGTGCAGTGAACTGGAGTCTTCTACCTGGTCGACCTTATTGAGCAAGGTGACAACCCGCCTGGTATCAGCGCCTAGTTCATCTAGAACGCGCATCGTGGTCGCATGAAAATCATAAACTCTCGGATGGCTGGCATCGAGCACATGAATCAAAAAATCAGCGAGTGTTGCTTCTTCCAAAGTCGCTTTGAAGGCTTCCACCAGTCGATGCGGCAGATTGCGAACGAAGCCCACCGTGTCCGTTAATAGGAGCTTTTGGCCACCTTCCAAATCAATCCGGCGGGTCTTCGGATCCAAAGTAGAGAAGAGCTTATCCTCCACCAATACCTTCGCTCCGGTCAGACGGCGCAAAAGAGAGGACTTGCCGGCATTCGTATACCCCACGATCGCCGCATGCGGGAGCGGCAAACGCTGGCGTTGTTTTCTCTGGGTCGCTCGCCGGGACCGCACGCGTTCCAACTCTGCCTTCAACCGATCAATTTGTTTGCGTACGAGCCGGCGGTCGGTCTCGAGCTGAGTTTCGCCCTCACCTTTGGCTCCGAGGCCGCCCGCTTGTCGACCCAGGTGACCCCAGGCCCGCGTCAGTCGAGGCAATGAATACTCGAGCCGAGCAAGATCGACTTGGAGCCGCGCCTCTTTCGTGTGCGCACGCTGGGCGAAGATATCCAAAATGACCTCCTGTCGATCGATCACCGCTACCTTGGCCAGAGCCTCCCAATTCCGTTGCTGAGCAGGCTGAAGCTCATTGTCAAACACGATGACATCGGCCCCCAGGTCATGGGCCTGAGCTGCTATCTCCTCCGCTTTACCTGATCCGACGAAGTAACGTGAACTCGGCTCCGGTACTCGAATGAGCTGCTTTTTTGCCACCGGAATCGCCAGCGTTTCCACCAACGCCGCTAACTCATCCAAGAGACTCGCTGATTGTTCTTTCTCGACCTGAGTATGAAAGACTCCGATCAAAAATGCTTTCTCGACCAGTTTTGGCTTTTCGCTGATATCAAACATGCCTTTTCTCAAAAAAGGTGTGGATTGCTCCAGTCACCAGATCGATCTCCTCTTGAGTCAACTCCGGAAAAATCGGCAGCGCCAAGCATTCTTCGGCTGCGCATTCCGCTCCCGGAAATTCGCCCTTTCGATAACCGAGATGTCGGAAACAATCCTGTTGGTGCAGCGCGAGCGGATAATAAATCTCAGTACCGATCCCGGTTTCCTGCAGCTTTGCCCGGAGAGCATTGCGATGTTTCGTCCGTATAACAAACTGATGAAAAATGTGTCCGCTCGGTCCGCAGTTCGCTCGATAAGGCTCTACCGGCAACCGAAGATCCGGGCTCAGATCCCCCAGCGCCTCACGGTATTTTTGGGCGATCTCCCATCGGCGGTGCGACCAGGCGCTAAGATGGGGCAATTTCTTCAAGAGAACCGCTGCTTGCAAAGCATCTAACCGAAAATTGCCACCGATTTGGCGGTGATAATACCTCGGTTGCATCCCGTGATTTCGTATGATGCGAAGGTTTTCGGCTAGTCGCGAATCGTTGGTAACCACCATGCCCGCATCGCCAAAAGCCCCGAGGTTCTTTGTCGGATAGAAACTAAAGAAACCGGCGAGCCCGACTCCTCCTGCGCTCCGAACGCCATCCGGAGATGAAAACTTAGCACCGATTGCCTGAGCCGCGTCTTCGATCACCGGCAGATTCCATCGCGCGGCCAACTGCATAATCGAATCCATGTCGCCACACAGGCCGAATAGGTGTACCGGAACCACCGCACAAATCCGTTTACCATCGCTCGTCGTAACGCCGGTTGACGTCGATACGCAACGCTTCACGAGAAACTCCTCGAGCCGCTCCGGAGACAGCGCGAATGTATCGGGATCAATGTCGATAAAGATTGGGGTTGCTCCGACTCGGGAAATGCAGCCGGCGGTCGAGAAAAACGTAAACGGGGTCGTCAAGACCGCGTCGCCGGGTCCAATGCCCAAGGACATCAAAGTCATAAGCTGGGCATCGGTTCCAGACGAAGTACCGATCCCATAGGTCGCCCCCGCCAAGGCAGCTATTTTTTGCTCGAACTCTTCAACTTGCGCCCCAAGAATAAAATTTTGCTGGTCACACAACGCAGCGATTTCGGAAAGGATATCCTCTCGCAAGGGCAGATATTGTCTTCGCAAATCGAAAAATGGAACGTTGGTCACTCCTTTAGAAGTTTCTAAGTAATCCAAATATCGCGCGCCAACCGATCGGTGCAACCAAACCTTTCGGCTACCCCACTGGGTAGCTATGACAAATTGCCAATAGCAGATAGCAAGCTGCGTCCAGGCGGTCTCTAGGAATCGATCTCTTAGTGCGAACCAGGAACTCTACTTATGAGAAAATTCACGTTTATCATCCTAGCAGTGCTAGGTTTACCTTTCGGCCTCATTTGGGCGCAAGATCAGGGTCCGGTCCAGAAGACCGAAAAAACCGTCAAAAAGACCGCAACCGATACCGGCGAGACGATCAAGAAAGGCACAAAAGCTACAGCGCGAACGGTCGGAAAAGGGATTGAAAATACCGGAAAGACGATTGAAAAAGCGGGGGCAACACCGACAAAGAAGCGCCACCGTCATCCCAAGGCCTCGCCATCAGCTTCACCGAGCCCTAGCACTACGCCGGCTGCAACTCCGACGCCGAGCGCGACGCCTGTTCCCACTGCTACTCCGCAGCTGCCGGCGAGCCCAACTCCGACACCGGGCACCTAATTTGATTCGGACCGAGCTCGAGGCGCCTACTTTTCGGTTGGCGCCTCACCGAATTATCTCTCCGCGCAGGTCATATACCTGTGCCCCGGTAATTCGAACTTTTGCAAACTCCCCTACTGGCCCGGGACTTTCCAATAGAACTCGGGTATCCACTTCGGGTGCGTCAGCTTCGGTTCGCCCGACCAGCGGCTGCTCAACGAGCACCTTGAGTTCGGTGTCCAACTTGGCAAGCGAATGCTCCCGTGCGATCTTTTGTTGCAGCTCCATCGCCTCCTGATATCGCGCTCGTTTGATCGCGTGGGCGACCTGATCCGGCATCTTGGCCGCACGAGAACCCTCCTCCTGCGAGTACATAAAAACCCCTAATCGTTCGAAGCGCACCCTCTCAATAAAATCGAGAAGAGTGCGGAAATGTTCATCTGTCTCGCCAGGAAAACCAACAATAAAGGTCGTTCGCAAGCTCACTCCGGGGATGCCTTCACGGATTGCCGAAACGAGGTCCTCGATGTGCCGGCGCGATGTTTCTCGCCGCATCAAACGAAGCATATCCTCATGAATATGCTGGAGCGGCATATCAATGTATCTGGCCACCTTCCGGTTAGCTGCGATTGCTCTGATTAATTCCGGACTCCAATGCGCGGGGTGGGTGTAGAGCAGGCGGATCCAAAAATCTCCAGGGATCCCCTCTAACCGCTCCAAAAGATGAATCAGACTTTGACCGCGATTGGAATCAACCGGCTGCCGTGGACTCGCCTTTTCCGACCATAAGTCCATTCCGAAATAGGTAGTATCCTGGCTAATCAGATTGAACTCCCTCACCCCTTCTGCAACCAAGTGGCGAGCGATTTTCACGTACGCATAATGATTGGGCGTAAGTCGAAAACGGGGGGTGTCGAAATCGGGGAGAAATTTTGACTTGGTTGTAACCAGATTGAGCGGCTTTTCCTCTTTTTTCCGGTTTAAAACGCGCTCCACGATTGAACCGGCTTCGCCGATTTGGTCTAACCCAAGGAAGGCATCTACCTCCGGCAGCTCCGAAGATAATTGAGCGGAGAACCGCTGCGACATGCATCCGCTTACCAACAGCTTCTGGCCCTTCCGTTTTCGAAGCCCGCGCTGCTGATGCGCTTCCAAGATCGCATCAATCGATTCTTCCTTGGCCGAATCGATGAACGCG
>WNFT01022355.1_pt1 | contig 10999 bp, 12 predicted proteins | sample 5400191 | NCBI WGS metagenome assembly WNFT01 (sample SAMN13153359, study PRJNA577476) | soil metagenome | isolation source: 80 cm saprolite under Madrone tree | place: USA:California | collected 2016-06-14
CTGGTCGTCTTCGCCCAGACCGACCCTGAGGCCAACCACAAAGGGATTTCGGCCTTCGTGCTCGAGAGGGAGACGAGCCCGTGGCAGGCGTCAAAGCTCGAGCACAAGCTCGGCATTCGGGGCTCGCCCACGGCGCAACTGATATTCGAGGACGTGAAGGTTCCCGCCGCCAACCGGCTGGGTGGGGAAGGGGAAGGCTTCAAGCTCGCGCTCGCGGTCCTCGACCGTTCACGACCTGGAATCGGCGCCCAGGCGCTGGGCATCGCCGAGGGCGCCTTCGACTACGCCTTGAACTACGCGCGGGAGCGAAAACAGTTCGACCAGCCGATCTCCAGCTTTCAGGGGATCCAGTTCATGTTCGCCGACATGGCGACCCAGATCGAGGCGGCGCGACATCTTGTCTACCTCGCCGCCACCAAGGTCGACGCCAAGGCGGCGGGGCTCACCAAAACCGCCGCGATGGCCAAGCTTTTCGCTTCCGACATGGCCATGAAGGTGACCACGGACTGCGTTCAGATCCTGGGCGGCTACGGCTACATCTCATCCAGCGGGTCGTGATCGCGAGGGCATTGCTGAAATGACATCCGCTGGGGCCCCCGCGCCGCAGGCGCAAGAGGCGGCCCCGGTCCAGTCGTCACCGCCCGCGATCGCGGCTTACCACCCGCCGCCCTCCTATCCGCCTCCCGCGTACAGCCCGACTGGGGCCCTCGACAACCGTGCCGCCATCGCACTCGTGCTGGCGGTCCTCGGATTGGTGCTTGGGTTGCCGCTGGGCGTCCCCGGGTTGGTGCTCGGGCCCATCGCGTACTTCATGGGCAAGTCCGCGGTCGCTCGCATCGACACGTCCGCGGGTGCCCTGGAAGGTCGCAACTTCGCAATGACCGCCTGGATCCTGGGTATCGTCGCCACCGCGGCGGGTGCGGTGGTCAGCCTGGTCTGGCTGGTCATAATCCTCGTCTCAGTCTCCAGCCCGCCAAGCTAACTCGTGGAGCGCATCACAGAGGCCTTCGTATGGCCGGTCCGCGATCCCGAATGGGTCGTGAAGATTCTCATCATCGGACTGATCAATCTGATCCCGATCGTCGGCGCGATCAACGGTATCGGCTGGATGCTCGCATCGATGGATCGCCTGCGCGCCGGCGAGGAAAAGCTGGCGCCCGCCAATCTGGACCATCTCGGACGCGGTGCGCGGGTCTTTGTAGTGGAACTCATTTACGCCGTCGTGGTGGTCGCCATCGGGATGGTCGCCTACCTTCCCGCCCTGGCGATCACGGTCCAGCAGAACAATGGGCACGCCAACGCCGGTCTGGTTGTCCTCGCGTTGCTTCTGACCTTCGCTGCATTCGGCCTGATCGCATTAGGAAGTCTCGCGTACACCTTCATGCTCCCAGCGGTGATCCTCGCTACCGACGCGCGGGGAATCGCGGCCGGCCTGCACGTCGCCGATATCGTCAAGCGCTGCCGCGCGAACCCGATGAACACCCTGATCGCCGGCCTGATGCTGATCGCTGCGAGCTTCGTGAGCTCCCTGGGCGTGATCGCGTGTGGGATCGGGGCCGTCTTCACGGCCGCGTACGCGCTCGCGATGCAGGCGTGGATCATCAGAAGCTTCGAGATCGGCTCGACCACTCCCAAAGCGGGATAGGAGGACGTTGATGTCGGACTTGCCGCCTCCACCGCCACCAGGTGGCGGCCAACCGCCTCCTCCCCCGCCGCCGCCACCTCCCGGTGGCGGGTTCATCCCGCCCCCACCGGCGCCGCCGGGTGGCGGGTTCGTCCCGCCGCCCCCGCCGCCGCCGGGTGGCGGCTACGTGCCTCCGGCACCGATGGGTTACATGCCCGGCGCGATGGCGTATGCAAGGCCTCGCACGGATGGATTGGCGATCGCATCGCTGATCTGCGGCATTGTCGGGATCGTCTGTTTCGTGATCTGCCTGGGGGTCATCCTCGGTCCGGTGGCGGCGATCATGGGCTACATATCGCGCCAGCGAATCGCTTCCAGCAGCGGCACGCTGGCAGGTGGGGGTCTGGCGCTGGCCGGTTTGATACTTGGCGTGGTGGCGTTTGCGGTCAGCGTGATCTGGTTTTTCTACTTCATCTCTTCGTATCACGCCACGAGCCCCTGACGAACAGGCTCGAGTCGATTCCCGCGTAACCCCGCGGCGGCGGTCACCGTTCCAACCGAGAGTCTTGCAGGGTAGAATCCCGGTGCCTATGCAAAGGGCCAGGCCCAGGGCCAGGCGATCCCGCTACAACGTCTCCTACCGCTTGACCCGGTCGGTCCCGGCGGTCGTTGGCGCGCTTCTACTCGTGGTCGTGATCGTCACCGCGACCCTCACGTACAAGCGCATCGACGATTTCGTGACGGCCACGACCGGGCGGCACGTCAACCCCATCGGCGAGGTGGTGCAGGCGGTCGAGCCCGCACCCGGCACGATCGCTTACAAGCTGAAGCATGGACAGCAGGTCAACATCCTGCTGTTGGGCCGCGGCGGTTACGAGAACGACGCCCCGTACCTGACCGACTCCATCATGGCGGTGACCATCGATCCGGCCAGCAGCCGCGTGTCCATGGTCTCGATTCCTCGCGATTTCGTCGTCCGGATGCAGCTGCAAAGCAATCCCAACCGGGTGTGGATCAACAAGATCAACGCGGCGTATGAGGTTCCGTACGTCGACATCATCTGCTGCGTGGCATCGCAGTACCAGGGCCGGGACGGCGGCGGCCACGCCGCGGAGAGCGTTGTCGGTACGGTGACCGGGCTGACCTTCGATCGCTATATCGCGGTCGACTTCGTCGCCTTCCGCGACATGGTCAACGCGCTGGGCGGGGTGGACGTCTGCCTGACCACGAACCTGGACGACCTCGACTACCCCGACTACAACAACTGGTTCCACCCGATTCACTTCAAGGCCGGCTGCCAGCACCTCGATGGCGAGCAGGCGCTCCAGATCGCCCGGTCCCGACACGCCGTCCAACCCGAACAATCGTCGGATTTCGGGCGCGCCCGGCGCCAGCAGGACATCATGCAAGCGATCAAGAAGAAGGCCACCAGCGTCAACGGTTTCTCGAAGGCGCCACAGCTCCTGAACGCGCTGCAGAACAACATCAACACCGACATGTCCCTGTCTGACATGAGGGCGATCTACGACTGGGGCAAGAACCTGCCCGACAGCTCGATCATTCGCGTGGCCCTGACCTCGCCCGCGCCGGCCACGGTCGGAAATCTCCTCGACTCCTTCAACTGCGGCATGGGTCCAAACGTGTCCCAGCTCTGCCCCGACGATCCCTCGTACAACATGATCCGCAAGTACATCTCGTCGGTCCTGGTCGACCCGGCCGTGCTGGGCGAGAAGGCGCCGATCCAGTTCGTCAATGCCAACAACAACTACAGCGGCTTGAACCTGGACCAGCGAGTCACGTCGATGTTCGATCCGACCGGCCTGCAGCTGGCAGATCCAGTCGGGCATCCGGCTGTCGCCCAGACGGTCATCCTCGATTACTCGAACGGCAAGTTTCCGCTCACGGCCAAATGGCTGGCGAACTACTTCGGCGCCCCTGCCTCGGGCGCGACGCCCACGGTCCCCGCGCCGGCAAGCGGCCAGCAGACGTATGGGTTGGTGGTGTTGATCGGGAACGACTTCGAGCACCGCTGGCTAGGCCAGTGAGCTGAGCGAGCCAGTCGAGATACTGGCCGAGGGCTTCCGCTCCGGCGATGTCCGCGCCCTCGCCCGTGCGATCAGCCTCGTCGAAAAACGCGATCCATCGGTGAGGGCCCTCCAGCAGGCGTTGAAGGACCGGGCCCAAGCCTATGTAGTCGGTTTCACCGGCGCGCCAGGCACGGGTAAATCGACCCTGGTCGACGTGCTCGTCACGCTCTTGCGGAAGCTCGATCGCTCGGTGGCGGTGGTCGCCACGGACCCCAACTCGCCGTTCAGCGGCGGCGCGATCCTCGGCGATCGCATTCGCATGCAGCGTCATGCGCTCGACCCCAAGGTCTTCATCCGCAGCATGGGCGCGCGCGGGCATCTCGGCGGCCTGTCGCTCGCCGCGCGCGAGACGATCCGGCTGCTCGGCGCCTTCGGCTTCGACCCGGTGATCCTCGAGACGGTCGGGGTCGGGCAGTCGGAGCTGGAGGTGGCCGCCGTGGCCGACACGACCATCGTGGTCTTGACGCCGAACCTCGGCGACGGCGTGCAGATGATCAAGGCGGGCATCCTCGAGATCGCTGACATCTTCGTCGTCAACAAGGCCGACCTCGAAGGCTCCAACCGCGCCTTGACGGAGCTGCGAGGAATGCTGAGCCTGTCGAACATCCCCGGGACCCCGAGGGTTTGGAAACCGCCCATCGTCGCGACCTCGGCCGCCCGACAGGAAGGCATCGACAAGCTGTGGGAGGCGATTCTCGCCCACCGCCGGCACCTCGAGTCGAGCGGCCGCGACCGCGAGCTGGCGCGGCAACGGCTCGAGGATGAGACCGCCGAGGTGGCGGCGGAAATTGCTCGCGACCGGGTGCGGCGGGCGCTGGCCGAGGATCCGACGCTGGCCGAGCGCCTGGTGGCCGACGGCACTCCTTACGGTACCGCCGAGGAGATCCTCGACCGAAAGCGATAATCAGATCAGTGAAAGTTCGCGCCCGCGACCCCAAGCAGGCATGGAAGGAGGACTACGAGTCGGCGCCGGCGCGTGACGACGGCATCGAGACGTCGACGATCTCGGGAGTCCCGATCCATCCGCTTTATACGTCCAGCGACCTGCCCAAGCGTGAAGAGGAGCTGCCGGGCCAGTTCCCGTACACGCGCGGCATCCACCCCAGCGGTTACCGAGGCCGCCTGTGGACGATGCGGCAGTTCTCCGGCTTTGCGACGGCCGCGGAAACCAATCGCCGCTACAAGTACCTGCTTGCGAGCGGCCAGACGGGCCTGTCCGTCGCGTTCGACATGCCCACCCTGATGGGGCAGGACTCGGACGCGCCGACCAGCCGCGGCGAGATCGGTCACTGCGGCGTGGCCATCGACTCGCTGGCCGACATGGAGACGTTGTTCGAGGGCATCCCGCTCGGGGACATCACGACCTCGATGACGATCAACTCACCCGCGGCGATCCTTCTGTGCATGTACATCGCGGTCGCCGAGAAGCAAGGAGTGCCGGCGTCCGGGCTCGGAGGCACACTCCAGAACGACATCCTCAAAGAGTTCATCGCGCAGAAGGAGTTCATCTTTCCGCCGGCGCCGTCGATGAGGCTCGTCGTCGACTCGATCGAGTACTGCGCGAAAGAGGTGCCGAAATGGAACACGATCTCCATCTCTGGCTACCACATCCGCGAGGCGGGCTCGACCGCGGCGCAGGAGCTGGCTTTCACGCTCGCCGATGGCATGGCCTATGTGGACGCGTGCATCGAGCGAGGCATGCGCATCGACGACTTCGCGTCGCGACTTTCGTTCTTCTTCGATGCGCACATCGATTTCTTCGAAGAGGTCGCCAAGTTCCGCGCCGCCCGCCGCATCTGGGCTCGATGGATGCGCGAACGTTACGGCGCCCAGGACGACCGCTCGTGGAAGCTCCGGTTCCATACCCAGACCGCGGGCGTTTCGCTGACCGCCCAGCAGCCGGAGCTCAACATCGCTCGCACCGCCATCGAGGCGCTGGCCGCCGTCATGGGCGGGACGCAATCGCTGCACACCAACGCGATGGACGAGGTCTTCGCGCTGCCCACCGACAAAGCCGCACGCCTGGCGCTGCGCACGCAGCAGCTACTCGCCTATGAAACGGGCGTCGCCAACACCGTCGATCCGCTCGGGGGGAGCTACTTCGTCGAGGCGCTGACGGACGAGATGGAGCGCCAGGCCGAGGACTATTTCAAGCGCATCGAGGAGCTCGGTGGCGTCATTCCGGCCATCGAAGCGGGCTTCTTCCAGAAGGAGATCGCCGACTCGGCGTTCCGTTATCAGCAGGAGCTGGAGCAGAAGCGCAGGCTCGTGGTCGGCGTCAACGAGTTCAAGGTCGACGAGGAAGAGCCCATAGAGATCCTGCGCATCGACCCGAAGCTCGAGAGCGAGCAGGTCGCCCGGGTCCGCGAGGTGCGCAGGAAGCGCGACCAGACACGCTGCTCGGCGGCGCTCACGCAGTTGCGCAAGGCGGCGGCCGGCACGGACAACCTGATGCCGTACATCCTCGACGGCCCGTTCGCATTGTGCTCGCCAAGGTCGGGCTCGACGGGCATGACCGCGGCGTGAAGGTCGTCGCCCGCGCGCTTCGGGATGCCGGCTATGAGGTCATCTACACGGGGTTGCGCCAGACCCCCGAGATGGTCGTCGACGCCGCGCTCCAGGAAGACGCGCAGGTCATCGGCCTGTCCATCCACTCCGGCGCTCACATGACCCTCTTTCCCGCCGTGGTCCAGGAGCTCAAGCGCCGCAAGGCGACCGACATCGTCGTCTTCGGCGGCGGCATCATCCCCGACGACGACATCGCCGCCCTCAAACAGAAGGGCGTGGCCGAGCTGTTCACGCCGGGGACACCCCTCCAGGGCATCGTCGACTGGTTGCGCAAGCGCTTCCCCGAGGGTGCTCGCTGAGAAGCCGGCAAGATTCCGGTAGTAATTTCCAAAGCAGCCCTTAACATCCGCGCATGGCTGTTCCGCCTCCGCCGGGGACCCCACCTCCGCCGCCCGGCCCGCCGATGCAACCGCCACCCCCACCCGGCCCGCCGATGCAGCCGCCCCCGCCGCCGCCGGGCATGCAGCCCCCCGGCCCACCGCCGCCGTTTCAGCCGCAGCCGTATCCCATGGTTCCGGGTGGGATGCCTGGAATGGACGCCCCCGGCGCCACGGCGTCCATGGTTTGCGGGATCGTCTCGCTGGCGCTCGTGCCGTTTGCCTGCTGTACGTACGGGCTCACGGAGCTGGCGTCACTCCCGCTCGGGATCGTGGCCGTCGTGCTTGGTTTCCGCGCCCGCGGCCAGATCGCCCAGGCTCAGGGCACCATCGGGGGAAGCGGTAAGGCAGTGGCCGGCATCGTGACGGGATTCGTCGCGATTGGGCTTGGGCTGATCGTCGGCATCCTCGTCCTGATCATCGGCCTATCCTTCGCGTCCCTTCAAAACGCGTTCCCGAGCCCAACGCCCTGACCTGCTGATCGCCGTCCCTGAGCGCTACCCCTGGATCACCAACGTGCCCGCGATCTTGTCCATCCATCCTTGCTTGCGCGCGTCGAATGCGACCCAGATGACGCCGACGAAGCACACCAGGAACGAAAGCAAGAGGCCGATCCACCGCACTGCGGCCTTCCCGAAGGCGATCGGCTGGCCGGTGTTCGCGTCGACCACCTTGAGCTTGAAGATGCGCTGGCCCAGCGTGGCTCCCTGGTACGACCACATGCCGACGAAATAAGCGAAGCTCAGCACGAGGTTGACGCCGGAGCCGGCCCCGTAGCTCGGATTCTGCGGATCCGTCAAGTTGATGTGCAGGATGGCGTCGATGATGCCGGCGACCACGCCGATGATGACCCCGTCGATGATGTAGGCGACGACCCGGATCCAGAAGCCGCCATAGTTGGCGGCGGGCGCGTACCCCTGGGCGGGCACGTAGCCCATTGGCGGTGGAGGCGGGGCCATTCCGCCTGGCGGCGGTGGGGGAGGCGGTGGGCTTTGCATAACTTGTTTCCCTCCAAGTAGTGTGGTGCCGCCTCTCGCGGGAATCGTTCTGCGCGGTATCATAGCGACGCCTCTCCTCCAGACGGCGCAACCATGCAACTGAACGCCTCCACCCGCGAACTGCTCGGCAAGCGAACCCGGCGCCTACACCGCCTGGGCAAGCTGGCGGCCGTCGTCTACGGCCACAACACCAAACCGACCGCCCTGGTGCTCGACCGCCTCGAGTTCCAAAAGGTCTTTTTGAAGTCGGGGCGGACCCACCTGGTGGACCTTCTGGTGGACGGCGGTCGCACCGAGAGGGTGCTGGTGCGCGAGATCCAGACCCACCCGCGCCGCATCGGACCCATCCATGTCGATTTCTACGCGGTCAGCCTCGAGGAGAAGATCACGGTCGAGGTCCCGGTGCACCTCACGGGCGAGTCTGCCGCGGTCAAGCGGGGCGACGCGGACATCCTTCAGCCCATCCACGCCCTGCGCGTCGAGTGCCTGCCGACCGACATCCCCGAGGCTTTCGAAGTCGACCTGACTCCGTTGGAGGAGATCGACTCGGAGGTCCGTGTGTCTGACATCAGCGTGCCCAAGGGCGTGACCGTCCTCCTCGACGCGGACGAGCTGGTGGTCAAGATCGTCCACAAGCGCGAGCTCAAGGTCGAGGAGGAGATCCCGGCCGCCGAGGCCGTGGTTCCTGCCGAAGGCGAAGCCGTCGCCGAGGGCGAGGCCGCCGCCGAGGGCGAAACGCCCGCCGCAGAGGAAGCAGCCGAGAAAAAGCGGTGACACTGCCGCCGCTGGCGGTGGTTCCCGGCGTCCCCGATACGAACCTCGAATACGTCGTCGTCGCCGTAGTCGTCTTCCTGGTTTTCGTGATCGGGTCGAGGGTCGTCTCGACGACCGTCGTCGCTGCCCTCCGGCGGCGAAACGTGCGCTCGGACATGGTTCAGGTCGGGGGGAGGGTTGTGGCCTTCTTCCTGATCGCCATCGGGATTTTCTTCGCGATCGGCTTCGCGTTCCAAAGTCAGAACCTGACGCTCGCGGGCATTCTGCTGGCCACAATCGTCGCCAGCTTCGGAGTGCAGGACCTTCTCAGGGACTACGTGTCGGGCTACTACGTCCTGCTCGAGCGCCACATGAGGGTCGGCGATCGCATCACGTTGGAGGGTGCCGGCTCGGGCACGGTGACCGATGTGAAGCTGAGGGTGACGCTGTTGAAGACTGACGCCGGCGACCTGCTGGTGGTCCCCAACTCAGAGCTGTTCAACAAGGCCGTGACGGTCCACGTTCCTGCGGTCGAACGGGCCGCTGAGACTAAGCCAGCGCCCCCAGAATGATCCGCCAGAGGGCCTCGAGCTGCGGGCCCTCCACCGCCGATTCCTCGGCCAGCAGCTCGCGGATCATCTGCGAGGCCGCGTCAACGTGGATGCCTCCGGCCACCTGCGTCGCCAACGAGCGCAGGTGATAGGTGTGGTCGGGCTTGTCGGTCTCGACCTCGAAATCGACGTCGAGCTTGTCGAGCTGAACGTACTTCGCCCATCTCGCCACCTCTGACGCGCCGGTCTCCGGTGCATCCGACAGGTGCATGCAGTTGACACCGCCGAAGATTCCATATCGCTCGCGCAGCGAGCCCGGGCGCGATTGCTGGATGCGCGTCTCGCCGAGGTCGTGGCGCATGCGCTCGAGAGCCTCGGCGGATGCGGTCACGCGCCCAACCGGCATCGGGAGCGCGGTCATGAAGTCCACCAGCCAGCCGAAGAAGGGCCTGTCCTTCAGGAAGTCGTAGTGACTCTCGATGAGAGCCGCAGGTGGCTGGAACCACGCGAGCGACTCGATCTTCCATTCGCGCTCGGACGACAGCCAGCCCCAGATGCCGGCGCGCGCGGCGAGCCGGTAGGCGGCATCGGGCTTGAAGATAACGAGCGCGTCGGCCACGAGTTGGAAAGTCTAAGTTTTCCCCTCACCCGCGTCGCCCTTCGGGCGAGGCGGGAGCTCCCCGCGTGGCGGGGAGCCCAGATCCCGCGGGCCCGGCTTGTAGACCTTGCGGCCCTTCAGCTTCTCCGGCATGTGCACCTGGTTGGCGACGCCGCCTTCATAGTCGTGGGCGTATTTGTAGTCGCGGCCGTAGCCCATCGATTTCATCAAGCCGGTGACTGCATTGCGCAGATGGAGGGGCACGGGCTCGTTGCCGGTCTGGGCGATGAGCTCGCGAGCGGCCCCGTACGACGTAAGGGCTGAGTTGGACTTCGGAGCCAGCGCCAGGTAGAGGGCTGCCTCTGTCAATGGCAGGACTGCTTCGGGCATGCCCACGAAATGCGCGGCCTGCTGCGCTGCCATCGCAACCTGCAGGGCTCGCGGATCGGCGAGTCCGACGTCTTCGGCGGCCGAGATGACCAGCCGGCGCGCGACGAACAATGGATCCTCGCCGGCCTCCAGCATGCGCGCCAGCCAGTAGACGGCAGCATCCGGGTCGCTGCCCCGCACGCTCTTGATGAGCGCGGAGACGATGTCGTAGTGCTGGTCGCCGGCTCGATCGTAGAGGAGGTGTCCTTCCTGGAGCGCTCGCTCGACATGGTCGGGCCCGATTTCGTCACCGCCGGCGAGCGCAGCTGCCGCCTCCAGCCCGTTCAACGCCACTCTCGCATCACCGCGCGCGCCCTCGAGCAACGCCTCCATGCCTTCAACAGTGATAATCGCGCCCACCTCAGTCGCTCCCCGCTCGACGATCTTCTGAAGGTCCTCACGCTCCAGCGCTTCCAGCCGGAACACGCGGCTGCGCGACAGCAGGGGCGCGATCACCTCGAAGGAAGGGTTCTCAGTCGTGGCGCCGATGAGCGTGACCGTGCCGTCCTCGACGTGCGGCAGGATGGCGTCTTGCTGGGCTTTGTTGAAGCGGTGGATCTCGTCGATGAAGAGCACCGTCCGAAGGCCGGCACGCCGGTGAACTCGCGCCTCCGCCACCACCTTGCGGAGGTCGGCGACCCCGGCGGTCACCGCCGACATGGCGACCAGGCGGGCATTGGTCTCGCCCGCCAGCAGCCCCGCCAGGGTGGTCTTGCCACTCCCAGGCGGCCCCCAGAGCACGATGCTCGGGAGGTGGCCGGAGGCGGTGAGCCCCCTCAGCACTTCGACCACTCGCTTCTGGCCCACCAGGTTGTCGAAGCTCCTCGGCCGCAGCCGCGTCGCCAGCGGGGCATTCGGCTCTGGTACGGCTGGAAGGTGGAACAGCTCGCCCTGGTCACTCATGACTGGAAATTCTGACCCCGGGGGTAGAATGCCCGCCGTGGGCTCCTGTTGGTACTGCAACTCAGAGCTGCCGGACGGCGCCCAATACTGCCCGAGCTGCGGCCACAGCCA
>WNFT01007571.1_pt1 | contig 10998 bp, 10 predicted proteins | sample 5400191 | NCBI WGS metagenome assembly WNFT01 (sample SAMN13153359, study PRJNA577476) | soil metagenome | isolation source: 80 cm saprolite under Madrone tree | place: USA:California | collected 2016-06-14
ACATACAGCTGGATCGATTCGATCTGAAACGGGAAATCGACCAGCGCGTGCAGCGCCACTCCTACAAGTGCTATGATAACCAAAGGCTGCAGCACGCGTCTCCGCGGTGTCCAGTCTCGCCTGGCATTCTTGTTATTACTACGAATACCAACCGTTATTCCCCCGAAGAAAAGCAACCCCCAGAAGCTGCATCCCAGCCACCCCCATTCCAGTAGAGTCTGTAGGTAGTCCTCGTGCAAAAATCTCCAGGTGCCCGGAACCTGATTAACCGATCCGATGTTATAGGTTGGAAATACAACGCGAAAGGTTCCTGGGCCAAACCCGAACAGCCCCGCGTCGGGCAGCGCGGCTAACGCGACGTGGCAAGCCTGCCAGCGCGCATCGCTGGGAATCCGCTGGCTCTCCGTCTGCCAGCGGGTCAGCGGTTGGTCCAAATGAGTCGCCTGAGCAAGCGCGACCAGCGCCAAAACAATCGCAAGAGCGCCTGCCAAGGCGACGCTTTTCTCGGTGCCGAACAGTTTTCGCACAAGCGCTGGTCCGAATTGCAGGCAGATGGCAAGCAGCAATACGACCCCGATTAGCTGAGCCATGCGCGAGGTATTCGCCAGCACCCCGGCAATCGTCAGGATAAGAAGACTTATCCACATCGCACGCAAACCGGGATGAGATCGTTTGCTAAAGGCCCGGATGACAAGCCCGGCATTCAATGGCCACACCAGGTTCAAAAATGCGCCGGCATTACCGTGGTAATAATACGTTGCAAAAAAAGTGGTGACCCGCACCTGCTCTGGAGGCGGCGGTTGCCAGAAGATCATCTGCGCGCCGGTGGCTTTCTGGAGCAAACCGAGAAACGCTATCGAGCCGGCGACCAGGCCAATCGCATACCACAACCGAAGCAGCCACCGGTTGCTCTGAGAGAGGTCCGCGACGAACAAGATCGTCCCTAGCAGCAATGCGCCTCGAATGATCCACGCCGCGCTGATCGTGTAATCAACGGAGCCGGCCAAAGGTGGCGCGAAGTTGCGTAGCGGGACGAAAACAAAAAAATCCGAGTCGTAGATTGACTTGGCGTTGAAAACCATCCAGCCGCCGACACAGACCAAAGCCACCGCTAAAAAAAATAGAAGCCGCGGAAATCGCGGCGTTCGCCTACCAACAAGCAACTCAACGGCCCAAAGGACGAGGGCACCCAGCAACATCCAATTGGTTATTTGGATGCTCATCGATGTTGTCGCGCCGTACGCCCACGGGGCGTACGCAAGGGTAGCAAAAAAAATCCAGCGAGATGCGGCGCGACAAATATGAGAGATCACAGGCAAAAACGGCGAGCTGTTTCTAGTGATCCTTATCAGCGCCCTTTGCCAAACAACATCGTGTATAAGGTTTTCAACACGATCATCGCATCCAGTTTCAGCGAGTAATGGCGGATGTAGTAGAGGTCGTATTTTAGCTTCTCCACCGCGTCCTCGTCGCTCTCGCCGTACGGATAATTCACTTGCGCCCATCCGGTGATCCCCGGTTTGACCAAATGCCGAAAATGATAAAACGGGATCGTTTGCTCATAGCGTTCGGCGCACTTGCTCCACTCCGGGCGCGGCCCACGCGACGATCATCTTTGCGCGTGTAAATGTCTTCGTCCGGTTCGTCGGGCCGCAGGTGCATCGTACGGAACTTGCAGAGAATGAAACGTCTGCCGTCACGGCCTACTCGTTCCTGGCGAAAGAAAATCGGACTGCCGTCCCCTATCCATATGAACGGAGGAATAAGCACGAAGAGCGGAGCGCAAAGGACCAGTGCTGTCGCGGAGGCAACGATGTCGAACAGTCGCTTCAGGTAATGGTAGGGAGAAATGCGAGCCAGTTGGAACCCAGTCTGGAGCGGCCAGAACGGATCGACAATTCCCAGCGGCAGATAACGCCAGTGCGTCTCGTAAAATGATTCCAGCGTATAAACGCGCGTTTGCTGAAACTGCGCGCGCACCAGGCGCTCCAGCAGCTCGATGTTGAGCGAACTGGCTCTTTCGGCGAGAATGATGCCGCCGTAACGTGGATTGTTTAACTTGGCTTCGAGGTTTCCCTGCACAATCGGCGATCCTTTACCGGCGATTGGCCGGCCCACGCGCTTCTCGTTCGCATCTACAAACTCAAGCGGCTCTTCGTTTGGTGAGTTCTTGTAAGCCTCGTAAAAACGCGCCGCCATCGCACCGCCCCCGATGACCAGGAACGAGCGGCCGGCGCTGCTGGCCACCACATATTGGCGAATCCACCGACGGTAAGCCAGCGATACCGGGAGGAAAATTGCAAAGCTCAGCAGCAGCACGCCGCGGCTCGGCTTCATCGTCTGGTCGAATGTGGCCGCAGAATAAATCAGCATCGCGCTGACCAGGCCCGCTGCGATGACGGCAAGAATGTGTTCAGCTGCGTACCCGAGAGTGAGCTTCTCCACGGTGCGATCGTAACCGCCGATGAAGTAAAGCGCCGCCACAATCACCCCGAGTTGAATCAGATTGATGATGAAGAATTGAAACGGTGTGGCGTAAAACGCATCGTACCGAAACCAGCCCACCAGTCGGTAGATCGCGAGCCAGGTCACTACATCGAGAAGGAGATACACCGCCGCAGACGCCCATTCATGGCTGAAAAAATGCGACCAGAAACCAACCCTGCGCCCAACTGTGACAGCGGACTCGGCGACGCCTGTTGAATGCTCCTCTTCAAACGCAAGAATTTCCTGGGAAATTGTCTGCGATTGTTCGCTGTTCGCCATGAGGCCGCCCATTATATGCTCAACCACGGCGAAGCGAAAGGTTACTTTGTTTGAGGCGGGCGCCATGCTTGACGCTCCAAGCAGCGTTCATAATCTGAGGCGCGCGCTGCTCGGCCGGCGCAGCTTCACACCGTGAATATTCTATCAGCTCTTTATCGCTCCTCGGTTGGAAAAAAAATCATCGTCGCGATCACCGGCATCATTTTGATTCTTTTTGTGATCGGACATTTGCTGGGGAATTTGCAGATTTTTATTGGACCGGACTGGATCAACGGCTACTCGCAACATCTGCGCGATCTGGGTCCGCTTCTTTGGCTGATTCGAGGTTTTCTCTTCATCACGGTTGTTCTTCACATTTACTTCACGATCTTGCTCGCGATTGAGAATCGCCGTGCCCGGCCCGAGCAATACATCGACAGAAGATACGTGAAGGCCACGTTCGCATCGCGTCACATGGTGATGAGCGGTCTGATTGTGCTGGCGTTTGTCATTTATCATCTTGCGCATTTCACCGTCCGAGTGACGGATCGCCGCTTTGGGTTGTTAAAGGCTGATCCTCTCGGTCATTACGACGTCTATTCGATGATGGTTTACGGGTTCCAAAACTATTTCGTGTCCGGTTTTTACGTGCTTGGACTGTTCTTGCTCGCACTCCACTTGAGTCACGGTTCGTCGAGCTTTTTTCAATCGCTGGGATTGAACGACAAGAAACTGATGCCTCGTCTCGCCGTCGCCGGGCGAATTTTCGCGTGGCTACTCTTTGCCGGCTACACTTCCATTCCCGTGGCCATCCTGCTGGGACTCATCAAGCCGGCACAACAATTATGATTGGAACGCTCGATCCAAACATTCCACCAGGGCCGCTCGCTCAAAAGTGGCGTAGTCATCGAGACCATTTGCGATTGGTGAGTCCAAACAACCGGCGACAACTTGAGATCATTGTGGTGGGCAGCGGTCTGGCCGGTGGGTCGGCTGCGGCTACTCTGGGTGAACTGGGATATCGAGTGAAATGCTTTTGTTTCCAAGATTCGCCGAGGCGCGCGCATTCGATTGCAGCGCAGGGCGGCATCAATGCGGCGAAGAATTATCAGAACGACGGGGACAGCGTTTACCGGTTGTTCCACGACACGATCAAGGGCGGCGATTTTCGTTCCCGCGAAGCGAACGTTTATCGGCTTGCTGAAATCGCCAACATCATCATCGATCAATGCGTGGCGCAAGGCGTGCCATTTGCGCGTGAATACAGCGGCTATCTGGCGAATCGTTCCTTCGGTGGCGCGCAGGTGTCCCGGACGTTTTACGCGCGCGGCCAAACTGGCCAGCAACTTTTGTTGGGTTGTTATCAGGCGCTCTGCCGCCAAATCGCTACCGGCACAGTGCGGATGTTCCCACAGATGGAGATGCTCGATCTGGTGATTGTGAAGGGACAAGCCAAAGGAATCATCACGCGCAGCCTGCGCTCGGGAACCATCGACAGACACGCGGCCGACGCGGTCGTACTTGCCACCGGCGGATATGGAAACGTGTTTTATCTCTCGACGAATGCGCGCGGCTGCAATGTCACAGCCACTTATCGTGCTTACAAAAGAGGCGCGCTTTTTGCCAATCCATCCTTCACCCAAATTCATCCCACCTGCATTCCGGTCAGCGGCGAACATCAATCCAAACTCACGCTGATGTCCGAGTCGCTGCGGAACGACGGACGCGTCTGGGTCCCCAAACGCAAGGAAGATCGCGAAAAAGCACCGGGCGAAATTCCCGAGGCAGATCGCGATTATTATCTCGAGCGAAAATACCCCAGCTACGGCAACCTTGCGCCGCGCGATATTTCATCGCGCGCAGCCAAGGAAGTTTGCGACGAAGGCCGCGGCGTTGGCCCCGGCGGACGCGGCGTCTATCTCGATTTTGCCGATGCGATCAAAAGACTGGGCGAAGAAACAATCCGCGAGCGCTACGGAAACTTGTTCGAAGTCTATGAGAAAATCACCGGCGAGGACGCCTACAAAGTGCCGATGCGAATTTATCCGGCGGTGCATTACACGATGGGCGGTCTCTGGGTGGATTACGATCTGATGAGCAATGTGCCCGGTCTGTTTGTGATCGGCGAAGCCAATTTTTCCGATCACGGCGCGAACCGGCTCGGAGCCAGTGCGCTTATGCAAGGTTTGGCTGATGGTTACTTTGTTTTGCCTAACACGCTGCCGAATTATCTCGCCAGCCAAATGGGAAAACGGCCCTCGCTGGATTCTCCGGAGTTTCTGAAAACAGAGCAAGATGTCCGCGCCAGGATCGAGAGGCTCCTGAAGGTCAACGGCACGCGTTCGCTCGATTCATTCCACCGAGAACTCGGCCTTCTGCTCTGGGAGAAATGCGGAATGTCGCGCCACGAGAAAGGATTGCGCGAAGCGCTGCAAAAAATTCCTGAGCTGCGAGAAGAATTCTGGAGCGATGTGCGCGTGCTAGGCAGCGACGAAGATTTTAACCAATCCCTGGAACGCGCCGGCCGCGTCGCCGATTTCCTTGAATTCGCCGAGCTGATGTGCGGAGACGCGCTTGAGCGTGACGAATCTGCCGGCGCGCATTTTCGCGAGGAACATCAAACACCCGATGGCGAGGCGCTCCGCGACGACGAACGTCACGCAGCAGTGTTCGCGTGGGAATTCGGAGGCGATGCGCAACTGCCGAAATTGCATCGCGAGCCGCTGCGCTTCGATACCGTGCATTTAGCGCAAAGAAGCTATAAGTAGTTTTTAGTTGAGAGTTGATGGTTGATAGATGTGCACTGGGATCATGTTTAACTTCGAAAAATTAGACGTCTGGCAAAAGGCGATCGATTTCGCCGATGTTGTTTACAATCACACCCGCAATTTTCCCGCTGACGAACGCTTTGGCCTTACCAACCAAATGCGACGGGCCGCTGTCTCGATTTCCTCAAACATCGCTGAGGGAACATCGCGTATGTCGCAAATCGATTTCGCGCGATTTATCGAGATTGCGACCGGCTCGGTCTTTGAGGTTGTGTCCCAATCGTTCATTGGAAGGCGGCAAGGATTTCTAACCGAAGAAAGTTTTCGCGCGCTCTACTCGGCAGCTGAAGAAATCGGGCGGATGCTGAGTGGACTGCGAAAATCGTTGGTTTGATTTAACGTCGTGCGCGCTGGCCGGTGAAACTATCAACTATCAACTCTCAACTATGAACTTCCGGCTGAGAATCTGGCGCCAACCCAACAGAAAATCGCCAGGCAAACTCGTCGATTACGACGTGCGCGATATTTCACCGAACACGTCGTTTCTCGAGATGCTCGACATCCTGAACGAAAAGTTGCTCGGACGCGGTGAGGAACCGGTCGCGTTCGACTCCGATTGTCGCGAAGGAATTTGCGGCACCTGCTCGCTCACGATTAACGGCGAAGCACATGGACCCGATCATCCAGGCGCGGTGTGCGAGCTTTACATGCGCAAGTTTCGTGACGGCGCGACGATTACAGTCGAGCCATTCCGGGTAGGATCGTTCCCTATCGTAAAGGATTTGGTGATCGATCGCAGCGCGCTGGATCGCATCGTGCAAGCCGGCGGGTTTATTTCTGCGCGCGCCGGCTCCGCGCCCGAGGCCAATTCGATTCCCGTTCCCAAGCACAACGCCGATCTGGCGATGGAAGCGGCAGCCTGTATCGGCTGCGGCGCGTGCGCAGCGGCGTGTCCAAACGGTTCCGCCATGCTCTTCACCTCTGCGAAAGTCTCGCATCTCGCGCTCTTGCCGCAGGGACACCCCGAACACCAAAGTCGCGTCCTCAAAATGGTGCAGGTGATGGACGCTGAAGGTTTCGGCAATTGCACCAACACTTACGAATGCGAAGCGGTCTGTCCCGCCGAAATCAGCGCCAGTTTCATTGCGAAATTGAATCGCGAATACGCGCGAGCTGTGCTGCAGCGCAGCGCCGGTGAATAATTTCGCCGGAAACTTTGTAGGGGAAGCTGTCAGCTTCCCTTGGGACGACAACGTCGTCCCCTACAGTGTGCGAGCCACACACGTCCACAACTCCGGATCGAGTTCGGCTCTTGCACGCTTGGCGATCATATTGGCGTCTCCATCTTCGCGGAGCACCGCGAACACTGTTGAACCGGAACCGGACATCAGCGCCGCGCCTACTTCCGGTTGGTTGAGCAACCACATTTTCAGCTGCGCGAGAAAAACAAATTTCTCGAAAACTGGTCGCTCAAGATCGTTCACGAAAGTTTGGCCGGCGAATTCCTGCGCTTGATAACGAACCCCTGGAATCTCTCGAGAATGTTGCCAGCGCGCGTACCCCCATGCTGTTGAGACCACAAAAGCAGGTTTCAATAACAGGATCGATAGTTTGTCTTTCAGCTTAAACGGCGTAACCAGTTCGCCGCGTCCCTTGCAGAGCGCGGCCGATTGGAAAATAAAAATGGGAACATCTGATCCAATTGTCTCCGCCATTTTCGCCAGGGCTTCCCGCGGCAATTTCGTCTCGAATACTTCGTTAAGGGCAAGGAGGGTCGCAGCCGCGTCGCTGCTTCCCCCACCCAGACCCGCTCCGTGTGGAATCTTCTTTTTCAGATCAATCGAGACCGCCGACTTTAACTTTGTCGCGGCAAAGAAACTCTTCGCTGCGCGGACAATCAGGTTGTCATTGCCCGTCGGCACCGAAAAATCGTCGCAGTGAAATTCAACCTCCTTGCTGCTGTCGCTCTTGCCGATTTCGATCTCGTCGCACAGTGAAATCGGCGCGATGAACGTTTCAACTTCATGAAAGCCATCGCTTCGCCGCCTGAGAATTTGCAGCGAAAGATTGATTTTCGCGGGGGCGAGGACTTGCATCATTTGCAATTTGCTCTGTCATTCCGAGCGAAGTCGAGGAATCTTTTGCTGATACTCAGAAATATTGAGATGTCGCGACTCCGCTCGACATGACAATTTGGACTTTGGAATGACGAACGCTGCTGAAAAAATCATCGTCGCGCTGGACGTCGCGACAAAAGAAAAAGCGCTCGAACTCGTTAAGCAGTTGCGCGACCAGATTTCCTTTTTCAAAATCGGGCTCCAACTTTACACCGCTGAAGGCCCTGAAATCGTGCGCGCGGCTTTATCCACCGGTGCAAAAGTTTGGCTGGACATCAAGCTGCACGATATCCCGAACACGGTCGCGAGAGCAGTCGAATCGGCAAACAATCTCGGTGTGCATATGCTCACCATTCATTTGAGCGGCGGCAGCGAAATGGTCCGCGCTGCAACTGCGGCTCGGGCAAACAACATGTTGCTCCTTGGGGTGACGGTTTTAACAAGCGCGACGGAACAAACGCTGCGCGAAATCGGCGTCGCCGGCAAAGTGGATGACCAAGTCCTGCGGCTCGCCAGATTGGGTGTCGAAGTAGGAATCGACGGAGTCGTGGCCAGTCCCCATGAAATCAAAAAGCTGCGAGCAGAATTTGGCGACAAAATCAAAATCGCCGTTCAGGGAATCCGTCCCACCTGGGCGGAGCCGGGCGATCAAAAACGATTCATGACCCCGCGCGACGCGCTGGAAGCGGGTGCAGATTACATCGGCATCGGCCGACCGATCACTGCGCATCCGCAGCCGAGCGAAGCCGTGGCGAAGATTCTACAAGAGCTCAGCTAATGGCTGTCATTCCGAGCGGAGTCGAGAATGGAGCGGCGTGGGAAGCCGCGACATGGACGGGAAAGCCGAAGGCTGAGCGAGTGGGGGGCGAGCGAATCAAATCTCTCGATGCTTCTGAAGGAGCCAGAGATGTCTCGACTTCGCTCGACATGACAACAAGGCTATTTGCTGCGCTTCTCGTTTACCACGACGACACCGCGCATTCGGCGGCGATGAACATGGCCATCGATGAAGCGCTGCTCGAGCACGCGACCGTTCCATCGATTCGCTTGTATAAATGGCACTCCCCCGCTCTTTCATTTGGATATTTTGGGAAACTTGCCGATGTCGCTGATTATGCCTTTGAGCGCGATCTAGTCCGGCGCTGGACCGGCGGCGGAATCGTCTTTCATGGAGACGATCTCACTTATTCGATTGTAATTCCGGCCAGCGATGCAGCCTCTGGTGAATCATCGATCTCGATCTACGGAAAGATTCATCGGGCTTTGGCGCATGCATTGAATGGAATCGGCGAGGGCGCAGTTGTAGCCGGCGGCATTGACCCCAGCTGTGGCAGCGGGTTTGCAAACAGAGCCGCCGTCACCGCCAGCGGCTACAGTTGCTTCGCGAATCCAGTACGCGCAGACGTGATGATTGATGGCCGCAAGGTTGCTGGCGCGGCCCAACGCCGGACACGATCCGGATTGCTCCAACAAGGCAGCATTCAAGGCGTCGATCTTGGCAACAGTTTTGCGCAACGGTTTGCCGAGGCTTTGTCGGCGAATTGCCGTGAGCGGAAAATGAATAAAGAAATTTTGAATCGGGCGCGAGAACTCGCGCAGCGCAAATACGGAACCGATTCCTGGTTGCGTAAACGCTGAAACTGTAGGGCGTCTGTGTCAGACGCCTCCCTATTTTCGGCGTTTTGCAGAGCGGAGCCGCGGGGACGCGAGCGACACAGACGGGAAGCCCGAAGGGTGAAGCTCGCGGGAGTGAGCGAATCAAACGCCCTACAATGTTTGTGCAGCATTTGCATTAAGTTGCTTTGACAAGCTCCAATCCGCCCCGCTATTCTCGACGGCGTGGAAGTCTTTGCACGCTCAGCCGGGTCGGGCACTGTGGGTCTGAGCCCGCTGGCTCGCGTGGCGCGGCTGGTTCAGCCGCATCTGGAAGAAGTAGAAGCACGCATCGCGCAACAGGCGGCAGCTTTTGATCCGGCGCTGGAAGGCTATGTTGTCTACGCCGTAGGCAGCCGCGGCAAACGTCTTCGCCCGCTTCTGGCTCTTCTGGCAGGCGGCGCCACCGGTCAGATCAATTCAAACCATGTCGATCTTGCCGTCATCGTGGAGCTCATCCACATCGCCTCGCTTGTGCATGACGACGTGATGGACGAAGCAGAACGGCGTCGCGCGCAGCCAACCGCGAACGCGCGCTGGGGGAATTCGCTCAGCGTTTTACTGGGCGACTGCCTCTTCGCGCATGCGCTGACGTTATCGACAAATTTCGAAAATGCAGATATCGGTCGCGCGATCGCGCGCACAGCTGCGACGGTTTGCTCTGGCGAAATGATCCAGACCCAACGCCGGTTCGATCTCACTCTAACAGTCGATGATTATTTGCGCATCGTTGAAATGAAGACGGGATCGCTTTTCTCAGCCGCAGCGGAGTTGGCTTCGATCATCAGCGAGGCTGATCCCAACGTGATCGAAGTGTTCAAGAATTTCGGAATGCAAATCGGGACGGCGTACCAAATTTACGATGATTGCCTCGATCTTGCCGGTAGTGAGAGCGCAACCGGCAAAACACTGGGGACCGACCTCCGCAAGGGCAAATTTACTCTGCCGGTTTTGATTTTTCTGCGCTCCGCCTCGGAGTTCGAACGGCAACGCTGTTGCCGGCTGGTGCTCGACGAACAAATCGAAGAAATGATTGAGCTCTTGAAAAATGGCGCGACCGACGGAGCACTAAACGAATCAATCGCGGCCGGCAGCGATTTGATTCGCCAGGCACAGGGCACTCTGGATGGGATCGCGTCGAATCCCTACGCCCGTGCGTTGTTCTCCCTCGCTGACGCGCTGTGCGACATGTTCGATCAACTTCGTGTCTGATGAATTGTGGGAGGGACCTTGGTGTCCCGACTTTTAGCAACCCACCATGACGGCACTGAGGCCGTTCCCACATTTATGTCGCAGCTTAAAATCCGCGAGATGCCGCAGGATGAGCGCCCGCGGGAAAAATTACTCGCGCGAGGCCCCGACTCCCTGACCAATGCCGAATTGATCGCGATTCTGCTGCGGACGGGCCGGCGTGGAATGAATGTAGTGGAGGTAGCTCGCGAGCTGCTGGATAGATACAAATCGTTCGCGGAGTTGAGCCGTTGCTCTGTCAAGGAACTCAGCGAAATTAAGGGAATCGGTCAGGCCAAAGCTTTGGAGCTCGTCGCGGCGTTCAACCTTGGCAAGCGTTTTGCACAGGAACCATTGTCCCAGCAAAAACTCGATTCGCCGGAATTGATCCATGAGTTGCTTGGCCGCGAATTGCGGATGTTGCGCACCGAGTCGCTCCGCGTTGTCTTGCTCGATACGCGTTACCGTTTGATGCGCGTGGAATC
>WNFT01009116.1_pt1 | contig 10998 bp, 11 predicted proteins | sample 5400191 | NCBI WGS metagenome assembly WNFT01 (sample SAMN13153359, study PRJNA577476) | soil metagenome | isolation source: 80 cm saprolite under Madrone tree | place: USA:California | collected 2016-06-14
ATATTGGCATGGCTCAACCTGGAGAACAGGCTCCCCACGCCACCAGTGCAGATCAACTTGGTCCGGTAGTGGCACATGTCGCAAGGCAAAAACATGGATTCTTCGCCCACGCACTGACCGTCGGGTTGAATGTGCAGTTTGCTCGCATCGCAACGAACGTGGCAACACGCCAGCGTTTTGGCCGTTTGACATACCCTTTTGCCGCTTTAGAGGTGCTGCGCAATCATCATCCTCTCGAGGTGGAACTCCAATTTGATGGCCTGGCATTACCACAATCCAGGGCAATCGCAAAAGAAGTAACTGACGAACAAACAGCAGTGCTTGCTACTGCGGAGAAACCACCTGTACTACGATGCCGTGCGCTACAAGTGGCAGTGATCAACGCACCGATATTTGGAGGACAATGGCAGCTGACCATTCCCGATGCCAGTTTGCGTGATCGGCTGCTCGATATCGTGGTAATTGAGGAAATCGAATTGGGAAGGCTCAGCACGAGGTTAGCCCATCTGTTTGGGCAAAGAGTAAACGGAGATGAACCTGGGCTGACAGGCGAAGAGTACGAGGCAACACGCCACCCGGGAGAGCTAACGGGCATTCCCGGTATCCACCATGTGCAGGCAAAAGGGGTGGTGATTACGTCAAATATTGATCCACGAGACGCGACGTTGGACGGCGAGGTGCGAGGTCAGACGCCTATGTATGTGCATATAGCGGATGAGCAGTTGAGAGTATTGGTACCGCGCTAGAAAGGATAGTACCATGCGCACTACGACACGTTTGCGAGAGTTGCTGGCTGGCCCTGATCTGATCGTCGCCCCCGGAGCATACGACGCGTTGAGCGCTCGCTTGATTGCGCAGGCAGGATTCTCCGTAGTCTACATGACAGGATTTGGTACGTCGGCCAGCGTGTTGGGGCAACCCGATGTCGGTCTGCTGACGATGAGCGAGATGGTGAGCCGCGCCTCAGCACTGGCAGCAGTGGTTGGAGATGTGCCACTGATCGCGGATGCCGATACCGGTTATGGCAATCCAATCAACGTGCGACGCACCATTCACGAATACGAACGGGCCGGGGTGGCCGGTTTGCACATCGAAGACCAGGTTTGGCCGAAAAAATGCGGGCATATGGAGGGCAAGCAGGTCATTCCGATGGAGGAGATGGTACAGAAAGTGCGTGCCGCAGTCGATGCCCGGCAGGATCCCGATTTTGTAATTATTGCGCGCACCGATGCTAACGCGGTGACCGGCTTTGAGGACGCACTGCGACGCGGGCGAGTATATCGTGAAGCAGGCGCGGATGTCATTTTTATAGAGGCACCACGTTCAATTGCGGAGCTTAAAACGGTAGCAGAAGCTTTCTCGGATGTGCCACTGCTCTTCAACTGGGCAGATAGTGGAAAGACACCACCCCTGCCACTGCATGAGATCCGGGAGTTGGGTTATAAGCTGGTAATTTTCCCTGTCAGCATGCTTTTCGCCGCCACATACGCTATGTCAGAGTTATTGGAAGTCCTCAAACGGTGAGAAACTCCGACAGAAATAAGTGATCGTATGATGACCTTTTCACAATTCACCGATACAATCGGGCTGCCTGCAATTCAGGAGTTGGAAGGGCGCTACGGGGTCAACCAATGAGGGGAGTATACAAAAGCCATGTCTAATACGATCACTCTTGTTTTCGGCCTGCTGGCAGCTATCGTCGCGCTGGCTACGGTAGCAACGCGCTTTCGTATTCCTTATGCTGTCTTGCTCGTACTGGGTGGTCTACTCATGGGTTTCATCCCTGGCCTTCCCACTATCGAGCTTAATCCAGACCTGGTTCTGTTTCTCTTTCTGCCCCCATTGATTTACTCTTCGGCCTGGCTTACTTCCTGGCACGAATTCCGGGCGAGTCTGCGCCCAATCTTGATGCTCTCGATTGGGCTGGTACTGGCGCCTACTGCTATCGTGGCGATAGTGCCCCATTTCGCTGTCGGACTACCGTGGCCCGTCGCCTTCGTACTGGGAGCGGTTAGGGCGAGAGCATGGTCAACGATGCGACCGGCCTGGTGGCCTATCGCTTCGCCGTTGCCGCCGTAGTTACCGGGAGTTTCTCGCTGGCCCAGGCAAGTTTCCAGTTTGTACTTGTCAGTATCGGTGGATTGCTCATCGGACTTGTGGTCGGCTGGCCCTTAGCCTGGCTGCATCGACACCTGGATAACGCTCCTATCGAGATTGCCATTACGATATTGACTCCTTTCGCGGCCTATCTCCTGGCCGAAACCCTCAACCTATCAGGCGTTCTGGCCGTTGTGGCTGCAGGTCTGTATTTGAGCCGCCAGTCAGCGCGTTTTTTCTCATCCAACACGCGCCTGCAAGCCTATGCGGTCTGGGAGATGCTCGTGTTCCTGCTCAATGGCTTCCTGTTCCTGCTCATTGGTCTGCAGTTGCACAGCGTCCTGGATACGGTTGCCACCCGCGCACCTCTTACCCTGATATGGGACGCCGTGCTTGTCTGCCTGGCGGTCATAGTAGTTCGCATCGCCTGGATTATTCCCAGCACCTACCTCTCACGATGGTTGAACAGACTCCTGCACATTCAGGAGATCTTCCCTACGCTGCGCAGCGTGTTGATCGTCTCCTGGACAGGCATGCGTGGAGGTGTATCACTGGCAGCGGCCCTGGCTTTGCCGCTCACCATCACTGGTGGTCAATTATTCCCGGATCGCAACCTGGTGATCTTTTTGACCTTCAGCGTCATTCTTGCCACCCTGGTAATACAAGGACTTAGCCTCAGCCCCTTAATCCGCTTACTTCACTTGAAAGAGGATGGTTCACGCGAAAAGGAACACTCCCAGGCTCACCTGGAAGCTGCACGCGCAGCCCTGATGCGTCTTGACGAACTATCAACGGAAGATTGGGTGCCGGAGGACTATCTGACCCGTATGCGTTCCATCTACGAAAATAAGATCAAAACCCTTGGCGCTTTGGTAGACGGCGGAGACGGTGCCGCAGAGCTGCTGGACGGTGCGCGCCTGGCCGATAAGCGCCGTCTCCGTCAGGAGGTACTTGAAGCGGAGCGTTCCACCATCATCCAACTACGTGACCGGGGACGCATCGATGATGAAGTGCTGCGCGAGGTCGAACGCGAACTTGATCTTGAGGAGCAGCGCCTGCAAGCAGATTAAGACGATGAGCGCCCGAGCCATGTCACAAAAGATCATGACGCGCCTGCGATCCCAGCGGTCAATCAATGCTCCAGCGGGCATACTCAAGATCAGAACGGGTGCTACTTCAAGCGCGCCTACAAATCCTACCTGGGCAGGAGAGCCTGTCAAGGCCAGCACCAGCAGGATATACGCGAGGTCCGAGACTTCCGTCCCCATCGAGGAAATGGCCTGTCCACTGACCAGGAAAAGGTAGTCGCGGTTACGCCATAATAATGTGTGTTGATTGGACACCGTGCCGTCCCTGCCTACTATATATACGAGTTGCTAAAAAGATGCCCTCGTATTATTGTAATGGTTGGGTTGTGGGAGATGCAAAGAAGCATCCTGTAAAGTATAGCGCTTGTAATTGAGCCTGTGGGAGAGCCAGGATATCTATATTGTTGACACAACTCGATGGATAGATATACATTATGACCGAGGGAAAATCTCAACACTTCCCTCCTGCTGAATGTGTGCAAACACACAGGCTAGCCAAGGTCATCATATACGTGACACTACTAGAAAAGCAGTCAAACAACGAGAGGAAAGGACATTTCGATGGCAGGAAACGCTTTCCAAAAATCCTCCATTACCCTCGAGGCGGCAGAACGAATCATCAAAGCCGCAGAAGCTAAAGCCCAGGAAATGGGAAAAGCCATGTGCATTGCCGTTTGTGATGAGGATGGCACACTCAAAGCATTCAAACGCATGGATGGGGCCCCGCTTTTAAGCGTACAAATTGCCCAGGACAAGGCATTTACCGCCATTAGCTTCGGAGGCCTGGCAACACATGAATGGTACGACTTTATCAAGAATGACCCACCCCTCCTCAATGGCATCGTTAAAACAGACCGCTTGATTGTATTTGGTGGAGGCTATGCTATCAAGACCGGCGAAGGCATTATCGGCGGCATTGGCGTAAGCGGAGGTCACTATTCAGAGGATATGCAGATAGCAGAGGCAGGTTTAGAGGCGCTGTAACGAATATTTGGTGAAGATAGCCCAGAGTACCCTATCAACAATGTTTGATAGGGTACTCTATCGTTCAACAGGCTCCTGCAACTTCTTCCCGTTTTCACGAAGGCTTGAATGCATAAGTATGCAGGCGAATCATTCTGACTTAAGCCGGTCAATAGTAGAGCGCAGAGTATTCTGGATACTAAGAATCTCCTCCTGATCTTTGTATCTTTGCCTGGGCCAGAAGAAACCCTTCAGTCCATCTCCTTTATGACGGGGCACGATATGGACGTGTAAATGCGGCACGCTCTGGCTGATGCGGTTATTTATCGCGACAAAGGTGCCATCCGCCTTTAGACCCTCTTCCATAGCATGAGCCAGGAGCTGCGCGTTTTTGAACAATGGCTCGACAAGTGGTCCAGGCAAATCGATGAGTGTTTCATAATGCTCTCTGGGAGCCAGCAGAGTGTGCCCAGGAAAAACAGGCCTTGCATCTAAACATGCCATAGAGATATCATCCTCGAAGACAATATAAGCTGGCAACTGGCCTCGTATAATCTTACAAAATACACAACCCTGATTTATATCATTAGACATTGGTGCTTTAAACCTCCTCTCTTCAATGCTTTTTGCAGCGCGAACATCTAGAAACGTTGTGCATCCCCGGCAGGATGATCCTCGTGGTCGTCCTGCAAAGGATTATATCTGTTGAGTGAATTGGGCAACAATGTGACTAAGAAGTGCCATCACAATCCCCTCACCGGAAACTGGCAGGCAATATTGACGCTTTGAAATTTACCAGAAGGGTAGACTTTCATCATTTCATGTGGTATAATCATTCCATTCAGACACAGATATCCATAGCGTAACATAAACTGACGAGGTTAGTAGTCTAATGGGATCAGTCTCAGAATTATCAAAGGTGGTATCGCTGACGAAGTCAGTAATGGCTTCAAATGGGACGTAAACAGACTTACTGGGGTTTTTTTGCCCTGGTTTTTTTTTACCAATTTATCATACTTATACACGCATGGTTGCCGGGCTCATCAATTATTCTTCATTACTCACGGCATCCAGCTACCACGCTGGGTGAGGCTGAAACAAACATCGTATGAGCCACCACTTCCAGAGCTTGTTCAATTTCAAGCCATAGTGGGATTACTATCTGACGAAAGGAGGAGCGAAGAGTTACAGAGAGCTATCGGCGCGAATTTACGCTACGTAGGCTGAAAACGAATGATGTAGTGGCTACGTACTTGACATGCGTATAGAGAAATGAAATGTGGCCGCGGAGTGGTTCTTAGATTTTAAGGAGAGTACCGACAGTGAATTCAAGTATGATCAGTAAGATCGCAAAAGCCAAGCGTTACGCGGAAGAACCTGAACGAATTCAGTTTACTCGCTTTGAGGCGACGTTCCGGGGCGAGAACGACGTGCATACCACAAACTATGATAACGGTGAGTGGCATTGCACCTGCCGTTTCTTCCATGATTGGGGCGACTGCAGCCATACGATGGCTATGCAGCGAGTTTTGGGCGTGACTATTCCCGCAGCACACCGCCATGGCATCCCTGCTGGTTTAGGCACCGGCCCCCTTATGCACTAACGAACAAACGAATCAAACCCAGGATCGCAGATTCTTGGCTTTGGGGATGACGATCGTGCCTCCACAAAAGCCACCCGAGCATATAGAAAAGAGAAGCGCTGGTATCTAAAAACCTTGTTCAGCGCTTCTCTTTTATTTTCAACAAACAGGAACGAGAGGCTCATGACTGGAAAGAGGCGGCCGCCTCTTTCCAGTCATGAGCCTCTCGTTCCTGTTCACAAATAGCTACTAGCCACCAATAGCGGGTACAAAGTGCAATACGATAATCGCTGAGAACATGATAATGGCCAGGATTGCGATAAAAATCAGGTCCTTACGCACGTAGGAATAATTCTCGGCGCTGATCAAGGAGACTGCACGCTGTGTCTTTTGCCCAGTCTGGCGACGAGCAGCTATACGCGCAGACGCGCTGGACCTGGGAGCGGCAACCATTTCCTCGACTACTTCGGCAGGCTCATTTTCTACGGTTTTGAGAATCGGGGCCCTTTCGCTTTTCGGAGCTGATGGCCTGTCACTTTTTGGTGAAGCAGTTGCCTCTTTCTTAGTCCTGGATGAAGGAGCGGCAACCTTTTCACTCTCTGGCGCAGGTGCGGTAACGGTGGAGGTGGCTACTCCAACACTGGTCGGCTCGGCGTCATCTTTATCCTCAATCTCGTCTTCTGCTGAGTTCGGGTGTACCAGTTCAAAGCTCTTCTGCGCTTTCGGCTTGCGTCGCTGCACATTGCTCCGGGTATGCACTGTCTTCTTAGGCATTCGTATCATACTCCCCGCCCGGCGCACCTATAATTATTTCAGGCATTGCGGGCTAATTTCTAGTATTTGCTGCACCTGTTACAGTTTCTAACGCACTTAAGATACAGATTATCTCGTCTCAATCCTTAACAGACTTTTTTCCGGTTGGATGTCATATACCTGACCGGTGCAGTATTCCTCACGGCTACTATGATACCATAGGTCATCGCTTCTGGCAATCTATGCGCGAAAATACACAACAATCGTCATTTGACAAGCTGGGGACTCTGTGTTACCCTTTATATGGCATAAAAGGGCATATCAGCCAGGCACACATTTGAATGCAGGCGAGACATTTGAGACTAGCCCCGTGGCTAGTCCTTTTTTTACCAATTATGTAGAGGCACAATTCATTGCGTCCGCCTGGAGAGGTAACTTCCCATCTGTGAGCGCAAGCAATTGCACCCCTACATTTCCAGAACAATTAGTGAAAGCATTTATCAGGAGCAGCATCATGGCAAGAATAGTCGTCGCAATGAGCGGCGGCGTGGATAGTTCGGTAGCCGCCGCACTACTAAAGGAACAGGGACACGAGGTCATCGGCATCATGCTACGCCTCTGGTCTGAACCGGGCGTCATCGAGGACGATGGCGTTGAACGAGTAGTGCAAAATAAATGCTGTTCGCTCGAGGCAGTCGATGATGCAAGACGCGTAGCACGCAAGCTGGACATACCATTTTACCTGGTAAACGTCGAGCAGGAATTCAAGGATAACGTGGTAGACTACTTTTACCAGGAATACGCGGCAGGACGCACACCCAATCCATGCCTGACCTGCAACCGCCATATTCGCTTTACCCTCCTGCTCAATCGCGCACTGGCGCTGGATGCGGATTACCTGGCAACAGGACACTACGTGCGTGTCGACGATCATCCCATTACCGGCAAGCGTCGCCTGCTGCGTGCTATAGATCCAGAAAAAGACCAGTCCTACGTCCTGCACGTCCTTAACCAGCAGCAGCTTGCACATGCCTGCTTTCCGCTAGGGCCATACACAAAGCCACAGGTGCGGGCAATGGCCGCTGAGCGAGGATTATCGGTGGCAACCAAGGCTGAGAGCCAGGAAATTTGCTTTGTCGCCCAGAACGATTACCGCGGCTTTATTGATCGCTACGCGGCAACCATGACGGAACCAGAGCCTGTAGGCACGGCAGTAGGCACAATAGCTCGCGGCAATGGCGTCATTACCATCCCCAGGCCAGGGCCAATCTATGACTTGAGCGGAAAGACACTGGGACGACATAGAGGACTGGCCTACTACACCATCGGGCAGCGCAAGGGACTGGGAATAACATCACCGGAACCCTTGCACGTTATAAAGATTGATGCCGGCCAGAATGCGCTGGTCGTTGGCCCGGCGGAAGCCTTGCAAAAGGCCAGTTGCACTGTCGGCAAGATGCATTATGTCAGTGGCGAGACGCCGAACGAGCCATTTAAGGCGTTCGTACGCATACGCTACAAGGCACCCGAACAGGAAGCACTGGTAACGCCCCTGGAGGGGGATCGCGCGCAAGTAACTTTTACACGCCCACAGCGCGCCATCACTCCCGGACAGGCAGCCGTTTTTTATGGCGGCCAGGACGGTGATGAGGTGTTGTGTGGAGGATTGATTGAATGACGGATCAAGCACATATTCGAAATTTTTGTATTATCGCTCATATAGACCATGGCAAATCTACCCTTGCTGACCGCTTACTGGAATTTACAGGAACCGTATCGAAGCGCGAATTGACGGAGCAAATACTCGACCAGATGGATCTGGAGCGTGAGAAGGGTATTACCATCAAAGCTCAGGCCGTACGCATGCTCTATGAGGCGCTCAATGGGGAGCAGTATGAACTGAACCTGATCGATACTCCCGGTCACGTTGACTTTACCTACGAGGTATCGCGCAGCCTGGCTGCCTGTGAAGGAGCGCTGCTGGTGATCGATGCCACGCAAGGGATCGAGGCCCAGACGCTCGCGAACCTGTACCTGGCACTTGAAGCAGACCTGAATATCATTCCTGTAATCAACAAGATCGACCTGCCAAGCGCCGAACCCGAACGGGTCATGCAGGAGGTCGAGGACGTAATTGGTATACCTAAAGATGAGTGTATTCTTGCCTCGGCGAAAGAGGGTATTGGCACGCAGGAGATCCTGGAAGCTGTTATTCATCGCATCCCTCCTCCGAGGGGCAATGTGCATCAACCCCCGCGGGCGCTCGTCTTTGACTCGCATTACGACTCATACAAAGGCGTGATTGCCTATGTACGGATCGTTGATGGAGAACTACGCGAAGGACAACGCGTTGTCATGATGGCAACCGGCAGCAGCACCGAGATACTGGAAGCAGGATACTTCCAGCCGCGTTTGATTTCGGCCAATGCCCTGACCACCGGCGAGGTGGGTTACATTGCGACCGGCTTTAAGAATGTGAAAGATTGCCGCGTAGGTGACACGGTAACAATACCTCAGGCATTAGGTCAAATTGAGGCGCTACCAGGCTACAAACCTGCCAAGCCAATGGTCTTCGCGGGCATCTATCCAGTGGAGGGAAACGAATACCCATTGCTGCGTGATGCCCTGGATCGCCTGAAGTTAAATGATGCCTCGCTTTTCTACGAGCCGGAAACTTCCACGGCCCTGGGTTTCGGCTTCCGCTGTGGCTTCCTGGGTCTTTTACACATGGAAATCGTCCAGGAACGCATAGAGCGCGAGTACAATCTGGATATCCTGGCGACCGCGCCGAGCGTGGAATACTACGTCACCAAAAACAACGGCGAAGCACTGAGAGTAGACAACCCATCCGACGTGCCCGACTCTGGCGAAATCGAGAAAATCGAGGAACCCTGGATGGATATCTCCATTTTCACACCCGCCCGCTACATCGGCACGATTATGGACCTTGTGACAACCAGGCGCGGCACATTCAGCGAGATGAAGTACATCGAGACGGAGCGCGTTTTGCTGACCTATAACATACCCCTTGCAGAATTGATTACCGACTTCTATGACCAGCTGAAGTCGCGCACCCAGGGCTACGCCTCGCTGGATTACAGTTTTGGCCGCTATCAGGAGGCCGACCTGGTGAAACTGGACATTCTGGTCAATGCGGTTCCGGTGGATGCGCTCTCATTGATTATCCACCGCGATAAAGCCTATGCGCAGGGACGCCTACTCGTGGAGAAACTGCGTAGATTGATTCCGCGCCAGCTCTTCGAGGTACCCATTCAAGCGGCTATCGGTTCGCACATTATTGCCCGCGAAACGGTCAAAGCCATGCGCAAGGATGTGCTGGCAAAGTGTTATGGCGGTGACGTTACCCGCAAGCGCAAACTGCTGGAGAAGCAGAAAGAGGGCAAAAAGCGCCTCAAGATGGTGGGGAATGTGGAGATTCCCCAGGAGGCGTTTATGGCGATTCTATCTCTGGAAGAGTAATGCAGAAAGGACCAGATAACCTTGTTATCTGATCCTTCTGTGTTTCTTTTTTCTGCACAACTCCCGTGTTCACGTTCAACCGAGTTCTATTACAGAAAGAGGGGCAATAATTGAAATAGCCCCTGTAACACCTCTGCTTACCACCGCCAGCCTGCGACGTTAGCCATCGTAAAGACTTTGCAGAATCCACAATTGGGACGATATCTTTGTGATATCGGTGCAAGTATTTCAGGTTAAGGCCAGTAGCTCAGAGGCTCGGTATGCCCGCCTTCACGGGCCCTACTAGTCGATCTGAAAGACCATCCCTAAGAGGCGTATTGGTTTCTTCATTGGCATAGTAGTTCTCCTTTCGGAATTACCAATGTAAGGCCGTTCGCCTTATGCCAGGGTCTTTTCCTGTTCCCTGGTATCCCCTTGCGGGAACATCTAAAGTATACCATCATGTATCTCGAAAGTCAAGCCGAACCGGCGTTCCAACCCAGGCTGTAGCATGGTCTTTGCTCGTCGCTAATGGCGGCGGGGACACTCCACACGCCGCCTGGGGACTGGCATCGCGTTGATCCCTGCCTGGATATCCAGTATTCCCAACCACGTAACAGCCCTGTACATTCAAAAAGATGTCAAACAGGTAGGGCGCTTATTTCTCTTCGGTGGCTGCTTCCTGTAGCGTCTGATGCAAGTTCTTGACCACCTCATGTGGATTGACCGGTTCCTTCATGGCCTCAGCCTGGGAATCATGCCGATTCTCCACGCTAGGCATATCACCGCGTAGTTCCTCGACCAGGTCGATCAGCTTGGTTACCTTGCGCTCAATCAACATCAAAGCTGCTAATTCCAAGATGGAGAAGTAACAGGTTTACACTTATTTATATAGCAACAAACAGCAGGATAAGATAGAAAAATCGCGGACGCCCTAAGTTTGCAGTAACAGCTTCTATGACACGTTGGTGATGACTGATACGCTTTTCAGAGCGCATATGCAGGTCAACTATAGATTCGATATTCTCACCAACGATGTCGACGAGTTCAGTACT
>WNFT01036195.1_pt1 | contig 10998 bp, 11 predicted proteins | sample 5400191 | NCBI WGS metagenome assembly WNFT01 (sample SAMN13153359, study PRJNA577476) | soil metagenome | isolation source: 80 cm saprolite under Madrone tree | place: USA:California | collected 2016-06-14
TTCTGTCCCCAATAAGCACGATGCTCCCAACCATTCGCGTCTTTGAATTCCAGCATTATCTCGCGCGGCATGTTGTTGATGTCTAAAAAGACATAAGTGAAAAGCTTATCTCCGGCATTCACCGGCAGAGTCGTCGTCGCGCCATCAAAGTAATGCTGATGAAAACCAATCGACGGATCGACTTGCCCAAAGTTCCGCGACTGATGCGCTTTCGTTCCTGAGAACGCGCCGGGATTCGCGTCCACCCAATACCACTTATTCGCACTGTCCTCACCTTGCTCAGTGGCGCCTTGCGGCAGAGCGTCATCAAACCAAACGAACTCCCCTTGCTGCGGACTGGGCGTGTTGACACCGATTGTGATCGCGGGGGAAGTCGTGTTCACACCGAGGTTGTCCGTCGCGACTGCGGTCAATGAATAGAAGCCATCCGTCAAATGTCGCCAAGTGAAGGTAAACTTATCCGTTCCAACGTCGCTGGCGCTGCCAATCAGAATGCTATTCGCGTAGAAATCAACTCTAGCAATCGAACCAGTGGTGCTCTGCGCAGTGGCAGACAAACTGATGTTAGTAGCTGATGGAAACACCGAGCCGTCAGCCGGAGTGCTCATCGTCACAGTCGGGGCCGTGTCCACGGTGATGTTAATTGGCACGGATGTAGTTGTGATGCCCGATCCATCGGTGGCAACCGCGACAATGGAATAACTTCCAGCGCTGACATCGCTCCACGCGACAGATGCGCCGACACCAATCGATTGTCCGTTAGCGAAGACCTCAACTTTGCTGATACCCGATGCGCCGCTTGCACTAGCACTCAGTGTGATCGTCGAGCCCGGACTGAAGAGCGCACCAGACGTAGGACTTGTGACGCTGACATTCGCAGTGCCGTTAACAATCACGTGTACGGAGGAGAGGTTCTTGCGCCCTCCGTTGTCCGTAGCCACCGCAAGCAACACGTGATCGCCAAAAGAAGCATTCTGTTTTGTAAGAACGTACTGGTTGCCTGACGGTATTCCAGTACCGATCAATTCACCATTATCGAAGAACTGCACGTTGCTAATCGCTCCATCGCTGTCAGTTGCCGTCGCGCTGATCGCGATGTCAGTTGGCCCGGCTAACAACATGCCGTTCGTTGGACTCGTAATGATGACTGTCGGAGCCTTGTTGGGATTTGGCAACACAATCGTGCTTTGTGTCACCGAATTATTCCCTGCGGTGTTATCGATCTCATTCGCTCTGACCAGAGTTCCGTTGTAAACGGTTTTCCCGTTGGTTGGAAAGCTGCCACTCGCCTCCGTTGGCTGTACGATCAGAGCGATGGCTGCACTTGAGCCGGCGTTGAGCGAATTCAGATTGCAGTAGACAGTACCATCGATCTCTTTGCAGGAACCTTGACTCGGAGTAGCTGAAATGAACTTCACGTCCGGAGACAGCCCATTGCGAATAGCTACGTTATGAGCAGTTTGGGGTCCATTGTTCGTAACTGTGACCGTATATGTCAGATTGCTGCCCGCAGTAACGGGATCGGCAGAGTCGCTGCACGTAACGGCAACATCTGCTGCGTCGTTGCTCGGTTGCACAATCTCAACCAACTTCGCCAATACGTAGACGCCAAGTTCACCTGCTCGTGCGCTCAGAGTCTTAGCCGAAAAATCAGGTGACGGTGTGTTAGGCGAAAGAATAGTTCGATCAATCCAAATGAGCTTGTCAGGATCGAACGGATCAGGTTCCGCGTGGAATATTCGCAAGTTGTTGAATGCGACTTGGTCGGTCACCGAGCCAGCGCTGAAATTTACGATGTGGGGGCCTGACACTATGGCGGTCGTTGTTATGTTGTAGCCGGCATTGTTGAGCGCTGCATACCCACCGGGCAAAGGATCGAGGGTGCTGAGGTCATAGGAATCGAATGTCGTGGTTCCCTGCTCATAGACGTCGCCGAAGGTTACAGACGTTGGACCATCCTGCAAACTTGCAGATATTGAAGAAACAGCGGCCGGTTCGATCTTTGCGGTTCCGCTACTTGGCGGATGAGGATTGAACCAAGCGTAGTGAAAGAAAAAGACATCGGAAGGCATGTATCCAGTCGGGGAGAACCAAAACACTGGATCTTGAGGGACCGTAGTATAAAGAAACTCGCCATTAACAAGCGACAACCATTCTTGTTGCCCACTTACTTTTCCAGGATAACGAACAACTCCAATATCGACGGTCTGTGTGCTTCCATATGGTATGAACGGCCTCCCACCTCCCCACTCGTTGCCCCAGATCGGAGGTCCAAACAGCGAACTCCAACGCCAATGATCGTGTACGCACTCCGGACAGCCAGGCTTACCAGGTCCAGGCTCTTTCACACTCGCGGAATTTGTCTGATGGAAATTATCAAAAGGTACGTCGGGGGGTGCTCCTCCAACGAAATTGCCTACCGTCCTCCCAATAACGGCTGACCAGGTCTCCTGCGTCAATGGATTCCTCACTGCCGTGAATCCAAAATTGAGGAGCAGCTGACCGCAGCTTTGCAAGCTATGGCAGTCGGCGTCTCGAAAAAGGCCGACGGCGTTTCCAGTTGGGCCCTTCACGACGTAGTGATGTCGTTGTGGAATAGTGAGCGATAAGAGATGTTCGTCCTGTGCACCGTGAAAGCTGTAAGTCACCATCGGACGGAATCGTGAGCATGATGTCTTTCCACTCGGTTCGCACGGCCCGAGTCGGTCAAGCATGCTTTTGGTGCGCCAGGGATATGATCGATCTTGTAAGTCGCCTCCATTAGTAACTTGTAAGAATCTTCCGGGTTGATTTGATAACGAGTGAGAGTGCTGTGTAATGAACCATCAGGATTGGCGCCGTTGAGGTAAAGCTGGCCTCGAGTCCTAGGGTACTGGTTTGGATCAGCGGAATTGTAAGCTGTTATCTCGAAGTATGGAGCGCTCATCCATTCTGCCATTAGCCTGCCATTCAAAGAAATATTGCTCAACTCCAAACCACTATCACCGCTGAATCTATAATTCATTAGCCACCCGTGTCGCGTCCTTGACCCTTCTGCTTGGGTCGGTGATTTCAAGGAAGCGTCACAGCCCGGTTTAGGTAACGGTTCAACTGGGTCCGATGGGGTGGATCTAGCACTTGAACCGGCAGCGTTAGAAGCAGAAACAACGTACGAGTACAATTTTTCAGTACTCAATCCGGCGCCGGAGTCGTTGTCCTTAAAAACACAGGGGCTCGTGCTGCAGTAGAAGACTGGATCGATTGGCGCAAAGTTCAAGCTCTCCGTGGCAGCTACGTTAGCACTTTGCGGGACTGATTCAGCACGCTCTACGGTATACCAGCCAGCCCCAGACGAGGGTGTCCACGATACAGAGATCTCTTCTTCGTCAGGGGTCCCTTTCACGTTGGTCGGTGTCGGCGGAGTTGCAGACGGTGATGGAATCGGTGTTGGAGTTGGTGAAGGTGGCGGTGCAATTGTGAAAGTGAAATCGTCATATCCGATTCCGTTCCTGTCCGTAATATTCAGTACCTCGATTCTGGTTATATTGTTGTAGCTCGCTAAATTGACCGACACTGGAGCGAAAGCGTTGCCAAAACCAGGCACGTTTAGAGTCGTTGTCTGAAGTTTATTTTGGAAGATGTTGAGTTGGGCAATAGCCGGTCGATTATCATCGACAGCGAGAATGTAGAACCGGAGATTATTGACCGGGCTTGTGAAATCTACATACAACGGCACATTTCCATGAGGATACACAAGCGGACCGTGATCAAGAATATTCGGTGACGACGAGCCATAGAATCCGGCTCCAAACTGATCGTGTGCTAGCAAGTACCAGCCTGGGACTGTGCTGAACACCGCCGGAGGATATTGATTACTTATTACCGTTCCGGCGGGGACATCATCGAAGCCAATTTACACCTGCCCTTCAGGTATTGTGGTGGTTTGAGCGGGAGTAAATCCGGCCGGCGGAAGGGTTGCGGAAAGGCTTGAAGAAGGTGTCGGAGTAGGCGATTGACTCTGGGCAACAGCGCGGCTCAAACCATTGCCCATCTTGAGTGCAAGAACAGATCGTTTCGCCCAAACTCCTCCCGCAAGTAGCAAGGCTATTAGTACGGAAAGAATTATCGCGACCAAAAGTCTTGAGAATCTATGCTTCGCTTGAGACCGATTGAGATTTTCGACGATGGACATTGGCTTCCTCCGTTCTCATCGCTAAGGCGATGATCCGCTTGAGCCACTGCCACCGAGTGCGGTAGGATGGGACTTGACATGGAACACCATCCTTTGCGCCCAACCGGTGACAGAGGTTTGTTGTTTCTGCTGGCCCCGTCACTACCTGACCCGTAATGGCGGGGCGCTTCAATCTAGTAGTAAGGTCTAGATAATCTCTTCAAGCAAAAATTCAGTTCGTTGTGCCTGCATTTTGCCTTACCTTTCTACGCTATGGTGCCAGCTAATCCTCCTACAGCCAGGCCGAATACTAGGCAGTGCTGAATGAACCCTTTAAGACTAGCCGATCAAAGCCCCTGCGTGGCAAATGAGTCTTGATCAGCCCTATCGCAGCTCCACTGACTGCGCCGCTAATTATTGCGACTAAGAGAAATGGGAAGAAAGATACCAGATTCATTATTGCGTAAGGATTCTCATAAATGGCATAGGCAAAAAAGACAAAGACTCCGAGAAGGCCGCCTAACGCCCCCCGCCAAACCGAGCCCCACAATCGAGAGACTTCAGGTTTGTCTCGCCCGTTGTTGTCTTCTCTTACTCGATCAGTTTTAACTGAGTTCATTTTAATCTTTCACGAATCAAGTGCCGTCGAGTGCGGTGGGATGAGTCTTGACACAGAACGGCATACTTTGCGCCTAACCAGTGACAGAGGTTTGTTGTTTTTGTTTACCCGTCGGCACCTAGCCCGTGCCGACGGTTTTTTCTCATTCAGATTTACTACCAAAACGATCCAGAACTACTGTATTAATAAGTGCTGTTCCGAATGCGATGGCTGCGAAAATAAAATCGGCTCTAACGATGCGTTGACCCCTTTTGTCTTCAAGAAGAACGTAATTCAGCGAAGCGTTCAAGGTGACCAGAAAGAGGTTGCACGCTGATCCCAAAACAACCAAAGCCACCCCCCACCACTTATTTCGAACCGACTGAAAATAAGAGCCCGCTCCAATTATTATTCCTGGAAACACCAGCATTAGCGGACCAAGCAAGTCAATCCAGCTCTCAATGGGCCGACCGTGCGCAGAGTCTTCAAGGATTAAATACAGACTGAGGCCCAATCCCAGCAAGGCGGTACCAATCCCGCCGACGAGTTCGACTAGTCTCAAGAAAGCAACGCTCGATCTCATAAACCCCATTCGCATTTCGTTCGTCCTGTTAACGCACGGCTCGATGTCCTACTCACCCTCCGCCGTGAGTGCGGTAAGGATGGGCTTGCTTAGGAGCACATCTTTTGCACAATAGGCAGAAGCTGCTGTTTCTTGTTACCCCGTTGGTTACTAACCGTACCGACTGGGTTTCTTCTTAACGTCCTCAACAAACATCACGCTCATGATCAGGTTAGTAATGGCTATTCCCATCGTAATGAGGATCGCGGCTAAGTCTGCCAACACTAAAAGCTGATCTCGCTTGTCTCCTATATAAATAAATAGAAAACCGGCGTTTCCGCCAACGAAAATCACACCGAAAACGCCTCCGACAAGTACTAGTACCACGGCCCAACGCTTACGACGCGAAGCTTGGAGATAAGACCCTATGAACACAACGACGCCGGGAAACACGAGCATCAAAATTACTAAAGCATAGGTTGAGAGCCCTGTAGTCTCTCGGGTTGCAGAGTCTTGCCATCGAGCATAAGAATCTGCACGAAGATGATGAGTCCTAGGACCGCGGTACTTACTCCTCCGATCACTTCGAGCGGCCTCAAAAGTGCAATGCGCGATCTAATGAATCCAATGGGCATTAGTTTGTTCCTGTTATTGCTTCGCCAATGTATTATCCGGCCTCGACGATATATGCGATAGGATGACGTTGATCAGAAATACACCTTTGCCGCCTACCTGGTAACAGAGGTGGTTATTTCTATTGGCCCGTTGTTACCTAGCCGCAATAACGGGCTTTCTTCGAGAATCCCTCCTGCTTCTTGAGAATCTTATCCTTGAATTGCATGATCACTTGAGTATCCCCGTCCACAAAATCAGTCGAGTTTTCTTTGAAGACGACTTCAAGATCATTCGTGGTCTCGTCCGGATTCTTTGTCAGGACGATATTATCTCGCACACGCCCAACCACAGTGATAGTCGCCGATGTCCCCGGCATCATCGCGCCTAGATAACAAAGCACCCTCCCAGAAGACCACGTAGATCGTTTACATGTTCCTTGCGTTGACCTTGCTGATACGTCAGCAAAATCAGGATTTAGTTCTGTCTTTACGTTAACTTCGGCAGCTGTTTTTGGGCCTTTGTTTTCGACAACTATTGTATGGACAGCTTCCTCACCGACTACTACGGGATTCGGAGAAGTGCTCGGGCTGACAGCAATTCGTGTGAATGGGCCGCTTGTGGAGAATGCTGACCTTGCTGAACTGGGTTTCATTTTCAGCGGATGAAATCTTAAAGACTGTGAGTTGAGAACCCGCAGTAACCGCTTCTGTCTTAAGGCGAAAGACCAGATCTTTGAAGAGAACATATCCGGTTGGTAAAGGTGGAGCATCCTTCAGACCCGCCGCGCCGATTCGTGTGTATTCAGTGGTTCCCGGTTTGAATAATTGCCCAATTGTGATCTGAGTGATGCCATCTTCCTTCTCATTTTGCAATTCAGGAACCAAGTCCTTAGCCGAAGGGCCCTGAATCATTCGTTTCGGCTTTTCTTGTGCACAACTGGACGCCGTCGTCGCGAAGAAGAGGAACGCGAATATTAGGAGTGGTCTGAATTTCAGCATTTGCATTTTGGCCTTTGATCTTTGGTCTTTGATCTTGGGCGCTAATTATAATCGACAGCGGGCGAGTTTGGCTGTACTCGGCGTGCGGCCACCCATTAACCTACACATCAGCGTTGGCTCGCCCGCTACCTTCCCGATGTCGCAGCATTTGGGATTCATCATTCTCAATCGTGTTTGGCGCGGCACTCTAGCACTTCAGAGGGAACTATGCACCAACTATCTATTGGCCAAAATTATTATTTATTGGCCGATCTGATGATTTGTTGGCCGATCTTATGATCGGCGTTTTGATCTTTGCTTTTTTGGTCTTTGGGCTGTGACTCCTCGCTCCTTGCTCTTCGGCTCGTCGCTCTTACTATTCGCTACTGCCGCCTGGCTCTTCGCCCTTGACTCTTTGCTCTTGATTGGGCCGGTCGCTACCGCTCGCTGTACAGACACGGTGTTCGGCGCGCCATTTCCATTCTTGAAATGACGCTTTCTGTACTCCGTTGGTGTCACGCCATAGGTCTTCTTGAAATCTCTGACGAAGTGGCTTTCATCTCTGAAGCCAGAAATTACGACAATCTCCTTGATGGTGATAAAGGTATGCGTAAGAAGGTCAGCCGAATGTTTCATCTTGGCAAGTTTCACAGAACGGGCGGCGGTTAAGCCGGTTTCTTTCTTGAATAAATGGCACAAGTGCGGAACTGAAAGGTTCACTGATTCGGCCATCAGGCGCAGATCTAGAGGGAGCCGAGGATCGGCTTCCATGAGAGTCAGAAGGTGATCGACTCTGTAACTCACAGAATTTTGTTGACGTGAGATTTGCGCCGGGAAGTCGCACGTCGAATGAAGGTTGAACTGTTCTGAGCGCTCCAGCGTTAGGAGCCGATTTCTAACTCAGCGGATGCTGAGTACTTTTGGAGGAACGAGAGAAGCCCTCCTCTAATACGAACAGGAAGAGAGTAGTGTCTTAGCTTCTCTCGCCTAAACCCTCACACCAGCCCTCTCCTAAAGGGAGAAGGAGACTCAGGAACTTTACTGACTAATTCTTGGGCGCCTTATCGCTTTCTGTCCTTGCGTTCAGCGAGCAGCCGGTTGATGGTTGAAGCGATTTTGTTGACGTCTTCGGGCTTGCGGAGAAAATCCTTGACCCCGGCGCGCCAGGCTTCCTTTTCACAGTCGACGCCTGAGAGCATGATGATGGGTAGTTCGCGACGATGACCTATTTTACGGATGCGCAGCACCAGTTCGAGTCCAGTGGAGGCGGGCAAATCGTTGTCGACGATCAATATGTCGTATCGGTGGCGAGTCTTTAGCATCTTTAGAGCTTTCGCTTCACCAACGCAGGAATCGACATGCATGTCTTCGTTACTCAAGGTCTCCTGTATCAACCGCATTACCGCCCTATTTTCTTCTACCTGCACCACCAGGATTTCAGCCAGGGATTTCTTGTGAGCAGTCTTCGTATTTCTTCTCGGTTCTGAGAAAAGGTGATGTCTGCGCTTTCGTATTCTCGAACGCTTCTGCTTAAGGTCCGGATGCCGAATATTTATTATCGAGATCAAACTTTGATGATGTTTGAAGCCAAGCAAGTGTGAAGCCTTCGTCACTGAGCCTTCAGCCTCCCGAAGAGCGCGCGCAGTTAAAGCTTTTTCAGCTTTCGTTACCTCCCTTCTGAAAGAAGCCCACGACAGCTCCTTCGCTTCTTGACCTTCAAGGTGATCCTCAATACCACCGCCCCTCCAGGCTTCGATTAATATTTGCGCGCAAATAATTAAACGGTTTTTGGTTGTTGGGTCCTGAGATTGCCTCAAGAGTTCGGTAGCGGATTGATAAATTGAAACCAATTGCGCTGCCGGTGTCTGACCAGAGAGCTCTTCAACGATGCTCAGCTTGGCGCGACCCGCGCCTTCCGGATCGCCTCCGGTTTCCGCAACTTCAATCGCGCGCTCAAGGAGCCTTTTCGCCGACGAATGATCGCCCAATCGCGCAAGCGCGACTCCATGTGTAATCAACGCCTCGGCCAGGACTGCCTGCTCGTCACCTTTCTCCAGAGTGCGTACGGCGTTTCGCGCCACGCGCTCTGCTTCGGCAATGCGACCTTCGGCTAGCAACGTTCGCGCGCGCGTGTCGTCAACTTGGGCCACCGCACCCTCATCGCGCTGTGCGAAAAACAGGTGACGAGCGCGATCAAGATGTTTGTGCGCCTCGGCATATTTTTCGATCGTGAAGAACAGATACCCAAGATTGTTTTCCACACGGGCGAGGAAGCGAGTGTTTCCAGCCAGTTCAAAGTGGAAACTCGCTGCCGTGTATTCCATCAGTGCGCGGTCCAAATAGTCTTCCCTGTTTTCGGGGGCAGCTAGTCTCCGAAAGACTAACCCATACCCATTATGAAATGTCCCCTTGAGTGCGTGATCTTCGCTGCGATCCAAAAAGCGTGCAACCTCATTAAAAAAATTCATGGCCTCGTTTGGTCTCTGGTCCCACACTTCGACAATGCCCGCTCGAATGAGAAGGACTGCTTTAAGATCCGAGTCGTCGTCAGCCAAGAGACCCGATGCATTTTCCAGGTGGATTCGTGCCTCATCGTATGACCCTTCACGCCAGTAACAGAGAGCGAGATCGCCACGCGCTTCGGCTGCTTCGCGAGTCTGGCCAAGCCTCTCAAAGATTTCGATGCTCTGGGTAATTAGATCTTTGGCGGTCTCCTGACTACCCGCAGCTTGATCTGTACTGCCTAGCCATCCGGACAAAGCGCCAACGCGCAACAACACTACCGCCCTCGTAGCTTCGTCAAGATCGCTTAGGTTTGGGGGGCCGTCTCGCTCTGGCCAAAACTCGTTTAGCGCCTCGCACGCCGCTTCATATTCGCCAGCCTTTTCTAGTTGCTTAGCCACATCGCAGCAGCGCCTTGCTCGCTCGACGGGGGTTAGTCCGCGAGTCTCCACGCGCAGCACAGTCAATTGAGACGTTAAGTTCATATGAGGGTTACCTTTCTATCGGGGTGATACAATCTTTTACTCTGCGATTATCTGGGCCAAGTGTTGACCTCCGACTAGCGCCAATGGCCGGTTCTGCAGGTCGCTTGGTCTTGATCGTTTAGAGAAAACACGCAGACACAATTCACCAACCAAAGGAGAAAACCATGAAAACCTTAAAGAGACTAGGTGCAGCCATCGCTTTGACCTTTGCTCTCGCATTTGCAGCTTTTGCTGATTGCCAGCCACCCGCGCCAGGCGAAATGGCCACGCCGCCTTGTTCAGCTGCGCAGATAACGCCAGACGATCCGGTAGCCTCAGCAGAACCGAGCGCATCATCGACTTCCAGCACTCCGAACGTAATCGAAATCTCCGTGACTACGCTTGATGTGCTCCTAAGCGCGCTGTCGATCTTCTAGCAGCCGCTTGATTCCCAGACCCTCCTTCGTTGCCATCGAGAGTTTCGTGGCAACAAAGTAGTAGTGTGCTTAACTATTGAGAGTCTCTCGAATGGCCTTAGCCTGACGCGGAAGCTCTCAGAGCGGCGGAGCATAATCCTACTTGCAATATTTCGCAACCCCATTTTTTGCTTTTCCGGCTTAATCGTTTGATAGGCAACGCCTTCCTTTGGTTCGCTAGGAAGATCACGACGACATAGAAAGGCCCTTCGGGAACAAAGTTGCAACTTCTTTCTGCAAAAAAGACAGCGACTCAAAGACACAAGTTTACAGATGAATTGAATCCTGCCAATCGAAAATCTTAGTGCAGCGAGGCGCGGTTGGGGAAATTCCTAACGCAAGTCTCCAAGAACCTTTACCTCGCTACATCCAATCTCGGCCGTCCAGCCGAGTCTGGCTCGCGAGAAATAATGCAGTAGCACACCCCGCAAAAACTTACTCCACGAACGAAACGATACACATGCCGCCCTGCGGCGGAGTTTAGCATTTTTGGGAATCTTCTCGGACGATGTGCCAGAACCAAGAAACAAAAATCTTACCGACTGCAAGGCCAACTTGATTAAGGTCTACCGGCCAGCCTGGCAATAGCCGCGACTAACCGATCAAGCTCCACCGGTTTCGACAGGTGAGCTTGATAGCCCGCCGTGAGAGCCT
>WNFT01015414.1_pt1 | contig 10996 bp, 6 predicted proteins | sample 5400191 | NCBI WGS metagenome assembly WNFT01 (sample SAMN13153359, study PRJNA577476) | soil metagenome | isolation source: 80 cm saprolite under Madrone tree | place: USA:California | collected 2016-06-14
CAGACAGATTCAGCCGATGCCGATCGTCTAAACGCACTCGCGCCGTAGCTTCGAAGCGTTGCGGCGCACCTTCGCCAACGCCGCTCTGGCCCGCGAAAATCAAATCGATGCGCTCTGAAGCCAGCATCGCCACCGCGAAGTTCACGCCCTCGTAGCCGGGCGCAAACGCACTCTCGCTGCTGGCAAAGTAAGTCTCGACAACACCCTGTGTCCTTATTCTGCCCTTGTCATCTGTCCGCAGCCCCTCGGTCGCTTCTGCTGTTTCAGCAGCCTGCTCCGAATTTTCGACCGCGGCTACGGTCGCATCCGCGCCTTCCTTGGCCTGAAAGATCGAACGCTGGCTCTGCACGGATCGCAGGGTCCACTTTACGCTGTCCTTATCGTTGCGTTGATTGACGAGCGTCTTGGGCGAGTTGGCGGGCTCCAGGTTGAAGCGATAAGCAATTTCCGCGGAAGGATTAATTTGGACCGACGAGAACACGACCTCACTGAAACCTACAGCGATTGCTTTTAGCGAGTAACGCCCGGCGGGAATCTTTAACGCGAAGCTTCCATTTGCCGCCGTGTACGTTTGTTTGACGAGTTGGTTCGCTCCGTCACGAAGCAACTGAATTACCGCGCCCCCCAACGGCAACCCACGGTTGTCACGAACTGTTCCGGTGATAGTCGCCAGGCCGCGGGTGCCTTTCGCGGGAGTCGAAGTAGCGCTCATCGCGACGATCAAAGCCAAAGCCACCAGCGGCGTGCTAAATCTAAAGATATTTTTCATTGCGGCCGGACCTCCGGGCGATCGCATAGAAATGCGAGTCTTAAGGTTAGAACGAAAGGCGATTTGCCAATTTCAACGTTCGTTCGATTCTCAGCGTTGTCCATTAAGATGCCTGAGCGGGCCCAAAGACTAATTTTTCCAAACCTCAATCCCGCCCGGGCAAGGGAGACCTGTACCCGTCTGAATGTTAGTAATTCTCAGCCACGGCGCGTGTCGGTGTCAAGCAACGGAGGCGATTTCAGGATCAGGCTGATGGGCAAGTCCCCTGCCGATATCCTGCTGAAGCGTGTATCATGGCGGCGATTTGCGTGTGTTCAATTAGGTTTGCGGCGCAGTGCAATAAGAATCTGCTACTTGTCTTTAGAAAATGTCAGATAACGCCAAAATCCCCACTCTCGTCGATAACCTTGGCGACAATACCGTTCTGAATGCGCTGAAGCAGCTTTTGCCATTTGCGCAATCTATGGATGTAGCGACCGGCACGTTTGAGATTGGTTCGCTGCTCGCGCTCGATGGTCTTTGGCAAACACTTCAAAAGGTGCGAGTCTTGATGGGTGATGAGACCACCCGCCGAACCCGTCAGGAGTTAATTGAAGCTCTAAAGGTTCAGAGTGAGTTCAGCATCGAATCCGAAAAGGAACGCGATGACGTGCAAGCCTTGACGGGTCTGGAAGCAATCCGCGCCGCGCTCGTCGCCTCAAAGGTTGTCGCTCGCATTTACACACGCGCGAAGTTCCATGCGAAGGCCTACTACCTTCCGACAAAGAACCAGCCAGTCGATTACGCGCTTCTGGGTTCCAGCAACTTCACCGAACCAGGCCTTACGCGCAACATGGAATTGAATCTGTTCACGACCGACAAGACCCAGATCGACAACCTGAAAGTCTGGTATCAAAAAGCCTGGGACGAAGCCGACCTTGTCAACAATGAACTTATCAAAGTAATCGAGCGGCACCTGCGAGCTTTCACGCCTTTTGAGATCTGGGCAAAGGCTATTTTCGAATACTTCAAAGGCCGTGAGACGGCGCTTACTGATTGGGAACGTAGCCAATCCGTAATGTACCCCGTCCTCAGTAAGTATCAGCAAGACGGCTATCGTCAAGCGCGTGAGATTGCAAACAAATGGAAGGGTGCATTCGTTTGCGACGGCGTCGGTCTCGGCAAGACGTTCATCGGATTGATGCTGCTTGAATATCACGTGAGTCGGGGCGAGCAAATCCTCCTAATCGTTCCGAAGTCGGCGGAAGAAAGTGTTTGGAATCGCAACATCGATCGTTATCTTCGGCCACACTATCATCGCGCTCTGCGCCAGCATCTCGAAATCAGAAAGCATACGGACTTCGGTCGACCAGGAACTATTTCAAAGCAGGATTTGGATTATTACCGCAACTATTGCGACGTCGTGATGATTGACGAGGCACATCACTTCCGCACTCCCCACGCTAATCGCAGTAAGTTACTGATGAGCCTGCTCAATCCCTCGTCACAAAACGGTGATGCCCCTAAAGAGAAACGATGTTACTTTCTCACCGCGACCCCAATTAACAATAGCCTGCTGGATCTCTATCATCTGATCAATTACATCTCACGCAACCGCCAGGATTATTTTGCCAGCCTCGGCGTTCATAATTTACGCCGGTATTTCGGAGAGGAAGAGCGCCGGCTTGAGGAGGAGATCGTAGGAGCACAGGGCGAACTGTTCGTGGACGTTCAGGCCGCATCGGAAGAAGCAGATCTGCTCCGGAGCGATCAGCTCTTCAAGAACCTCGTGATTCAACGCAGTCGCGCATACGTCCAGGATGCAGAAAAGGCTGAGGCTCAGGCGGGTGCGCGTCTTCTGCTTTTTCCCGAACGGCAGAAACCTCAGGTCATCAAGTACTCGCTCAAGAAGGTCTACTCCGGTCTTTACACGCGGCTCGCCGCGGCTTTCGACAAGAAGGACCCGCTGGTCACACTCGCTGTTTACAATCGGGAAAAGTTTCGACGCGGAGCACAGGACCCTAAGCTTGCCAACCGAGACCGACAAGTCATTGGACTGATTCGTACTCTTATGCTGAAGCGTCTCGAAAGCTCTTACAAGTCTTTCGAGGCCAGCCTGGAAGATCTGCTTCGCAAGATGGCTCAGTTCGTAAGACTGCAACACGAGGAAAAGTGGCTCGCGTGGAAAGCTGATCATCAGGAAGCGTGGCAGACAATCGAAAATCACTGGAACGAACGGCATGCCGCCGATGAGAAGGATCCCGATGACGAAGAAGAAAACGACTTCGAGGCCAACGAATTCGAAATTCAGCCGCTCGACTCGGGCGAATATAAGACTGAGCAAATGTTGCCGGTCGTACTCGAGGATATGGCGCTACTGTTAAAACTGCTTAGCGGAGTCTACAACAATCTTTCCCCGGAAACAGACGATAAGCTCCAACACCTCATCACAGCGCTGCGCGAAGACGATGAGCTTCGCAATAGCAAGGTCGTCATCTTCACAGAATTCAAAGACACTGCTCGTTACCTGTGGCGACAACTCCAGGTGCATGGATTCACGGATGTGGACGAACTTGATAGCACGCGCGAAGCCAATCGGGAACAAGTCATCAAGCGCTTCGCGCCATTTTACAATTGCTCTCCAGAGGAACTACCACAGTTTGTCGGAAAACAGATTCGCGTTCTCGTCAGTACCGACGTGCTGAGTGAGGGTTTGAACCTTCAGGACTCCAGTCTAATCGTCAATTACGACCTGCACTGGAACCCGGTGCGCCTGATGCAACGAATTGGGCGGGTAGATCGTCGTCTCGATTTGGAGATTGAGCGCGCCATGAAGCGAGACAGCGCGCAGCCTTTGAAAGTGTACGTTTACAACTTCCTGCCGCCCGACGAGCTTGAAGAGTTGCTACGCCTATTCAAACGAGTAACCGGCAAGCTGTTGCGCATCAGTAAGACATTGGGGATCGAAGCGCCGGTACTGACGCCGGATGAGGAATACGATGCGCTGCGGCTTTACAACGAGCGCTATCTAAAGACGAAGAGCACTGACGAGGAGCTGAAGGAAGAACTGGATAAGATGCGCGAAAAGCATCCTGCGCTTTTCGAAGAGCTGGCTAATTTTCCAAATCGCGCTTTCAGCGGCAGACGAAACGAGGCTGGCACTAACGGCTTGTTCTGCGCTTATCGCTTCCCATCCCTAAAGCCCGAAGCTCAAGGCGAGTTGCGTTGGTACTTCCGCAAGGCTGACACCGGCGAGGCTTTGGACAGCGCACGCCTGGACGAGATCGCCAACGCAATCCGCTCGCTGCCAGATGACAAACGAACGGTCGTTGCATCAGCCGAGGATTTGAAAGCCTGGCGCAAAGAGATTGAACAACAGAAGGTGCGCGCGTATTTGCGAGACCTGAATGCGCCGCAGGGCGAGAACGCGAAGCTAGTCTGCTGGATGGAGGTTTGCTGAACCAAGAGCTAGAATATGCGCGAGGTGGCGATTATGGATATTAAAGAGGTAGTTAACGTCGATCCTGAGAGGATGAGCGGTGTACCTTGCTTCACCGGCACGCGCGTGCCCATCAGTCACCTTTTCGAGTTTCTGGAGAAGGGTGAAAGTCTTGATGAGTTTTTGGATCAGTTTCCCAGCGTAAAGCGCGAACAGGCTTTAGGCGCTCTTGAACTCTCGAAGGAATCTTTGATAACTCAGTATGAGATTGCTGCTTGATGAATGCGTTGTGCGCAAGCTCAAGCGCGATCTGGCAGGCCATGACGTATCGACGGTTGTCGAGGCCGGTTACAGCGGACTAAGAAACGGAGTTCTCTTGCGTGCCGCGTCTGAGAATTTTGATGTGCTCATAACTGTTGACCGGAATATTCCTTTCCAGCAAGACGTTGGCTCCCTTCAAATCCGGTTTTAATAATGATGTCGCGCGGCATCACCTATGCCGACCTGAAACCACTCGTTCCTGAAGTCCTGGCAGCACTAAGCACGATTAGGCCTGGAGAACTTCTACGAGTTGAAAAGACCACAAAGATCTAAGTCCAAAGACCAAAGACCGATTACTATCGCATGGCTCACTTCACCTCTGAAGACATCAACCGCATTACCGATTTTGAGAGCCTGCTCGCCTTTCTTCACGACAAACTTGACTGGCCGGTCGATCCTTTGAAGACAATTGAGGACGTGACCTTTGACTTCACCGCCGACGAGTTGCGCGTTCATGAAGCCGCAGCCGCAAGGCTTCATGGCGGCATAGTACGCCAGCTTCGCGATATCAGAACTGACCAAAAGATTGGCGTCTTCTTTGTCGAGTTTGACAACGATCGGATTTACGCCACTGCGCTGCGACAAATCCTTCGAGGATTGGTTCCCAATCGTCGGCAATCAGGACAACGTCGGACGTGGGATCACGAGAACATCTTGTTTGTCTGCGCGACGAAGAGTTATGAACAGTTCACCTTCGCGCATTTTTCTGGCGACAAGCACGCGACCGCAAAGCTATCTATGTTCGGCTGGCAACGCGGCGATACTCACTTGCGGACGCTATGCGAGTTCAACCTGCCTGCACTTGCTTGGCCCAGCGATCCTACAGACGCAGATGACTGGCTAAAGAAATGGTCGTCGGCATTCGACGTTGAGAAGGTCACTGACCGCTTCTTCGATTCCTATCGAGAAGTCTTTGAGGCTGCCGAGAGTGAAGTAAAGAAAAGCATTAAGGATGTCGAGAGTGCGCGTCTTTTCACGCAGCGATTATTCAATCGCTTGATGTTCATCTACTTCATTCAGAAGAAGGGCTGGCTTTCATTCAACGGCGACCAGAGGTATCTGCGCGCCTTATTCAATGCAGCCGAGTCAAAGAAGGAAAACTTCTTTCGAGATCGGCTCTACTGGCTGTTCTTCTGGGGCATGAGCAATGTCGGCGAATCAAGGGAAGTTCATGACGACAAGTTCCTGAAAGAGCGCCGTGGCGAAGTGCCTTACCTGAACGGCGGGCTCTTTGACATTGAAGATGAGTGCGACGGCGATCGCGACCGCGTTAAGCTTTCAAACAATGCATTCGCGAGCATCTTTGATCTGTTCGAGCGCTACAACTTTACCGTAGAAGAATCGACACCACTCGATGTGCAAGTCGCAGTCGATCCGGAAATGCTCGGCAAAGTGTTTAAATAGTTGGTTACCGGACGCCATGAGAGCGGCAGCTATTACACGCCACGGCCGATCGTTTCCTTCATGTGCCGCGAGGCTTTGAAGTACTACCTCGTGGACGTGCAGCCAGATAAAGACGCCCTTTCAAGATTTGTTGACGAAGAGGACGCGAGCGAGTTGCAGAATCCCGAAGCTGTACTCGACGCCCTTAAGCGCGTACGTGTATGCGATCCCGCGTGTGGCAGCGGCGCGTATCTGCTCGGGATGATGCACGAGTTGACGCGCCTGCGCGCCGCCCTGTTCAAGAGTAAGAAGATTGATGATGCAACGCTCTATGAGCGCAAGCGCTGGATCATCGAAAACAATCTTTACGGCGTGGACAAAGACAGGTTCGCCACTCAGATTGCCTGTCTTCGCCTATGGTTGAGTCTGGCGATTGAATCCGACGAGCCGCGTCCGTTGCCGAATCTCGATTTCAAGATCGAATGCGGCGACAGCCTCACCGCGCCCGCGCCTTCCGAAACGGAAAAGCAGATGACATTTTCGCGCACGGCGCTGGTCAACGGCTTTCGCCAGGCCAAAGGCGAGTACATGCGCGAGATTGATGCGGATCGTAAACGGCGGCAGCGACAACGCATCGAAGACTTGCGCTCAGAAATTGCTCTCGCACTCAAGCACAAGTCACCGCGTCCCACCGAAGGCCAAATTCAGAAGAAGCAAAAGGAACTCGCGCTGCTACAAAAGAATATTCAGTCAGCTCGCAATCCGACAATCAAAGCTGAGTTAGAGAAGCAAGTTCAGAAATATGAGCGAACTCTTTCCGAATGGCAGAAGGGTCCAAGTCAAGACGAAGATGGATTTGACTGGGCGGTCGAGTTCGCCGAAGTCTTCATGCCGCAACCGCGCGAGAAGTGGCGTGTGGACGGCTTACATCCATTGCTGAACGACTTCAAGCGCGAAGGCATGCTCGTCGAAGAGGCACAACCGGACACATTCTCTGGGGGGTTCGACATCATCGTCGCCAATCCGCCTTATCTGCGGATGGAATTATTCAAACCAATAAAGCCGACGCTGCGGCATAAATGGCTGCGCGCCGGATACGGCGAGAACTTACGGCAAAGCTTGCTCGATAAACAAGCGTTTCATCTGGTTGTTGACTTCGGCGATTTGCCCGTTTTTAAGGCAACAGCTTATCCGGCAATCTTCGTTTGGCAGAGGCAGTCTCGCGGAGAGTCACCGACAAAGTGGATAGAAGTCGATGACCTATTAACTTGCTATACGGAAGGTATCCAAGAGTATGTTGATCGTGTCGCGCACATTATTCCCGCGTTACAATTTGGAAAAGGCAAATCACGACTTGCTGGTTTTAGCGCTGCTGATAGTTTCACCAAAATGGAAGCTAGTGGAGTTTCGCTTGGCGAAACTGTTCGAGGACAGATTGTTCGTGGGATCGTGACAGGGCTGAATAAGGCTTTTGTCGTTGACCAACCTACCTGCGACCGTTTGATAGCAGAAGACGAGAGAAGTTCAGAACTCATTAAGCCATTATTATCGGGAGATGACATTCGCCGTTACGAAGTTCACTTCCGTACGACATATCTCATCTACACATTTCATGGCGTGAACATCACACACTACCCTGCCATTGAGAACTACTTGGAACATCATCGGAGAAAATTAGAGAATCGCGCCACACAGCAAGAGTGGTATGAGCTTCAACAACCTCAAAGGGCTTTTGTGCCCATTTTTGATAACTCTAAGATCATATATCCGGACATTGGCAAAGAAACCCGCTTCGCAATGGACACGCAAGGACACTATGGTAAAGACACCACTTTTATGATCCCAAGCCCAGATCTATATTTGCTTGGTGTACTGAATTCAACTATTGCTTGGTGGTACCTCACAAACCTTGTTGCTGAGATAGGAGGAGGCTACGTACGCTTCAAGACCCAATACTTAGAAAAGCTTCCGATTCCCAACGCGCCTACAGCCGAACGTAAGCGCGTCGCGGATTTGGCGCGCGCGACGCAAGGGTTGCATGCGAAGCGACGCAAACGCGTCGAAGAGTTTCTCGACGCTATCGGTATTGACCCTGCCGATTCGAGCGGCCACAACCCGCTCGAACAACCCTGGGCGCTGACGGCGGAGGGCTTCACGCGCCGCGCTCGAAACCAACCTTTGAAAGAGTTCACCGACGCTCGCGACGAAACGTACGCGCTGACCGAACAAATCACGAAGATCGAACGCGAAATCGACGAACGTGTCGCCGCGCTCTACGGCGTGCCATTGGTCAGTCCCGGCTAGTGAGATGGACTCGGTCAGAGGATTGTGGAAACTTGAAGCATACGCTCAAAATCCAAGGATTGAAGACGCCGCCCGGAACGATTTCAATTCGCGCGGGAAGGAAGTCATTAACCTGCTGCGCTAGGACGTGAAGCGTTGGAGAAGCAACGATCTAATGGCTCGTTTTGGTCGCTTCTTTTCGCCGTGTTACGATGGATTTCGAAACGGGCGAGCGGCAGGTTTCCCTCTGAAGACAAATGATCGATCAGGTGCAAACAGCAAGACTTCCGAATGGGCTCACGATTATGACGGAGCATATGCCGGGGCTGCGGTCAGTGAGTCTGGGGATTTGGGTACGGCGGGGGTCGCGGCATGAGGCAGCGGCGCTGAATGGGATTCATCATTTCATCGAGCACGCCTTATTTAAGGGGACGCAAAGGCGATCGGCGCATCAGATCGCTTCGGAATCGGATCGGCTTGGCGGACATTTGGATGCCTACACAGCGCATGAGATTACCGGGTTTGCGATCAAAATGGTCGATACGGCGCTGGAGCCGGCTTTCGATCTGCTGTCCGATTTGCTTTCGAATCCGCGCTTCGATCAGGACGACTTGCTGCGCGAGCAGCGAGTGATCATTGAAGAGATGAAGATGATCGAGGACACGCCGGACGAGCTGCTTACAGAACTATTCCACGCCGCGTATTTTCCCGATCATTCGCTGGGCCGACCGATCGAAGGCACGGCGGAAACTGTGGCGCTGTTCGATCATGCAACCACGAGGGTGTTTCACGCTCATAACTACTCGCCGCGCAATCTGGTCATCGCGGCGGCGGGAAACATCTCGCATGCGCAACTGGTCGAACTCGCCGGGAAAACATTCGGCGATAGCGGCAACGGGGCGGAGCCTCCTTCAACGGTTCCGTTCTCGCCGCACCCAGCCGCGCCTATCCTGATCGAGCGCAAAGAAGACTTGGAGCAAGCGCATTTGATTATCGCCGCGCCGTGGCCTTCGGCGAAAAGTGACGACCGTTACGCGGCCAGCATGCTGGGCACGGTGATCGGAGGCGGCACCTCCAGCCGTCTGTGGCAAGCAATTCGCGAAGAGCGCGGCTTGGCGTATTCGATTGGCGCCGGCGGCAACGCCTTCACCGACGTCGGCATGTTTGCTATTTACGCTGGCACGTCACCGGCGAATCTCGATCAGGTCGTCGACCTGTCACTCAATGAACTGCGCCGGGCGGTGCGCGAACCCATACCCAACGACGAGCTGCAATTGGCTAAGGAGCAGGCGGTTGCTTCGGTGCTGCTGAGTTTGGAATCTTCCAGCGCGCGCGTCGGGGCCCTGGCGCGGCAGGAGATTATTCATCAGCGAAGGATTCCCCCGGATGAAATCATCCGATCCATCGAAAAGGTCACTCAAGAAGATATGCAGCGCGTCGCGCAAGACTGTTTTACCACCGACGAATTGGCACTGGGAGCGCTGGGCAAGTTAAATGGATTCGCAGTTGATCGTTCGCGCTTGGAAATCTGAATTGTCGACATACCTCTTTGTTTAGAGTCGGGCTACTACCCGACCAAGCGGGCGATAGCCCGCTTCTAAACGCGATAGAAGTCTCATGAAATTATCCGTCCTCGGTAGCGGCTCGACCGGCAATGCGGTGCTGTTGGTCGCCAACGGCACCCGCGTGTTGGTTGATGCGGGGTTGAGCGCGCGCGAGGTTGCGCGGCGAATGTCTTTGCTCGGTGAAGATCCCAACTCGCTCGACGGCATTCTAATCACTCACGAGCACGGCGATCATGCGGGCGGCTTGCGCGTCCTGATGAAGGATCTCGATTGCCCGGTTTTCATGTCAGCGAAGACCCGCGAGGCTTATGTTGGCGAACGGCGAAATGTCGCGAATGACGAGCCGCGCAAGCGCCTTTGTGCATTGCGTGATCGCATGGTCGAGATTGATTCAGGTCGAGACTTCTGTATCGGCGCGATCGACTTTCACCCATTCACGGTGCCGCACGATGCGGTGGATAATTTCGGCTTTACCGCAACGCATGACGGAGTGAAGGTCGCAACCGCGATGGACTTTGGTCGCATCACGACTTTGATGACCGAAAGACTTCGTGGTTGCGCAGCGATCGTGATCGAATCGAATCACAGCCGCGACATGCTGAAGACAGTCGAGCAATATCCATGGGAATTGAAACAGCGGATTCTTTCGCGCCTCGGCCATCTTTCGAATGAAGACGTCGCTGAATGGCTCCTCGACGGATTTGACGGTCAGGCGCGTCACATCGTCTTGGCCCATCTATCGCAACGCGCAAACAACCCTTATCTCGCGAAGATTACCGCCGAGAGTGCGTTGCGCGAACGTTCGCCGCTATTCGCCGGCGACACTGAGATCACGCTTTCATTCCCGAAAGAGCCGACGGCATGGATTGAAGTGTAGAAAAATCCGGTACGCAGGCGTCTTGCCTGCTTCATCTACGAAGCGCGCGGCAAACCGGATAAGGCAGGCAAGATGCCTGCGTACCCAACTACGCCACAGCTTCCAAACGGGGACTAATCAACTCAGGAGTGAAATTGTGACGCGAACGCTTATGACGTTTGTTTTCGTACATGGCGCGGTCAGCGAGAGCCATCAACTCTTCAATCGAGTGTCCTTTGTCATCATCAAAATGCGCCAGACCGACGCTGACGGATAAATCGTACGAATGATTCCATTCCGCGCTGGCAGCCTTGAATTTCTCCTGTAGACGATTGGTCAGGAATTCGGCACTCTCCTCCGGACCAATCGCCGCCAGCACGACGAATTCATCGCCGCCGATA
>WNFT01009537.1_pt1 | contig 10994 bp, 9 predicted proteins | sample 5400191 | NCBI WGS metagenome assembly WNFT01 (sample SAMN13153359, study PRJNA577476) | soil metagenome | isolation source: 80 cm saprolite under Madrone tree | place: USA:California | collected 2016-06-14
GGCTTGATGTAGGCGTTGGCCACCGTGGTCGACGCCCGCTCGTACTCGCGGATCTCGGGGGCCACCTCGTGCGAGGTCGTCACCGCGATGCCGGGATGCCGCCGCGCGATCAGCCGGGCCGCCTCCTGCTCGTGGCGCGGGTTGGCGTAGGCGTGCAGGAACACCACCGCGATGGCGCCCACCCCCGCGTGGGCCAGCGTGGCGGCGCGCGCGGTGACCGCGCGGGTGTCGAGCCGCCGGGCGATGCGCCCGTCCGCCCTCGTGCGCTCGGGGACCTCGAGGCGCAGCTGCCGCGGCACCAGCGGCTCGGGCTTCGTGATCGCGAGGTCGTACAGCTCGTACTTCCGCTCGCGCCCGATCTCGAGCGTGTCCGCGAAGCCCGCGGTCGTGATCAGGCCGGTCACCGCGCCCTTGCGCTCGATGAGCGCGTTGGTGAAGAGGGTGGTGGCATGGACGACGCGGGAGAACGCGGCCGGATCGACCCGCGCCTGGTCGAGCAGACCGGCCACGCCGGAAGCCACCGCGCGCGCGGGGTCGTCGTGGGTGGTGAGGACCTTGCGGCTGAAGCGGGCGCCGGTGTCGTGATCGTAAATCACGAGGTCGGTGAACGTCCCGCCGATGTCGATGCCGAGCGAGTACTGGGCCACGCGGGGGGTCCCTCAGCGCGCCTTGAGCCGGAGGTCCTCCGCGGGCGCCGAGTAGGAGAAGCCCGGGATGAGCCCGGCCCCGCCTTCCTCGACGCGCGGCCCGACCCCCCAGATGAAGGCCAGCTCGTAGATCGCCACGTTGATCACCTTGTCCACGAGGGTCTTCTGGATCTGGGCGAGCAGCGCCTCGCGCTTCTTGGGATCGAGCTCCCGTCCCTGGCGCGAGTAGAGGTCGTCGACCTCGGGCAGGCTCCCGTAGGCGTAGATGCCGTTCTTCGTGGCGTAGGGCTCGATCTTCGTGGCCGCGTTGCCGAAGGCGGCGCTGATCACGAGGATCACCCCGTGGAGCTTCTTCTCGCGCCAGGTCGTGAAGTAGGCGGCGCGCTCCATGGTGCGGGTGGTGGTGCGGATGCCGACCGCCTGCAGATACCCCTGGATGGCCTCGCCCATCGAGGTGTAGGGCGGGAACGGGTAGAAGTCGCCGCCGTCGAAGCCGTTGGGGTAGCCGGCGTCGGCCAGGAGCTTCTTCGCCCGGGCCGGATCGTACGCGGGCGGCTCGTAGTGGACCGCGTACTGGAAGATGCGCGGCACGATGCTGCCGGTCAGGCGCGAGAAGCCGAGCGTCTCCGCCTGGTTCACCGCCTGGCGATCGATCGCGAGGCTGGCGGCCTGGCGCACCCGCAGATCGTGCCAGGGCGACTTCGGGTCCCACTGCTCGGGCAGCTCGAGCCAGAACGCGCCCGAGAGCAGCGGCGCCTTCAGGGTGAAGCCGGGCGTCTTGCGAATGGCCTCCGCGGTCGGGCCGGTGAGGAGATAGACGATGTCCACCTCGCCGCTCTTGAGCGCGGCCGCGCGCGTGGTCTCCTCCGGCATCGAGCGCATGACCAGGCGCTTCACCGACGGGGCTTTCCGCCAGTAGCCGTCGAAGGCCTCCATCACGATCTCGACACCCGGCTTGAACGAGACCACCTTGTACGGCCCCGCCCCGATGGGCGCGGCCTTGAAGGCGTCCTCGCCCACCAGCTGCACGTACTTCTTGGGCACGATCCAGGCCGCCCCCGAGGCGGTGGTCCCGTAGAAGGTCATGAAGTCGGCCCAGGGCTCCTTCAGCACGAAGCGCGCCTGGGTCGGCCCCAGCACCTGCACCTCCTTCACCTTCTCCTTCAAGAGCGTGGCGCTCGCGCCCTTGTAGCGCTCGAAGGAGAACTTCACGTCCTCCGCGGTCACCGGCTCCCCGTTGTGGAAGCGCGCATTCTTGCGAAGGGTGAACGTGAACGACAGGTGGTCCTTCGACTCCTGCCACGACTCGGCCAGGCTCGGGGTATTGAGCCCGCCCGGCATCGGCTTCACCAGCGCGTCGTGCACGGCGTAGAGCACCATGAACGGGGTGCTGAACGCCTCGGTCTCGGCCGGGTCGAGCCACTTGGGCGCCAGCGTGACGTGCAGGCCCCAGCGCATCTCGCCATCGGCCGCGAGGGCGGGTGCGACGAGAGCGAGAGCCGCCGCGACGAGAAGCGCGGCCAGAGCGAGCGGCACGACGGATCGGCCCGGGGCGCGTCCGTTCATCAGAAGATCGCGAGCGGGTGCGCGGGCGCGCCGGTGGCGCCGACCAGGCGGAGCGGCGTCGCGGTGAACAGGAACTCGTTGCGCCCTTCCTCGGCGCACGCCTTGGCGAGGCGCTCGGGATCCGAGTTGTCGATCAAGGCCAGGCCCAGGAACGGGATCGCCAGGTGGGTGGACATGCCGAAGCCCGGGTAGCCGCTCGACCGCTCGTCCATCATGTCCCAGGAGATCGCGGCGATGTCCTTCTCGCGGAACCACTCGAGGCAGGACACGTGCAGGCCCGGGTGCTCCGAGATCCGCGGCTTCCAGTCCGGGTTCTCGAGCCGGAACTTCTCATCGCCGCTGCGCAGCACCACCACGTCGCCCGGCTCCACCTTCACGCCCGCGCGCCGCTCCGCCTCGTCGAGCTCGCGCGGGGTCACCGGGCGGCCCACCGTGACGTAGCCCTCCTTGCGCGAGGCCGCCACGTCGAGGAAGACGCCGCGCGTGGTGATGCCGCGGGTGAAGATCGGGTCGATCGGGCACCAGAGCGCGCCCTCCACGGTGAGGCTCTCCGCGAACGGCCGCCCGTTGTAGAGCTCGCCGTCCCAGCCCACGTGGCAGAGCGCGTCCACGTGGGTGATCCAGAAGCCGTGATAGACCATGTCGAAGCGGTCGAGCACCACGTCCACCCGCTCGCGCTTGGACGGAAACGTCATGTGGTACATGTACACCGGCCGCGGGACCACGTCGCGCGCCAGCGAGACGGTGCGACCCTTCTTGATCAGCCGCTGGGCCTGCGCCTGCTTGGCGGGGGTGATCAGGTTCACGGTGCCGAGCTGGTCGTCGTGGCCCCAGCGGCCCCAGTTGTTGAGCTCCTTGAAGTAGCCTTCGACACGATCACGGCTCGGCAGCGGGGCATCGGCCATCGGTCGGATCCTTTCGGTTTCGTGCGGTCTCGCGGGATCGTCTGGCCAGGAAGGTAGCACGGTCGGGCCCGGGGCGGTACGTCACGAAAGCTTCGCGACCCGGCGACGGGCCGGCAACGTCCGGCCGGTACGCTGGACGCATGCGATCGAGCACCTACCGACGCCTTCTTGTCTTGCTGGACGGGACCGAGCGCGGCGAGCGCGCCCTGACCTGGGCGCGCCACCTGGCCCGGGGACCCGGCAGCGCGGTTCACCTCCTCATGATCGAGCCGGCCGCGCGCGTGCTGTGCGTGGGCGGCCGGACGGTGGCCTTCGTCGATCAGCTCGAGGACGCCGCGCGGGCCGCCGCGCGCGTGTATCTCGCCCCGGTGGCGGCCCGCCTGCGAGAGGACGGGGTGACGGTGTGGACCCACGTTCGCGTCGGCGCGCCGGCCCTGGTGACCCGCGCGGTCATCGAGGAGCTGGACGCGGACGTCCTCGTCCTGACCGAAGGCGTGACTCGATATCAAGACCTCGGCGCCATCCCGGTGCCGGTGCTGACGAGCGGTCCGCGGTGCCCGCGGTCCGCCTAGATAGAGAGGAGCCCATGAAGATCAAGACCCTGCTCACGCGACCGGCCATCACGACCGAGCCGGCCACGCCCCTGCGCGACGCGCGCGCCCTCATGCACCGCCGCGGGATCCGCCATCTGCCCGTGGTCGACCACCATCGCCTGGTGGGCATGCTCGCCGAGCGCGCCGTCGAGCGGGTCGACGTATCGAGCATCCCGGAGATCGCCCGCCACGACTGGCCGCTGGCCCTCGCCGGCCTCGTGGTGGCGGACGTGATGGCGCGCGACCCGCTGGCGCTCCATCCCGAGACGCCGGTGGCCGAGGCGGCCCGGCTGGCCCGCGACCGGCGCGTGGACGCGTTCGCGGTGGTCGACTGCGATGAGATCGCGGGCGTGGTCACGCGAAGCGACCTGCTCGCGGTGCTGAGCGGCCTGCTCGAGCATCGCCACCCGACCGGGCTCGGTCACGTGCTCGCCGCCACGAGCCTGCGCCCCGGCTCCCGCCGGGCGCTGGGCGAGGCGCTGCGCATCGGGGCCACGACCGGCGCCCGCGTGACCGCGCTCCACGTCCTGCCGGCGGCCGGCCGCATGCCCGAGTTCGAGGGCGCGACCGGCCGGGACGTCGTCGCCGTCGAGCGGGTCCGGCGTCATGTCGCCGACGAGGCGATGGCCGCGCTGCGCCGGGCGGGCGGTGGCCAGGCCGTGCGGTGCGAGGTGGCGGAGGTCCCGGTGGCGCGCGAGATCGCGCAGCGCGCCGAGGAGCTCGACGCGGACCTCGTCGTGATCGGCTCCGCGGCGCGCCGCGGCGTCCTGGGCCGGCTCGTCGCGACGCTGGGCGATCGGCTCGCGCGGCTGGCTCCGTGCCCGGTGCTGGTCGTCCCCCGGATCGGAGCGCGCGGTGCGGGTCGCTGACCGGATGCGCGGCGAGCCGATCGCGGTGGCCCCGGGCGAGAGCCTCGGGCAGGCGAGCCGCCTCCTGGCCCGCCACCGGCTCGGCGCGGTGCCGGTGGTCCGGGGGAGCGCGCTCGTCGGCCTGATCGCGGCGGCGGATCTCGATCGCGCGCATCCCTCCGCGGCGACGACGCTCACCTTCGGCGAGATCCACGGGCGCCTCGACCGCGTCCGGATCGATCGCGTCGTCCCCCCGTCGGTCACCGCGGTTGGACGGAGCACGCCGCTGGTCGACGCCATCCGCCTGATGCGGGCGCGCCGGCTCGCCGCGCTCCCGGTGGCTCAGGGCGATCGTCTCGTCGGCCTGCTCACCGAGGACGACCTGCTGGAGGTGCTGGCCGCGCTCCTCGACGAGGATCCGCCGCCGGATCGCCCCCGCGGCGGCGACTAGGGCACCACCACCACGTCCAGCGGACGCCGCGGGCTCGGCGCGGCCACCCGCGTGGGAAAGCCCATCCGGAACGCGAAGGTGGGCCTCCAGTCGGCGGCGCCGGTGAGGGCGACGAGCGTCGCGGCCGCGCGCGGCTCCTGGCCGAGCACGCGCTCGCGATCCACCAGCTCGACCGGCTGGTTGATCGGCTGCACGGCGAGGCCGCGGCTCACCGCCAGCAGGTGCAGGCGCTGCCAGAGCCGTCCCGCCCGGAGCGCCTGCGCCCGGTCGTAGAGATCCCGCACCGCGATGAGGCCGAAGAGCGGGCTCGTCGGGACCTGGACGTCGCGGGTGGCGTCGAGCCAGTAGCGGTGGTTGGTCTCGGGCGACGGCGGGGGCAGCAGCTTCGCCGCCGCGGTCATCCACGCGGGCAGCCCCGCGGTGTCGAGGGTGGGCCCGTCGCGCAGGCGCTGCACGTCGGCCCAGCGGTGGCGGAACCAGCGCTGGCTGTCTTCGATCATGCGCGGGTCTCCCACGATGCGCTCGGTGGCCGCGACCACCGCGGCGCCGAACTGGCGCCGCTCCGCGTCCGCCGAGTAGAGGAAGAGGCACACCTCGGGCTCGTCCTTGAAGGTCTCCCACATCGCCTCCAGCGCGTCGGAAGGCACCGGCCTTCCCACCGCGTAGGCCGTGCGATCGGTGTGCCGGCGCCCGATGGCGTCGAAGAGCGCGTCCGGCCGCGGGCGGGCCGGGGCCAGCTCGAGCACCGCGACCGGCTCCGGCCTCGGCGGCGCCGCCGGGCCCGCGAGCGTCCCCGCGCGGAGCGTCAGCGTCGCCTCGTAGCCGTAGGCGCGGGCGGCCCGCGTCATGTTCTCGATCGCGCAGCCGAGGCCGATGTGCATCTCGCGCAGGTAGGGATCGAACGAGCCCAGGTGCCGGGCGGTGTCGGCCAGGAGCGCCACGCGCGCGGCGCCCACCTGGAAGAGCCACGGCTGCGTGTTGTGGGGGCTGGCCGCGAGGATGCCGGCCCGCACCAGCGCGAGCGGCCCCTCGGCCGCGTCTCGGCGCCAGGTGGCCCAGGGCTCGTAGGCCGGCCCGCTCCCGGCCGCGAGCACGCCCTGCTCGCGCGCGCGCCAGACCACTCCCCCCGCGGCCAGGATGCTGACCGCGCCGGCTCCTCGTAGCCACGCTCTGCGATCGATCGCCATCGGCGGCTCGCCCGCGACGGTAGCACGGCGCGCCGTCGCGAGTTGACCGTCCCTCGCGGCCCGTGCTAGAACCGGGGCTACCTCTTAGAGACTCCGGCTGACAAGACACCCGCGACTGACCCAACCGGCCTGGCCGACGTGAGGAGGCCCCCGCCAATGGATCTGAACTACACCGCCGAGGACGTCGCCTTCCGCAAGCAGGTGCGTTCCTGGCTCGAGCACCACGTGCCCCGCCACATCAAGACCCTCGACGAGCGCCGCGCCTGGCATCGCCGCCTCTACGAGGCGGGCTATCTCGGGATGGGCTGGCCCAAGGAGTACGGCGGCCAGGGCGCGCGGCCGATGGAGCAGGCCATCGTGGCCGACGAGATGGCGCGTTCGGGCGCGCCCGCCCCGACGAACGGCCTGGGCCTGGGCATCGCGGGGCCCACCATCGTGGTGCACGGCACCGACGCGCAGAAGCGACGCTACCTCCGCAAGATCCTCACCGCCGAGGAGATGTGGTGCCAGCTCTACTCCGAGCCCAACGCGGGCTCCGACCTGGCCGCGCTGCGCACCGCCGCGGTGGACCGCGGCGACCACTTCGAGATCAACGGCCAGAAGATCTGGACCAGCGGCGGGGCCAGCGCGGACTGGGGCCTCCTCCTCGCCCGCACCGACCCCGCGGTGCCCAAGCACAAGGGCATCACGTGCTTCCTGATGGACATGCGGCAGCCCGGGGTGGACGTGCGCCCCCTCAAGCAGATCACCGGCTCGTCCGAGTTCTGCGAGGTGTTCATGACCGGCGCGCGCGTCGAGAAGGAGAACATGATCGGGCGGCTCGGCGAGGGCTGGGGCATCGCCCAGACCACGCTCGGCTACGAGCGTGGCGGACGCGCGCTGGCCCGCGTCACCACCTACGCCTCGCAGTACCGCCAGCTCGTCGACGCGGCGCGCCGGCTGAAGCGCAATGGCCGGCCCATCGTGGACGACCCGTTGACGCGGCAGAAGCTCGGGCGCGTGTGGGCCGACCTCGAGGTGGAGCGCTACGGCGCGCTCCGCACCCTGACCATGCTGGAGCGGGGCGAGCACCCCGGCGCGGGCGGCTCGATCACCAAGCTCTCCTACTCCGAGTTCGAGAAGCGCTTCATGGAGCTGGCCGAGGAGATCCTCGGCCCCTACGGCCAGCTCACCGACGGGGTGCCCGCGGAGTATCGCCTGGAAGTCGACACCGCGATCGGCGATCACGGCACCTGGGCCTACGCCTTCCTGTGGTCGCGCGCGGGCACCATCTACGCCGGCTCCTCCGAGATCCAGAAGAACGTCATCGGGGAGCGCATCCTGGGACTGCCCAAGGAAGCCCGCGCCGACCGTGTCGGAGGGGCCCGATGAACTTCTCGTTCAGCGAAGATCAGGTCCTGCTGCGCAACTCGGTCCGCGCGGCCCTGGACGAGCAGTGCACCCCCGCCCGCGTGCGCGCCATGATGGACGACCCGCGAGGCTACGACGAGGCCCTCTGGGGCGAGATGGCCAAGCTCGGCTGGCTCGGCCTGCCCTTCCCCGAGGAGCAGGGCGGCGCCGGCCTCGGCCTGGTCGAGCTGGCGCTCGTGCTGGAAGAGATGGGCCGCGCCGCGTACCCGGGCCCCTACTTCGCGAGCGTGGTGCTGGGCGGCCTCGGGCTGATGCTGGGCGGCAGCGCGGCCCAGAAGGAGAAGTGGCTGCCCGCGATCGCGTCGGGCCTGGCGCGCGCGAGCGCGGCCCTGATCGAGGACGGGCTCGACTGGGATCCCGCCGCCACTGCCGCGATCGCCACGTGGGCCGGCGACGGCTGGCGCCTCTCCGGGATCAAGCGCTTCGTGCCGTGGGCCCACGTGGCCGACGTGGTGCTGGTCCCCGCCCGCGCCCCCGAGGGCCTCTCGCTCTTCCTGGTGGACCCGCGCGGGGCGGGGGTGACGCTCGCGCCGATGGTCGGCATCGACCTCGGCAACCGCTGGTCGGAGCTGCGCCTGGCCGACGCGCCGGTGCCCGCCGATGCGCTGGTGGGCCCCGCCGGCGGCGCGGGCTCGGTGCTGGACGGCCTTCTGCGGCGCGCCGCGGTGGGCGCCTCCGCCGAGATGCTGGGCGCGGCCCGGCGCTGCCTCGACATGAGCGTGGGCTACGCCAAGGTGCGCGAGCAGTTCGGCCAGCTCATCGGCTCGTTCCAGGCCATCCGCCATCGTTGCGCGGAGATGCTGATGGAGGTCGAGAACTCGCACTCCGCGGTCTACTACGCGGCGTGGGCACTGAGCGCCGGCGCGGAGGACGCGGCGAGCGCCGCCTCCATCTGCAAGTCCTACGTGAGCGAGTCGGCCCGCAAGGTCTGCGGCGACGCGATCCAGGTCCACGGCGGCATCGGCTTCACCTGGGAGTACGACCTCCACCTCTACTTCAAGCGCGCCAAGTCGCTCGAGCCCCTCTACGGCGACGCGGCCCGTCCGGGGTCAGGTCTTGCATTCCGACAAATGACCGGCGCCCTGGATGGCATTCGCGTCGTTGATCTGACCTCGTACATCGCCGGCTCCTACGGGGCGATGATGCTGGCCGACCTGGGCGCCGACGTGGTCAAGGTCGAGGCGATCGAGGGCGACTCCTTCCGCGAGCTGCCCGGGTTCTACGGCTGGAACCGCGGCAAGCGCTCGATCGCGGTCAACATGAAGGACCCCGACGGTCGCGGCGTCGTCCATCGCCTCGCGCGCGACGCCGACGTGGTGATGGAGAACATGCGCCCCGGGGTCGTCGAGCGCCTGGGGGTGGACTACGAGACGCTGCGAACGATCAATCCGAAGCTCATCTACTCCACCGTCACCGCCTTCGGCTCCGACGGCCCCTACAAGGAGCGCCCCGGCTTCGATCCCCTGCTCCAGGCGATGGGCGGGGTCATGACGCTCCAGGGCCTCGGCGCGGCGCCCCAGTACCTGCGCATCGCGGTCACCGACTACTACTGCGCCGCCCTCGCCTGCCAGATGGTGCTGGCCGCCCTCTTCGTGCGCGAGCGCACCGGGAAGGGCCAGCGCGTGCAGACCTCGCTGCTGCAGGCGGTGCTCGCGCTGCAGTCCGGCAACGTGCTGGCCTACCCGGGCCTCGAGCCCGCGACCTTCCGCACCACGCCCACCTACCGGCTCTACCAGGCGGGCGACGGGCGCTGGTTCTTCCTCGCGGTCGGCAACCAGTCGTTCTGGATGAAGCTCTGCAAGGCGATCGGCCACGAGGAGCTCGCGAGGGATCCGCGCTTCGGCTCCTGGCTCGCGCGCCGCGACCACGCCGACGCGCTGATGCCGCTGCTCGAGAGCGCGTTCGCGTCGAAGCCGTGCGACGAGTGGCTGCGCATCCTGGCCGAGCACGACATCCCGGCCGCCCCTACCCAGTCGCTCCAGGAGTTCATGCGGGATCCGGCGGTGCTCCACCACAAGATGGTCGTCCAGTACGATCACCCGGAGCTGGGCCCGCTCTCCCTGATGGGCCAGCCGCTCCGCTTCTCCGAGACGCAGGCCCCCGACGCGGGCCCGCCGCCCATGCTCGGCCAGCACACCGCCGAGGTGCTGCGCCAGGCGGGCTATGCCGATCACGAGATCGCCGACCTGCGCCGCCGCGGCGTGGTGGCCGGCAAGGACTCCGCCCCATGAGCGACGCGACCAAGTACGAGGCCATCCGCTTCGAGCAGGCCGACGGGGTGGCCACCGTCACCCTGAACCGCCCGGACGTGCACAACGCGATGAACCAGGCGATGCGCCGCGAGCTGCTGGAGGTCTTCACGCGCCTGCGCGGGGACGACACGGTGCGCGCGGTGGTGGTGACCGGGGCGGGCGACAAGGCCTTCTCGGCGGGCGCCGACATCCGCGAGTTCCTCGAGCCCCCGGTGCCGACCCAGTTCCGCGAGGCCCGGCGCCGTGTGGACTTCCGGCGCGAGATGGAGCGCTGCCCGCAACCGATCATCGCCGCGATCCGCGGCTACGCCTTCGGGGGCGGCCTCGAGATGGCGCTCGCCTGCGATATCCGCATCGCGGCCGAGGACGCGCAGCTCGGCCTCACCGAGATCAACCTGGCCATCATCCCGGGCGGCGGCGGCACCCAGCGGCTTCCACGCCTGGTCGGCCGCGGCAAGGCGCTCGAGATGATCATGACCGGCATGCGCATCCCCGCCGCGGAGGCCCTGCGCATCGGCCTGGTCGAGCGCGTGGTGCCGGTGGCCGAGCTGCCGTCGGCCGCGCAGGCCCTCGCCCGCACGCTGGCGGACAAGGCGCCGGTGGCGCTGCGCTACGCGAAGGAAGCGGTGGTGGGCGGCCTCGGCCTGCCGCTGGAAGACGGCATCCGCCTCGAGAACGACCTCGCCACCCTTCTCCGCACCACCGAGGACCGCGTCGAGGGCGCCAAAGCCTTCGTCGAGAAGCGCAAACCCCGCTGGACCGGCCGCTAATTCTCCCTCTCCCCTCCGGGGAGAGGGCAGGGTGAGGGGCAGGGTGAGGGGTGGTCCCCCCTACCGCGGCGTATCCCCCGCCAGCGTCACCCGGTGCATCAGCCGCTTGAACCCGGCGTAGTCGTTGACCGCGTTGTGCTGGGCGCAGCGGTTGTCCCAGAACGCGATCGAGCCCGGCTCCCACCGGAAGCGGCAGCAGAGCTCGGGCCGCACCTGGTAGGCGAAAAGGTACTCGAGCAGCGGCCGGCTCTCCTCCTCGGTCCACCCCTTGAAGTGCGCGGTGTGCCCGTGGTTGACGTACAGCGCCTTGCGCCCCGTCTCGGGGTGGGTGCGCACCGCCGGGTGCTCGCTGGTCAGCACCTTCA
>WNFT01005609.1_pt1 | contig 10991 bp, 8 predicted proteins | sample 5400191 | NCBI WGS metagenome assembly WNFT01 (sample SAMN13153359, study PRJNA577476) | soil metagenome | isolation source: 80 cm saprolite under Madrone tree | place: USA:California | collected 2016-06-14
GGAGAGGCAACAACGCCATCTCGCGCAGGGGCAGTGAAACGTCGTTGTGATACGAGGGAATGACTTGCCATCTGAGTTGTTCTGTCATTTGCTGACTTGGTTTTTGTGCCAGGAGGGATGCGCCTGGATAAGCCGTATATGCGAGCAGGGCCAGCAGAAGGCCGAGCGAGCAAAGAACAAGGCCGACAAAGAAGCGTGGATTAAAGAAGGCTGATTTAGAACTGGACTTTTTTTTCATTGAGAATTCTCTTTCCGTGTTTTCTGACGAGGATCGGATATTACCGGAGCGGCCAAGCGTTTGTCACGCTTTTTTTCAGTTTTTTTGCCGCACCGGACTGTGGGAAGGGAAACAGACCAACACGTCAGCGCGACATTGCGAGAACACCAGACGCATTGGTTTTCATCGACTGATAAAGGCAAACATCCAACATCCAACATCGAAGCTGTAATTGGTTCGATGTCTGCCTGGGCGGCGTCTGGGACAGACGCCCTAGAATCGCTCGGCCTGTTCGTCATCGTCCGCCGCATAATTAGTTTGATGTTGGTTGTTTTCCATTTTCCTCAGCGCTCCGCGTAGCCCGCAGCGCGACAATGCGAACGAGAACAGCCAAGCCGCAGCAAATTGTGCGAAGCTTGAAGCCGTTTCCGTCACCCCGCGATTGGGTCGCAACAAGCCGCAGCGCACAACGCTCTAAAGAGACTGTTGAAAAAAACCATCCCGCGGGCGCAATCGACAGGCAGCGGGTGGATCGTGCGCTCCGAGCGCGATGGCAAACCAATCGCCGAAGGCGCACTCCAGAAATCTTGCCGCTGCGCGGGTGGGCAGGCATCGTGCGCGGAGCGCCCGATCCACCTTCGCGAACTGGAGGGACGGGCTCTATCCCGTCCAGGACGACACCCGCCTTCGCATAAGGCTTCGGCGGGCAGGCGGAGGTCGTCCCTCCATGTTTGCCAGTACCCATCCGCCCAGCGCAATTCGGCCCACGCTCGGGGGAGGCCCAGATCCGTTTACGGCAGCGCGGTCCCTACGTTGGCTTTGACTTGGGCGACATCTACCGAGTTGATCACGCCATTCGCATTCACGTCTTCGCGGAAATTCGAGCTAGAAACCGCCTGGCCTACTTGCGCTTTGGTCAGACTGACATCGGAGGCATTGACGACGGCATTGCCATTCACATCACCAACCAGCACGCCCATGGAAACGGGAACGTTGCCCATGTGTGTACCATCGTTCACGTTAAAAAGCGTAACCGTGATTCTCTGAACGTTGGTCACGCCAGTGAGATTGACCGTGACCTGCGACCCGCTCACGCTGAAACTGCTCACGCTCCCGGTACCCGAAGTCACTAATGCGTCCCCGACCGTGACCGGGGTGGCGAAGTTAATAATCATCTGATAATCGTTTGTGGCTCCGCCGCTGCGGCATTCCACTCCCACGTTGCCAGTCAGCGGCAGATTGATATCAAAAGTGCCAGCGCCGCCATGTGTTTTGCGCGAGACAACGCTCGTCGGCGTCAGCGAAGGCACTGGCCCGGAGGGCAGCGGCCAAACGTACGCGCCGCGGCTGCGCGTCCAGACCGAGAGCGTGGTGGCGCCGCGATCGATCTGCATGTCCCAAACCATCGCGTGCGGGAGTCCGTTCTCGAAGCGGAACCAAACGGGCGAGGCCGGAGTGATGTCGTTTGTGTAGTACACGCCCCAGTCGCTGCCGGCGAAGACTTGCTGCGGGAACTTCGGGTTAGCAATGATCGAATCGACCGGGATGTCCGGGAGGTTGCCGGTTTTGTCACTCCAAGTGAACGATGCGCAGTTGGTCGTACAAACCACTTGGAGGACGTGGCCGGGTGTGCCCGGTGTATTGGCGTTGAACCCACCGACCGCTGCGTAGCCGATGGGCGCGGTCGTCGTCGTCGGATCGAAGGCCACGTCCAAGACCGGGCGATTAGGCAGAACGGCATTGCCGCCAGTGACATTCACCCACGTGGACTGGTTCGAGCCGGTGCCCAGTCCGTAACCGATTTGCACGTTGCCATCGTTCGTGCCGACCATCGCCGTGGACTGAAGGGACGGCTCAAAGGCGAGTTGGTTGATGAAGGAGCGGTTACCCAGCGTTTGCTTGGTCAGGTTCGGCGGGCTGTTTACGTACCACGTTGGGGCACCCGAAGATGCACCGGTGATAGTCTCCCAAACCCTGACCGTGCCGACTATGAGGTGGCCGCAGCCGCTGCTGGTACCGGCCGGTCCACAGTCGTTGCCCGGCATGTTCGGGTCGCCCTTGAAAATTTCATAGGGAAGAATGAACGATTGGGTGTCGCCGGTCCAGCCGCCAGTGTAATCGAACCAACTCGCGCCCGCGGCGGTACAGTTGTTGATGCAGCGGTGCAGGTGACCGCTGTTGTTGCCCTGCCAGAACCGCAGGCTGGACCCCGTCCCCACGGGATCGATGCGGGCGAAGAAGCCATCGCCGCCCTTGCCCATCTGCCACTGCACTGGACCAGTCGGGCTGCCGGAGAATGTGACCGAGCTAGAGCCATTATCCTGGGCGCCGCCGTTGACCTGCGGCGCAGACGAGGTGGCGAAGTTGCCACTGATGTCGCCGGAGTAGAACTCGATGATATTGAGACCCGTGTCCATGTTGAACCATGTCGGGCTAGTGGTTTGCGAAGCGACGTCGGCATTGGTCGTGCCGTGGACGCCGCCATCGTTGCCAAGCAGCAAGATGCTGGACGAGCCGGGCACGAAAGCCAGCGCGTGCTGGTCAACATGCACCGGACCCGCGCCGCCGGTATAGGAATAGCCGCACGTGGTGTCCCTCCACAGGAGGTTCGGGTTTTGCCAGAACCAAGCTTCGAAGGTGTCGAAGAAAACGCGGTCGGGGTTGTTCGGATCAACGGCGATGCCTTGGTCGTACCAGTTCTGCGGATAGTCGCCGGAACCGCCCAAGCAATTCAGGAGTGAGCCGCCGGGCGAGCCGGGGATTTGCGTCCAAGTTGTGCCGCCGTCCGTTGAGCGGTACGCGCCGAGCTGACAGCCGTTGCTACTACCGCAGCCACCATTCGCGTTCGGGGTAATGGACTGCACCTGGGCGTAGATGTAATTCGGATTACTCGGCGCCAGAGAGAGTTCAACGCGTCCGAGTTGATTCCCAGTGGTGGAGTTGACGTAGGCCACGCCGCTGCCGGCGTTGAGCCCAGTCCAGCCGTTGGCATTGCTGGCGATAGAAACAAAGTCACTCGGACAGCCGCTTGCCGGGATTGTTCCTTTGTAAATGCCGTTAGCCCCGTTCTGATTCAGGTTGTACTGCACGGTCGTGGCGAAGCCGCGCACGCCCACGGCGGCAATGATGCGCGTACTGCTGCCGGTGTCAGTCAGGGCCAAGCCGGTGATGTCTTGGCGCATCGTGCTGAAGTTGTTTGTCGTGCAGGGTCCGGTCCAGTTGGCCCCGCTGTCGTACGAGAAATAAAGGCCTGTCTTCGTGCCGGCCACGACGTTATTGCTGTTACGGGGATCGACGCGCACTTTGCCGACCGCTTGATATTGGGGAAACTGACCCGGCGGCAGCGGAAAACCGGGGCCGAAAACGTCGGCGCCCAGCAGCGTCCAGGTGGCGCCAGCGTCGGTGGATTTGAGGATGCCCTCGCTGCCCATCGAGAAGGAGCCAAAATTCAGGTCACCCGTGCCGGCATAGATCGTGTTGTGGTTATTCGGGTCAATGGTGACGGAGTCGATGCTTATGGTAGCGAGAAGCGGGTCGTCGGTGACGACGCTCCAAGAGGTGGTACTGCTGCAGCAATTGGTGGTCTTCCAGACGCCGCCGCCCACGCTACCTGCATAGGCAACGATGCTACCGTTGTTGATTGTGGTCGGATCAATCACAATGTCGTTGATGCGGCCTTCGGTTGTGGTGTAGTTGTAGCAACCCGAGCAGCCGGTCATTCGAAGCGGCTGCGGACCAAGAGCGGTAAAGCGATCGGGGTCAAGTGCCAGCGGCATATGCCTACCTTTGAGGTCCCTCCCTTGTAGGCCGATGGGGATGCCGCGGGTGATGAGGGCATCGCGGGCGGCTGCCGAGCGCACCCACGCAGGGTCAAAACGGCCGGTCGGATACGTCAGGCGATTGTTCCATTCAACTTCCATGCGGTCCAGGTCGTCGGCTCCGCCGCCAGGAACTGGCATATAGCGTGGCAATTGATCGCGGTCCCCGACCGGGTGTGATGGTTTCCCGGCGAAACCGAATATCGCCAGGAGAACCCCGATCGAGCAAAGCACAAAACTCAGTAAGATGCGTGGATTAAAGAAGGCGGATTGAGAAGCTGACTTTTTTTTCATCGCGAATTTTCCCCTCGTCTGTCTGACGCGGTGCGGATGTTACCGGAGCGGGCAAGTGGTTGTCACGCTTTTTTTCTTTTCTTCAGGAACGCGGCACCGAATTGCGCGAAACGTCCGCTGCCGACGCCCCGGCCGCTCAGGGCATACCTGCCCCACTTGATTTCACGCAAATGGCTGGCATTACTTTTCTCGATACTGTCCTGATCTTGCGGACAAAGGCTGACCTCTCCGAAGCGGCTCTCACGAGTCTCCTCTTTCACGAAGCAGTTCACGTCGTCCAGTACGAACATCTCGGACTCGATCGATTCATGCATGAGTACGTTATGGGTTGGGCGGCCAACGGTTTTGAGTACCGGAACATCCCACTCGAACGACAGGCATACGCGCTTCAAGATCGATTTGTTGAAAACCCGTCGGCAGAGTTCAAACTGTAGGATCGGAGATTCAATCAGTGACATTTCAAGGCGAACAAATTGCGAGCAACCGAACGCGGCTGGTTTTGCAGCTTTGCCTGATCGTGGCTATGACAATGGCAGCCTATTTTCCCGCGCTGAACGCCGGATTCATCTGGGATGACGATCGCTACGTGACGAACAATCCTTTACTGACCGCACCCGACGGACTGCGCCGCATCTGGTTTTCGTTCAACTCGCCTTCCCAATATTTTCCGCTCACCTATACGAGTTTCAGGATCGAACGCGCGCTCTGGGGCCTTCGACCTTTCGGCTATCATCTGACGAATTTACTTCTGCACATCGCAAATGCGCTTTTGCTGTGGCGATTACTGGCGCGGTTGAACGTTCCCGGCGCACTATTGGCCGCTGGAATTTTCGCCCTGCACCCGGTGCAAGTGGAATCGGTGGCGTGGATCACCGAACGCAAAAACCTGCTGATGGGCTTTTTCTTTTTGCTGGCGTTGACAGCCTGGATCGCGTTTGTCGATGAGCGAACAAGGCAGCGCCGGCGCTTTTACACGTTGGCTCTCGTATTTTACGGCTTGGCGTTACTCAGCAAGGCGACCGCATGCACTTTGCCGGCGGCATTGGTTTTGATTTTGTGGCTACAGGAAAAACCGGTCAATCGCGAGCGACTGATTCAGATTAGTCCATTCGTTGTGCTGGGGCTGCTAATGGGTCTGCTCGTGAGATGGTGGGAACGTTACCATCAAGGAACCCAAGGAGCGGAGTTCGCAATCGGATTACGAGAGCGGTTATTGATCGCCAGTCACGCGGTTTGGTTTTACGCAAGCAAATTGATTTGGCCTTCGAAGCTAACATTTACTTATCCGCGCTGGCACGTTGCCTCTAACGATCCGCTTGCCTACGGATGGTTGGTCGGTCTCATCGGAATATTTGCCGTGATTTTCTTTGCCCGCCGAATTGTCGGGCGCGGCCCCGAGGTAGCGGTGGCGTTCTTTATCGCGACGCTCAGTCCGCTTCTTGGTTTTGTCATGCTCTACACATTCCGTTATTCGTTCGTGGCCGATCATTACCAATACATCGCCAGTATCGGCTTGATCGCGCTACTCGCGGCAACGTTGTCAAAGCTGGCCTCGAAGCGCCGAGCGAGCTGGCACTTCGAAGTCGCATCGGCGGCGCTGCTATTTCTCCTCCTTGGTGGATTGACGTGGCGCCAGACGAAGATTTACCGCAACGTCGAAACACTCTGGATCGATACGCTGGCAAAGAATCCCGACTCCTGGTTGGCGCACAACAATCTCGGAGTCGAACTGCTCCGGAAAGGACAATTGGACGACGCGATGATTCATTTCCAAAAGTCGCTTGCCATTAAGCCCGATCACGCCGAAGCGCAGAATAATCTCGGCAACGTGCTTTTGGAAAAGGGCCAGATGGATGACGCGGTTGCGCATTATCAAAAAGCTCTGGAGATCAAACCCGATTACGCTTCAGCTCACAACAATCTCGGCAGCGTGTTTCTGCGCCGCGGGGAGCTAAACCAATCAATTGCGCATTATCTGAAAGCTATCGAGATCAAACCCGATTTGGCCGAAGCGCATAACAATCTCGGCTTGGCCTATCGGGAAGAAGGCAAACTTGAAGAAGCGATTCGCCATTATCAAAGGGCCCTCGTGTTAAGGCCCGATTATGCCGAAGCGCATTACAATCTGGCGGAGGCGCTGCTTCAGCTCGGCCGGCGCGATGAGGCCACAGCGCACCTGACTGAAGCATTGCGAATCAAGCCGGATTACAGCGAGGCAAAACGCGAGCTGGAGAGGCTGGGCGTGGCAAAATCGGAATGATCCCAAACGTTGATTTGATTTCCGCCGTGCTGCCGTTCGGCAGGCTGTGGTATGCTGAGTCGAATGCAATCAGCAACGCAGTCGGTTACGCGAAATTTTTCAGCCACTCACACCCCTTTGTGATTCACGTTTTCAATGAATCGGGCGCTATGATCGAAACGCACGAGCACGGTGGGGATTTTCAAGAGCCATGGACTCACCGTCGGCACATCAACGAAGTGAAATACTGGGAGGTCATCGCTGACAAGATCGCTACATCTGGTTGGACGTGGGCAGCGCCAGTGCTGTGACTCCACACGTAAAGCTTGCTCGGGCTACCCGAAGATAAAAACTCCGGCTGAAAGTGGCTGCGACCAGTTGAGTAGTCTCGATTTCACGAAACCATGACTTTCACCAGTTTTCGCCGAGTTCAAAATGCAAGCAGTTTGCGGAAGAATTTCAATAACTGTCATAGACTCTCTCTAGAAAGGCGTTCCTCAGATCCTTTACACTTTTCCGCAAACCGGATTGCACGTTTCGTCTTTCCTCTGCTACGGCGTGGTGGAAGGAGTGGCAACAATGATGCCGATGAGAAAAAACGTGAGCGCGGTGGACCTGCCTTCGCTCTGCTACGGCGCGGTGGACCCGCCTTCGCTCTGCGACGGCGTGGTGGAAGGAGTGGCAACAACGATGCCGCCAAGAAAAAACGTGAGCGCGGCCGATAGGAGGCAGAAAGGGCAGAACGCATGCAGTATGAATGCCTGCACGTAGAGCAGCCACAAGGTCACGCCAAACATCACCGCCACGACAGCTGTCAGGAAAATTCGGGCGCGGGTGTAACCAAAAGCAGCGAGCAGGGCCGAGCTGAAAACAGCGAAGTAGGCCAAGCCCCCGAAGGCTGCCGTCGGAATTCCAGCTACGGTAGCATAGACGCTGCCAAGGACAGCAGAGCAATCCCCAGAACCGCAGACAACGTCTTCGCCGGTGAGGTGCGTAACGGTGAGATAAGTAGCATCCGCCAGCCCGATTAGAGAGATGAGCGCCGCGATGGTATAAAAGATTGTTTGGGAACGCGCTCCGGTCATTTGCGCTCTCCTCTCGGTTGAATCTTTGCGGGTGGCAGACCGCGGTCAGCCCCGAAAGCTTTCGGGGTTGTTTCCGCGAGCGCCGCGTCGATTGCCTCGTGCAAGCGTTCCGGGCTAAAAGAAGTGCGCACCTCGCGATCATTGATGAAGAGCGTGGGAGTGTTCTTCACGCCGCGCGAGACGCCATGCTCCCCGTCGGAAACGACGCGCGCTTTGACTTCGTCGCTCGTCGAATCTTTGGCGAACCGCTCTACATCCAAGCCGAGGGAGCGAGCATACATGTTGAAAAACGGGCGAACGTCCGAAGCTTTGCTCCAGACTGCCTGATTTTTGTAAAGCAAATCGTGCATTTCCCAGAAGCGTCCTTGTAAGCCGGCCGCTTCCGCCGCGAGCGCCGCTTCCAGCGCGTGCGCGTGCATTGCGAGAGGAAAATTCCGCCAAACAACACGCAGACGCGGGCCGTAATCCTGCTCGAGTTTACTAATTGCTTCAGCCGCGGTGGCGCACGATGGACACTGGAAGTCGCCGAATTCCTCCAGCGTAACCGGCGCGCCGCGCTGGCCGCGAACGTGCAGCGGCTCCGTCCCAACTTCATTGGTCGATGGTCGCGTGACGCCGCCACCTGCAATAGCGCGCTGCTTCGCACGGTAGAATATCGCACCGGCGCCGACCGTGAGCACCGCAACCGCGGCGATCATGACAAACGGAAGATAGCGCTTCATGGGAAGGCGCCGTAATTGGTTGGGTATGGGATGTTTCCCTCGTTCATCGGATGACTGTTCATCTTTATTCGGTCCTTATCAGCGGATAAAGGCAAACATCGAATATCGAATATCGAAGCCCGAAAGTTTTCGGGGATAGCGCCGCTGGTGGAAAAAAAGCAGCTCCATCCGATTGGATGGAGCTGCTCAAAAAAGCTCGATCGAAGCGAGCGTCTCAGCGCGTCGCGGACCGGCGGCGATAGGCGAGCAAGCCCAACCCAGCTCCCGCCAACGCCAACAGCGCAAACGTGGTCGGCTCGGGTATGATGTTAATCACAAATGAGGCCCGCGCGAGGTTATTATCGTTGAAATCGGTGTCGGCGACTATCGACGGACGCGGATTAGTAGTCGTCGAGAAGAACGTGTAAAGCCCGATCGGAGTGCTGCCGAGGGTTGAGAAGGTAATGTGCGAGACCTGATAGGTTCCGGGCGGTACAGCCACCAACGGCTGCGTCGTCGCGCCCAAATCATTGCTGGTAGCAAACATGCCGGCATCGATACCGTTCGTCATCGGGTAACTGAAGGGATTTGGCCAACCCGTCTGGTTCGCATCATTGAACACTAAAAAGTCTTCTGCCGTGATGGCGAAATAGCTCTGCGTCCCGCCAGCCGTTTCCAGCCAGTAGGAGAGCCCGTACGCACTATAGCCCCCGTAGGTGAGAAAGGTATTAATAGTGAATGAATCACCCCGGTTGACGTTCTGCGTGCTGGGGACAAACGACAGTGATTGGGTGTGCTGCGAAAAAGCAGTTCCGACCCCGAATGCCATCATTCCGCAGATGATTGTTGTGATGAGTAATGTTTTTTTCATAGGTTGTTTTCTCCTTTTTTTCTTCGTTTTATACGTTCCGTTTGTGCGCTTGTATCAAGACTGGAAAATAAATGCAAGCATTTTTTTTGAGTTTTTTTAACTTTTTTTTGCCCCGAAATTTGTTCAGGATTTGTGCGCTTGTATCAAGACTGGAAAATAAATGCAAGAATTATTTTTGAGTTTTTTTAACTTTTTTTTGCCCCGAAATTTGTTCAGGATTTGCGCGCTTGTATCAAGACTGGAAAATAAATGCAACACTGTTTTTTGAATTTTTTGCCCCGGAAAGATGCAGCTCCCGATTCGCGTCGCGCGTGAAGGTGCTCGAATCGACATGAGCAAGGAGCGGCCGGCCGCTTGCAAAAACCTTCGGAGTTTCCAAACCGCCGAAAAGGGCGATCTGGAGAGCGCCTGTCCTTGGGGGCGTCTTTCCGAGGGGACATGTCGCCTCGCTCCGAAGCGCGGACATGTCCGCGCACTCCATACGGTCCGCGGGAAGGCTCGCGCAAAAATTACTCGTTAGGCCAGCGCGCGCCGAAGGTGACCCTCACGGAAGACCATTGCCCACATGCGATTTGGTCAAGGCGACGTCACTGCTCGTGAGCGTTCTGATTACCACACAACGTAAACAGGCTTTGGGATCGGGCTCGCCCTCAATTTTTGCACACTTTGGGCACTTCTGAACCTTGCAGTGCCGAAAACCGCCTGAGCTTTTCAACAGAGCGAGATAGGTTCTAGTTACCGACTTGGCGCCACGGACGCGGCGGGCAATACACCCACGCCGCGAGCCACTCCTTCGTTGAGCGGTTTATCTAGTCTATTTTCCCAACGTCTTTAGTTTTGCACGCGCGTATTGCAGATTGATCCGCGCGTTTTCGTAGCCCGGCTTGTCGAGCAGCGCCCGCTCGCAAGCAGCGGCCGCTTCCTCGTAGCGGCCGAGCTTGTTGTAAACGGCGCCCATGGTGTTCCATGCCTCTGCATACCCGGGTCGAAGATCGAGGGCGCGCCGACAGGCGAAAATTGCTTCGATATAACGTTCTTCCCCATAAAGCTGAATGCTGAGGGCGAGATAAGACTCGGGCGTCGGCAGCATTGGCGGATTGAGCGCTTGGCCAATTGTGGGGCGCGCGGCATCAAAAGGTTGAAGGCTGCTTGCCCTCTTCTCCGCTTCCTTGAGAAGTTCGCGCGCGTACAGATCATTCGGACTCAGCTCCACTGCGGTGCGCAGAAGCGCGCGCGCCTCGTCGATGCGCGAATGCGAAAGGAGATAACGCGCATAATATATGTAGCTGCCGGGAAACGACGGCCCCAGTCGCAGGGCCTCCTTAAAATGTTGCTCGGCTGCCGCAGTCTGCTTTGTCGCATCTTCCGCAATTGCGAGATTGACCAACCACAACACCGAATACCCCGGCATGAGCTGTTGCGCGCGATGGAAATAATCGAGCGCACCGGCAAAATCGCTTTTCGCCATCAACTGGATGCCATAGCTTATCAAGCCGATTCCGTTGCGCGGACTCTTTGACACCACGTCGTGCCAGAGGGTTTCTTCGGTCTTCCAAACCTTGTTTCTTTGAAACGTTGCGTAAGCGTTTGCGCACAGGAAGAGCGCCACCGCGCATGTGACCGCGATCTTCACCCAATTCCGTTGTCGATCCAAGCGAGCGACAACCAATGAGGCTGCCCTGGCGATCGCAATTACCAGTCCAATGTAAGGAAGAAATGCCCGGTGATCGTTCATCACTTCCGCGAGCGGAAAGAGCGAGGTCGGC
>WNFT01005611.1_pt1 | contig 10991 bp, 8 predicted proteins | sample 5400191 | NCBI WGS metagenome assembly WNFT01 (sample SAMN13153359, study PRJNA577476) | soil metagenome | isolation source: 80 cm saprolite under Madrone tree | place: USA:California | collected 2016-06-14
CGCTCTCGGTTTCGCAAGCTCGCCTTGAACTTCCTGGTCAATCCCTCGTCCCACGGGCGGGGAGGTGGAGCGAGATATCGCCACGGCGACGCAAAGGTCTGCTCCACCACCGGGGTCCATCCCTGCTCCCGGGCAACCTCGAGGGCCGCCGTCAAAGTCGGTGACCCGTCCGGCAGGTGATCCAGCCGGACGACGTCCCAGCGACCGGCCCCGAACAGCGCCCTCCAAAGCCCTGCTTCAACGGCCGGTTCGCCCGCTCGGGAGAGAAAGTCAAAGCGAAACGATTCGACGTTGGTCAGCGACTGCAGCACGACGATGCTGCGTCCCGCCCACCGCTCCGTGAGCCGTTGCAGAACAGCCACGCCGACCAGCCCTCCCCTCTCCCACCCACACAGGAGCAGCGCTTCGTCGGGGCGAAAGGCCTCGATCCAGGAAGCGACCCAGGCCTCATCGGTAAACGGCCCGCTCTCGGGCCGGCGCGAGGCAAGCTCGCCCCAGCTGGCGCGGTCTGTCGCGGACAATCCAGCGATGTCGAGGAACGCTGTTTCCATGGGGTGTCGCGCCCTACAGCTCTAGGTGTGCTGCGCTGACGCAACGGTGGCCGACGGCCACCGCGCAGCTCGCTGACGGGCCATCCAGTCGAGTCCGCGCAGCACGGCGCCGCGCCACCCGGTGCGGGTGACGACAACTTCGTAGCAGCTGCGAGCGGTTCGGGTCCACCCCGTCTTGTAGTCCTCCTCTCCCCGCAAGAAATCGAACAGCCGGTAGCCGCGTTCGATCGCTCGACGAATCATGATACCCATCAGGATCATCCCCACGCTGTCGCGCTCCCACCGGGGGTCCCATCCGCCCTGGTAATAGTAGACCGTGTCCCCTAATGAGAAGCCGTACCAAGCGACTGCCGGCTGACCGTTTAGATCCAGTGTCGCGAGCCAAAGCCGCCCCTGGTCGGCCAGTGATGAGGCGAAAGATCGGTGTAGTCGCTCCATTCCAGGCTCCCGAAAGACTCCGCCCCCGACCCAGCGGCAGGCATGCAGGTCCACAAGATGACGCCAGCCCTCTTCGAATCGGGCTCGATCATATTCGGTGAGCACGACATCGCGATTCCGACGAAGCGCACGCTCCTTGCGCCGGATGATCTGGCGCCGGTTGGCGCTCAGGCTCGATAGATACGCGTCCCAGCTCCCGGGCAGTTCGAGATACGGACATCGCCACAGGGCGCGGCGCTGCACGGACCAATTCCGACGTGCGCACGCGAGGCCAAACTGCTCGACATGGGGGGCGCGATCGGCCACGTTGCGGAGCCTGATGATGTCCCAGGGTATACGCTCGAGCTCGGAGACGAGCGCGTCAAGGTCGGCCTCCGGCGACGCCAGGAGCTCGAGGTGGTCCGGGCAACCCAGATCTCCAAGGGCCCAGCCGAGCGCTGCAACCGGAGCCCGTCGGAACCGAGTGCGCTGGATCCGAAATGGGAACAAGCCCTCAACGTCCCCGCTCGGCGAACGGAGCACGACGGCCTGACCTTCACCGACCTCTCCGCTCGCGGCCGCCTCGGCCCAGGCTCGGTGCCACGCCCAGGTCATGAAGGGGCTCTCCGCCTCCGACCGCGTGCGCAAATCGTCCCAGAGCTCCGGTCCCAGGTCCAAGGCCTGGGCCAGGGGCACTCGGACTGCCGAGGAGGACCTAGCGATGCCAATCGACATTCATGATCTCCCCGTGAGCCGCCCCTGGGCGACGGTCTTCCCCATCGGAGTTAACCCGGCCGCAATGCGGCCCGGGCCCTGATCTACGTGCGCAAGCTGACAATGCCGTCGAACGGATTCCGGCGTCAGGTGTCCGCGTCCGCTTCAAATAGACACCAGTTCTCAGGGTCGCGTATCCACGATGCGTCACGGGAACCAGGAGGGATGTACGCCAGAACCACGGATTCCCGATCGCGGAGGGAAAAACCGAACTCCTGGAGCTTCTTGACGAAGGCGCCGCTTCCGAAATAGCTCGCGGAAACGGACGAGGCTCCCTTCCGTCTCTGGAGGCGCAGGAACTGTGTCAAGAGGACATCGGCCATGTTCTCATGATTGCCGACATAGAAGTCGGCGATATGGATCACCTCGGCTGTGTCGCGGGTCACGAGGTAACCAAGAACCTCGCGGTTGACCTCGCGGACCAGGGCGTAGGTTGTATAGGTCCGCTCCGGGCAACGGGCGAAACGCCAGTTCAAGTACTCACTGCTCCGATCCGCGCTCAGGCGGCGCGCCGCGGATGCACGCTGCCAGAGCTGGTCGAATCGAGCGTCGAAGGAGGAGAGAATCTCGAGAGCCAAACCTGGGGGTGTCCTGGACCACCGCTCCTTCGCGCCGCCGCTTAGAATTGCGTCCCCGATCCGGGCCAAGAGGCCCATGGCACCCGCCCCTCCTATCCTTCGCAGGTAGGGAGCGGTCCGGAATACCTTTGCCAGACGATAGCTGTTTCCGATCATCCGGTACCCCGCCCGCTGTTGTACGGGCGCCGATTTCGAGGTGGACACTCCGTAGAGAAAGGAGAACCCCGAAGGGGCGCAGGCCGACACCGCGGCGTTTTGGAGGGCGAGGGCGGGTCCGAAGCCGCGGTGGCGCGAGTCGACCGAGAAATCAGCTGCAACGCCGGCGACCCGGGGCTCTCCGCGGATCGTGAACCGTCTCGGGAATAGCGCCGTTGAGCCCACAACCGTGCCGCTGTCGGCCTCGACGGCCAACCAGCAGGTAGCGCGTCCCGATGGATTCGACTCGTAAATCCAGGCATAGCGACCCTCCGGCAGGCCCTGGAAGTTCCTGCTCCAGAGGCACAGAATTTCGGATTTTGCTTCTGAGGGGTCTGTCCGGCGGATCTCGTAGCGCACGACCGGCGCAGCGCCCGTGAAGCCGCTCACGGGCGCACGTGCATGAAACAAAGTTTGGTACGAACGGTCATGCGCTCCTGCCGCGTTTATTACCCTCGTTCCGACGAATTCCGCCACACGCCCCTAATATTTTACCACATCCGTCAACACCGTGCGTAGCCCGGGGTTACCCCCGGCGAACCGCCGAATCACGGTCGGGCACGGGGTCCTCGGAGCGGATGGATCCGGTCGAAAGCCCCGTCGCTCTTCGCGTCGAAGGCGACCACTCCACGATCCGCCTGCCGCGCGCGAAGGAATACCACGCGTGCAGAATGGACACGTTCACTTGAACGGCGAAGGCGGGAATGGAGAAAACCCTACCCCGAAAGGCCGCGAGACCGCTGGCACCGCAGGCGGCGCATAGGTAAAAGGCGCTTTGCAGCGATAGGAGCGCCATGTAAGTCCAGGACGTCATGGCGAGGGTGACGTTGGCCGCCAGAGCCAAGAGCAGCGCGTAAGGCACGAGCCACCGAAACAGCTTGTGGCTCGCAAGCCGCCACGCAAATGACCCGTACCGTAGCGGGTTCAACAGGGACAGGTTGCCCATGAGAACCGTGATCCCCCGAAGCACGGTCCGCACCTTCCGATCGTACTCGTGGGCCGGATCCGCGATGGAGCGGTAATAGCCTATGGACTCGGTGTCGGAGACGGCGCGCATGCCTTGACGGACGGCGTTGATGACCGTGTTGAAGTCGCTCTGCAGATCCGATCGCCACGGGTAGCAGACCTCCCGGCGCGCCGCGAAGAAGGATCCACTCAATCCCACGAGCGTTCCGGTACGCGACTCGAGACTTCGAAGGAGCATTTCGTAGCGCACGTACGCTCCCTCCCCCACGGCGACGCCCTCTTCGCTGATGATCCGGTCGACGCTGCTCACGCAGCCGACGCTCCGATCACCAAAATTTCTGACGATCTTTCGGATCGCGACGGCGGGCAGGGTGGTCGCCGCATCCGAGAACGCGAGAATCTCGCCGGTGGAGACTTCCAGCGCGCACCCCTGGGCGGCTTCCTTACCCTTCCGTTCGGGGGTCCGGACGAGCTTTACACCCCGATCCCTGTATTCGAGCACGATCTCCTCCGTGCGATCCGTCGAGCAATCCGATGCCACAATGATCTCGAGTCGCTCCCGGGGGTAGTCCTGGATCAATGCGTTCTCGACCTTCTCGCGAATTCGCCTCTCTTCATTGTGCGCCGCGATGATCAATGAAACCGGAGGCTCGATATCCAGCGTTCGGACCTCGCGCCTTCTGACACGGGAGAGGAGCCAAAGGAGTAGCGGATAGCCCCCATAGGAGTAGGCGACGAAGGCGATCGAGCCGCCGAGCAGAAGTTCCGCGGGACGTATCAACAAGGCCTGGTCATGGAGTTCCGCTCCCGACCGCCGGAAGGTACAGCCGCGTGAGCGGGTACACCTCTCGCACGAACGCCTCCGCGGTCACCCCTGCCTGGGCCGAATCCGGCCCCGAGTCGAAGTCGGCGGCCACGAGCACCACGGCCCCGTTCCTCATCCCATGCCTGATCCCGTCCCAGGCGGTGTAGAGCTTGGCCGTGTAGCGGTCCGCCGTGATCCGGCCGTTCACGTCATACCAAAAGAGAATGAGGCGGTTCGTCGCATGGACATGCCGCAGGGCCTGGCGTACGGGCAGGGACGTTCCCGCGCCGATGGAGACGGGTCGTATCGTGGCGTCGTGGTGCAGGGGTCCGGTTTTCTCGTTGACGAGCTCTTTTCCCTGCCACTGCATCGCGTCGTACCCGATGTATAGATGAACAACCTCGCCCGGCCCTCGCCGGTAGGTCCGCAGGAGAGAGTCATCGGCATTGAATGCGCCGTACAGAGAGTCATCGGGAGCCGCATCCTGACCCACCCAGCCACCGAACGACTGTGGGAACTCGCTGAGACCCTTCTTCAAAGCGGTGGGTGTTGGCCGATACAGGGTTACGTACCCTCCGGACAGGAGAAGAGTCGAACAAAGGAAAATGGCGGGCCCGGTCACCGACAGCGGACTCGACAGGACCGCCGCCCGGGCATTGTGCGTCCCAGTCGCGGGTGGCACGGCCCGCCCACGTTCCGTCCGGGAGAGAGCCCAAGCCCCGGCGAAGAGCGCAACATAGCCGACCACGGCCACGAACATCCCCTGCAGAACATGGAATGGTCCATGGATGTCGCCACCGATCTTCAGGTAGGACAAGACTCCGATGAGCGCGACACGAAGGCTGTTGCTGAGAACCGCGACCACGACGCCGAACGCCAGGAGAATGACCCGGCTGCGCAGCTTCCGGAGACTGAGATAGGCGAGCGGGAGACCGATTGCGATCACGGCGATCAGATAGTTCGCCCCGCTGCAGACCTGCGCGACCTCGAGCGTGATATTGGGAAAGTGGAGCAGCGTTCCCTCTCGAAACGCGGGGACTCCGATCACCTGGATGAGAGACATCCCGATCGATGCGGACAGGAGCTGCAGGGGTGCGTGCAGCCGGCTCGTAAGCACGCCCCAGGCGGGGATCATGAACAGGAGGTACGCGATCGGAAACAGAAGCTCTCGAAAATATCCTACTCCCAGGACCAGGATGACCGCCCCCGATAGGACGAAGACCAGGGAGAGCTCCTCCGCGGCCGCCACTCCCGCCGTGTGGCCCAGGATGAGCATCGTGAAGCCGACGATCAGTACGGAGCCGCCTGCCGCGAGGCTGGGCCGAACCGGGATGCCCCGCAGTCGTTCGCGGCGCGTCCACGCGAGATACGCACTGATCCCCGGAATCAGAAACCCATAGGAATACGCGTCGTTCCCCCACCACTGCACGGCCAGGGTCCCCAATACCCCAGCGTAGCAGAATACAAAGGCCGCGCCGAGCAGCCCGCTCCAAAGAACGATCATTCTTCGGGCTCCGGATGGTCGCAGGGTCGGGTGAACGTTGACGGATTCCGTAGGATGAGGGCCCATGATCCTTGCGGCCTACTGAGAATACATAGGCTCGACCAAGAGCGGGGTCAGATGGAGGTAGTGCGCTGCGCTTCGTTTCGCATCGATGTCTCGGTAGATCCGGTCCACCTGATCCGCCGTGAAGCCCAGAGGGGCACTCGCTTCCTCCGGGGCATAGCCTTGATCCTTCGCGTAGAGGCAAAGATCCATCCGATCGTAGGGTAAGGAGAAAAAGAATTCTTCCTGGGACTGAGGCATCGAGTACGTATCGGTCGTCGGAGGGCGGCGCCGTATCTCCTCGGGGATTTCGAGGTACTCGGCCAGCTGGTAGACCTGAGTCTTGTAGAGGTGAGCAATCGGCTTGAGATCGGCCGCGCCATCGCCGTTCTTCACGAAGAATCCCAATTCGTATTCGAGGCGGTTCGGGGTGCCGGCGACGGCGTAATGCATACGATCCGCATAGTAATACTCGATCATCTTGCGGGTTCGCTGCTTGAAGTTCGTCGCGGCAACCAGTCCAAGATAGGCCTCCGCCGTGAGCCGGACCCGGGTCTCTTGTCCCGATGGGGACTGTACGACCAACGAGAAGATGGGATACCCGTCCCGGCTCAGAATATCCGGCAACACGATCTTGCATTTGTATCCGCTCGCGTACTCCGGGATCAGCGTTCGGATCGCCTCATCGCGCCGCCGGTAGCATCCGGCGGCCTCCAGAATCGGACTGATGTTCTCGCGCTCGGTCCTGAGCCCGAGGAACTGCGCGAGAAGCCGGCCCAGCGGCTCGCTCTCGCCTGCGGAATCCGTCTCGGGCATGAGTAGGCCCAGTGCGCGCTCCTTTCCGAGAGCTCGGACGGCAAGAGCCGCGACAACGCTGCTGTCGATTCCGCCTGAGAGACCGACGACGGTTCCCTTTCTGCGCAAGCGGCCAAAGATCATCTCTCGGAAAGCCGCCTCGATCCGATCCGCGGCATCGGCTGGATCCAGGTGAAGCAGCACCGGGGAGAGCGTCGGCTGAATCATGGCCTCGATTCTCCGGCGGTTGTGCCGAGCTCCCGCCTGCTCACCTTCCCTGTCGAGGTTTGGGGCAAGGACTCGCGGAATTCCACGAGCTTGGGAACCATGAATGGCTCGAGGTGCCGAGCGCAATGCGCCAGGACCTCGCCGGCTGTGAGCTTTGCGCCCGCCGCGAGGACGATGACCGCCTTGATTGCCTGGCCCAGGACATCGTCCTCGACACCGGTGACGACGGCCTCGGCGACACCGGAGAGGCTGTGGAGGACGGCCTCCACCTCCTTGGGACTCACCTTCTCTCCTCGGGTCTTGATCATGTCGTCCTTGCGCCCGACGAAGTACAGATATCCCTCGGCATCGGTCCGAAACAGATCCCCCGAATGAAGGACCATCTCCCCCGGAAGAGGTCCCGGTTTCAAGACACGTTCGGTTTCTTCGGGCTTCTCCCAATAGCCTTTCATGACGTGGGCGCCGCGCACCACGAGCTCGCCGATGACGCCCGGGCCGACTCTCTCGCCGCGCTCGTTTATGACGTAGACCTCGGTGTTCGGGATTGCCTTCCCCACCGACGTGGGGCGGAGCGGGAGCTGCTCCGGCGCCAGATAGGAAACCCGCTTGCACTCCGTCAAACCGTACATCGAGTAGATTCGGGTGCCGGGAAAGAGCGCTCGGAGCCTCTCGATGTGCGCCGACGGCAGCGCCGCGGCCGTGTTCGTCATGTACCGCAGGCTCGGAAACCGGCCGGGCGTGAGCGCCTTCATCTGGAGCAGGATGGCAGCCATCGTAGGGATGATCGGAAACCCGGTCGCACGCAGCTCCGCGATCTGTTCCAGGACCAAGGCGGGATACGCGAACGACCGTTCCAGGACCACCGTCGCGCCGACCTTGAACGCCGTTAGCACCTGGTAGAGGCCGTAGTCGAACGAAAGCGGAAGAACGCTGAGGATGATGTCCTCGCTGGTGTTCTCTAGATACCGCGTGATCGAGGTCGCGGCCGTCACCATGTTCAGGTGAGTCATCATGACGCCCTTGGGGAAGCCCGTGGATCCCGATGTGTAGATGATCGTGGCCAGATCGATGTCGATGCCGCGATCGGCCGGACGGCGGCCGGGATCACGAGTAGACTGGTCCAGGGATTCGCGCCAGCCCACAGTGCGAATCCGGCGGCCCACCCAGGGCTCGGGTTCCCCCTGGTCCACGATCAGGAATCGCAGCGAGGTAGTCAGTCCCTCGATGGCGTCGAGGATCTCCCGTTGTTTCGAGTGCGAGATGACCGCGGCCGCACGGCAGTCGTTCAGGATATAGGCAACCTTGCCCGTCTTCATGCCTGGGTTCACGACGAGAAACACGGCTCCGACCTTGAGGATCGCGAAGGCGCCGATCACGGCCTCGGCGGAGTTCTCGAGAAAGATGGCGACGCGATCGCCACGCTCGACCCCCTCGACCCGAAGGGCCTGGGCTAGGCGATCACTCATCCGGTCGAGCTCCCCGTACGTGTAGCTCCTGCCATCGGTGACGAGAGCGATCTTCTCGGGAGCGCTGACCGCGCTCTGCTCGAGAAACTGCTCAACCCGCATGGGAGCCGCTCTGTTGTTTTCGCGCGACGTAGCGGGTCAGTTTCGCGAGCGAATCCAAATTCTCGGGAATCACCTCCTCGTCCTCGATCGAAATCCCGAACCGGGTTTCCACGAACGCGATCAGCTCGAGAACCCCCGTCGAGTCGATGATTCCTCTGCCGGAGAATGAGTCGTCATCCTTAAGAGCGATGCGCTGGTCTCCATAGAGAAAATTCTCGATGATGAAGCGACGCAAGTCCTCCGCGTCCAAAGTCACGAGGATGCCCCCTCATTCTGAATGAACTGGCGATGCCAGATTTGGGTGGTCACGGTCCCGACGAGCGCCATGGTATCGCGCGCGCCCAGGGCCGGCTGGCGAGATCCCTTCGCGACCAACGCGCGAAGCGGCTCCGGCTGGAAAAGGCCGGACGTGGCGAGAGCCTCCGGTCCGAGGGCCTCGCGCGTCAACTCCACCCCGCCCGCCACCTGGAGCAGAGCTCCGTGATCGGGCGCGCGGTACGGCTGCTTTGCGCGATCGATGATCGGATCTGGGATGAGGCCGCGCACTCCCTCTCGTAGAACGTGCTTCTCCCTCAGGGCGCGGATTTTCACATGAGGCGGTATCGTGGCCGCGAATTCCACCCCCCGGTGGTCGAGAAACGGGAACCGCCCTTCCACCGAATGAGCCATGGCCATGCGATCCCCTTGCGAGGAAAGAATGTACCCAGGAAGCAGAAACGCGGACTCCAGATACTGCGCCTGAGAGAGCGGGTGCCAGCCGGAGAACTCCGGGGGCAGGTGATCCCGAAGCTCGGCGACCGGATCGTACCCCTTCAGCTGCTCCCGGAGCTCGCCGCCGTAGAGAAGGCGCAGCGGCGCCGTGACACGCCAGCGCGGCCGATGCGAATAGAACTCGTCGGCGGTATCTTCGAGGTCCTGCCCGAAAAACGTTTGCAGATACCCTGCTGTCCGCTGGAAACCGGACAGGTACGGATACAGTCTTTGCAGTAAAAGTGGCCTTCGTCGCGAGCTCGGGAATCGCGCCCAGAAACGCCGCACTTTCGCTTCCTTGAAGATATCGTAGCCCGCGAGGATTTCGTCCGCTCCTTCTCCGGTGAGAACGACCTTGATGCCCGATTCGTGTACCCCGCGCGCGAGGAGCATCATGGGCACCGGCGCCGTTCGCAGCACGGGCCGTTCTGCGTGGTAGACCGCGCGCGGCAACGCCTCGACGATGGCACGGCCATCACAGCGGAAAGAGCTGTGAATCGAGCCGAGACGCCGCACCAATTCCGACTGGAAGCGCGTCTCGTCGAAGGCGGCGTCCTCGAACTCGATGGAGAATGTCCGGGACCCGTTTCCGAGATGGCGGTGGCTCAGAGCGGTCACAACGGAAGAATCTAGGCCGCCGCTGAGATAGGCCGCGACCGGCACGTCCGCGCGAAGGCGAAGGCGGACGGCGTCGTCGAGCAGCGAAATCAGCTCATCCGCGTACGATGTGTCCGGGCGTCGCGCCGTTCCGTTCGACCTGCTAGCCGGCGGGAAGCGGAGCGACCAGTATCGACGGAGGCGGCGCTGTTCCCTCGTGACCGACATGGTGAAGCCGGGAGGAAGCTCCTCGATGCCCGCGAAACCCGTTCGTGGCGCGATGGGAAACCAGAATGTGAAGATCTGGTCGAGGGCAAGGGGATCGACCTGGCGCGGCAGGCCCGGGTCGCTCAGAAGGGATTTTATCTCGGAGGCGAACCGGATCCCGCCTCGATGCGTGGTGTGAAACAGCGGTCGGACCCCGAGTCGGTCCCGTGCCAGGAACAGTCTTTGTTGGATTCGGTCCCACAACGCGAACGCGAACTGACCGTTGAGCGAGGACACGAAACCCTCTCCGTGTTCCGCATACATGTGCAGGATTACCTCGGTATCGGATTGTGTCCGGAACCGGTGCCCCCGGGCGAGAAGCTCTGATCGAAGCTCCTGGTAATTGAAGATTTCGCCGTTGAAGACGATCCAGAGCGACCCATCCTCGTTGCTCATCGGCTGGTGCCCGCATGGGAGATCGAGGATGCTCAGGCGCGCGTGGCCGAGCCCGAGGTCGCCGTCGATATAGGTCCCCTCGTCGTCCGGCCCTCGGTGGCGCAGGGTGTCCACCATTCGGCGAAGCCGAAAGGCGTCGATGGGCTCGCCCGATTCCCGGTTCCACATTCCGGCGATGCCACACATGGAAGCTCCTCAGCTCGAGACGGCGGTGGCGCTACACTCCGGCGCGCTGGTAGTACTCCAGGGTCCGCTTCATTCCCTCCTCGAATCCGATCCGTGGATTGAAGCCCAGCTCGCGGCGCGCCCGCTCGATACTCGCCTGTGAATGACGCACGTCGCCCGGGCGCGGCGGCAGGAATTCGGGCTCGGTGCGCACCCCGAAAACGCGGTACATGTTCTCGAGCAGGTTCAAGAGCGTGTAGCGCTCACCGCACGCTATGTTCATCGCCTGCCCGTCGCCCTTTCCCTTCGTGCAGGCTGCGAGGTTGGCGTCCACCACGTTGTCGACGTACGTGAAGTCGCGGCTCTGCTGGCCGTCCCCGAAGATGCGGGGAG
>WNFT01016278.1_pt1 | contig 10991 bp, 8 predicted proteins | sample 5400191 | NCBI WGS metagenome assembly WNFT01 (sample SAMN13153359, study PRJNA577476) | soil metagenome | isolation source: 80 cm saprolite under Madrone tree | place: USA:California | collected 2016-06-14
ACCTGGTCCAAACTCTCATGCAGGCCATCCACATTTCCCAGCACGAATACATCAACGCGTTCGGCACCGACGGCTGGCGCCAGTCCGTCCGCAACTCCGTCAACGGCAACTACAACTACCGCTTCCCCCCTGCCCCCACACCCGAACCGCCCCCGGATCAGGCTCCCCATGTAGTGGCCGGTTCTCAGACCGGTGGGGCTCAGGCTCCACAGCCTGCCCCTGCCTCGTCTCCAACTTCCGCCTCCGCCCCGCTACCAAGCTCCTCTCAACCCGCACCCGTAGCTCACCCCTTCACGAGTGAAGCTCTTCCGCCCCATGTTCGTCGGCGCCTCCACCGAACAACCACACCGAAGCATTCATCTCCTCCTTCAAACACTTGCTCCCTCTCGCCCGCTTCTCCCCAACTTGTCCCAAACAGGGACCCCTACGCGCTTCACTTCGACCACAACTGCCGCCTCCGCGTAGACGGCAAACTCGTTTAGAATCAACACTTACACAAACGCCCACAACTGTTGATTCTAAACCACTTACAGCTACACTAAGTCCTTTATCAGCAACACTTACAAAAAACCAGGAGGGGGGCATGTGGGCCTTTTATTCTGTGACCCAAGCAGCTGTAGAGGCCGGGTTTCAGCCCAGCTATCGAGAGCTGATCTCTGGGGGTCGAAAAGACTTGCTAGCGGGCGCTGAAGTCCAGGCTCCCAATCGCCCGCGCGATCACATTTTCCTGGATCTGGATCAGGTCGCTGTCGGCATAGGTCATGGCCAGCACCGTGAACATGTCTTTGCCGCGCGCAACAACCACCAGTTTTCCCGACCAGTCGTGGTCGTCAGCTTTTCCGCGGTACTTGTATTCCACAGCCGGCAATCCGCCGACCACCGTCTTGCGTTCAGACAGCCGCTGGTAGTTGTCGTAGACCTCGTGCAGCCGTTTTTCCACTCCCGCGGCCGCCGCATCCAGCGCTTCTTTTGTTTTTTCCTCGCCGACCACCAGCAATGTGGATTCGTTGGACGTGCCCATGGCCACAATCGCGTTCGGCAGTGCGCCGCGCGCTTCTTCGATCAAGCTCCAGCTCGGCGCTTTGTACATGCGAAACCCGTGAGTGTAATTCGTATACAGATTCCCCTGGATTTCTTCGCGGTTTGCGGGAACTTCCGGCTCCTTCGGCGCAGCAGGAGATGCCGCAGACACCGTCGGCCCGGTCGCCGCTACCGCCGAAGATCGATTCATCGCTGGTGCTGCAGCATTGGCCGCCGCCGTATTCGCGGGAACATCCGGTTTCGCAGCCGCATTCGTTATTTTCGGCGCCGCTTTGCCGGTTTTCTCCGCCGCGCTGGGATCCATCGATTTTGCGCTGGCGTTCGTTGGCACGGCTGAACTTTCCGAAGACGACGCTACCGCCGGCTCTGCCTTTGGCTGCGAATCGGCGGCCGGCTTCGATGGTTTCTGAGCCGCATTTTTCTTCGTCGCGGATGCTGGCTCGGATTTCCCCGCAGGCGTCGATGGAATAATGGACTCGATCTTGTCTTTCTCTATGAGCTCGTATCCATAGTCCGTCTTGATCTTGAACATGTTGTCTTCATACGCCACGATCACGCCGGAAAGTTTCCTGCCGTCCTTCAGGCGAATCTCATCCGCCCGCGCGGACGGCGCGATCGCGAAGAACGTCACGGCAAATGCCGCAAGCAAAAGGGGGCCGCATTTATTGGAAACAGGCATATAGAAAGTATCCCGCCGCCCAGCGCGGCCTGCAACCTTCACACGCGCGGTGGTGTCCGTCGTGCTACCTCCGCCAGTAGCGCCCGCGTCCGGGCCGCCAGCCGCTCAATTTCGTCAATGGCGGCGCTGAGCCGTGCACGCAACGGTTCCGGCAGTTGCGCGTGCGTTTGCTGCAGCGCCAGTGCTTCCGCGATCATTCGTACTTGCTTGCGGCTGCGCGGATTCAATCGCTCCCAGAGCCTCCGCTTGCAGCTGCGGTTTCGCCCCAGCCACTCTTCGCCGGTCCCCGCCGGGCGCCCCGCCTCCGGCTCCGCCACCGCCACCGGCGCCAGATTCTGTTTTCTCGGCTGAATCATGAAATTCATTTCATCACCTTCGTCTCGACCCTCGGATGGTTTCCCTACGCGTCGGCAGTCACGACCAGCCACGAGTTACGGGCCTGCCCCGGCCTTTTCAGTCTCGATCACCAGTCGAGCAAGGAGTGAGAGAATGGCCAGTAACGCCGGAAACGCACGCGACTCCAGCGAAAAGCGAAAAATCAAAAACCAAAAACCAAAAACCAAAAACCAAGAACTAAGAACTAAGAACTAAGAACTGAAAACCGACAACTGAAAACTGTTCATTTTTTCAACGCCTCCAGCATCTCGCCCTTGATTTGCCCATCTTGCTCGACGCGTCCGGTGACGCGCATCGTGCGCGTTTCAAATACCAGTCCGCCATAGCGATCGTACGCATCCGGGAAAAGCATCACTTCATACACGCCGCGCTGGTCCTCCAGCGTGACGAACATCATGTTGCGGTAATTCTTAGTGCCGACGTGCCGGTAAGTCACCACCCAGCCGCACAGCGTCACGCGCTTTCCGCGCAGCCCCGGTAGCTCGTCGCTCCAGGCTTCACCGTTGCGCGGCAAAAAATCCAGCGGGTGGCCGCTCACGCAGACTTCCAGAATTTCCCGCTCGTATTTTAATTTTTGCTCGAGTGTATATTCCGGCGTATGCATTTCCGCCAGCGCCGCGCCAATCGCATCCGTGGCGTTTGCTTCTGCAAATAATGTTTGTGTTTTTTCAGGCAGCATGATCCCTCGTCTTGGGCGAAGCGCGTCTTCTGCGCTCCGGATGGATTTGCGAAGTCGCGGAACGCTTTGCTGTGTGTTTTTGCCGGCCGCTTGCAGCAAATTCCAGCGCCACAGCATTTCCGGCCGCGTCATCCTGCACGCTTCATCGCTCAGGTCATCAAACGCGCCGCATTTAATCAGCGCTTGGATTTCGTCGCGTTCCACCGGCACGCGCCGCAGAAAATCTTCGAGTGAACGAAACGCCCCGCCTTCTCCACGCGCTCGCAGAATGGCTGTGATCGTTTCCACTCGCAGGCCTCTTACTTGCATCAAACCCACGCGCAGCGCGCGTTTGCCATCTGCGCCATCCTCGGCCGTGTATTCCATCCGCGAGCGATTCGCTGACGGCAGCCGCACCGCGATGCCCCAGCGTTTGGCTTCTTCCACATACGCCGAGACATGATAAAACCCCGCGCCCGCGCTACACATCGCCGCGAGAAATTCCGCCGGGTGATGCGTTTTCAGATACGCCATGCGGTACGAAATGTCCGCATACGTCGCGGCGTGCGCTTTGCAAAAACCGAAGCCCGCGAACTTCTCCACCATCATCCAGGTTTCTTCGCGTTGCTCGCTGGTCAGCCCCATCATTCCCGCGGCTTTCAGGAATTTTTGGCGCAACCGTGCGTGGTCACTGCGTCCGGAATATTTTACGGAAGACCGCCGGACAAGATCGGCTTCGGCCAGCGACATGCTCCCAAGCGTTTGCGATATCTGCATCACCTGTTCCTGGAAGATGCACACGCCAAGCGTATCCCCAAGGATTGGCTCGAGTTTTGGATGTGCGAAGGTGACCTCTTCCTGTTTGTGAAGCCGCTTCACAAATAATTCTTTCGATCCGTACTCCGCCGCTCCTGGACGGATTAGCGCCAATGCTTGCGCTACTTCCTCCAGTGTTCGCGCCTTCATCGTGCGCAAGAGGCCGCGCATGGCCGGCGATTCAATCTGGAAAACTCCCATCGTTCGCCCCGCTGCGATGACGTCGAGCGTCGCGGGATCGTTTTCCGGTATGGCGTCAAAATCAATTTCCCGTGCGGTGGGACAGACATTCCTGTCTGTCCGCTTTCTAGGTTGTGGTTCGCGCACAGCAAGACAGGCAGGAATGCCTGTCCTACTTTTCTCGATGTTGTCCAGCGCGAGCGACATCGTAGTGAACCCGCGCTGGCCCAGCAGATCCATCTTGATCAGGCCGAGCGCTTCGATGGCGTTCATGTCGTACTGCGTCACGACGATCCCTTTCGTTGCGCGCTCCAGCGGCGTCAGCCGCGTCAGTGGCCGCGCGGAAATCACCGTGCCGCAGGGATGAATCCCGAGATGCCGCGGCGCGTCATCGAGGCGCAGCGCCACTTGCAGGATGGTGTTCCAGGGCTCGTCGTCGATCGGCAGGTCGCGACACTCCGGCAGTCCGCGGATCGCGGATAGAATTTCGCGCACCGGGCGGTGCGGCAATCGCTTCGTGAAGCGGTCTACTTCGCCCGGCGGTACGCCGAAGACTTTTGCAACTTCACGCACCGCCAGCCGCGCGTGCATGGTGATGAAACTCGCGATCATGGCTACGTGTTCCGCGCCCCAGCGCTCGTACACGTAGTCGAGCAATTCATCGCGACGCGCGCCGCAAATATCGATATCGATGTCCGGACAATCGCCGCGCTGCTCGTTCAAAAATCGTTCGAAGTACAGTCCCCAACGCAGCGGACACACGCGCGAAATTCCCAGGCAGCGCCACCGCGGGAATCCCGCGGCGCCGTGCTTCCTCCACGATGTCCCAGACCAGCAGGAAATACGGCGCCAGGTGCAGCTTTTCGATGACTTCGAGTTCGTGTGTCAGCCGCGAGAGCACTTCCGGACGCAGTGGCTTGTAGCGTTTGCGGGCGCCATCGAAACTCAGCTTCCACAGAAATGAAAACGCCGATTCGCCGTCGGGCACGGGGAATTCCGGAAAGATCAGTTTTCCCAATTCGAGCTGTAAATTGCAGCGGCCGGCGATTTCCAGCGTTGCTTGCAGCCACTCCGGATGATCGGAAAAACATTTTTGCATTTCTGTTGCTGGCTTGAACCACGCTTCCTCCGTGGTGATTTCCGGCGGCGCCACTGTCGTCAGTAATCCCCCTGTGCGGATGGCGTTCACCGCGCGATGATGCAGATGTTCTTCGGGCTGCAGAAAATGAACGTTATTTGTCGCCACCAGCGGCACACTGAGTTCGCGGCCGATGCGTTCGGCTTCGCGCAGCGTGCGCCCGTCTCCCGGCGAGAGGTGCTGTACCTCGATGTAGAGGCGGTCGCCGAAAATCTCCTTGAGCTGCGAAAAGTGATTCGTGACTGGTGATTGATAGCTTGTGTTTCCGGTTGCTTTCGCCTTTTCGCTTGTCATCTTGAGCGGAGCGAAGGATCTCAACTGCCGATAATTCGCAGGCGCCAACGCGATCACGCCGCGGCTATGCTGCGCCAATTCCTGCAATGTCACGGGCCGCCCATCGGTTTCAGCGGATACGGCATTTTGCGCCAGCTTGGTCGTGCCCAAATGCCGCAGCGTCACGAGTTGGCACAAATTGCTGTAACCTTCCATATTCATCGCCAGCGAAACTAATGTGGTGCTTGGCTTATTTCCATCATTTCGAGCGTAGCGAGAAGTCTCTCTTTGGTCTTGTGGCCCCTCGACATCCAGGACCACGCCGACGATGGGCTTGAGGCCCGCATTCTTAGCCGTCTGATAAAACGGCACCGCCGCATACAAACCATTCGTATCCGTCAGCGCCACGGCGGACATTTTCTGCTCCACCGCTGCGGCAACGATTTCTTCCGGCGAAGCCACGCCGCGCAGAAACGAATAGTGGCTATGACAATGCAAATGTACAAACACGGGAGCACCGAGTAACTGCGCACTTCAACGGTAGGGAGGCGGGAAAGGAAAAGCTAAATCTGCTGCAGTCAGGCTAAAACCGGCAAAGGTTTGCCAATACCTATGACATGCTCGATTTCTCGAGCGTGTTTCATTTCGACGTTACGGGTTTTTACAATGGCGTCGTTGCGTCCCAACAAGCAATGACAGCCGTCGAACTTCATTCCCAGAGCTTTCCAAAGCGCGCGGTCTTCCTTGCAGAGCGCTGGTTTGATGCTGCTTTTCAGATGGTCCACGGCAAATCGAAATAGTTCCACCTGGGTTGCAAACGGGATTCGATATTTGAACCCGGATGGATCTTTTTCCTCGGTCAAATAATCAAAAATCGTCTCGTCACGCCCATTAGCTTTCGCGGCATTCCGCAGTCCGTTGTAGGAGGTGGCGCGCAGTGCACCCAGTGTGACCATTTCGGGAGAGAGTGCGTTGATTCGCTTGATGGTTTCCGCGTATCCGCGCTTCCAATCAGGGTAGGGAACCATCGGGTCCAGCCGGAAACGAATGGGCCAGCCAGCTTTTTTCATTTTTTCTGCTGTGGCAAAACGTTCCGAGGGCAGCGGCGTGCCATGCTCCCACTTCGCGCCAATCTCTTCCGCATTGACGGACCAGGAGAAAACAACCTGCGGTGTTGGCGGGAGTTCGAGTGCGTGCTGAATTTGGTCTGACTTCGTCAGAAAAATAAGGCGGTGCTTCTTTTGTGCCGCAAAGAGAGGGATGATCCGATGTGTCAGGGGCATTCCGCTTGTCTTCTTGTAAGCGGAATCAAAAACAAGGCCGTCCTGTAGCTCTCCGGCGATCATCATCTTGGGGATAGGATCATCGAGCCACTCTTTGATCTCTTCGACCATGTCCTCGACGTTCGTATAGACCAAGCCATAGAGTTCATCCGGCCGGAAACGAAACCACGGCACGGTTTGCAGGAAGCAATACGCGCAGCGGTAAGGGCAGCCGCCAGCGACCACAAGCTGCCAGAACTTGAAGCAGACAATCTGCGAATCCTCGCCTGGGCCCCCGAATTGGCGGATGAAATTTGAGCCTCTTTCGGCCAATTTCATTTGGCACCCCATTTCCTGAGGATAGCTTCAGCTATGTTTTGCGCCACTGGCTGATGAGACGCAAAGAAGAGGAAGTACAAATGCCCACCTTTCTTATTCTTCATTAAAATTGGTTCCGGTACAAAGGAGAATCCTGCGACTTGTTTTAGCCGTTCTCGAAACCCGCGTTTGAGGATTTCGTTCCCTTCATCTTTTTTGATTAAAACTGATGAGGAAAACAAATCACTTTGTTCAACATAGGCCAAATGTTTCCATGACTCATCACCCCATATTTTAGTCAACCGAATGCCCTCTTCTGGATTGGAAGCTTCTAGAATTTTTAATGCTGCGTTTCGATTGATATCCATCAGGGGAAAATTCAAGAAAACGTCCATCGTTCTGGTTTTGCCTATAGATTCAATCGTCGCCCATTCGATATCCAAACCATAGGGATCGAGGATGCACAAAGCTCGTTTGAAAGATTCATACTGATAATTTGGGAGGACCATCTGTTTGAGTATTTCATTCGCATCGCCGAGGTGAAGATGAACCGTTTTGGCTTCTGGTCGTCCAGCGATTAGATCCTGCAAGTGATCTAGTTTTGATTGGTTGATGTCGATAAAATGATACTCATTAAATTTGTGTTCGATATTTAGCGCATTAATGGGAGACCCAGGAATGATCCGGTCACGGTCTTGCTTTGCGACAAATTCACCAGGACCGGCGAACGCGTCGATATAACCATATCCACGGCACCACTCTCGTTCCTTGAGGATTTTGGTGTACGCCGTAGCATATTCGCGAATGATCTGAAGCTTGATTTCAGTCCATAGACCGATTGCCTCTGGTTCAAGCATTTTAGTTACTGCTACATATCACAGATAGTTATATATATGCACTCTTTATCTCGACAAGCACGGAGTCGAGAGGACCAGGCCGTTGGGCTTGGTGGCGTAATGTTCGCGCAGCTCGAGGCCTTTGCCGTAGAAGACGGCGTTCCAGCCGTAGCGGCCGCGCACGGAATCGAGTCCGCGGTTCAAATACCAGCGGCGGTTGGCGTTAGTGTCAAAGAGTTCGTGCTGGCGTTTGTCGGTTTCGAGGTTGTTCACGCTGACGCCGACCAGGCGGACGGCCACGCGGCGCGTGAACAATTTGGTGAACAGGTCTTTTGCGGCGGCGAGCAGTTCGCGCTCGTCGTTGGTTGGTTTGCTGATGCGCACCGTCTGGTGCGCCGAAAAATGATCGACATAGCGGATGCGCAGGCCGATAGTGCGCGCCTGCTTGCCGTATTCGCGGAGGGTTGAGCCGATACGCTCGCTGAGATACTCGATCAGGCCGCCGAGAAATTCCGTGTCAATGGTGCCGCCTTCGATGGTCGTTTCTCGGGAAACGGATTTCGGCGTCGAGGGCAGCAGCACTTCGCGGCCATCGAGTCCGCGGGCGCGCTCCCAGATTTGCTGGCCGATGGCTTCGCCGAAAGCGGCTTGCAGCGCGGGCTTGGGCACCTGGCGCAGTTGGCCGATGGTGGCAATGCCGCGCTCGGCCAGCGCTCCGGCATGCACGTGGCCGATGCCATGAAGCTTTTCCACGGGCAGCGGCGTCAGGAAATTTTCTTCTTCGCCGGGCGCGATCATTCGAAAGCCGCGCGGGCGCTGCAAGCGCGACGCGATGGAGGCGACCACTTTTGTGCGCGCCGCGCCAACCGAAACGTTCAAGCCCGTGCGGCCGAATATCTCCTCCTGCAAACGCCGCAGCGCGGCTTCGTAATCGGGATACAGCCGCCCGGTGCCGGCGAAGTCGAGGTAAAAATCATCCAGTGCTGCGGTTTCGACCGCGGGTGTGTAGGTTTCAAGGATCCTCCGCACGCGCTCCGCAAAATCGGCGTAGTGCTCGTATTGCCCGGGCACGACGATGGCTTGCGGGCAGACGCGCAACGCTTCGCGGAAGCCCATCGCCGTTTTCACGCCGCGGAATTTTGCTTCGTAACTTGCCGAAGCCACACAGCCGCGCCCCACCAGCACGGGCTTGCCGCGCAGCTTGGGATTCAGCACTTGCTCGACCGACGCGAAAAAAGCGTCCACATCCACGTGCACGATGTTGGGGATTCGAACGCTGTAGCTCGGGCCTTTAGGCCAGAGGTTTTTCTCCTCACGGGTTCGGCACAGTCCCAACCAGGCCCAGGCGGACCACGGATTTTTCTCCGCCGCCGGTTCCGTTTGCGGCGCGTCCGGCTTCGGCGACGGGTCTAAAGACCCGCCACTACAACTGCCGCTCGTCCCACCCGATTCGGACGAATGCGCGGGGCTGAAGCCCCGCGCACCAGTTTCTTGCTCCGCCTCCATCTCTCGATGCCCATGATGCGGGTCGGAAGATGCCGCACGATCCTTTTCCTCGGCAGTTGCTTGAATCACATTGATGGCTTCAATGGCGGGGGTGGTGAATACGTTTTCGACACAGGTGTCCATGACGGCTCCTATTAACTGTGACCGCAAACCGGTCAACACAGGGAAGCGGGACGCATATACTGTCTCCCGAGCGGTGCAGACCGAAACGGAGCGCGCGTTTTGTACGCTGTTGACATTCCGGTTGGTTCTACCGGGACGTCCCGGATGGGTCCTCGGGATCGAGGGATCGTCTTGCAAGTCGACCCCTCACCCCGCTTACGGCTCGGAACTTTCAACGGGCGGCGGCCGACTCGTGAGAGCCTGATCGGCAATGGAGTTGGCGCGCCACCCGTTTCCCGTTTCCTCTACCGCCCCGCACTATAGGCGAATAAAAAGCGAAAGTCAACACATTTCATCGCCATTTCATTGAGGCTGAGTTCGCACCGTGTCGTAATACAATTCACAACATGCCATCGGATCCAAATCGTAGTGTTCCTGCTCTCCGTGCATGGCTCTGGGCGATTGTATGGAGCACGCTATTTACAGGGCTTTTCCTGGCCACCATGCGTAGCTCTGATAGCTGTTTTTTCTTGATTAACAGTCTGGAATACGTCTGGACGATTGTGGGTCTTGCGTGGATTTGGCTGTGTCTATTTTTCCTGCTTGGCAATCGTGGTCGCTTAGGTTTGGTAGCTTGCACAGTGCTGGTCACTTTCCCGATTTTGCAAGCAGATCGTTTTCCGGCATCGGCTGCGGAAGCCAGAGCGGTCGTCGAATTGCGTTCCATGGCACAGACAGTGGAAGCCTACAGAAATGAACATCCGCAACAAGGGTATCCAGCCATTCTGCCAAAACAGCCATCCGACTCTCTTAAAAAGCTCTACGAAATTAAATACCAGACATCGCGAACGAAAGTAGATGGACCAGTCGACGCCTTTCTAATTCAAGTCACACCAACTTGGAGCGAATGTGTCGTCAGGAGTTTTGCCGTGGCGGAGGACGGTCAGATCCATTTCGTAATTAACCGACGTCCAGCCACGAAAGCCGATCCCGCAATCTAACAGATACGACGAAATAGGAAGTTGCACACTTCCGAAACGGAAGGGTGCAACCCTTCGTTCACTCATTCAACTTGCAAAAAAGTTGAGTTCCACGAAGATGCGGCTTCGGAATACGAAGCTGCGATCCGGCTGCCGCCGGACCAGGAAGAGTCTTTGGGTTCTGACAGCTTTGACTACCAGTTCGTAGGTCTGAAACCTGCCAGCATGATGTATGCTTGCGCTGCAAAGTTGCTGGCAGGAGTTTACACATATGTCCACAGAAGTGAACCGTCGTGATTTTCTGCGCGGGGCAGAGGCGGTAGTACTGGCGGCTGTCCTGAACCGCGCCTACGCGCATGTCTCCCCGGAAGATGTAGCCAGGGACGAGGATTTTTGGAAGGGGATCCGCGGCGCGTATGGCAGCGATCCGAAGATCCTTAACCTCAACAATGGCGGCGTTGCACCGGCGCCAGCCACGGTCTTGGATGCCGAGATCGAAGCGATCCGTTATAGCAACCAGCTCCCGAGCTACCGCATGTGGCACGACCTGGAGCCGCGGATTGAAGACGTCCGGAAAAGCCTCGCGCGCATGTGGAACGCCGATCCCGAATGCATTGCGATCACGCGGAACGCCAGTGAATCGCTGCAGATCGCGCAGTTTGGCCTTGACCTCAAACCCGGCGACGAAGTGCTGACGACCAGCCAGGACTATCCGCGCATGATCACCACGTGGCAGCAGCGTGGGCGGCGGGAAAAGATCGTGCTCAAGCAACTGGACTTCGCCGTACCGGTAAATAATGCCGGTG
>WNFT01010423.1_pt1 | contig 10990 bp, 7 predicted proteins | sample 5400191 | NCBI WGS metagenome assembly WNFT01 (sample SAMN13153359, study PRJNA577476) | soil metagenome | isolation source: 80 cm saprolite under Madrone tree | place: USA:California | collected 2016-06-14
TTCTTGGATCGGCCGATCCCGATCCAGGAACATTCTTCGTTTTCGGCTCGCGCCAAAAGACTGTTCACGGATCCTTCGCACATCTGAATCCGGCAATCATCCAGCGCTCGTGCGGATAGAAAAAATTACGATAGGTTGTGCGGATGTGCGCACGCGGCGTGGCGAACGAGCCGCCGCGCAGAACCTTCTGGCCCACGAACCATTTGTCGTTGTATTCGTCAAACTCCGATTTAAAGCCGGGATAAGGTACGTAATCAGAAGTCGTCCATTCCCAAACGTCCCCGATCATTTGCTGACAGCCGCAGGCACTCTTTCCCTCCGGAAATGATCCAATCGGAGCGACGCTCCAGAGTCTATTCTCAAAGAGATTTCCGTGAACTGCCTCGGGCGCCGTATTGCCCCAGGGAAACGCCTGCTTTGAATCAAGCGAAGGATTGAAGCTCGCGGCCTTCTCCCATTCGGCCTCAGTCGGCAGACGCTTGCCGGCCCACTTTGCGTACGCTGATGCTTCGAGAAAACTGACGTGAGAAACGGGCTCGTTAACTTTTTCTTTGGCAGAATGCAAACCGGCGAAATCACGAATCATCCATTCGCCATCTTGCTGTTCCCAGTAGAGCGGCGCTTGCCAGTGCTCCTGATTCACTTTCTCCCAGCCGGCGGAATGCCACCAGCGAAAATCCTGATAACCACCGGCATTTATGAATTCAAGATAGTCTCCGTTGCTAACGGGCGCGCGATCGATGAGGAAGTCTTCCAGGAACACTTTGTGCTGCGGTTTCTCGTTGTCGAAGGCGAAATCATTACAGAACCCCGAGCGGTAGCGAGGGGCCTCCGCGTACTCATCAAAGGGCCGGTCGCTACCGCTCGCGGTTCTGTAACGCGCTTCATAACCAAGCTCAAACAATCCTCCCTCAACCTCCACCATCCCGCTCACACTTTCAGACGCGACCGGCGCCGGCGAGATTGCCGCATTAAACTGATCGCAAAGCAAATGCTTGATGTCATAAACCAGCAATTCCTGATGCTGCATCTCGTGTTCAAGACCGAGTCGCACAATCGAAAAGATCGTCTCAGCACCATCGCGATCCGACAGACTTTCAATGAATCGCGACATCTGTTCATCGATGTGGGCGCGATACCGCAGAGTCTCTTTCACCGTTGGCCGCGAACGTGTGCCACGTTTCGGTCGCGCCATGCGCGGCCCAAATCCTTCGTAATAAGAGTTGAAGTAAAAAAGAAAGTCCCCTGAGTAGGTTCGATATCCCTTTTGGAACTTCTGCAGCACCGTCTCAAAGAACCATGACGTATGGCCGATGTGCCAGCGCGGGGGGCTCATGAATTCGGCGGTTTGAATCACATAGTCTTCGATCTCCAGCGGCGCAACGATCTCCAGCGTGCGCGCGCGGACGGCGCGATAGAGTTCAGCGACCGTGCTCTGAATGTGATTAGGTTGTGGGATCGCGAAAGCCATTGTGCTCCTAGCCGGTGGCGAAACCTAGCGAAAGCGATCCAACCCTTTCGCGCAATAGCCCGCCCACGTCTGTTCCCCATAGTATGGCGAGCGCGCTGTTCGTTGAAAGCGAGAATCCTGTGATCGGCAACTCTTCCCAAGCATCACCCGGATGTTCGCCCCAAGTATCGATTGAAGGTCCGTATTGAGTTCCCATGAATGAGCCATCCGAAACACAATAGGAGCCGTTCAATAGCGTGGCCTCTGATTTGGCCCGATATTTTTTCCATCGTCCTATTATTGTAAGAACAAGATCCTGTTCGAATCCGTCGACCTTAAGAATCAGGTCCGATTTCCAGTTTCCTGGAAACGTGACCTTTTGTTTCAACAGGCTTTTCTGATGCGATATCGATTTCTTTTCGTCAACCGAAAACGTCCTAGCAATAACTGACAGGACTTTCTCTTCGTTCCCTTCCAATATTAGGTTGAACAAATCATTCCAGGTCGTCAATCCATATTTCGTTAGGTTTTTAGACAACCGAAGCTCGATAGTGGGCTTGCACAGAAAATGCTCAATCCATACGGTGCTCGGTAGATCCGCTGGCTCATGGTCATAAAGGCGACAGCAAGCGATTCCATTTGCTTGGGCTTTCTTTACGGATGGTTTCGTAAAGCCAGATCTACTATAGATCACGCCGGTACTTGCGCCTGTTGACCGTTTTTCGTCGCAGAAGGATCCAATATCGCCGGAATTCAACTTCCTTTTTTGATCTTTACAACTGACCAATATTGAAAGCGGCCAATGCCCCGCGAATTTGGCGTTGATCCAAACGTCACATTGTCGAAGCTCACCTGTATCGCGATCAGGCACCTTGTGGTCGAACAAGACCTCCGCCGACTGGTCTAATGTCTTGGCAAACGCATAGACGGCCTCTTCATACTTGCGTCCTGGTTTCTTCGTCGCCATGGTGGGATTGATTGTATGGTAGGGATATTGAAAACTGAATGACCTCGAAGAGTCTAAGATGCGGCCAGCATCGCTTCCTTGGCTGCTTGCGGCAACTTGATCGGAACAAACCAGCTTTGGTCGTAAAGATAATCCTCGCCCGAGTCGTCGATTATTCTTACTAATTGATCCTTTGCCGCTCTCCGATCGGGAAGCATTCGATAGACCTTCCACAATTCCAGTGAAACCGGATAGCCTTCGCTCTGGACACAAATTGCGAATTGGTGTTGAGCGCTCATAACTTCTAATCAAGGAGTTCTTTGACTTTCACGGAGATTATCTCTTCATTTTGAATTCTACCGATTAGCTCGAACTTCATCTAGTATCCTGTTTCTAAAGTTCGCTGACAAAATCTGGCCTGGCCGCAGAGCGGCCAAATGTTTATAGCTAATCCACAGCAAGCACACCAGCGCTCCGTAGGAGCGCAATGTGTTGTCGAAAGAAAGGAATATCTCGCTCCGCTGGAGCGAAGCGGTTCTTTTGGGCTTGGTTCTATAAACATTTCGTCCCTCCGGGACTGAAAACCGAATCACTGTTTGTTACGAGAACTTTAGAAACGACACACTAGTTAAGCTCTACTTATCCATCGCCATAAACAAATTATTCAGCGATTCCGCCAGCGTCGGATGCGCAAAGATCGCGTCCTTCAACACCGTATAAGGCAGCTTGGCGATCATTGCGATTTCGAACATGGTCATCAACTCGCCGCCTTCGACTCCCAGCACGGCCGCGCCGAGAATCTGTTTGTTGTTGGCATCCACGATTGCCTTCATGAAACCACGCGTCTCGCTCATCTCGATGGCGCGGGCGACGCTCTTCATCTCTAACTTGGCCACGCGGACATTCAAACCTTTGTCCTTCGCTTCGGTTTCGTTAATTCCGATGCGGCCCAGTTGTGGATCGATGAAGACTGTGTAGGGAACAAATCTTTCGTCGGTAGTGGCACTACCCCCTTCGAGTAGGTTCGCTCTGATAATGCGAAAGTCGTCGTAGGAAATATGCGTGAATTGCGGGCCGCCTTTCACATCGCCCAGCGCGTACACGCCCGGGACGTTCGTCTCGAGTTTGTTATTGACCTTGATATTTCCTTGCTTGTCCGTTTCAATTCCAGCCGCGGCGAGATTCAGATCTTCGGTATTGGGTTTGCGGCCCACAGCGCACAGCAGGTGAGTTCCGGTTAGGGTTTGTTCCCCGTCGGTTGTGCTGATTATCAAATTGATCTTGGTTCCGTCACCTTTAACTCGAACGGCTTTAGTGTCGAGCAACACTTTGATGCCGTCTTCTTCCATCACTTCCCGCACCGCGTCGGCAATATCAGGGTCTTCGCGACCGAGTAACTGTTTGGCTTGCTGCACGATTGTGATTTCGCTACCGAAGCGGCGAAACATTTGCCCGAACTCCAGACCGATGTAACCGCCGCCGAGTACCAGCAGATGCTCAGGCAGCTCATCAAGTTCCATGATCGAAGTTGAATCAAGGGTTGGCACTCCGTCGATGCCTTCCAGATTAGGCTCTGCCGGACGGCCGCCCGTGTTAATGAAGATCTTTTCCGCGGTGAGAACTCGTGTGGCGCCGTCGTTGAGCTTCACTTCGATAGTGTGCGTATCAGTGAACCGAGCATTGCCGGTGAGCAGATCGAGGTTCTCCGTTTTCTTAATTCCCTTCAACCCGCTGGCGCGAAATTCTTCGACGACGCGCTGCTTTCGTTCGCGAACTTCTTTCATCTCGACGCGAACCTCGCTATTGTGCACGCCGAAATCCGCGGCGCGCCGCGCGAGATAAGCAACGCGCGCGCTATTGAACATCGTCTTCGTCGGCGTGCAGCCATAGTTGATGCACGTGCCGCCGATGTAAGCGCGTTCAATCAGCGCAGTCTTCCATCCAGCTTTCCCAAGCGCGGTGGCCAGCGGGTTTCCCGCCTGGCCTGAACCGATGATGATGGCATCGTAACTATCCATGTCACTTATCAATTCGTCTCAGAACCGCGAGCGGTAGCGACCGGATCATTTATCACCTGTTATTTGACATTTCGCATGTGCCATTTGAAGAACGTGTGACGACTGCCATTTCCCAATAACCAATGAAAAATAATGACAAATGATCCGGTCGCTACCGCTCGCGGTTCTGACACATATAATCATTTCACGACAATTGCTTTGGCGCCACGCTCAACCACTCGCCCAATAATTTCCGCGTATGGATAATTCTGGCGCAACTCTGCTAACAACTCTCCCACCTTCTTTTCCGAAATCGATAGTAACAAGCCGCCCGCCGTTTGCGGATCGTAAAACAACTTCACCAGATTCGGATCCACCGTTGACACGACCTCGACTTCCGCGCCCACGTATTCGCGATTTGTTTTGTCACCGCTCGTCAACAATCCCTGGGCCGCCAACTCCAGCGCTCCGTTAATCAAAGGCACGCGCGCCGAATCGATCTCAATCGTCACGCCGCTCGCGCACGCCATCTCCCAGGCGTGGCCCAGCAAAGCGAATCCGGTTACATCAGTGGCAGCCCGGACCCCAAACTTGCCGATCGCTTCAGCGGCATACTTGCCGGGAGTTAACATCGTCGCCAGCGATTCAGCGACGACGGCCGCGCTTGCTTTCGCACGTTTGATTCCCGTCGAGATCACGCCGGTGCCGATCGGTTTCGTCAAGATGACCGCGTCATCAGGCTGCGCGCCGGCGTTCGTGGCCACATTATTCGGATCGATCACTCCAGTCACCGAATAGCCAAACATGATCTGCTCGTTATCGACGCTGTGACCGCCGAGCAACGCGACTTTATTTTCAGTCAACACCGAAAGACCGCCGCGCATGATCTCGGTCAAGATCGAGAAGTCGACCCCTTTTTTAGGAAAGCAGGTAATTGCCATCGCCGTAATCGGTGTGCCGCCCATGGCCCACACGTCGTTGATCGAATTAAGCGCCGCGATGCGGCCGTAATCGAAAGGGTCATCTACAATCGGCGTGAAGAAATCGAGCGTCTGCACCAGCGCCAAATCGTCGCGCAGTCGATACACTCCGGCGTCGTCCGCTTTGTCGAAACCGACCAGCAGATTCGGATCGAATGGCTGTCTCTCAAGCCCGCTCAACACTTGAGCGAGGACGGCAGGCGCCAGCTTGGCCGCTCAACCAGAGCACGAAACCATCTCAGTTAGGCGCATCGACGTTCCTCCTTTCGCAGATTGCACTTCGGGACGATTCAGCGTCGCATCGGCGCCATGCTATTGTCAATCTCGATAAAAGGCGCTTTGGTCCGCGAAGCGGACGACTGAAAATAGCCCGGCGATTCATCGCTGGGTTAAGAACGAAAATGAAACCAAAGCCCGTGAAACGGGCGACAGAAATCCCCGAGAGAAATTGTCGACGGATCGTCTCTGTCGTCCGCTTCGCGGACTCGGTCCAGTGTTTCACGATGTCTTCCCAGCGATGAATCGCTGGGCTATTATCGGATGTCCGCTCGGCGGACAGAAATTTACGTCGAGGATGTGGTCATAATGAAGAGAGTGTTCCGAATTTTTCAACCTATCTTACTGATTGGAATCTTTCTGATCAGCGCCCCAGCGTTACTCGCCCAAGGCCCCGATCTGGTGCGCCACTTCGATTACGATCAAAAGGCGCCTCTACGCATAAAACAAATCGGTGTCCAACGTCGTGAACGCGCAACGATTTATGACCTTACCTACGATAGTCCTCAAGGCGGTGTCGTGCCTGCGTATCTCGTCGTGCCGAAGGGTCGCGGTCCGTTTGCGGCGGTTATCTGGGGACACTGGTGCTGGCAGAACTCTTCCATGCGTAATCGGAAAGAGTTTCTCGATGAAGCCGTGGCGCTGGCACAAAGCGGCTTGGTTTCGCTCTTGACGGACCACCCGATGTCGCGGCCCGGATATGTGCCAATCAAAGATGCACTGGACGAACGCAACGCCACTGAGTTTCTCCAGCAAGTAATCGACATGCGGCGCGGAGTTGACCTGTTAACGGGGCGCAGGGATATCGACCCTAAGCGAATCGCTTTCGTCGGTCATAGCTGTAACGCTGGCGTGGGCGCACTTTTGAGCGGGCTCGATCGTCGCTTCAGAGCGTTGGTGTTGATGGCCGGTTCGACGTCGGACAAGATTTCGCAAAACACGAAGGACTTTCAGGAGTTCAGGCAAAAGATCGGGTCCGAGAAAGTCGACGCGCTCATTGCGAAGTACAAGTACCTCGATCAAGGTTTATATGTTTCCCATGCGGCGCCCGCGACGATATTTCTGCAATACGGTTCGCGCGACTCGGGCATTAGCGCCGAACGCGCGCGCCAATATGCCGCGGTGGTGAGCGAGCCGAAGCAATTCAAAATATACGACGCTGAACATAACCTGGACGCAGAAGCGCGCCGCGATCGAATCCACTTCCTGATAGAGCAACTGAAGCTCAGACCGCTTCCAGATTCTGCGATCGCGGTGATCCCGAATCTCTATCAGCCACCCAGTCCAAATTAGCCGATGCACGAGGTTTTGATCATTGGTGCTGGTCCAGCCGGTCTTTCTGCCGCTCGTTGGTGTGACGAGTTGGGCCTCGACACGCTCGTGCTGGAACAAAGTGAAGAAGTCGGGGGGCAACTTCTCTCTGTCCATAATCCAATTGACAACTATCTGGGTCTTCATGCCGACAACGGTCAGCAATTGCGCGAACGTTTTATCGAACAGACTAGCGACTGTGACTTTGATCTTTGGACCAACGTCGAGATCGACAGCGTTGATTTGAAAGACAAGCGCATCACGCTTCGCACTGGCGAAAGTCTGGAAGCAATCACCATGATCGTCGCCACGGGTTTGCGTCGCCGCCAGCTCGGCATTCCCGGCGAAACTGATTTCGAAGGACGCGGAGTGATCGAGTCGGCCACGCGCGATCGTCATCAATTCGCGGGCAAAGATGTCTGTGTCGTCGGTGGCGGCGATGCCGCAGTAGAAAACGCTTTGTTGCTCGCCGAAGTTTGTCCCACGGTGACGCTCGTTCATCGCGGCAAAGAGTTGCGCGCGCGGCGTGAGTTCGCCCAGCGCCTGCACACAAATCACTGCATCACTGTTTTTCGTGACTCTGTGGTGCGACGAATTTGGGGCGGCGAGACCGTTGAGGCCGTCGAGATTGAGCGCTCCGGCGCCATCAAACCTTTTCAGATGGCGGTCCAGGGCGTGCTCGTACGGATCGGATTTCAACCAAACACTGAACTGTTTCAGAGTCAACTGGAAACGGACGAGCGAGGTTATGTAATTGTCGGTTCGCAGCAGGAAACAAGTGTGGGAAACGTTTTCGCGGTTGGCGATGTGGCAAGTCCATTGGCGCCGACGATCAGCAGCGCGGTGGGCGCAGGCGCAACGGCAGCGAAGGTGATTGCGTCGAGGTTGAATCGATAAATCATCCGCAGATTACACAGATTTCACAGATCAGACTGGTCAGAAAGGCTCCCCAAGCGCTTGTCTGATCATTAATCGGTGTAATCAGCGTAATCTGCGGATTATCATTTCCCGTTCAACCAAGCCGAGCGCAATGCCTTCGCCCCGGGCGTCGCATCATTCATTTCTTCCAGCCGATAATCGAAAACCTTCGTAGCGGCCAAGGTGATGGTCGTCTGCACTGGATGCCCGCCACGCTGTAAAGTTACCTGCACACGATCGCCCGATTTGTATCGCGCGATGATTTTTAAGAAATTGGCCGGCGTAAGTTTGATTCCACCAAACATCGTGACGATGTCGCCCACTTCTACACCTGCGTCCGCGGCCGGCGAGTCGGGACGTACGCTGGCAATCTTGAAGTTAGCCTGATCGTTTTCATCGGCGCTGACACCTATGGCAACCGGCGCAAATAGAATTCTTGATACATGCGCCGCATCAGGTCATCGAGCGACGCTTTACCATTTGTCCGGCCGCGAATCAGCAAGTCGAGAACGATTCCGAGCACTTCACCTTTCGGATAATAGCTGATCGAGGCGTTTTCGAGATTCGTGTGTTGAGCGTGCACTGCATCGTCGATGAACGGCGCGGACAGCGAAGATTCTTCCGCGCTCATCAATCTGCTACCGGGCGCATTTTCAACTTCGGTGATTTGTCCGGCGAGGGTGCTTAGCAACTTGGCGTCATCCCACAAACCCGCGCGTCGCTGCATCAGATGACCGTAATAGTTGGTGATGCCTTCTGCGATCCATAAGCCACGCGTGTTCGCCGGCCGCGTGAAATCCCACGGGCCGAGTTCAATCGGCCGCAGACGCTTCACGTTCCAGACGTGAAAGAATTCATGCGCGACGCCGTCCAGCGTGTCCTCTAACATGCCCGCCTCGCCCAGCGAGCCAGGCATAATAACCTGCGTCGAGGTCAGGTGTTCCATGCCGTCGTTTGAATGGCCATCGTTGGCAAAGTGAATGAGAAAAGTATAGGAGTCGAATTCCGGGGAACCCCACATCGCCGTTTCCGTCCTCACAATCTTTTCAATATCCCGCACGAGGTCCGGCCGTTTGCCGCCCTCGTCGCCCAACGAATGCACGACGACGCGATATGTTTTGCCCTCAACTTTGAAATCGTTTTCGGTCCAATCGGGAGCAATTTCCGTCGGGTTATCGATCATGATGTCCCAATTTGGAAATTGAAATTCCGTCTTGTCCTTGCCTTCTGTCTGGCCGTTTACGATGCGCCAGCTCTTCGGGGCATTGATCGAGAGGCTGACCGGATCCTGTTTGTGATTGACCACGTACATAAAGACGCAGCCGCCGTTGAAGTTAGCATGGCGCGAATCGAGCTGAGAAAAAGTGCCGGAGAGATCGTTGGCGAAGACTTTGTAGCTGAATGTCAGCGTGACGTTTCGATTACCTCCTAAGTTAGGGCGCCACGACTGATCGTCTACGCGCCAGACTGGAACCAAGGAAGACGGGCAGTTCTTTGGCAGAGCGGCTCCATGTTCGTCATATTGAGTAAGACAACTGATCTCAGCCTGAACTTCCTGAACGTTCTTGGCAAAATCGAATACCGCATATCTGCCTGGTGACCACTTGGGCATTTGTAACTCAAGGGATTCTATCTTCGCATCGCCCGGAATATCGACGTCAATGCGGACTTCGAACAAATGCGAGTTGGGATGCGGCATCGCCAGCGTGTAACTGATTTTGAGTGGCTGCTCCTGAGCTGATGCTACGCCGAAGAGAACGAACAGTAAGGCGAAGGAAGCAGGGATGCGGATGCGCAAAGACTTTGAAGGTGTAAGCATTCGATTTCAACCCTCACGACGAAAAACAATTGAGAGAACAGGGTCGGGCGATTATGTTTGTTTCTGTGAAACGGTGTCAAAGCACCTCAGCGTAAGTCGCGAAATCCGCCGCCCTCTGCGGTTGAGTCTGCCATCTGCTAACATCTGATTTCAGTTATGAGCGCAACGGAGAGACTCTATTACCACGATTCACGGCTGCTCGAATTCGATGCTCGAGTCATCGGCGTGAACCAACGTGATGACGGAGCGGTTGCGATCACGCTCGATCGCACGGCCTTTTATCCCACCGGCGGCGGCCAGCCAAGCGACACGGGAACGTTGGGCGAGGCGCGCGTCATTGATTGCATCGACGCTGAAGATGAAGGCGTGTTGCATGTCATCCAAGGGCTTGTGCCCAACGTTGACGACACAGTTCACGGCAAAGTCGATTGGCTGCGCCGGCTCGATCACCTGCAACAACACACCGGCCAACATATTCTCTCCGCGGCCTTCGTTAGATTATTCGCGGCGCCTACCCATAGCTTTCGCGTGCTCGAACATGAATGCGAAATCGACGTGGCGCTCGATGATCCGACAGACGAACGAATTGATCAGGCAGTCGATTTAGCTAACCAGATCGTTTGGGAATGTCGTCCGATCCAAATTCGGCAGGTCACAACGCAAGCAGCCAAAAGTCTGCCGCTGCGCAAAGAGCCGGCGCGCGAAGGCGAGCTGCGACTGATCGAAATCGATGAATTTGATTTGACCCCATGCGGCGGGACGCATGCAAAATCAACCGGCGAAGTCGGCGTGATCGCGATCCGAAGCTGGGAGCGCGCGAAAGGCTTGACGCGAATTCAATTTATGGCGGGCATTCGCGTGCTGAATGACTATCGCAAAGCAAACAGAACGGCGCGGGCCGTGGCCGAGTTGTTCAGCGCTGGGCGTGAAGACTCGCCGGCCCTGCTCAAAAAGTTGATTGAAGAGAACAAGAAGCTCACGCGTCGTGTCCGTGAACTTGATGAAGTTGCTTGCCGCGTCGAAGCAGAACAAATTCTGAAGGAGTCCAGTTTAGAGGTGGCCAGCCGCCCGCCGGCTCCAACGATCATCGCCAAAGTCTTCGGTGATCGCGATGCAGATTCTCTCAAGCATCTCGCCCTCGCCTTAATAGCTCATCCGAATGTTGTCGCGTTGCTGGGTTCACGCGACGGTGAAACTGCGCGATTGCTGTTTGCGCGGTCACCCGATGGTCCTGGTGACATGAATGCGTTGATAAAAGAAGCATGCGTTATGCTGGATGGACGTGGCGGCGGC
>WNFT01010922.1_pt1 | contig 10986 bp, 15 predicted proteins | sample 5400191 | NCBI WGS metagenome assembly WNFT01 (sample SAMN13153359, study PRJNA577476) | soil metagenome | isolation source: 80 cm saprolite under Madrone tree | place: USA:California | collected 2016-06-14
GGAGGTTGCTCTTACTTGGCCTGGCATACTTTGCTGCCATGTTTTTCGGACATTTGCCGGACCATCTGATTCTTTTTCCAACGCGTTCGCCGATTGATGCCGGCGGCGCCGCGCGGAGAACGATTCCTTTCGAGAATGGCGAATTGGAAATCTGGACGGCACAATCGCAGTCGGCGCGTCAACAGGGCCGTGCAGACGTTTTCATTTTGCGCTTTTACGGCAACGCGGATCGCGCGGATCGCTGGCCTGCCATGGAGGCCGAGATGTGGAAGGATCGCGCAGTGGAAATCTGGGGAATGAATTACCCCGGATTCGGCGGCAGCGCGGGACCGGCGCGATTAGCGCGCATTGGACCAGCCGCGGTTGCGGCATTCGACGTATTAAGACTTGAAGCGGCTGATGCGCCAATCATCGCATATGGAGCGAGCATCGGTGCAACGGCTGCGCTTCACGTGGCCGCGTCTCGCCCCGCCGGAATTGCCGGATTGATCTTGCATAATCCACCACCGCTGCGCGAAGTCATCCTGCGACAGTTTGGCTGGTGGAACCTGTGGCTGTTGGCGGGTCCGGTCGCATTGCAGATCCCGCGGGACCTCGACTGCATTGCAAACGCGAGAGCGAGTCGCGCACCGGCAATCTTTTTGCTGGCGGAAAGAGACGAGATCGTGGCGCCGCGTTTCCACCGGTTGGTGGTTCAGGCATATGCCGGAGAAAAACGCATCATCGAATTGCGCGGCGCCTACCACAACGATCCGATCGAAGGCACCGCGCTGGCGGATTTGAATGATGCGCTCGGTTGGGCGTTAACGAAGGCGAGTTATCCGCGAGCGCCGTAGCGGCCTGTCACGGTAGCTATTTACACCTCGATTTCAGAGCGGCTCCCCTTAAGCTCAGCACGCCATGCAGAACGCTCAAAACCTCATGAGCAGTTTCGAGTTCATCGCCGCGCTCATGTCCATCATCATCGGACTCGGTGTGACCAATCTACTCGCGGGCGCCGGGCGCGCGTTTTACCGCCGCAAGGAAAACCCGCTCGACGAAGTCCACATTGTCCTCACCCTCGCGACTCTGCTGCTGCTGGTATTGCAATGGTGGGTGACGTTTAAATGGAACACTGAGATCACTTGGAGCTTTGACAGGTTTCTCGTGCTGATCGTTTGGACCATCACGCTTTACATGCTCACCGTTTTTCTTTATCCGCCAGATCTATCCGAAGCGGAAGAACACCAGCGCCGCTTTCAACGGAACCGGACTGGCTACTATTCCGCGTTCATTGCGATGTGCGTGCTCGATATCGCGCAAACTGCGATTCACGGTGATCTCTTGCATCCGATTTGGTACGTCCCCTTTGTCGGTCATTACGCTGTGATCGCTGCCATCGGTCTGATTGCGCATCGCCGCGGTTACGATCGGTTCTTCTCGTGGTATTTGCTGATTACACTGCTGATCTGGGCACTTCTCGTGAGACGATACTTGGTGGGAATCGCGATGACGCCCTGACGAACTCTTGTTCGGCTCAAGGCTTGATTGCCACCCACTCGTTGCGTGCACGCGAATCTGAGACGGCTTGGACTACGCGCATGTAGCGAAGACCGTCTTCGAAATTTGGATGGGGAAGCACGCGCCCCTTTGATTTCACTGCGGCAAGGAAATCGTCTTCCACGCGCCATTCGCCTTCCAATTCCGTGGGAACATCCACGACGTGCAATGCGCGATCGCCAACCCTTCCCGTCTGCATGACGTCGGCCGTGAAATCATACGTCAGGGTCCCGGTGCTGCCGTAAATTTCCAGCTGATCACCTTCCGCCAGCGCATTAATTCCGCTGAACTCAAGCACGCCTTCCGCGCCACTTTCAAAACTGCATAGCACCGTGAGCAAATCGGGAACGATCACGTTGTAAGCTTCGCGAAGTGGCTGAATGGTTTTTCCGCGCGCGAACACACCGGTGATGTCGCCAAGCCAGCGCTGCAAAACCTCAATGTAAATCCCCAGGGTGAGCGTATTGAGTCCACTGATCTCGATCTTTTGGCGCCAGTGCGCCGGTGCGTCGGGATCGAGGTAATTTCCGTGGAAACTTTGCAGTCGCACGTGATGCGGCTGGCCGATGTAATTTTCGGCGAGGATTTTTTTGACCATCAAATCGCCGCGTAGTCCGAAAGGCGGCGGACAGAGCATCGTCACCAACTCTGGATATCGCTTCGACGCGGCCAACATTTCTTCCGCCTCCGCCAAGTCCATCGACATGCGCGCCTGGCAAAAGACATGTTTTCCCGCCTCAAGCGCAGAGATTGTGACTGCCGAATGCATGTACGGCGTTGTGCCGATCCAGATGACGTCGATGTCCGGCGTCGCAACCAACTCCGCCCAATCGCGGATCGGTAGCGCCTCGAGAGAATTCTCGCGGCAGAAGCGTTCCGAGCTTTCGTATGTGGAGTTTGAAACGGCGACAATTTCCACATCAGGATTTTGTTTCAGAGCCGGCAAATGGCGGGTGCGGACGATGTTGCCCGCTCCCACGATTCCGATCCGCAATTTGTGATTGTTTTTGTGCATTAGTTCTGTGCCATGTTCGCTGCTGCAAACGGCATTGGTTATGGTCGAGCTAGGTTTGACCGCTGCCAGCAATTGCGCGTTCAACGTAAAGCGCGACGGCTTGGCCACTCCTTAGGGAACACCAAGCAATGATCTGCTTGACCTCCACGCTCCAACGCGGCAGGTTACGCGGCTTTTCTTGCGACATGAAAGTTTGTACCATCACAGGATCCAGAGCGGTGCGAGGCAGCGTGATTCACCGGCGCGGTTTGGCCAAGAAGAAAGGTGGCGTAGGTCGGCACATCACGAAAATGGTGCCGCGCATTTTCGCGCCTAATTTGCGGCGACAGCGTATTTGGGTGCCGGAGTTGAAGAAGTTCGTGCGTGTTCGCGTCACCGCGCGCGGCCTCAAGACGATTAATAAGCGTGGCGCTTATAAGGCGCTAAAGAAAGCCGGCGCCATCTGAATAGTCGGACGTCTGATGCAGACGCCCTACAAGAACTGCTAAGATTCTCGCCAGGTAAGCTGTAGCGGCCAGAGTGTCGTACTGGCGGAGCCAACGCAGATCGGACGCGAGTGCCAGTCTGCGCGGCTCCGCGTCTTCGCTCGCTCCATTGCCAGTCAATGTTTCGAAAAGCTGCTTCCGATTAATTCCCGCCGTCGCCGATACTGCTTCGAATATCGCGTTCACCAACAGAGACACGCCGGCCTGTTCATGAACAAACGCGCGGACACGAATTGGCGAAACAAACAACATGCCGCGTCGATGACGAAAAATGTGCAGGCCGTTTTGCCGGAATCGGTTCGCCAGCTCCTGCATCACGTTTGAAGGAGAGCGGGTTTCGCGCACCCACGCCTCCTCGATCGCCCGGTTTAGTATCCGGTCTGGCAAGCTCCGGCTTGACGTGCCGCCGACAGTCACGTCCGGCACGCTGCGGACGAGTGCCGGGAAATAGTGCGAACGAAAATGTCGTTCCGCTTCCGCAGCAGACGAAAACGTCAGAGGCGTTGGTTCGAGCAAGGTTGTGTAAGTCGTGACCTTTCTGGCTTCCTCTTTCCAGCGCTCGACCACCGCGGGATCGCTGACGATCTCAATTTGCCGTTGATAATCGACAAAGCTCAATCGCCGGCTGAAACGTTGCTCGTACAAGCTTCGCAGTTGCGGCTGGTAACCGTGGTGATTAGTCGGGCCCAGAAGCGTGCCGCTCAACCGGCACCTGGCGACATTCGAGAAACTTCCCTTTATCGGATCGCTTTCTACAACATTGACCTGGAAAAAGTCGCGTTGCGCAAACCGGAACGCGTTTCGCTCGAGGAATTCTCGGTCCACGGAGACTCCGCCGTCCTCACCAAGTTGAAAAAGCGGCGCTTCGGCCTTTGACGTGAGACGAACTTCATATCGCCCCGGTTTTTCCAGGAACAAGCGGGCCAGAACAAACAGCGAATAGGCAACCGAGCCGGACTTGATCTGCGCAACCACACTTTCGAATACGTTCTGACGCGGGAGAAAATGAATCGTTCCCTCGAATGGCTTTGACGCAGTCCGCGCAACGCGGTCCGACGAAAGGCGATTTTTGGCTCGATCGGAATCGCGAACCCTGGTGCCTTCTGCCTTGGGCGTTCTGCCGTGCTGGCGCCTGTCGGGCTTGGACCCTGGGTGTCGGGTTTGTCCTCGCCGTTCGCCGGAGCGGAATGCTCGATCCTTGTCTCTGCCACCCCGGTCGCGGCTGCGCAGTTCAGCGGGCGCCTCTATTCCCGTGTAATGGTCGTAATGATTCGTCGCAGCGGGTTCTTTCACCCATGCAGGCAAAAACTTCAGATCAAGAAGATCGACAGACTCGACGGGCGGAGCGCTCATCACGTTCATCTACTCGAACGGGCAAAGGGAAGCAAACGCCGAGCTGCGTCACGTCTGCACCACTCCCGAAATTGGGTAGTGGTACAGTTTGAAATTACACCGCCAGTTTCTTGAAGACAACGCGGACACCAGTGTCGTGAATTGTCGCAGCCCAGCCGTTTGACTTTGCAAAAGCGTGGATTCGCTCTGCGCGTTTTGGATCGGCAGCCAAGCCTACCGGCCACACTCGCGCCAAGCTGTCCTCAAAGACTGTGCAAGACACCATTGATTCAAGTCGTTCTCGGATGTGCTTGGCGAGCGCGTCAATCAGTCAATATCGGCTATTGCCGCAAAAGAGCGATCATTTCTTCGATTGACCATACATGATCGCAAAGTCCCGCTTCCATTGCTGGGGTGATGCGAAGCGTTTGGTGAATGCGAGCGAAATTGTAATACATGTAGTGAATCGCGATTGCGTGACTGTGGTTTTCAAGCTTTTTCGAATGCGCATTCGTGAGGCGCGTAAAACGACGTATGGACATGCGCATCGTGAGATTTTGCCGCTCGATAAACGACGTTGATATATGTTCGTGAGCTGGCGCTCCGGGTGATTACAGCCCGCTTTGTTCCCATGCAAATAGCGGGGCTGTAGCGCGTTTCTGGACCGGTTGGCGCTTTGCCGTAAATCTTCGCAAGTTGTGCAAAGTCAATATCGCCTCCAAAAGCATCTTCGACAGCGGTCAAATAGACGTAGTGCCCATCTGTTGTGAGTTGAACGCGATGAGCCAAGCGTTCTTTCAGATCGTGGATGAAGTGATAGGCCGCGTGTGCATGGCGGCCACCAATAAACCAACATGGGACAAGCTTTGTCTCCGCATCTATGGCGACCCACGTCCACACGTCGCCCCAACCTTGCGCCTTTGTCTCCGCGCGCGTGTTCCTCTCCTTCGCTCCGACGAAAGCCCAAATCTCATCGCATTGAAGTTTTCGGCAGTGGAGATTGCGGAAGGCTTTGTCCTGATATTCCGAACATGCGTGGCCAAGATCGCACAGAAATTTGTCGATTGTATTTCTGGAAAAGTCCGTCATTCGGGAGATTGCCCGCATTGAATTTCCCTCGACAAGAGCAGCAAGGATTCGCGACCGCTCCTCAGTATTCAATTGATTCATGCTGACGGTATGCTTAGACGTCTAAGCATTGTCAACAAATGTTTTGGCCTTATTCCGAGACCGCCATTTAGCGGCGAAGAGGAGCTTCTTTTTCCCTGACCGGACGAGGAGTAGCCTGATCGGGAGCCGGTGGTTTTTGCTGTCGTCTACCGTCTGTCGAGCCACGATTCTGCGTTGGCATGTTGATTGTAACGTCCAACGGAAACTGCCTTAACGGAGACGAAGAAGTATCTTCTATCATGCTCATGGTGTGGCAACTGCAGATTGTTTTAACCATCCCTTAAACGTCATTACAGCGTTGTATTGAATCACCAAGTCCGGTGTCCGACAAGACATAATCTTCCCTTTTACCGTGCAAACATGATTCGCGCGCGGGGACTCAATCAAGCCTGTCTCAATCTCAAAATCAACTGGATCAACATCGACGCTTTCGGCCTTTATCTTGTCAATATCCGCTGAATAGTTGGGAGATGGAGCGTTATACGGCACACCGAGCTCGGCACCGGAGAAAGTAATTTTGAAGCCTGCGAACTAGCCAACAGCTCAAGCACTGGATCAAATGGAGTTCGTTCCTTCATCTCTTCTTCTAAGTCTAACCAAACTTCCCACATCAGTCCCTCTAAGTTTTTATTTCGGTTGCTAACCTTCAGACCAATGTCAATCGCTTCCGTTCGATTTATCGGATAAGAATGAGACTAAAATTGTCTGCTAATGTTCTCTACCAACGCACGGAGTTTCGAGCGACTGTCGTCGTCTTTCATGTGCAACGCCAAAAGGCGCTCCCCTAGATCGACGGACAATTTGGCGCTGCGAACGCTGAATCCAATTCCCAGGGGACCAATTTCCTTACAAACCGACTCAAAGAGCGCCCTGATGTGTTCTTGATCGGTGATCTTGAGGCTTTCTCTTACAAAATCCAAAAATGCGGTAATCACTTCAGTGGAAAAATTTCTACGGCCGCCAAACGCACTCGGAATGGAGACTTGCATATCCACGGGTCCAAGATGTCCGTTTGGATGCATAACGATGGAATCCGCGCCAAGAGCCAAGAGTGTTGCTGCGCTGTAAGCACTTTGGGGAATTAATACCGACACTGATTTTACGCGTTGTCGAATTAGAGACATTATTCGCCAAGCCGTCATTGGATCGCCGCCAAAACTGCTAATAAGTAAATCAAGTCTCTGGGTATTTGGTGGCAACGCTTCCAGTTGTTCAATGACATAAGGCAAAGCATCAGACGACATTTCGGCATGAACGCCTTCTCGCTTGCTAGTGACATAAACAAGAAGCGGCCTTCGCCGGAGACTTTCGATCTTTTTGTAAATCGAAACGCGATTTTGGAGGCTCATTTGCTCTGGGAGTTCCAGCGACTTTCAGCCGCCTTCTTAGCAATCTCGCTCCGCCTTTGCGAGGAAAGATTTTGGGCTCTAATTTTACCACCCTTGCTACCGCCGAGTTTTCCCAAAATCGACGCCGCCTGACTACGAAGTCGTTTTTCATCCGAAGCGGACAATTTCGGGATCGGCTGACCAGTAGTTAGAGCGACAATTTGCGCCGCTCTCTGATTTACATCCCCAGACGGCTTCCGTGCCTTTTTCTTCATGCCCTGAATATGCTTGAACGGGCATGGATTGCGAGTTAATTCTCAAACTGAGCCAGTGCCGGAAATTGATTGACATCTTCTTTAATTCATTTACTTGCGATGCTGTGCCCGGACTGTCCGGCATCAGCTGGATTTAAGTCCCGCGCGACTAATACCAACCGAACAAATTTTATGGCGGAAAAATCGATCGAAGAGAAGGTCAAGGACATCATCGTCGAGCAACTCGGCGTGAACCCGGAGCAGGTCACGCCGCAGGCCTCTTTTATTGAGGATTTAGGGGCGGACTCGCTCGATATTGTGGAACTGGTGATGGCTTTTGAAGAAGAGTTTGGGGTCGAAGTGCCGGACGAAGACGCGGAAAAACTGCAGACCGTCGGCGACGTCATCAAATACATCGAAGAGAAGTCGGCCAAGCAGCAGTAGCGCCCCTTCGGTCGCGACCGCATCGCTTTCGAAGCTTCAGGCGTTCCCACGGCTGCGTGCCTCTACAAGCGCTGGTTGCGAAGCCCTATGACACGTTCACACTAGGGCGTGGATATGACGCTTCTGCAGCAGCCGCTATTTTACGTCGGCCGTCATTACATAACTGTCCTTGGACTGATCGGCTTCGTCGGGTTTTTCGCCGTCGGACTGATTATCGCCAGATTTTTGCAGAGCCAGATCATTCGGCGTTTTCTCAGTCGGTTCAAGATCGACACAAACTTCATCGCGATCGTCACGACGATCCTAAGTCTGGCGGCGATTGTCTTTTTCACCGTCACTGCAGTAAATGCTGCGGGAATTCCGTTGGCCTGGACGGCGCCGCTTCCGGCAATCAACCTGAGCCTCGCTCAAATTTTCCTGCTGATTGCGCTGTTGGTGGCGGTGTTCTGGGTCTCCTCCGGGACGAAACGTTTTCTTTTCAACCGGCTGCTTGCGCAAAGCGGGCTCCATCGGTCGTTGCAGTACGCCATTGCCCAAGTGGTCAGCAACATCGTGTTGGTGGTTGGCATTTTCTTTGTTCTGGAGAACGCTGGCATCCATCTCGCCGCACTGGCGGTTTTTGCCGGTGCGGTTGGCGTCGGTGTCGGATTCGGACTGCAAAATATCGCCAGTAATTTCATCAGCGGTTTAGTCATACTGGCGGAGCGGCCGATCACGATTGGAGATCGCGTCGAAGTAGCAGGCATCCTGGGCACAGTTCGGCAAATCCGCGCGCGGAGTACGGTGATTGTGACCAACGACAATATCGCCATCATTGTGCCGAACTCGAAATTCATCGATTCGCCGGTAACCAACTGGCAGTACGGCGATCCGAGTGTGCGGTTTCGTCTTCCGGTGGGCGTGGCTTATGGCAGCGACGTGAACAAAGTTCGCGATGCGCTGGTGGCCGCAGCGCGCGAGCATTCAGCTACGTTGGAGGATCCAGAGCCGACGGCGTTTCTGGAGAAATTTGGCGATAGCACCATCGATTTCGAGCTCGTTGCCTGGAGCCGCGAAATGAGTCACCGCCCGCGCCGGTTCCGAAGCGACTTGAATTACCTGATCTACAAGCATCTCACAGCTGCCGGCATCGAGATCCCAAATCCACAACGCGACCTGCATATCCGCAGCGGAACACTCAAGGTGGAAAACGTCACGAAGCGAGAAAGCACGGACGCATCGGAGGCAAGATTGTAGGGTGTCCGCCGCGCCGGACGCTACGTGCCAAACCGGCTGATCTCCATGCAGCACGGCCACACAATCGAGTTTGCTCAGGGCGTGGCGAAGGTGTCACAGCTGCACGACCTGCAGAATTGCGACGCTTGGAGACAAGCGCTCCACAGGAACTGCAAAGATTATCGTTACTACGAGATCGTAGAGGAAACGCTGGATTGCGGTTTCGAGCATCACTATCTGCTGCTTGAGGACGCCTCTGGCGATGTACGCGCGATCCAGCCGGTGTTCTTTGTCCGGCAAAACTTAGTCGAAGGCGTGCCGGGCAAGATCCGCTCCATTGTCGATGGAATCCGTAAGATCTTTCCACGTTTGCTCACCATGCGCGTTTTGATGGTTGGCTGCGGAGCCGGGACGGGCGACCTGGGAGCATGCGACGAAAAAGACGATCCATGGGTGGCAGATGCATTGCAGGCGAGTCTTCGGACCTACGCCAGGAGGAACAAAGCTTCCCTTGTCGTCTTCAAGGATTTCCCGCCAAATTATCGCTCAGCCCTCGAAACGTTGGTCTCGAATGCTTACACGCGCATTCCGAGCATGCCGATGACGCGGCTGCCGCTCCCAGACGCAAACTGGGACCAATATTTCGGCACACTTAGTAAGGCAACCCGCAAAGATTTGCGTCGAAAATTTCGCAAAGCGGAGCGCGCACCGAAGATCGAGATGGAGGTGGTGAACGACATCACACCTTTGGTCGACGAAATCTATCCGCTGTATCTGGCCGTCCACGAGCGATCGCAACTAAAGTTCGAAACGCTGACCAAAGATTATTTCCGCACCGTTGCTCAGCGGATGCCGGAGCGTGCGCGGTTTTTTATCTGGCGACAAAACACCAAAATCGTTGTGTTCAGTTTCTGCCTCGTCTGTGGCGACGCGATCTACGATGAATGCATCGGGCTCGATTACGGTGTCGCGCTCGATCTGCACTTATACTTTTACACGCTGCGCGACATTATCTCGTGGTCGCTGCAACAAGGGTTGAAATATTACTACAGCAACCCGCTCAATTATGAGCCGAAGCTGCATCTGGACTGCGAATTGGTCCCCCTCGATCTGTACGTCATGCACACGAGTCCGCTGCTGAATCCGATCTTTCGTCGAGTGATCAAATATCTCGGGCCGACGCGGCACGATCCAGTCTTACGGAAGTTTCCGAACGCGGATCAGCTCTGAGAAACGTCGTGTAGCCACGGCCCTGTGGGCCGTCCCCTTTGCCCGAGCAGTCTCCGAACCGGCCACAAGCCGGTGGCTACAGTTTAACCGTGTTCAAAATCGGTTGCGGTGCTTTGATCGCGCGCTAGAAAAGCGGATGCAAAATCGGCCATCCGGCTTTGGGAACCCGTGGCTGCAACTCGGTTTAAGCGTCGTGTGTGTATTCGCCTCCGAACTCCTTTTGAAACGCGGTGCAAGCGAGGTCGCCGCGCCGGACGACGCATTTTCCTGGACCGGAATCAATGGTTTGGCGTCGCCGCTGGTGTGGTGGGCAATTGTTCTAATCATCGCAAGTTTCATCAGTTGGCTGTACGTGCTTCGCTACATCCCCCTCAACATTGCTTATCCGCTCTCGCGCGTGGTCGATATTCTTGTTCCGCTGGGCTGCTGGATTTTTCTCGGCGAACTGATTTCTACATTGCGTTGGTGCGGGATTGCGCTGGTGGTTTTCGGCTTGGCGTTGGTGGCAAAGCCGATCGCAAAAATGGAGGAACGCCTGTGAGTTTTCTTGCTTTCCTGTTCATTCTTATTTCGCTGGTCACCTTTGTGGCAGCGCAGCTCATCCTGAAGAAAGCGATGGATTTCTCGGCGACGCACGGTATGCGCAACTCCTATTTCGTGTCGCGCGTCGCCATCGGCGTTGTTCTAATGACGGTTTCCTTTTTCCTGACTCTCGGACTGCTACAGCGCTTCGATCTGAGTTATCTTTATCCCTTTCAAGGATTGAGCGTGATCTTTATCACGATTCTCGCCGCGGTGGTGTTGAAAGAAAAACTAAGCGCGCGGCTCGCCATCGGCGCGCTCCTGATCACCGCGGGAATCGTGCTCGTTTCGATGAGCTAAACGGTGACGCGACCACTTCGGTTGTCCGGAGCTGGCAAGCGATACGCTTGCCCTACAACTATCCGGCTAATAACGGCCAGAGTTTTTCCAAG
>WNFT01005618.1_pt1 | contig 10985 bp, 7 predicted proteins | sample 5400191 | NCBI WGS metagenome assembly WNFT01 (sample SAMN13153359, study PRJNA577476) | soil metagenome | isolation source: 80 cm saprolite under Madrone tree | place: USA:California | collected 2016-06-14
CTTCAAGTACTCGATTTTTCCTGGAATCTTGCGACGAAATATACATTCTGGTCCGGCCTTATCGGCGGCGGCTTTCTCACCATGGCCACCCACGGCACCGACCAGATCATCGTGCAGCGCCTCCTCGCGGCGAAGAGCGAGCGCGACAGCCGCCGCGCTCTGCTGGCCAGCGGCGCCATCGTGCTTGTCCAATTCACCGTGTTTCTGCTGATTGGCGTGTTCCTTTATGTGTTCGCGCAGCACTCTCCGCTCTTGGCGCCCGGCGAACGCGCCGACCGCATCCTGCCGCTCTTTCTAGTGCGCGAGATGCCCGTTGGACTGGCCGGCCTGCTGCTGGCCTCCATCGTGGCCGTGGCCATGTCCAACGCCAGCGGCTCGTTGAATTCTCTGGCCGCTTCGAGCGTGCTCGATTTTGCAAAACTGCGCGGGCAAAGCGCTGACCCCGCCCGCTTCCTGCGCCTCTCTCGTGGCATGACGCTCGTGTGGGGCCTAGTGCTGATGGGTTTCGGTTTGGTGAAGTGGGGCCCGTTGCTCGAAACCGGGCTGACCGTGGCATCGCTGCCCTTCGGCAGCTTGCTCGGCCTCTTTCTTCTCGGCACGTTCGACCGCGGCGCCAACGCGCGCGGCGCGTTGGTAGGGATGTTTGCGGGACTTGCGGCTGTACTCTATCTCTACGTTTATTGGCGAACGCAGGTGGCGTTTACGTGGTACTTCATGATTGGCGCGATCGTAACGTTTCTTGTCGGCGGGCTTGTGAGCAGAATTGTACGGCCGTAGGGGCACGATATATCGTGCCCGTGCAGATGAAGGCGAGGTTGAATTGACCGAAAAGCGTCTGGAGCTGGTGCGCGGGCTGGGCGCGTGGGCTTCCGCAGCCATCGTTGTCGGCACCATGATTGGCACAGGGATTTTCCTGAAGCCCGCGGAAATGGCGCGCGAAGGCCGCAGCGTCTCCATCGTATTCGCCGCGTGGATCATCGGCGCGATTCTTTCGATATTCGGCGCATTTTCCTTCGCCGAATTGGGCTCCATGATCCCGGAAGCGGGCGGCGAGTACGCCTATCTCCGCCGCGGCTTCGGGCCCGTCTATGGCTTCCTCTTCGGCTGGATGCATTCCATCGTCGGCCGCCCCAGTTCCCTCGCGTCCATCGCCGCCGGCATGATGCGCTTCCTCAGCTTTCTGATACCAACCATTGCATTGCCGCTGTTCACAGTTCACATCGCCATCCCCGGTCTCACAGGCTGGATCAAACCCTACGATTTTGTGTTTACATGGGCGCAACCGTTAGCCGTCGTTTGGCTGCTCATCATGACCGGCATCAATTATCTGGGTGTGCGCCTGGGTGGCGCGGTTCAAGTTTTCTTAACCACCATCAAGATTACCTCCGTGGCGATCGTGATTGGCGTTGCGCTTTTTGCTCCCGCGAACGTGCAAGCGAGCGGTTCACAACCCTTCTGGCCCGCGGTGGGAATGGGCGCTGGCGCGATTTTCAGCGCATTTCTGGCGACGCTGGCAGCTGCTTTGTGGGCGTACGACGGCTGGGAGGATTTAAATCTGGTCGGCTCGGAAGTGGAGAATCCACAAAAGAATTTCCCCCGCGCTCTGGTCGGCGGCGTCGGATTTGTTGCTGTCGTTTACCTCTTGTTCAGCGCGGCTTGCTTAAAGGTGCTGCCGTTCGAAACCGTTGCAGCATCGCGCCACATCGCCTCCGATGTTGTGGAGCACATCAAAGGCGCCACCGCCGCTAATTGGATCACGCTTGCAATGGTGATTTCCGCGCTGGGTTCGATGAATTCATCCGTGCTGAGCGGCGCGCGCGTGGGCTACGCGATGGCGCGCGACGGAATCTTCTTCAAAATCGTCGAAGGCATCCATCCGAAATTCCGCACACCGGGACGCTCGTTGATTTTCCAGGGCGTGCTCGCAAGTTTGATGGCCCTCACCGGAACCTTCGAAGAACTCACCAATCTCTTCATTTTTGCCGCCTGGATATTTTATGGAGCCGCGGTTGTCGCATTATTTCGAATGCGCAAGACCGAACCCGGCTTGCCGCGCCCGTACCGTTGCTGGGGCTATCCCTGGGTTCCCGCCTTGTTCGTCGCCGGTGCCCTCGCACTCACCGTGAATATCTGGATCGAGCGTCCCGGCCGCTCCTCGATTGGCTTGCTCCTGATTCTCGCGGGACTTCCCTTTTATCGCCGCTGGAACCACTCGACTTCAGTTGCCAGCAATGCGCCGGGAAGCTAACCGCCGCGAAAGAAGAAATTGCGTTGGCAAGCCACCCGCCAGAAGAGCAGCCCCAGGAGCTAGCACCCACACCAGCAGTCCCACTAAAAGAGTTCTGAAAATGAAGTTTCGCGCGACGTGGTCATCGAGTATCGCAATTACAGGAAGTCCAACCAGAAAGAAGATCAAATAGGGCAAGACAGGAAATACGACGGAATACAACAGCGCAGGTTTCGATCCGCCAGCCCGATTTGATAGATACGCTCCCGCTGCCCCAATCAGAGGCAATGACAGCAGCCACGGAGTGTAAACTCTCTCGGAGGGTGCAGCGAAACTCCATTGGCTCCTGCCGTACCACGTCACCGCCCAGAGCTTGGGCCCAAAAATCTGAATCAGTGCAAGAAAGCCCATAGATGATACAGAGGTCAACAAGCTGGGCAACCAAAATTGCTTGACGCGATTCGTCATGATGTTCTCCTTTGTCCTGGCGTTTTGAATTAACCGGCTCAATTTCTGCCAGTCTTCGACTTGAGATAAGGTGCGCCGCACGGACTCTTCCTCTGTCATACCCTGCCTGCGCATTTCTTCGCACGTCTCCGAAAGATGGGCGGCGAGTTCCGCAATCACTTCGGCGCTCTCCGCTGGCTCCAGCGAAAGACCGATCAGCTGCCGTTCGACCAGCGCCTCCCAATCACGCATGCGTCACCTTGGTCAGCCTCCGGAGCGCGCTGAACAGCTCCGCCCATTCTTGGCGTATGGGGGACAGTTTTTTCTTTCCCCGGGGGGTCAAGCGATAACAGCGGCGCCGTCGGCCGTTGCTGCCGGTTTCCCAGCTCCCCCGAATCCAGCGTCTCTGCTCCAAGCGGTAAAGCATCGGATAGAGGGCCGCGAGGGTGAAACGCAGAGCGCCTTTGGTTTGCTGCTCGATGCGACGAGCCAGCTCGTAGCCGTGAAGGGGTCCATCTTGCAAAACGCTCAGAACCGCCAGTTCCGCCGTGCCTCGTTTGATTCCCGGTCCAATCATAGCCCTCTCCCTTACATATAAGATTCTTATATATCAAACCCGCTTTGTCAACTGCTCTTTTGGACCGGTGCCCAAAGACAAAGGTCCAGGTGCGGGGCTAAACGGAAGCGGCGCGCGTCTGGGCGCTCGCTCTGACAGGCAAAATAGCGGCTTCCGCTTCGCGGGAAACTTCAATCGCAGGATGGAAGAGTTTAGCGAGCGCTTCGATGCCAGTGACCAGCCGCGGCCCAGGCCGCGAAAAGTAACTGTTGGCTTCCAGCCCGTAGACGCGCCCGTTGCGAACGGCCGGCATGGCATTCCACTGCTCGGGAAGATCGATCGAAAGGTATTCGTCGCGAGCCCGCTGCGCGCTGTACCCACAAGGCGCGATTAGAAGAACCTCCGGCTCGGCCTCGACGATATCCTGCAAGTGAACGCGGAAAGAAGGCGTGCGGACTTTGCCCAAAGCGTCTACTCCGCCCGCTATGTGAATCATTTCCGGAACCCAATGGCCACCGACGTAGAACGGTTGCAGCCATTCGAGGAACGCCACGCGGGGACGATTCTCCGATTGCGGCATCTGCCGCTCCAATGCGCCGATACGCGCGCCGATCTCCTTCACCATTGCTTCCGCCTGAGGACCGCGGCAGGCTTCTTCTCCCACCCAAAGAATGTCGCGCCAAACGTCCCCTAAATCTTGCGGATTCAGGCAAAGAACTTCAGGCCGCCGATCGAATCGTGCCAGCGCCGTAGCAAGATCATCGGGCGACGCCGCGCACACATGGCACAAATCCTGCGTGATGATCAGGTCCGGCGCCAGCGCTTCCAGCACCTCGGCATCGACGGCGTACAAACTTTCGCCGCGGTGAACGTACTCGCTCACCAGCCGGTCGATTTCCGCCGGCGAAGCATCGTGCGGAATTCGCGAATGAATTACCACTGTTTTCGTCCGCGCTCGCGCCGGAAAATCGCACTCGTGGCTGACGCCCACGGTTTCGCGGTCCAATCCGAGCGCAAAGAGAATTTCCGTGGCCGACGGCAGTAGCGACACAATCCGCATAATGGAGGAATCTATCACATCTGAAGCATTAAGTTAGAAAGCCCGATCATTTCGCCTTGCTTTCACGGCTTGTGGGGCGGATTGCCGATTGAGGGTGGTTTGACGCCCTCTTTGGCGGCGGCTAATTCCTTGTCGGTGCGCGCCAGGGCTTCCACCACTAGCTTTCGACCCGGCGTACGGGTCAAAGCGGTCTGGAAAGCTTCGCGAGCTTCGGAGGATCGATGGAGTTGCAGCAACAGCTCCCCTACGAGCTCATCTGTGGGCTTTTCAATAGCTGGCGGGCCGAATTCGAGCGGCAGGGCGTGTTCTTTTGCGGCAACGCGCTGCAGCTCCGTGACGGCCTCCTGGGTCTTGCCTTCAGCGGAAGTCAGCAGGGCGCGCAATTGCGCGTTGAAGATGGGTGCCTGCTCGCTCATTCCCGGATCTTCTATCTTGTGGTCTTTGATCCAGGCTCTAGCGCGCTGCCCGTCGCTCTCAACGCGGGGCGTTAATTCGCGCGCGCCGGCGGAATCACCTCGGTGGAGGGCGGCGAGGGCATTGGTATAATCAAAAGTCAGTTGTGCGAAGGGGCTGTCGCCGGGCGGCGGGGTCCAGTGGGCCACGTCGTCGCTCCAGAGCTGGGTGTCGATGAGAAAGTGCGCGCGCATCTCGGCATAGGATCCCGCCAGCATCATGGCGGGCGTCATGCCGGACATCATCATGCCTGACATCGCAGCGTGCGCCGGACTCTTCGGATCGGAGGCAGCCGCTGCCGCCTTCTCAGCCATCTGGCGACAGCCATCGAGGATGCGGCGCGCATTTTCGATACGGCCCTGCTGCAAGTATCCATACTCGAGCCACTCGTTAATATGACCGCACCACGCTGGCCCCTTTCCCATTTTCTCGCGGCTGCGGTTGACCACTGTGATCGCCGTTTCATTGGCCTTGACCACGTCGTCCCACATGCCGAGCGACAGGAAGATGTGCGAAGTCATGTGCTGTGCATGAGCAGCGTCGGGGGCCACTTTCGAATAGATGCGCGCCGCGCGCAAGCCGAGCGGAGCGTGGACCGAGTCATCGTAAGAATGAATCATGTAGTGGACCACGCCGGGATGCCGGGGATGTTGCGGGAAAGCTTCCTCGAGCACGGCGGCAGCGCGCATGTACGTGGCGAAATCGCGTCCGTGCTCGGCAGTGCCTAAAATGGCGAGCGCATAGAATGCGGCGCCATCCACGTCGTCGGGAAACCTGCTGTGTAGTTCCGCCAGCACGGATTCGTATCGCCGGTCGCGCTCTTCCTTTGTACCGTCGCCGAAGAGAACTTCCACGCTGCGGAGATAGAGTTTTTCCCGCTCGGTGGGCGCTTTGGCGAGGCGAGTCTCTAGTGTGGGCGCCAGACGGTTGAGGATTTCGCGGGCGGCAGAGACATCTTCCTCGTGCCACACGGCATGATTCTTCGTCATGGCTTCACCCCAATAGGCCAGGGCGAAGTCAGGAGCGATCTGCTGTGCCTTCCGGAAGTGTTCAGCAGCACCGTCGTATTCGAAGTCGTGGAGCTGAGCCAAGCCGAGAAGGAAGTCAGCCTGCGCAGCGGGCGGACCTGAATTCGCAAATGCCACCTCGCCGAAGTCCTGTTGGGCCAAAGCGGGCGCAGAGCCTAGGAAAAAAAGGAAGGATAAGAGGCAAAGCGAAAACACAGGGGCTCTTTTCATGGTCGCACCCCATTCGGAAAGCGTTTTATCTGGCAGCAGAGCTTTCTCACTTTACTCTATTTATAGAGAAAATACTTGCGGCGGACTTTGTCGAATGTCGCGAGACTGTCTGACCAGCTCGCCACGATTTTTTCCGGCGGGACGCCGGACTGCAATTGCTGCATGGTATCCGTGTTCCCAACAAGCTCGACCATCTTCGAGATTTCAAATTGTTTCGGATAGAGTTTCTGCAGAATCGCGGCGATTTCCAATCCCATACGCATCGAGCGCACCTTGAAGCGATCCGTGATCTTTATGGACACGCCGCCGCAGCGCAGCCCGCTGTAGAGTCCGGCAATCGGAATGAACGGCTGCCCGGCAAAATGCACGCCCGGAAGATTGCGCGCGTTCAGCGCCGCCGCCACTTCATCGCCGTTCATCCACGGAGCTCCAAATTCCTCGAAGGGGGTTTGCGTGCCGCGTCCGACGGAAACTCCGGCGCTCTGGAGAATTTCGATCCCCGGATAAAGGATGGACCCCTTGATGGTCCGGAGATTCGGCGAGGGTGGAATCCATTTGATGCCCGTGCTCTCGAAAAAATAATTGCGATGCCAGTTCCTCACGGTGATCACGTGCAGATCGGCGCCGATGTGATTTTCTGTGTTGAAAAACTGTGCGAGTTCCCCGATGGTCAGCGCGTAGCGCACCGGCAACGGAAAGTACGCGACGAAATTAGTCTTGTCCGCATCGAGCATCGGCCCTTCGATAATCTCTCCTCCCAGGAGGTTCGGCCGGTCCAGTACGAAAAAGGCGATTTTCCGTTTCGCGGCTTCCTCCATGCAATAACCCATCGTCGCCGTATACGTGTAGAACCGCACGCCCGCGTCCTGAACATCAAAGACTAGCGCATCAATGCCTTTGAGCATTTCCTCGGTGGGACGCCGCGTGTCTCCATAAAGGCTGTAGACGGGAAGGCCAGTCGAAGGATCTTTGGTGGATGAGACTTTTTCATCATTGCGTCCCGCAAGGCCATGTTCCGGACTGAAGAGCGCAATCACTTGAAACCCGCCGGCATGGGACAAAACGTCGACGGTACTGCGCCCTTGCGCATCGAGTCCGGTGTGATTGGTGATCAGGCCAACATGCTTGCCGCGAAGTGGGGCGAATTTTTGCGTTTCGAGAACATCCAGGCCGGTTTGCACACGTGCCACGCGACTCGAACGTTTCGGCGCCGCAACGACGGGCTTCGGCCAAATCGAGAGCAACGCGGCGAAGATCGTGAAATAGATAAAAATAGAGTGCGCCCGCTTGCGTCCAGTCAAAGGGTCCCCCGCTCTTGAAACCATACAATGATATTCTGGAACGCGCTGGCCGAAGCTGCGTTGAGAGCATGGTGCGCGTGTGCTATGTATAAATGCAGACTGCGGGCGGCCACTGGGGGATTCTAACCGATGGTAGGGCGCCGCGTCCGTTTTTTGCTTCTGATTCCTGTCTCAATTTTCTTCCTTATGGCCTACAACGCTCGCAGCCAGAACCGCAGCACTTCGGCAGAAAAGCCCGTCGCCAATGAAAGCGAACCTACCGCAAAAAGCCGGCCGAAGAAATTGTCGCCCGCCGCGAACGCCTGGGTGGAAACCACGCTTCGCAAAATGTCCGTGGACGAAAAGATTGGTCAACTTCTCTTCGCCACTTATCACGGAAGTTTGACGGCTACGGACACCGCGGCCTACCAGCAGATCATGCACGACGTGACCGATCTCCACGTCGGAGGCTTCATCAACATCACGCATGGATCGCCATTGGGAATCGTAAAGAGCCAGGCTTATCCCACGGCAATCTTGAACAATCAGCTCCAGGCCAAGTCCAAACTGCCGCTGCTGATTGGCGCGGATTTCGAGCGCGGCACAGCCATGCGCCTGGATGAAGGCACGTCCTTTCCAACGGCGATGGCGCTCGCCGCCGGCGGGAATCTTAAAGACGCCTACACCATGGGCAAGATTACCGCTCTCGAGTCGCGCGCCGTGGGAGTTCACTGGATCTATGCGCCGGACGCGGATGTAAACAATAATCCTGGAAATCCGATCATCAACACGCGGTCCTTTGGCGAAAACCCGGAGCGCGTCGCCAAATTTGTGGGTGAGTTCGTTCGCGGCGTGCAAGAAAATGGCGGCCTTGCAACTGCCAAACATTTTCCGGGCCACGGCGATACGGCTGCGGACTCGCACATCGATCTCCCGGTGATTCGCGCCGACCATGCTCGCCTGGATAATCTGGAACTTATTCCCTTCCGCGCGGCCATCTCCGTGCAGGTCGACAGCATCATGACCGGGCACCTGAGTGTTCCCGCTCTCGAGCCCGACCCCAACACGCCCGCAACGCTTTCGCACAACATTCTCACGAATGTGCTGCGCAAACAGCTCGGATTTCAGGGACTCGTCGTTACCGACGCGATGGACATGGGTGGAATTACCGTGCGCTATGCGCCGGGTGAAGCGGCGGTCCGCGCGGTTGTAGCGGGAGCCGATTGTGTCTTGATGCCGCCGGTGCCCGATGCGGCATTCGAAGGGTTGCAAGCAGCGGTGAAGTCGGGGCGAATTTCGAAAGAACGTCTCGACGCGTCGGTGCGGCGAATTCTGCAAGCAAAAGCGCGGTTGGGCTTGAACACCAGCCGGCTCGTGGACGTGAATGCGCTCAACAAGAAATTCGGCAGCGCTGCGTGGCAGAACGAAGCGCAGGAAATTTCCGATCGCGGCGTGACTCTTCTGCGCGATACGCCGCACCGGTTGCCGCTCGATGCCGCGAAACCATCGCGGGCGCTGCTGCTGGCGTTTTACGCCGATCCTGAACCGTATCCAGGTGAAGACTTGGAGCGCGAGTTGCGCGCTCGATTCGATTCGGTGACCGCGCTGCGGGCAGACACAAAATTTGTGAATGCTTCTATTTTGAAATTGCCGCCGCCGGAAAGTTACGACATCGCGATTCTCGCGTTGTTTGTGCGCGTGAGCGATCGCAAGGGAAATGTGGATGTGCCGGCGGAGCAGGCGGCGCTGGCGGAACAAATTTATAAAACGGGCAAGCCGGTGATCACCCTGGGATTCGGAAGTCCGTATTTGATTGAACGGTTTCCGCAAGCGGAGACGTGGCTGGCAGCGTTTGGGATCAGCGATGTCGTGCAGATTTCCGTGGCGCGCGCGTTGTTTGGAGAAATTCCGGTGCGCGGGAAATTGCCGGTGACAATTCCGGGAGTGAATTTTAAAGCAGGATTTGGAATGGAATTGCCGGCGAATCCGATGACGTTGCAACCGATGGATGCGCGCGGCGAAGCGCAACTGCAACCCGCATTCAGCGCGATCGAGAAGGCGATTGCGGACAGAGCGTTTCCGGGGGCGACGCTGGCGGTCGGCTACCGCGGAAAAGTCGTATTGCGCGCTTTCGGCAAATTGAGTTACGACGCGAAGTCCGCTGCAACAGTGCCGGCGACAATGTATGACATCGCATCGCTGACGAAAGTGGTGGCGACGACTACGCTGGTTGCAAAATTAGTCGAGGGCGACTTTGCGGTGCCGCTGGATCTGGATGCAAAAATCGAGCGCTACCTGCCGGAATGGGCGAGCGGGCCGAACGCCGAGTGGCGGCACAGAGTGACGGTGCGGCATTTGCTGACGCACACATCGGGGTTGCCGCCGTTCAAGGAGTATTGGCGGACCTCGAAGAATAAGCAGGACACGCTGACGAAGATTTTTGCGGAGCCGCTGGAGTACGAGCCGGGGACGAAGGAGATTTATTCCGACCTCGGAATAATTCTGATGGCGGAAATCATCGAGCGATTGACAGGGAAAAAGCTCGACGATTTAGCGCACGACCATATTTTTTCGCCGCTGGCGATGGAGAACACGATGTACCGGCCGCCGAAAAAACTGTGGCCGACGATTGCGCCGACGGAGATTGACAATAATTTGCGGCACCGGCTGGTGCAGGGCGAGGTCCACGACGAAAACGCGTTTGCCATCGGCGGAGTTTCCGGGCATGCGGGCGTTTTCAGCACGGGTCCGGACTTGGCGGCGTTCTGCCAAATGCTGCTGAACGGCGGTGTTTACGCGCACCAGAGAATTTTGCGGCGCGCGACGATCGCGCAATTCACCACGCCGCAACAGCTTTCCGGAGGGACGCGGACGCTGGGCTGGGCAGTGCCAACTGAAGGCGGATCGAGCGGGCATTATTTTTCGGCGCACAGTTTTGGGCATACCGGATTTACTGGCACTTCGATTTGGATCGATCCGGACCGGCAGCTTTTTGCGGTGCTGCTGACGAACCGCGTGCATCCGACGCGCGAGAACACCAAGATTCAGAAGGTGCGCGTGGAGTTGCATGACGCGGTGATGCAAGCGCTTGGATTTGCGACGGCAGCGGCGCCGGCGAGGTGAGGCAGTTGGAAATTGTTTGGCTTCCGTTTTCAGCCAGAAGAGAAGCCCAAACGCGATTCGCAACGGCCATGGCAGCACGGAGTAGTTTCTCACCCTTCGCGTGCGCTTCTGATTTTGGTTGCTTTCCCACGTTCTCAGTCGGTGACTTGTTGTGAAGCCAGGGCGCAGCAAGCTGCGCCACTACAAAGACGTTTCCACTACTCACTGTGCGTTGCACGTTCTGCGCGATAAGAGTGGTGCTTCCCTCCACCTCCTATGCCCCTCCGGGTTTTTTGTAAGTGTTGCTGATAAAGGACTTAGCTTAGCTGTAATTTGACTGTAAGTGGTTTAGAATCAACACTTACGGGACGGCGTGTAGGTGTTGATTCTAAAGGAGTTTGCTGTCTGGTGGGATGTTGCTGGTGGAGCTAGAGTGGAGCCAGGGGGCGTCCCTGTTTGGCTCCCTGGATGGGCGCGGCGGCAGGTTGTTGGGTTGGGCTGCTGGCACGGTTGGCGAAGGGTTGTTGGGCTGAGGGGTTGACGCGACCGACGGAGCGGATTGCGTTGCGGGAGTGGGATGAGTCTTGTCGGTGGTCGATGCGGGGTGATTCAGGTGAGATCC
>WNFT01005619.1_pt1 | contig 10984 bp, 7 predicted proteins | sample 5400191 | NCBI WGS metagenome assembly WNFT01 (sample SAMN13153359, study PRJNA577476) | soil metagenome | isolation source: 80 cm saprolite under Madrone tree | place: USA:California | collected 2016-06-14
CGATGCCGAGGGAGTTGTCGTCGCGGGTGAGCGTATCGCGAGCAAGACGGTGATCTGGACCGCGGGAGTAGCTCCGTCACCGGTCGGCAAGTGGCTGAAGGTGGAGACGGATCACGCCGGGCGGGTCCGCGTGCGGCAGGATCTCACCGTGCCGGGCCACCCGGAGATCTTCGTCATCGGTGACACGGCCTCGCTCGACCAGGATGGTCATCCGCTGCCGGGCGTGGCCCAGGTGGCGATGCAGCAAGGACGCTATGCGGGGAGGCTCATTCACCGACGGGTAACTGGACAATCCGCTCCCCGTCCCTTCCATTACTTCGACAAGGGCAACATGGCCGTCGTCGGGAAGGGGTTTGCCGTCCTGCAAAGCGGAAAGGTGCACGTGAGCGGCCTTGTCGCGTGGTTGGCATGGGCAGCCGTGCACCTCGAATTTCTGGGACAGTCCAGCCTTCGGATAAGTGTCTTTCTCCAGTGGGTCTGGACCTACGTGACGGGGCAGCGCGCCTCCCGGCTGATCGTGAATCCCCACGCGGCAGTCAATGGTGACGCGTGCAGTCCGTCGGCCCCGGAACGCCAACCGGTGGGCGCGCAGTGGACCGAGCCATGAGCGACGCGCTGCCCGTCGTGTACCTGGCACGGCACGGGGAGACCGCCTGGACCATCTCTCGCCAGCACACGGGAGTGACGGACCTGCCGCTGACCGCGCAGGGCGAAGTCGAGGCGCGCCAGCTCGGAGAGCGGCTCGAGGGCCTGGCGTTCGCCGGGGTGCTCACGAGCCCCCTGCAGCGGGCGGTCCGGACGTGCGAGCTTGCCGGCTTCGGCTCCGCGGCCCAGGTCGAGCCGGACCTGATCGAGTGGAACTACGGAGCGTACGAAGGTCTCACCAGCGCCGACATCCATGCCGAGCGCCCTGACTGGCAGCTGTTCCGCGATGGTTGCCCGGGAGGGGAGTCGCCCGACCAGGTCGGGACGCGCGCCGACCGCGTGGCGCGCCGGGCGCGGGCAATGGGCGGCGACGTGCTGCTGTTTTCGAGCGGACACTTCCTCCGAGTGTTCGCCGCGCGCTGGCTCGGGCTCGAAGCGGGGGCGGGCAGGTACTTCCTGCTGAGCACGGCCAGCCTCAGTGCGGTGGGATATGAACATGGCTGGTCCGAGCCGGCGGTCCGCCTCTGGAACGAGACTTCTCACCCAGCTCGCATCAGCTCGGCGCCGATGCGGGAACACCAGGAGAAGGCACGGCGATGAGCGCACAAGAGTCGGCGGTAGTTCGAGCGGCAACGACCCCAAACGGCCTGGCTGCGCTGCGTCGGCAATATGGATGCGGCCCGGTCGAGCTCACGGGTACCGCCGATGCTCTCTATGAGCGGCACCTGCTCTTCGACAATGTCGCCGATCCGGCAGCGGCGGGGCCGCGTGAGCGCTACGAGGCCCTCGCGCGCTCCGTCCGGGACGTCCTCTCGCAGCGATGGGTGCGCACGGAGCAGACGTACGAGAGCGCGAACCCCAAGCGCGTCTACTACCTCTCGATGGAGTTTCTGATCGGTCGCTCGCTGACCAACAACATCACGAATCTGCTCCTCAGTCCCTTTGTGAGCGAGGCCGTCAAGCAGACGTCCCTCGATTGGCTCGGCCTCCTCGAGGAAGAACCCGACGCCGGGCTGGGAAACGGCGGGCTCGGGCGTCTGGCCGCGTGCTTTCTCGACTCCATGGCCACGATGCAGTTGCCGGCGATGGGGTACGGGCTCCGGTACGAGTACGGAATGTTCCGGCAATCCATCGAGGACGGCTGGCAACACGAGCAGCCCGACAACTGGCTCCGTCGCCCCGACCCGTGGGAGGTCGCCCGCCCGGACGACACGGTCGAGGTCAAGCTGAACTGCTCGTTCGAGGTCCAGGGGGGAGTGCTGCGCCCGATCGTCGGCCGGCCGTCCACCCTGATCGGCATTCCGTTCGATCGGCCGGTAGTGGGCTATGGTGGCAAGACGATCAACACGCTCCGCCTCTGGGCGGCGGCCGCGCCCGATTACTTCGATTTCCGGGCGTTCAGTCATGGCGATTTCGTCGGCGCGCTGGCGGAGACGCTCGAGGCCGAGTCTCTCACTCGTGTCCTCTATCCCGACGACTCCACGATCCGCGGGCAAGGGCTGCGCTTCGTGCAGGAGTACTTTCTCGTCGCCTGCTCGCTGGCCGATCTGGTCCGACGGTTCCGGCGCGCCAACGCCGACTGGAGCGCGCTTCCCGCGAAGGTCGCCGTCCAGCTCAACGACACGCACCCGGCCGTGGCCGTCCCCGAGCTCATGCGGATCTTGCTCGACGAGGCGCACCTCGGATGGGACCAGGCCTGGGACCTCACCCAGCGGACGCTCGCGTACACGAACCACACGCTGCTGCCCGAGGCGCTCGAGAGATGGCCCCTCGCGTGGTTCGAGATGCTGCTGCCTCGCCACCTGGAGATCATCTTCGAGATCAATCGCCGCCTGCTCGACGCCGTCCGGCGCCGTTTCCCGGGCGACGAGGGACGCGTGGTGCGCACGAGCCTCATCGAAGAGGGGCCGAGCAAGCATGTGCGCATGGCCAACCTCGCCATCGTGGGCTCGCACAGCACGAATGGCGTGGCGGCGCTCCATTCCGCGTTGCTGCGCTCGACCACGGTGAAGGACCTGGCCGAGATGTTCCCCGAGCGCTTCGGCAACAAGACCAATGGCGTCACGCCGCGGCGCTGGCTGTTGCTGGCGAACCCGGCCCTCGCCCGCGCCATCACGGAGGCCATCGGCAACGGCTGGATCACCGACCTCGGCGAGCTGGCGAGGCTCAAGCCCCTTGCCGACGACAGGGGCTTTCGCGAGGCGTTCCGTGCTGCCAAGCGGGCAGCCAGGTCGGCCTTCGCGGAGTGGCTCCAATCGACCTCGGGACAGACGGTGGATCCGGACACCATGTTCGACAGCCACATCAAGCGCATCCATGAGTACAAGCGGCAGCTCCTCAACGTGCTGCGCATCGTGGTCCTCTACAACCGACTGCGGGAGAATCCCAAGCTCGAGATGACGCCGCGCACGTTCTTCTTCGCGGGCAAGGCGGCCCCCGCCTACCAGCTGGCCAAGCTGATCATCAAGCTCATCAACAACGTGGCCGGCACCATCGACGGCGATCCGGCCGTGCGCGGGCGGCTAAAGGTTGCCTTCTTGCCGGACTACGGCGTGTCGCTGGCCGAGCGGCTGATCCCGGCCTCCGACGTCTCGAACCAGATCTCGACGGCGGGCTACGAGGCGAGCGGCACGAGCAACATGAAGTTCATGATGAACGGGGCCTTCACCCTCGGCACCCGCGACGGCGCGACCATCGAGATGGCGGAGGAAGGGGGCGAGGAGAACTTCTTCCTGTTCGGGCTGACCGCGGAGCAGGTGGCGGGCAGCCGGAGCTGGTACCGTCCCCAGTGGCACCACGACCACGAGCCGGAGACGCGGGCCGCGCTCGATCTGATCCTCTCGGATCACTTCAGCCGCAACGAGCCGGGTGTGTTCGCCCCGCTGCGCGACGTGCTCCTGACCCGGGGCGACTACTACATGCACCTGGCCGACCTGACCTCGTATCTGGAGGCGGATCGCCGGCTCGTGACGCTGTACGCGGATCCCGACGAATGGGCGCGCAAGGCCATCCTGAACGTGGCCAGCTCCGGCAAGTTTTCGAGCGACCGCACCATCGCCGAGTACGCGGCCGACATCTGGCATGTCAAGGCGTGCCCGGTGTCATGATGGAGCTCTCGATGGCCCACGACACGAAGGAGGCGGCCACGGTCTCTCCGCTGGCCGGCAAGCCGGCCCCGAAGTCCATGCTGGTCGACCTGGCTCGGCTGGAGCGGGAGTACTACGAACGGAAGCCCGACGTGGGCGATCCGACCCAGCTCGTCAGCTTCGGCACGAGCGGACATCGAGGCTCGCCGTTCCGTGGATCGTTCACCGAGGCCCACATCGCGGCGATCACCCAGGCCATCTGCGACTATCGGCGCGGCCAGGGCATCGATGGTCCGCTCTACATGGGCAAGGACACGCACGCGGTGTCGGGGCCGGCCCAGCGCACCGCGCTCGAGGTGCTGGCCGCCAATTCCGTGGAGACCATCATCCAGCGTGACGACGGCGTCACCCCCACGCCGGTCATCTCGTGGGCCATTCTCACGTACAACCTCGGCGGCAAGGCGCACCTCGCGGACGGGATCGTGGTCACGCCCTCGCACAACCCACCGGAAGACGGCGGCTTCAAGTACAATCCGCCCAACGGCGGACCGGCCGACCTCGACGTGACCGAGTGGGTGCAGAACCGCGCCAACGAGCTGCTGCGGGCCGGCAACGGCGGCGTGAAGGGGGTGCCGTTCGCGACCGCCATCAAGCGGGCGAGCACGCACGAGCAAGACTTCGTCCTGCCGTACGTTCAGGATCTGAGAAACGTGGTGGACATGGAGGCCATCCGGGGCGCCCGCCTCGAGCTGGGCGTGGACCCGCTCGGTGGGGCGGCCAGGCCATATTGGGAGCCGATCAACTCGGTCTACAAGCTCGACATCGCCGTCGTGAACCCGGCCATGGACCCGACGTTCTCGTTCATGACGGTGGACCACGACGGCAAGATCCGCATGGACCCCTCGAGCCCGTACGCCATGGCGCGGCTCGTCGGTCTCAAGGATCGGTACCGCCTCGCCTTCGCGAACGACCCCGACTCGGACCGGCACGGCATCGTGACGCGCTCCGCGGGGCTGATGAATCCCAACCACTATCTGGCGGTGGCCATCCGCTACCTGCTCACCCACCGGCCACACTGGCCCGTCCACGCCGCGGTGGGCAAGACCCTGGTCAGCAGCAGCATGATCGATCGGGTGGTGGAGAAGCTCGGCCGGCGCCTGTCCGAGGTGCCCGTGGGCTTCAAGTGGTTCGTGCCGGGTCTCTTCGACGGCTCGTGCTGCTTCGGGGGCGAGGAGAGCGCGGGGGCGAGCTTCCTGCGCCACGACGGCACGGTGTGGACCACCGACAAGGACGGCCCGATCATGGACCTGCTCGCGGCCGAGATCACCGCCCGCACCGGCAAGGATCCAGGCGAGCACTACCAGGAGCTGACGGAGGAGTTCGGCGCGCCGTGCTATACGCGCATCGACGCGGCAGCAACGCCCGAGCAGAAGGCTCGGCTCGCGAAGCTGTCGCCCCAGGCCGTCAAGGCCTCGACGCTGGCCGGCGAGCCGATCACCGCCAAGCTCACGCGCGCTCCGGGCAACAATGCGCCGATCGACGGCCTGAAGGTGATAACCCCCAGCGGATGGTTTGCCGCCCGGCCCTCCGGCACCGAGAACATCTACAAGATCTACGCGGAGAGCTTCGAGAATGAGCGCCACCTCGAGGCCCTCGTGAGCGAGGCCCAGGAGATGGTGAACAATGCGCTGAGGGCCGACCGGTGAGCCTTCCCCCGTTCCCGCCCGACTACCGGGCCTCCGGCGTGCTGCTGCACGTCACATCGCTGCCCTCGCCGTACGGCGTCGGCGATGTGGGCGCGGCGGCGCTCGCCTGGATCGACCAGCTCCGCGAGGCGGGGCAGGGCTGGTGGCAGGCGCTGCCGCTGGGCCCAACGGGCTACGGTGATTCTCCTTATCAGTCGCTGTCGTCGTTCGCCGCCAATGGGCTCCTCGTGAGCCCGGACGGGCTGATCGAGGACGGACTCCTGCGGGTGAGCGATTGCCAGGGCCGGTCGTTTCCATCAGAGGCAGTCGACTACGACGCTGTCGCCTCGTTCAAGCGTGGGCTTCTCGAGAGGGCCTGGACCAGCTTCAATGCCGGCACGCTCCCGGATCTGCGGCCTGCCTACGCGCAGTTCTGCCAGGACCATGCCCTCTGGCTGGAGGACTTCGCGTTGTTTCGCGCGCTCAAGTCGCGGCACGGCGGGGCCTCCTACCTCGAGTGGCCGGCCGAGCTGGTCCGTCGCGCTCCGGGCGCGCTGGTCCAGGCCCGGCGAGAGCTGGCGAGTCAGATCGATCAGGTCCGCTTCGCCCAGTTCCTGCTCTTTCGCCAGGGGGCGCGCCTGAAGCAGCACGCGCAAGCCCGAGGTGTGCGTCTCATCGGTGACATGCCGTTCTTCGTGTCCCCGGACTCGAGTGACGTGTGGGCGAATCCCGAGCTGTTCCTGCTGGACGAGCACCGCCGCCCGCGAGTCGTCGCCGGTGTCCCGCCCGACTACTTCAGCGCCGGGGGGCAGCTCTGGGGCAACCCTGTCTACGACTGGGACGCTCTGCGCCGGACCGGCTACCGCTGGTGGGTGGATCGCCTGCGCGCTTTGCTCGTCCACGTGGACGTCATTCGCCTGGACCACTTCCGCGCGTTCGCAGCCGGCTGGCACGTTCCGGCCGGCGCGCCGACGGCCCAAGGGGGCCGCTGGGTGCCGGGGCCCGGGGCCGAGTTCTTCAGTGCCGTCCAGAAAGAGCTGGGCGCGCTCCCGTTCATCGCGGAGGACCTTGGATTGATCACGCCGGATGTCTACGCCCTCCGTGACCGCTTCCGGGCGCCCGGGACGCGGGTCCTCCAGTTCGCCTTCGACGGCCACGCGGACAATCCGTACCTGCCGGGCAACTACGTCACGAACACCGCGGTGTACACGGGCACCCATGACAATCCCACGACCCGCGAGTGGTACGAGGAGCTGCCGGACGACCAGCGACGGAACTTCTGGAGCTGCGTGAAGCGCTCCGGGGGCGACGGCCGTGAGGCGGCGCCCGCGCTGATGAGCCTGGCCTGGTCGTCGATCGCCGCGCTCGCGATTGCGCCGCTCCAGGATGTGCTCAACCTGGGTCGAGAGGCCCGCATGAACGTGCCCGGCCGTGCCGAGGGCAACTGGCGCTGGCGCTGCACGGAGCAGATGCTGACCGGCCCCGCCTTCGAGTGGCTGCGAGAGCTGACGGCCACCTCGCGCCGCTCGGCCGAGCTTTACACTCCGCGCATCGGTGGAATGGTGGAGGCCGCGTCATGACGGCGAGCCCGATCGTCTTCCTGGTCGACGTGGACAACACGCTCCTGGACAACGACGAGATCCAGAGCGACCTGCGCCGCCACCTCGAGCGCGAGTTCGGACCGGCCTGCCGTGACCGGTACTGGACGATCCTCGAGCAGCTGTTCACCGAGCTCGGGTACCGTGACTACCTCGGCGCCCTGCAGCGGTACCGGGTCGAGCATCCTCGAGATATCCACCTGCTTTCGATGTCGTCGTTCCTGGTGGACTACCCGTTCGCCGATCGCCTGTACCCCGCCGCGCTCGACGTCGTGAAGCGCCTGCGCGATTGGGGGCAGACCGTCATCATGTCCGATGGCGACGTGGTCTTCCAGCCGCGCAAGGTCGAGCGGTCCGGTCTCTCCGGGGCGGTGGACGGGCACGTGCTCATCTACATCCACAAGGAGGCGATGCTGGATGACGTCGAGCGGCGGTACCCCGCCCGACACTACGTCCTGATCGACGACAAGCTTCGCATCCTGAGCGCGGTCAAGAAGGCGTGGGGCGACCGCGTGACCACGGTCTTCCCGCGACAGGGGCAGTTTGCCCTGGATCCGAAGGTCGTCGCCTCGTACCCGGCGGCCGACGTGGCCGTCGAGCGCATCGGCGACCTCTTGTCGTATGACCTGCCCGCCGTGCTCACGGGTGGGCGACCGATCACATTCTCCGCGGAGGTGACGCGATGAAGGCAACGCAGATGCTCCACGACCTCGGCCAGAGCCTCTGGCTCGACAACATCACGCGTGATCTGCTGGACAGCGGCACGCTCGAGCGGTACATCGACGAGCTGTCCGTCACCGGGCTCACGTCCAACCCCACCATCTTCGACCATGCCATCAAGAACAGCGCGGCGTACGACGCCGCGATCCGCCAGAAGGTCAAGGAGGGCAAGGCGGGCGAGCCGCTGTTCTTCGAGCTGGCGCTAGAGGATCTCACCCGGGCCGCCGACCTCTTTCGCCCGATCTGGGACAAGACGAACGGCGTGGACGGATGGGTGTCGCTGGAGGTGTCACCCCTCCTCGCCTACGACACCGCGAGCACTCTTGCCGCCGCGCGGGAGCTGCACGCGCGGGCGGGCCGCCCCAACCTGCTCATCAAGATCCCCGGCACCCGGGAGGGCCTGCCCGCCATCGAGGAGGCGATCTTCGCCGGGGTGCCCATCAACGTGACACTGCTCTTCTCGCGCGAGCAATACGCGGCCGCCGCCGAGGCCTTCATGCGCGGGATCGAGCGGCGCATGGCCGCCGGGCTCAAGCCCGATGTCGGCTCGGTCGCCTCGGTGTTCATCAGCCGCTGGGACGCCGCGGTCGCGAACAAGGTGCCCGCCGCGCTCCGCAACCAGCTGGGCATCGCGATCGCCAAGCGCACGTACAAGGCGGCGCGCGACCTGCTCGGCTCGCCGCGCTGGCAGCGCGCCTACAACGCAGGCGCCCGCCCGCAGCGCCCGCTGTGGGCGAGCACGGGGACCAAGGACCCGCAGGCCTCCGACGTCCTCTACGTCAAGGCGCTCGCCGCGCCGCTCACCGTGAACACGATGCCGGAGGGCACCCTCAAGGCGCTCGCCGACCACGGCGAGCTCGGCGCGATTCTTCCGGCCGACGGCGGCGACTGCGAGGACGTGCTGGCGCAGTTCGCCAAGGCCGGGGTCGACGTCGACGCGCTGGCCGCCCAGCTCCAGGACGAGGGCGCGAAGTCCTTCGTGAATTCTTGGCACGAGCTCATGGAGGTCATCGTCTCCAAGAGCGCCAACCTCCGAAAGGCGGGCGAGGAGCCGTGAACGTTCTGGTCATCGACGTCGGCGGCACCCACGTGAAGATCCTCGCCACCGGACAGCACGAGCCGCGGGAGTTCGCCTCCGGGCCGACGCTGACGCCCCCGCAGATGGCCGCCGGGGTCAAGAAGCTCGCCCGGGGGTGGAAGTACGACGTGATCTCCATGGGCTATCCAGGCCTCGTGCTCCGCGACCGCGTCGTCGCCGAGCCACACAACCTGGGCAGGGGATGGATCCACTTCGACTATCGGGCCGCGTTCAGCCGACCCGTCAAGATCATCAACGATGCGGCGATGCAGGCCCTGGGAAGCTACAAGGGCGGGAAGATGCTCTTCCTCGGGCTCGGCACCGGGCTCGGCTCCGCGCTCGTCGTCGACGGGATCGTGGAGCCGATGGAGCTCGGCCACCTGCCCTACAGGAAGGGCACCTACGAGAAATACGTCGGGCTGCGCGGCCTGGAAAAGCGGGGCAAGAAGAAGTGGCGGCGCCATGTCGCGGACGTGGTGGCCAGCCTGATCGCGGCCCTCGAGCCCGACGATGTCGTGCTCGGGGGAGGGAACGTCAAGAAGCTGAAGGAGCTGCCCACCGGCAGCCGGGCCGGCAACAACGCCAACGCCTTCGTGGGCGGGTTTCGGTTGTGGGAGGAAGCAGCTGATCGCAAGACGCCCGGGCGGCCGAGACTGGTCGGCCACGATGAGACGAAGACGAAAGGGGTAGCGCCATGACTGCTGGGATCGCGCCATTGACCGCACGTCCGACCTGGAAGGCCCTCGAGGCCCACTACGAGAAGGTCCGGGACATCCATCTCCGGACCCTCTTCGAGCACGATCCGAAGCGAGGCGAGCGTCTGACCGCGGAGGGGGCGGGCCTCTATCTCGACTATTCGAAGAACCGGATCACCGACGAGACGCTCGATCTCCTTCTGCAGCTGGCCGAGGAATCCGGCCTGCGGGCCCGGATGGAGGCCATGTTCGGGGGGGAGAAGATCAACGTCACGGAGAACCGAGCCGTGCTGCACGTGGCGCTCCGCGCGCCTCGGGGGACGTCGATCGTCGTGGACGGGGAGAACGTGGTGCCGCAGGTCCACGCCGTGCTCGACAAGATGTCCGATTTCGCCAGCCGCGTCCGCAGCGGCGCCTGGACGGGCCACACGGGCAAGCGCATCCGCAACGTCATCAACATCGGGATCGGAGGCTCCGACCTCGGCCCCGTGATGGCCTACGAGGCGCTCCGGCACTACAGCGACCGGGCCATGACGTTCCGCTTCGTGTCCAACGTCGACGGGACCGACTTCGTGGAGGCCACGCGCGACCTCGATCCCGCGGAGACACTCTTCATCGTCTCGTCGAAGACCTTCACGACGCTGGAGACGATGACCAACGCGCAGAGCGCGCGCGAGTGGTCGCTCAAGGGCCTCGGCGGCGATGCCAAGGCCGTGGCCAAGCACTTCGTGGCCGTCTCCACGAACGCCCAGAAGGTGTCCGAGTTCGGGATCGACACGGCGAACATGTTCGGCTTCTGGGACTGGGTGGGCGGGCGGTATTCCATGGACGCGGCGATTGGGCTCTCCACGATGGTGGCCATCGGCCCCGACGCGTTCCGCGCCATGCTCGACGGCTTCCGCCAAATGGACGAGCACTTCCGCACCGCCCCCCTCGAGCGCAACCTGCCCGTGCTCATGGGGCTCCTGAGCGTCTGGTACACCGACTTCTTCGGCGCCCAGACCGTGGCCGTGCTGCCGTACGAGCAGTACCTGAAGCGGTTCCCCGCCTACTTGCAGCAGCTGACCATGGAAAGCAACGGCAAGCACGTCACGCTCGACGGGGTGGAGGTGACGTACCAGACGGGCCCCATCTACTGGGGCGAGCCGGGGACCAACGGCCAGCACTCCTTCTATCAGCTGATCCACCAGGGCACCCGGCTCATCCCCTGCGACTTCATCGCGTTCACGAAGCCCCTCAACCCGCTCGGCCGGCACCACGACATGCTGATGGCGAACGTGTTCGCCCAGACCGAAGCGCTGGCCTTCGGCAAGACGCCGGAGCAGGTCAAGGCGGAGGGCACGCCGGACAGGCTCGTGCCCCACCGGGTCTTCGAGGGCAACCGCCCGTCGAACACCATCGTGGCCGACCGGCTCACCCCGGAGACCCTCGGCAAGCTGGTGGCCCTCTACGAGCACTCCGTGTTCACCCAGGGCGC
>WNFT01005621.1_pt1 | contig 10983 bp, 9 predicted proteins | sample 5400191 | NCBI WGS metagenome assembly WNFT01 (sample SAMN13153359, study PRJNA577476) | soil metagenome | isolation source: 80 cm saprolite under Madrone tree | place: USA:California | collected 2016-06-14
AAAGTGCTCATGCCAGCGGCTCATACCACGTCTCCCGTCGCGTTCTGGATTCCGCTCCTGTGGATCGCAAGCTGGCTCGCGGCTTCGCTCTTCTACAGAAAACTCCGCGGCAAGCCGGTCTTCTACGCCAGGCTACCAAACACGCGATTCAGGCAGACCAACGCATCCGGGAACTCGCACCGCCACTGGTTCACGCGCATCGGCGGTGCGAACGGCTGCCTTGTCGTGCAAGTGACTGAGACGGAGTTGGACATCCATCCCTTCCCACCTTTCAACTGGCTCTTCCTGCCCGAGATCTACGGCCTGGAGTATCGGGTACCGCTGACGAACGTGAGATCTGCGGAGCTGCGAAAAAGGTTCCTTCGCTCCTGCGTAGACGTAGTGTTGCAAACCGACGACGGCGAAACCAAGGTGAGTCTCTATCTCGCCCATCCGGACGAGTTTCTCGCAGCAATCGGAATGAGAAGCTCGAGTGATCGCTCGTCCGCGAGCGCCTAACGGCAGACTTCGAGCCGGAGGATCACGCCGTTGAGGTGTCCGATTCGAACGTACTTCCCGCTCGTGATCGGGCCACCATGCGACTGACTCTGGTGGAAACCAGGCGTAACGACGTAGTCCGAGTACGAGAACGGAACGCCCTTTACAGTAAAGCGCTCTGTTGCGTGTCCGCTGTACGGTTGAGGCACGAAGTTCTCCACCAGGCCTTCGACGGTTTGATAGTTCCCGCTCGAGCGAGCCGACCGAGCGCGCAAATAGCCTCCGAGCGTTCCGAACAGAGAGATGATGGTCCACAAGGCGGAGAAGGCGACCATGAAGATGGTGCGCCAGTGCCTCTTGTTCTGAGGTTCTCTTCGCTCGTTCCACAACAGGAGGAGGCTCAGCGCGAGAAAGCCAGCGCCGATCAGAGGGAAGAACCACGCGGTGTAGCCCTCCTTGGCCACGTCGAACATCACCTCGGGGTTAGCGCACATTTCACTCTCGCCATGGCCCACCCGCGGTCCAGTTCATCTTGAAGTTCCCGCCGGCGAAGTGCGCCCGCGCGACAGGCAGGAGGAAGCGTGCGATGCCGCTGACGGCCTCTGCGAGGCTGGCGGGAGCGTTCGCGAGTCTTCCCTTCCGCACGAAGGCTCGCCATTGGGTGTTCGCCACCTCGCTCTCGGAAAACTCGGCGGACAAAGCGACCGGGTCTCCCTTCACGGCGGTGCGCCGGTTCACGAACGTGGCGTTCACGGCCCGGGCCAACGTCGACCCGTCGAAGTCGAACTGCCGCGAGAGAAGCCAGATGTCGTAGAAGTCCTTCATCCGGCTGTTCAGCGTGCCGAGCTTGACCATCGCCTCGAACTTTTCCGCGATCGCGGTTTCGCGGGGGTAACCCTTGAGGCGTGGTGCCGGGAAGTCGAGCAGCGTCGGGTACGCGATCTCCACCGGCCCGGCAACCATCACGTCGCCGATACCAACGTCGAGCTGCATGGCGATCCTGGCCCGACCGAGGAGGCCCGCGAAGAGAATCCGTACAGCCTCGTAGTCCGCGTCCTCCCTGATCCGCCCGGACTTCACCGTCGCGGATCTGAAGACGAGGCCATCCGGCTCGACTTCAAGGGCGCAGACCTCGCGCACCACTGTCGACCCGTTTTCCAAAGAGTTCTCGAGCCGGCCAAGAAGATCGATGTCCTTCGTGGGCCGGGACATCGGCGCATTCCAGACACGGAGCATCAGCGCTCCCTTCAGGACGAAGCGCGCGGCGTGCGACGACTTCGATAGGCGATAGAGGAACCGCTCCATCGCGTAGTACTGCAGCAGCTCCTGGAATGGACGGCCCGTTTTCCGCGCAATATCCGCAAGCCGCGCGTGGACAGAGGCGGCCATGTTCTTGGGGCTCATTGCAGAGCCTCCAGGTAGGGACGCACGACCCGCTCGACACGGCAATGGCGCGCATGCTGAAGCAGGCTCTCCACATCTCGGCGAGAGCGCCGTCGCCAGAGCCGGAGCGCCTCGAGGACGACGTCCATGCCGAGCTTGTTCCGGAACTTGAAGGCGTCGGCGATCGTCTTCTCGGCGCTGTAGATGCGAACTGGAACCCCGTCGATCTTGTGAACCTCGATGCCCTGGCGGAAAGCAGCCCCGGAGAACTTGAAGACTCGGACCGGTGGGTAGTCGATGCGGGGAGGGTTCTTCTTTCCGCGCTCGATCGCGACGTCCACTTCGTGCGGCACCTGGGTCGTGAGCTCGTGGAAGGAGAGCGCAGAGACGAGGCAGATGACTCCTTCCGGGACCCGCGTCGCCACGGTCACGAGATCGGGGCTTTCCAGCGGAGGCAGGTCCCGCAGCCGAAAGAGACCCCTGCTCAGCTGCTCGAGGACGCCGGCGTCGCGCATCGCGTAGAGGGCCTTCCGGCTGATGCCGAGGCGCAGCGCATCCGACATGCGGATCAGGCCGCCGCCGGAGCGGATGGCATCTCGTTCCTTGGCGAACACCTGCCTGGGCCTACGCGCCATGGAGACATAGTAGCACCACTTGTCACTAAGTAGGTGCTTCTTGTCTCCCACCCCTACGTGCTCGCGGAGCGAAGAACCCCGCTTTCGATCGGGAGGAGCTCAACGACAGCCGAACAAGAGAGCGCAGGCCAATGCGACCGTACGCATGTGTCCCCCACGGCGAAACCTGGGGATTCGGCGGCCTCTTCACAAGGCGGCCGTCAGGCGGGCGAGCAGAGGGCAGTCCGCTACGGCTCAAGCGGAGCGGGAAGGCGATCGGCTTACCGCGCGCGCGGCCGCTGGTTCTCCTTGCGCCCGGCGGCGCTTGGAGCGAGCTGATCTTCGCTGCGAGAATCCGAAGCTGCTCGCCTGCCCGCGTTCCGGTGTCTCGCCATGGCTTACGACGATGCAGTACCAGGACATCGCTGACGGAAAGGTGTCAGGCGCGTGGCTGCGCTGCACGCATCCGGCTCGGCATTGTGCGAGCGGAAGGCGCAGGGATACGCTGCTCGGGTGAAGACGCGTTCTGCGGCAGTCGTGACCGCGCTACTCCAGGCGTGGAGTCGAGGGGACGTCGCGGCGCGAAATCAACTCTTCCCCCTCGTCTATGCGGAGCTGCGGCGGCGCGCGTCCGGGTACCTGCGGCGGGAACGCCCCGCTCACACTCTTCAACCCACCGCGCTCGTGCATGAGGCATACATTCGCTTGAGTGGCAGGAATGAGGGATGGAGCGACCGCGTACAGTTCTTCGCGATTGCTTCGCAGATCATGCGCCGCATCCTCGTCGATCATGCGCGGGCGCGGCGCGCGGCTAAACGACCCGGCCACCGGATGCAGATCACGCTGACAGAGGAGACGGCTGCCACGGACACGCGCGAGGTGGATCTTCTCGCCCTGGAAGACGCGCTCGAACAGCTCGCGGCTGCAGACTCGCGGCAAGCCCGGCTCGTGGAGCTGCGCTTCTTCGGAGGCATGACCAACGAGGAGGTCGCTTCGGTCCTCGGCGTTTCTGAAGCGACCGTGTACCGGGAGTGGCGGCTGGCGAAAGCATGGCTCTACCAATCGCTCACTTCCGGCGACTGAGCGAGGCGATCTATCATCTACGCGTGACGCCCGAGCGGTGGCAGCGCGTGAAGCAGCTCTTCGAGGCGGCCCTGGACCGGCAGCGTGACTCGCGCGAGAAGTTCCTTGCCGTTGCCGCGGCGGACGACCCCACCCTGGCGGAGGAAGTGAGCCGGCTCCTCGCCTCCGACGAGAAGGCCGGGGCGTTCCTGAGCGCGCCGCCGCGGATCCCCCCTTTCGCGGTGTCCGACTCCGACGGAATGCAGAGCGAGGCGACTGTCCGCCGACAGACTGGTGCAGCGCCTCCGCGCGTTCCGACCTCGCTCGCCGGTCGCTACGTGATCGAGCGCGAAATCGGTCACGGCGCAATGGGTCGGGTCTTCGCAGCGCGCGACCTCAAGCTCGGACGCGAGGTGGCCATCAAGGTGCTGCCGGCAGGAACCCCCACTGCGGACCAGTTGAGCCGTTTCGAGCAGGAAGCGCGCGCGGCCGGCTCCCTCGACCATCCCAACGTGCTCGTGGTCCACGACATCGGGATGTTCCAGGGGGAGCCGTTCATCGTCTCCGAGCTGCTGCAGGGGGCCACGCTGCGGGAGCGACTGGGGGGCAAGGCGCTGCCGCCGCCAGAGGCGGTCGATTACGGCCTGCAGCTCGCTCAGGGGCTCCGTGCCGCCCACGAGAAGGGAATCGTCCACCGCGATCTCAAGCCCGAGAACCTCTTCGTCACTCGCGAGGGAAGGCTGAAGATCCTCGACTTCGGCATCGCCAAGCTGTCGGAGGCGCCGGGCCCCGCCGTGCCGCACACCGCCGAAGGGGCGGTGATCGGCACGATCGATTACATGTCTCCTGAGCAGGTTTGCGGAGAACCCGCTGACAGCCGCTCGGATATCTTCGCCTGCGGCAGCATCGTCTACGAGATGTTGGCAGCGCGCCGCCCGTTCGAGAGCGAATCCGTCATCGCAACCGGCTACGCGATCCTCAATCGGCAGCCCCCGCCCCTTCCCCTCGAGGTTCCGGCGCAGCTCGCCCGTGCCGTCGAGCGCTGCCTCGCCAAGCGGCCGGAGGATCGGTTCCAGTCCGCTGCCGAACTGATCGTGGCGCTCACGACCGCGGGGGCATCTCCCGCTGCCCGGCCGCTGCGGCGATGGCTGACCGTCGTCATTGCCGCTGCCGTGCCGCTGGCCGTCCTCGTCGTCGTCACGCGAAAGCCGCAAACGACGGCGGAGCGCAGCTCGATCGCGGTAGTCCCCTTCGTGAATCTGAGCAACGACAAGGGGAACGAGTATCTATCGGACGGCATCACCGAGGAGCTGATCGACGCGCTCAGCAACATCGAAGGCCTGCACGTCGCTTCTCGCACGTCGGTCTTCGCGCTCAAGGACAAGAACCTCGAGGCGCGGCAGCTCGGCGCGCGGCTCAATGTCAAGACGCTCCTCGAGGGCAGCGTCCGACGGGAGGGCAACGCCTTGCGCGTGACGGCCCAGCTCATCGACGTGGATCGCGACGTGCATCTCTGGTCCAGGACCTACGAGCGCGAGCTCAAGGGCATCTTCGCCCTCGAGAACGAGATCGCGCACTCGATCGCCCAGGCCTTGCAGCGCAAGCTGCTCGGCCCTTCCGCGACGTCGCCGATGAGGGCTTCGACAACCAGCGTCGAAGCGCACGACCTGTATCTGCGAGGCCGGTATTTCAAGGAGAAGCGCAACGCAGAAGCATTGCGCAAAGCGGCTGGCTATTTCGAGCAAGCGCTGGAGAAGGATCCGCGCTACGCGATGGCCTGGGTCGGACTGGCCGATGCCACCGCCTTGCTCATGTCCTATTATGGCGCGCCCGCTTCGCTGGTCCTCTCGAAGGCGCTGCACGCCGTGCAGCAGGCGCTCGAGCTGGATCCCGATCTCCCCGAGGCGCACGCGACGCTGGGAATGGTCGCCATGTTTCGGTACGACTGGGCGGGCGCGGAACAGGCGCTCCGGCGATCGATCGAATTGAAATCTGATTATTCGACCGCGCATCATTGGTATGCTGCGATGCTCGCCTGGACGGGCCGGCTTGCCGAGGCGCAGATCGAAGCCGAGCGCGCATTGCAGCTCGAGCCGACCTCTCTCATCATCAATTATCTCATTGGGTTCGTTCGCTATTATGATCGCGATTTTCCGGGTGCGATCGCCGCCTATAACAAGACATTGGAGTTGGAACCGAAATTTGGACCCTCGCACTCACTGCTGGGATGGACTTACATGGCACAAGGCAAGTACGCCGAGGCGCAGATCGAGTACGACAAAGGCACGCCGACGTGGTCGGAATGGATGCGCGGCTTCACTTACGGCCTCTCGGGTCATCGCAGCGAGGCCTTGCGCGTGGTCCACGAGATGGAGGAGCGCGCGAGGACTGGATATGTATCGCCCGCCGCTCGCGGGTTCATCTATCTCGCCATCGGTGCGGAAGACCGAGCATACATCTTGCTTCAGCAGGCTTGCGCAGAGAACGATTTCTGGTTGCGTCAAATGAAGGTGGAACCACTGTTCGATTCATATCGAAAGGAGCCTCTCTTCCACGACGTTTTGAAATGCGCGCACCTCGAATAGCCCGCTGCGACGGGGCCCTGGCGAAGCTCAGACGGCGCTAGCCGCCCCCGCCAGGCACCCTCCGTTTCGCGAACTCTCGTGTTTTCCGCCAGATGCGCATCGCCCGCATCAAAATGACAGGATCTGCCCGCGTCTTGCGCTTCAGCTCATGGGACAGCCTCACGCAGCGAGCCTGCGTGAGCAGGAGGACACCCATGTGGAACGACACGGTGATTACGCTCTTGGCGACATGTGTTGCTGTGGTCGGTGTGCCTGCCACGGCGAAGGCTGATCTGGTCACAGATTGGAACACGATTGCCGTCAGTACGGTGCCTGGCGACGCGGTGGTGAACCGTCAGACTCGCGCGATGGCGATGGTCCATGCTGCGATGTTCGACGCGATGAACGCGATCCGCCCACAGTACTCAGCGGCGTTGGTGACGATCGGCGACATTCAAGGCCATGCCTCCCGCGAGATGGCGGGTGCCCAGGCGGCGCATGACGTGCTCGTTGCGCTCTTCCCGGCGAAGAAGGCTCAGCTGGATGCAAACCTGGCCGCGACGGCCGTCCAGATCCCCAATGACCCACCCAAGGGCAAGCAACCCAAAGCCAAGGGAATCGCCGCGGGCCAGCAAGCCGCCGCAGCGGTGCTCGCGTTGCGCGCCAACGATCACGCGTTCGAGGTCACCCCGTACGTTCAGCAACCGGCGGGCCCGGGCGTCTACCAGTTCACTCCGGGCTGCACTGCCGCCAACATGTCGGTGCCGGGGTTCGGCAAGGTGACTCCGTTCACGCTCCCCGACCCCGACGCGTTCCCTCTACCCTCTCACCCGTCGGCATCGGACCCGCAGTTTCTCGCCGACCTGGCCGAGACCCGCGACTACGGGAGCTCGAACTCGACGGTACGCACGGCCGACCAGACGAACATCGGGCTGTTCTTCATCGAGACCTCGGTGAGCGCCGAGAATCGTCTCGCACGCACCTTGGTCGGCCAGGAGCCCGTGCAGACGAACCACTCGCACGCGGCGAAGCAGCTGTTGGCCCACGCCCGACTGTTCGCGGCGATGAACATCTCGCATGCGGATACCTACGTTCGCACCTGGCGCTCGAAGTACGGTAACAATTTCTGGCGCCCTTACACTGCGATCCGCGCAGTGTTCGGCGACACGACGTGGACGCCGTTGCGCCAGACGCCGTGCCATCCCGAGTTCTTTGCCGCGCACGGCACGCTGACGTCCGCCGGGCTTACCGCAATACAGAACTACTTCGGTGACGCCGTCAGCGTCGACGCCACGAGCACGAGCCTGGTGGGGGTGACGCGGCACTACACCAGCCTCAACCGGTACATCGAGGACGTGAACTCCGCGCGCATCTATGCCGGCTTCCACTATCGATCGACGATGCAACGGAGCAACGTGCTCGGCAGGGCCGTCGCGAACTGGGTGAATGACAATATGATGGTGCCCCTCGAGCACGACGACGACGACGGCGAGGGCGGCAGCGACGGCCACTACCAGGGCCAGCCGGTCCACGACGACTACGACGGCAGCAACGACGAAAGCGAGGACTAGGACCTCGGCCACACGAACGAGCGGTTCACGACGCCCGAGTCACGCGCTCGGGCGTTGTTGCTTTCGGTCGACGGATCAGCAGAGCCAGGCCGGCTCGACCAAGATCTTCCACAGCTCGTCGCCCTGCGCAGCGGGGTGGCAAACCCCTGCTGCACTCTACTCGAGTAGAAAATTCGGCCCACCCCCTCGCCGGCAGCCGAAAACGGCACCGCCAACAACCCAGACTCTGAAGAGAAATCGTGGTGGGCGCTGCAGGATTCGAACCTGCGACCCCTGCCGTGTGAAGGCAGTGCTCTACCGCTGAGCTAAGCGCCCGAAAACGGGGCCGCCCAATTCGCACGCCGGCCCGCCGCAGTCAAGACTTGTCTCCCGGAGTCCGCGGCGGCTCCGCCTTCCCGCGATGACAGGTCCCGCAGCCCACCGGGCTGTTGTTCCCGTAGTACCCGGCCGCCACGTAGCCGGTCATCTGCAACATCTCCCGCGCCCGCGTCTTCTTCTTGTGCTCCGCCGCGAAATCCCCTGCCTCATGACAGTGCGTGCACTTCACTCCCAACTCGCGCGAGAACCAGCCCATGATGTAAGCGAAGTTCCGCGCATCCATCCCCTGGAGCGCCCGCACGTCCTTGAACACCTTCTCCGCCGGCTCCTTCAGCTGCGCCGCCGTCAGCTTCGCCAGCTCCTTGGGCATCTCCTTCGAGAACGGCCGCGACGCCGGCTCCTCCTCCCCGCGGTGGCAGGTCCAGCACGTCACGCGCGCTTCGCCCTGGAACGTGCGCCGGTTGATCTCCTCCGTCATCTTGATCATGTCCCGCGCGCGCCGCTTCTCCTTCTTCGCGTCGGAGGGGAAGTCCTTCTCCTTCACCAGGTGACAGGTCGCGCACTTCACGCCCAGGTTCGCCTTCATCGACTGCATCGCGGCCATGAAGCGGTTGCCGCTCAGCTCCCCGAGCACCTTCACGTTCTTGAACAAGGTGCGCGCCGGCTGCTCGCCCTGGCTCCCCCAATCCAGTCCGTCTGGAGTCTCCGAGCCGGCAGCAGTGATGGGGCTCGCCAGGTCGGCGCGCGGAGCGCCTCCGTCGCGCGGCGCAGGAGCGCCCGCGTCAAGAACGCCCGCATCGGCAAATGCCGGGCGACCCGCATCGACCCCGAACCCTCCATCCCCAACCGCCACTTCTCCGTCCGGAATCGCCGCCGGACCCGCCGCATTCTCCGGCGGGACCGCGAGCGGCGCGGGCTCCGGCTGCGCGTGCGTGCAAGCCAGTGCGAGCAGCAAGAACGGCGTCGAGCGCATCGCGCACCTCCGCTATTTCTTCTGCTGGGCGATCAGCTGATCCAACTCGTCCGTGAGCTCGCGGACCTTCCGCTTCAGCGCGGAGAGCCGCTGGCCCGCATCCTTGAAGTCCTCGCGCGTCACCAGTCCCGCCGCCCGCAGCGCCTTCTCCTGCGCCTCGTCGATCGCTTGCTTGGCCCGCTGCAGCCCGCCTATGGCCGCGGCGATCGCCTCCGCGCGCTTGGGGTCCTCGAAGAGCTTCCCCATCGCTTTCATGCCCAGTTCGGTGGCGCGCTCGCGCAGCGATTTGGGGGCCATCGCCGGACTGTTTACACGAATCCGACGGGAACCGCTCTCACTGCCCGCTGAAGACCTTGCGGATGGAGGCGAAGATCCCGCGCGACTGCTCCTCCGCGGTCGCGGACTGGCGCTCGGCCGCGATGCGCCGGCGCTCCGCCTCCTCCTGCCACGCCGCCTTGAGCGCATCGGGCGTGTCGTGCGTGGCCAGCAGCACCTCGCGCGTCTGCCCGTTCGCGCTCTCGATGGTCACGTGCAGCAGGCACTCCTCGTCGAGGATGAAGTTCACCCGCTGCCCGGCCACTTCCGCCGGGAACTTCAAGGTGCCCAGGTACTCGTTGTCGATGATCCGGTCGCTGTCGCCCTGGAAGATATCGACCTCCAGACCCCGCCCGCCCTTCGCCGGCGGCAAACGGAAGCTGCTCTTCGAGGGGATCTGCGTGTTCTTCTCGATCACCTTGCGGAACCGCCCGCCCGGCATGGCGAACCCGATGGGCATCGACAAGGCGTCGACCAGCGTGACCGAATCGATCTCCTGCATCGACTCGGCCAGGAGCGCCGCGCCCAGAGCAACAGACTCGTCCGGGTGCACGCCCTTGCGCGGCGCTTTCCCGAAGAACTGGTGCGCCTTCCCCTGCACCAGCGGCATGCGCGTCTGTCCGCCCACCAGCAGCACTTCCTGGATGTCGTTGCGGGGCTGGTTCTTCTCGCCGAGGACCCGCTCCACCAGCTTGAACGTCTTGTCCACCAGGTCCATCACCAGCGTATTGACCCGTTCGCGCGAGAGCGGGATGCGCAGGTCCACCGGCTTGCCCTTGCGCTCGGCGACGAACGGCAGCTCGATGACCACGTTGCTCAAGAGCGAGAGATCGATCTTCGCCGCCTCCGCCGCGTTCTTGATCCGCTGCATGGCGATGGGCGACTGGGTCAGATCGATCTTCGTCTGGTTGCGGAACTCCTCCAGCACGTAGTCGATGATTCGGTTGTCGAAGTCCACGCCGCCGAGGAAGGTGTCGCCGCCCGTTGCCAGCACCTCCATCACGTTCCCGTGCAGCTGCAGGACGGAGACGTCGAAGGTGCCGCCGCCCAGGTCGTAGACCAACACTTTATGATCGAAGCCGCGGTTCAATCCGTAGGCGAGCGCGGCCGCGGTGGGCTCGTTGACGATGCGCTTGACGTGGAAGCCGGCGAGGATGCCCGCCTCCTTCACCGCGTTGCGCTGGTTGTCGTTGTAGTAGGCCGGCACCGAGATGATCGCCTCGCTGATCTCCTGCCCCAGCGTCGCTTCCGCCACCCGCTTGCAGTGCTGCAGGACGAAGGCGCTGATCTGCGGGAGCGAGTAGACCTTCCCGGCCAGGACCACCGCGGCCTCGCCGTTCGGTCCTTCCACGATCTCGTACGAGAAGTAGTGCTTGATGTCCTGGACGACCTTGGAGTTGTACTGCCGCCCGATCAGGCGCTTCGCGCCATAGATGGTGTTGCGCGGGTTCACCACCATCTGGTCCTTGGCCACGTTGCCGACCAGAAGGTCGCCCTTGTCGCTCATCGCGACCACGCTGGGCAGGATCAACGACCCTTTGTCGCTGGGTACGACCCGTGCGACCTTGTTGCGGACGTACGCGACGCAGGTGTTCGTCGTGCCCAGATCGATCCCGAGCATGATGGGCTTGTCGGCGGCCATGCGACCACTGGAATGCTACGGCGCAGCCCCTCTGGGAAGCAATAAATGCTCCGTTTTCACCCAC
>WNFT01011491.1_pt1 | contig 10983 bp, 7 predicted proteins | sample 5400191 | NCBI WGS metagenome assembly WNFT01 (sample SAMN13153359, study PRJNA577476) | soil metagenome | isolation source: 80 cm saprolite under Madrone tree | place: USA:California | collected 2016-06-14
TTTTCCGACTCCGCAGGCTTGGTGGGCGTACCTCGATCAATTCTCGCTGAGGCTCGGTTCGCCGGTGCGGATAACTTTCGGCGCGGCCGCCACTTCCCCGCGATAGCTGCAGTAATCAACGACGCTGCTGCCCGCTTCCCGCTTTATGCTGCCCGCTTTTCGCTAAGACCGGGAGACAGACCCGTCCGGTCGCTTTTAGCGAATAGCGCTTAGCGAAAATCGGGCAGCGGGCAGCAGCGTATTTCAGTTCTCCGCGAGAACTTGCCCGGTCCAGTCTGCCAGCTCATCCGCGGCAGGAATTGACACTATTGACAATATCAATATGCTCGGCTAGCATATTCCCTCGTTAAGGCAAGCTCCGGTGGCCTAACCCCTTTCCGGCTGTCGCTTGACCCTAGATTCCGGCGCCTCGACTCCGCTCTACATGCAGGTCGCTCGCGACATCCGCCGCAAGATTCTCAACGGCGATATGCCCATCGGGTCCAAGCTCCAGACCCACCGCGAGCTTGCCGTGACCTACGGCGTCTCAGTCATCACGATCAACAAGGCCCTCTCGGGTCTGGTGAGCGAAGGAGTCCTCCACAGCAGAGTCGGTCGCGGGACGTACATCGCGGCCCGCCCCGCGGAGAGCGAAGGAGTGCGTGCGCCGGCAGCGCTTGGGTTCGTGCTTCGCGATCTTGCCAGCCCCTTCTTCTCACTCGTCGCGCACGCTGCCCAGCAGCGCGCCGACGAGCTGGGATACGGGCTCCTTTTCTCATCGAGCTCGAACCGGCTGGACCGTGAGGAGGAACAGATCCAGAGGTTCGCCGACATGGGCGTCAACGGTCTCATCATCGCCTCGATGAGCCGCACCTATCGCCTGAGCGAGCCCATTCGCGCGCTGCACGACCGCGGCTTTCCCTACGTGATGGTCTCGTACACAGCGGGCTCGGAAGTTCATTACGTGGGAACCGACGTGGAACAGGGTGGTTTTCTCGCCGCGCCATCGGAGACAAGTTCGGCAGCATGAGTGCCGAGCTGCGCGGAAGCGGGTATCGCCGCGCTCTCACGGAGAACGCGCTCGCCGTCGATCCGACGTTCCTGTTCGAGTATCCGCTCGAGGGTGAATGGAATGACTTTCGTTCCGGCTACGCGATTGGCGAGCGCGTGGCGGGGCTCGGCGTCAAGCCCGATGGAGTTTTCATCTACAATGACCTGGGTGCGCTGGGATTCCAGGATGCGCTCCTCGACCACGGCATTCGCGTTCCCGACGACATCGCGGTGGTCGGTCTCGACGATATAGAGCTCGCGGGAAGAGCCCGCGTTCCGCTGACGACGGTTCGTCAGCCGGTGGATCGAATCGGAGCGCTCGCCGTCGATACTCTGCTCGCGCGCCTTCGCGGAGAACAAACGGAGACGCGGAAGATCCTTCAGCCCGAGTTGATCGTGCGCCGCTCGACCGGCCGCTCCCCCGAACCGGCCAATCACCAAGCACTGGCGGCCCGCTGATATGAGTGTAGCTGAGTGATGTCGCGCGTTTTCGTCGTCTGTGTCCTCCTCCTGATGTCCCGCTCACTCGGGGCACAGGGGCCAAGTGGTAGGAAAGTCATCGACATCAACGGCGGAAGCCTGGATCTCGTCGGCTCCTCGGTTAGCACGGCCGACTCGATTCTCGATCGCGCACTGAGTGGAGCGGTTGCGAAGGTCAAGCGAAGCGCGACGAATCTGGATCCGGCAAACGGATACCCGAGGGTGGTTCGCGCTGATGGAAGTTGGGAGCAGCAGTCGGCCACTCAATGGACCAGTGGTTTTTTTGCCGGAACGCTCTGGTACATGTACCAACTGACGCGGCAGCCGGAGTGGAAAGATCTCGCCGAGAAGTGGACCGCTGGTCTGGAGAGCAACAAGTCCATCACGTCGACGCACGACCTCGGCTTCATGATCTTCAACAGCTTTGGCCACGGCTATCTGCTCACCCACAACCCGCACTACAAGGAAGTGGTGCTCGACGCGAGTAGATCCCTCGTCACGCGCTACAACCCGCGAGTGGGCGCGATCAAATCCTGGGACCTGGAGCGAAGCACGGACCGGCGGGCGACCTGGAAGTACCCGGTGATCATAGACAACCTCATGAATCTCGAGCTCCTGTTCTGGTCAGCCGCGAATGGCGGCGATCCGGCGTGGAAGAACATCGCGGAGCAGCACGCGCTTACCTCGGCGCGGGCGCACGTAAGAGCCGATGGCAGTACCGCGCACGTCGCGCTGTTCGACCCGATTACCGGCGCTCTCGAACGGACCGTTACCTGGCAAGGCTACTCGGATTCATCGGCGTGGGCGCGAGGTCAAGCGTGGGCGATTCACGGGTTCACAAACGCTTACGCGCGAACCGGACGGCCGGAACTTCTGGTGGCAGCGAAGAAGACGGCCGACTATTTCATCTCCCATCTCCCGCCCGATGGAATCCCTTATTGGGACTTCCGTCATCCCGACATTCCGAATACAGAACGCGACGCATCGGCTGCAGCGATAGCGGCGTCGGGCCTTCTCGACCTCGCGCGCCGGACACACTCGAGCTCCTCGACGCGCTACAGAAGCGTCGCCAAGAAAATTCTTCTCTCGCTGGCGCGTGACTATACGGCTGGCCCGGAGAGCGCCGCCATTCTCGCGCACTCCGTTGGCGGCCGACCTATGAATTCCGAAGTGGACGTCGGTCTCGTGTACGCTGACTACTACTACGTCGAAGCATTGTTGCGGCTCAAAGGACTTTGATCCAGTACCCACCCGTTGGAGGATTTGCGTATGACAGTTGTTCATCGACTCTTTCTCGCGCTGCTCATTGGATCGCTATCAGCAGTCCCACTGGCCGCGCAGGCTCCAACAGGCACCATCACGGGACGAGTTGTTGACAGTACGACCCAGCAGCCGCTCTCCGATGTCAGCGTAGTCGTCGAAGGGACACGACGCGGATCGGTCAGCGGGCCCGACGGCACCTTCACGATTGGCGGTGTGCCGGCGGGATCGCAGACTGTGAGAGCGCGCCGGGTCGGGTTCAACGCCCCGCCTCAGATCCTTGTCGTTCCCGTCGACGGAACTGTCACGACGGAGTTTATTCTCGATCGACGCGCGGTGACGCTTGAAGAAGTCGTGACCGTCGGCTATGGAACGCAGGCGAAGCGAGACGTCACCGGCTCCATCGCCTCGGTTGGAAGCGCGGAGATCGCGACGATTCCGGTGCCTCGAGTGGAGGAGGCCATCTCCGGTCTGGTGCCCGGCGTCCAGGTGCAGACGACCAATGCCCAGCCGGGATCGGAGCTGCGCATCCGCGTCCGCGGAGGCAATTCGCTGAGTGGCGACAACTCTCCGCTCGTCGTGCTGGACGGTGTCATCGGCGCGGACCTGAATCAGATCAGTCCGGGCGACATCGCGTCGGTCGACATCCTGAAGGACGCGTCGGCCACCGCGATCTACGGCGCGCGCGGCGCCAACGGCGTCATTCTCGTGACGACGAAGCGCGGGCTGCCAGGAAAAATGCGCGTCGATTACAACGGGTACACGGGGTCGCAGAACACGACGAAGCACATCGACCTGCTGACGGCCGACCAGTTCGCACTGCTGTACATGCGCAATCCGAATCACGACAAGAGCGTGACCTTCGATACGACCACGTCCATGCCGACGACGGACTGGCAGAACGTCGTATTCCAGTCGGCGCCCATTCGAAGCAATGAGATCTCGGTCAGCGGCTCGAATAGCGGCACCAGACTGTTGGCGTCGGGATCGATGTTCAGCCAGGACGGAATCGTCCGGCAGTCGGACTTCAGCCGCGGCACACTCCGGTTCAACCTCGATCAGGACGTGGGCTCGCGGGTGCGCCTCGGGACCCGCGTCACGTACAGCCGGGCAATCGGCAACGCCGTCCGTGTGAACGATGGATACGGATCCCAAGGCGGTCCGGTGACGATGACTACGCTTCGCTTCGCTCCGACCATTCCGGTCTACGACTCGCTCGGCAACTACAGCGCGGCGCTCCTGCCCAGCCAGCAGTTCGACAACCCGCTGGCGATCGTGAACCTCCGCGCCAACAAGACGACCACCAACTATCTGCTTGGCAACCTGTTCGGCGAGTACGACATCTTCCCGGGACTCACCTATCGCAGCAGCGTCGCCTACACGTCGCACAACAATCTCCAGCAGCAGTACACTTCGCGCCTGCTTCTCGCGGCCCTAAATGCTGGTCACGCGAACGTCGCGAACGGGGACCGCAACAGCTTCCTCGCCGAGAACACCCTCACGCTGCACCGCGCGCTCGGCGAGAGGAATGATTTCACGCTGCTCGGAGGCTTCACAGCCCAGTCGACGCGAAATGATGCGAACAGCGAGGACGGCATTGGATTCACGAGCGACCAACTCGGCTACAACCGGCTCAATCTCGCCACGACCGTCACCGGCACCTCCAGCACGTCCCTAGAGCGGCTCTTGTCCTGGATCGGCCGAGCGAACGTGAACCTCGCGGGTCGATATCTCCTCACCGCAACACTTCGCGCCGACGGGTCATCGAAGTTCGCGGTGAACAACAAATGGGCGTACTTCCCTTCGATGGGCGTCGCCTGGCGTCTCGGCGACGAGGCCTTCTTCCGGCGCCTGCCCGCGGTGAGCGAGCTGAAGCTGCGCGCCAGCACCGGACGCACCGGCAGCGAGGCAATCAGCCCCTATCAGTCGCTCGCTTCCTGGTCCGTCGGCTCGGCCTACGCCATCGGGAAGGCGACCTTTCACAACGGCGCGAACCCGGCCCGCAACTCCAATCCCAATCTGAAGTGGGAGACCACGAACCAGTTCGACTACGGCGTGGACCTCGGCTTGTTCGAGAACAGGGTGAGCTTCACCGCCGACGTCTACAACAAGCGTACGTACGATCTGCTGTACGCGAAGCTGGTGCCGTATTACACCGGCTTCGAGAGCTACGTGACCAACGTCGGCAGCGTCCAGAACAAAGGCTCGGAGTTCGCCATCGACACCCGCCGCAGGATCGGTTCCGTCGACGTGGATCTCGGATACAACATCAGCATGAACCGCAGCAAGGTGCTCAATCTTGGCGGGGACAAGGAGTTTCTGCTCGACGGCGTCAATAGCTCGCTCCCTCGATTCCGCCCGGCGGCCATCGTGCGTGTGGGCGAGCCGCTCGGAAACTTCTACGGGTACGTGTGGAACGGAATCTTCCAGAACCAGGCCGAGGTGGACGCCAGCGGCCAGCCGGGCGCGGTGATCGGAGGGATGAAGCTGAAAGACATCAGCGGTCCCAATGGAGTTCCGGACGGCGTTATCGACACCCGCGATCGAACGATCCTCGGCAACGCGCAGCCGAGGTACTTTTTCGGCCAGACTGGCTCGTTCGGCTATCGCGCGCTCTCTCTGAACTACGTGCTCCGTGGCGCGCACGGGTTCAAGATCGCCAACCTCAATCGGCAGGGCATGGAGACGCCAGGCGGCGGCTCGAACATGCTGCCCGCCGTTCTCAACTATTGGTCGGCGACGAATCCAACCAACTCCATGACGGGGCTCGGCATCGATCCGTACGACGGTATGACATCGCGCTGGCTCGAGGACGGCTCCTTCGTGCGACTGCAGAACGTTACGCTCGGCCTGGACCTTCCAGCGACCTTCAGCTCGCGGCTCGGTACACAGCGCCTTCGCATGTATCTGAGCGGACAGAATCTCCGCACGTGGACGAAGTACTCGTGGTACGACCCCGAGGTCAGCTCCCGCGGTACGAGCGACCTCAGCCTCGGCTGGGACGATTCCAGTTATCCGGGCATCCGCACTTTCACCTTCGGCATGAACGTCGGCTTCTAGGAGCACTGACAATGAATCGCAGACTCGCTATCACACTCGTCGCCGGCCTCACATTTGGATTTGCCGGTTGCAACAACTATCTCACCGAGGTACCCCAGGACTTCTTCAGTCCGGACAACTTCCCGTCCACTGAAGACGATCTCCGCATCGCGCTCGCCGGGATCGACACCTGGTACACGAATGGCGCCAACCAGCCTTACTTCATTCGCGGCTGGCCAATGCTTACCGAAGTGCCGTCCGACCAGACCATCAATCAGACCACCAGCGATTCACGATACGAGCAGGACACCTTCACGGCCAACCCGTCGAACGAGTGGCTATGGCGCGTCTGGCGTCAGATCTACGGCGCGTCGTACCAGGCGAACACGCTCATCGCGCGAATTCCGCAGATGACGGCCGTGAGCCAGGTCGTGAAGGATCGCTATCTCGGCGCCGCGCTGTACCATCGGGCGTTCAATCACTTCAACGCCGTGCGCGTGTGGGGGAGCGTGCCGCTCGATACGGTGGCACTCAGCGATTTCTCCACGGTGAACAGCGTGACGCGCGCGCCGATCGCGGACGTCTATGCGTCGATCGTCTCTGACCTCACCAGGGCGGTGGCGCTGCTGCCGCTGAGATGGCCCGATGCGTTGACACCGGACGACGGGCGCCCGACGCGCGGTGCGGCGAATGCCATGCTTGCCGATGCGTACATGAACATGTCGGGCGCGCTCGTAAACGAGAATCATTGGGCCGACGCCGCAGCGGCCGCCAAAGCCGTCATCGACAGCAAGGCATACTCGCTCGTCCCCAACTTCGGCGACCTCTGGCTGGTCAACAACAAGAACGGACCGGAGCACATCTACTCAATCCAGTTCGAGGGGCTGATTCTCAACCTCTTCACCGTGCAGTCACGGCCGAGCGGAATCGGCGCGGAGTCCGGATTCAATTACTGGTACAGCACGCCGGAGTTCATGGCCACGTTCTCCGACTCCGACGCTCGCAAGAAGCCGACTTTCCTCACCACCGTCACGGTTGGCACGACGACTTACTCGTACACGACTTTCGGCAACAAGAAGCCGCGCTTTCCCAATCCCATGCCGTACTATGGAAAGTTCTACGACGATGGTGGCCACAGCATCAACCTCAATAGCAAACGCTCCGACTTGAATTGGCCGATCTATCGGTACGCCGAGGTGCTGCTGATGTTCGCTGAAGCAGAGAACGAAGCGGTGGGCCCGGACGGCGACGCCTACGCGGCGATCAATGCGGTTCGAGCGCGCGCGAAGCTGGCACCGCTCGCGGGCCTGTCGCAAGCTGCCTTCCGTGACGCCGTGCATCAGGAGCGGAGCTGGGAGCTGGCGTTCGAGTCGAAGCGGCTGTTCGACCTCAAGCGCTGGGGCACTTTCTACACCGTGCTGAGTCAGGACCCCGTGGCGAAGATTGGAATCAAGCAGACGAGTGTCTGGTCGCCGATACCGCAGCGAGAGATTGATCTGAATCCGAATCTCGGGCAGAATCCGGGGTACTGATGTCGTTCGAACACCTAGGGCGCTTCACTACGCTGCCACCCGCTACCCGCTCAACGCTCCGCGCTATTCGCTGGAAACGCCTAGACAGCACAGGCGTGATTGAATAACGGCTACTCCTGAACCGAAAAAGCTCTTGTCGTCCAGTGTAGAAGGGGTACTGATGCCGAATGCAGAATATGAATTGAGAAGTTTTGGTCAGCGGGGATTCCGGGTTGTGAACCGCGCGAAGATCGCGATGATCCTCGCTCTGTGTCTCGCCGGTCCGCGTGGCGTAGCACAGTCACAGTCAGCGGCGCCCCTCGTGTTTGTTGCGAGGGGAGACGAATTGCTGCGAACACGCGCGCGATTGCATGCGGGCGACACCACGCTCGCTGCTGCGTATTCCGCGTTGCTCGACGACGCTCGTAAGGCGCTCGCCGTTCCGCCGCAGTCGGTGATGCAGAAGAACCGCGTGCCGGAGAGTGGCGACAAGCACGACTATATGAGCTTTGCCCCGTACTCGTGGCCGGATTCCACGAAGCCCGGAGGTCTCCCGTACATCAATCGCGACGGACAGGTGAATCCGGAGAGCCGCCAGAATTCCGATCGGCTTCCATTTGGCCGCATGTCGGATGCAGTGGAGACTCTCGCGCTCGCGTACTTCCTGAGCGACGACGAAGCATACGCCAGGCACGCCACGCTGCTGTTGCGCACGTGGTTTCTCGATTCGGCGACGAGGATGAATCCGAATCTGAAGTACGGCCAGGCGATTCCGGGCGTCACGGTGGGGCGGGGCATCGGGCTGATCGACACGCGCAGCCTCGCGCAGATCGTCGACGCGGTCGGACTCCTGCGCCGATCGCCGAGCTGGAGGCTGCCCGACGACGCTGGAATGCGCGCGTGGGCGAGGGATTTTCTCACCTGGATGCGGACCAGTCCTTTGGGTCACGACGAGGAAAGAACGAAGAACAATCATGGAACGTGGTACGACGTACAGGTGGCGTCGCTCGCCCTGTTCGTGGGCGACACTATCGAGGCGCGAGCCGCGGTCGAGCGTGGACGCGACCGCATCGCGACACAGATTCTGCCCGATGGACGCCAGCCCGAGGAGCTCCGCCGCACCCGGTCGCTTAGTTACAGCGACTTCAACGCGGATGCCCACACGCGACTCGCCGAGCTGGCGCGATTTATCGGTGTAGACCTGTGGCACTATCGATCGCCGTCGGGTGGCAGCCTGCGCGCCGCGCTCCTGTATCTCGCTCCTTACGCCGATACAGCGACGAAATGGCCCGGTCAGCAAATCACGCCGGTCGACGCTTCGGAATTTCTCGGATCGCTGCGTCGGGCGAGCGCGCCGCTCGCTGATCCGACGCTTCGTGCCGCGATCGGGAAGGTGGCGCCCGGTCTGATCGGGAAGGTGGCGCCCGGTCTGCCGTCGTCGGATCGGAGCCGGTTGCTTTACCCGGACACGCCGTGAACTTGCGTTAAATGATGGCCGTGGGGCCCGCGTCCTCGTCCTCGACCCCCGCGTGCTGTCGAAGCGATCGGACGATGTCCAGCAGATCCTTCTGCGCCTGGTCGAGCTCCAGCTTGCCGGTCTCGGGCTCGATAATCCCCTTCTCGAGGCCGATCGCGATTCGATTGAGCTGGCGGATCTTCTCGATCATCTTGTCGGTTGCGCGGCGGAGCTTGCCGAAGCGGCGCTTCTCGGACAAGGCACGGTAACAACGTTGCACCAACTCGCCTTCGGAGAATGCCTTGGCTTTGCTGATGGCCTCGTCCACGGTGACGCCGGGAACGCCGCCGTGGTCGTGGTACGAGATTTCCGTCGACGCCTCGGTGAATATCAGGCGGCCAATGTGCTCGACGCCGTCGTGGCGGATTCGCAGGGATACGAAGTACTTCTGCCCGTCAATCGAGATCGTTCGGATCTGATGGTCAGTACTGACGGCGATTGGCGACATTGTATATGGACTGCTGCAGCCACCCAACTGTAACGGCTTGATGTAGGCTTCTGTTGCAGTTGATGCCACGTTAGCGTTCGAGCGTGACGGAGGTAGAAATGGGTCCTTTCCGAAGCATCTTCTGCGTTGTTTGCTGTTTTTCGCTGGCGGCGTGCGGGGCGGCGCCTCCTGATCGAGAATCTCAGGGGGGCAATGCAGCGCCAGCGACGCCGGTAAATAGGATCGCCAGCTCCCACGACTGGATGCGATTCGGGTGGGACGTGGGCCGGTCCAGCTTTTCCGCCGATCCGACCGGAATCAGCGCGAGCAACGTCGCCACTCTGCGTCGACAGCAGGTCTCCCTCGACGGAACCGTCGATGGCTCGGCGATCTATCTGCACGGCGTCCGCGCGAACGGCGGCACGCACGACGTGTTTTTCGTCACGACCACATACGGGAAAACGCTGGCGATCGACGCCGGCGACGGGACCATTCTCTGGCGTTTCACGCCGAGTGGATACGATTCGTGGGCGGGGTCGCGGCAGATCACGACTGCGACCCCGGTCGCGGATCCAGGTCGGGAGTTCATCTACGCCGCGTCACCGGACGGGCGCATCCAGAAGCTCGCGGTTGCGGACGGTCACTCTGTCTGGAGCACTTCTATCACCAGGCTTCCGACGCGGGAGAAAATCGCCTCGTCCTTGAATTTCTTTCATGGCCGAGTGGTGGCGGTGACTGGTGGGTACATCGGGGACGCGCCGCCGTATCAGGGGCACGTCGCCGTTCTGGACGGTGCGAGCGGTCGGCTGCTGCACGTTTGGAATTCGCTGTGTAGCGATCGGCGCGAGCTGATCGATCCTTCTTCGTGCGGCGAAAGCGGGTCGGCCATTTGGGGCCGCGCGGGTGCGGTGATCGATTCGAGCACGGGAAATATCTATTTCGCGACTGGGAATGCGCGCTGGGACGGCCGCACGAATTGGGGCGACGCGGCGATCGGGCTCGATGCGGACGCGACGAACATCGTCGATAACTATACCCCGACGAACACGGATGAATTGGGTGCGCGGGACGCGGATCTCGGTTCGACTTCTCCCGCGCTCCTCGGCGGCGATTTTGTCGCGCAGGGCGGCAAAGATGGAACGATCCGTCTCGTAGCATGGGGACGGACAAGAGGAGCTACGCCCCGTAAGGGCGGGGAGGCGCAGGTGGTGTCGACGCCTTCCGGTACGGATCTGTTCACGGCGCCGGCCGTGATGCATGTCGGCTCGACGACGTGGGTCTTCGCCGGTGACAACGGTGGGACGGCGGCTTGGACTTTCAGCGGTGGTCGACTTCAGGAGCGATGGAAAAATCGGAACGGCGGCGCGAGTCCGGTGATCGCGGGCGGGCTGCTGTATGTGTACGATCCGGACGGCGGGCTACGGGTTTACACACCGGAGACCGGACAGCTCGTTACGAAACTCGATTGTGGGGGCGGTCACTGGAACAGCCCGATCGTCGTGGACGGGATGGTCGCGCTTCCGGAGGGGAACTCGAATCAGCATCGGACGAGTGGGGTGCTCGATATTTGGCGGGCACAGTAGTCGTTCGGCGACTAAAGTAAGGCAACTACGCTGCTACTCGCTGCCCACAGCGAATAACCTAACTACGCTGCTACCCGCTACCCGCTACCCGCTAGTCGCTACGCGCTATTCGCTAAGGCCGATTGGACAGATCTGTCT
>WNFT01007465.1_pt1 | contig 10981 bp, 9 predicted proteins | sample 5400191 | NCBI WGS metagenome assembly WNFT01 (sample SAMN13153359, study PRJNA577476) | soil metagenome | isolation source: 80 cm saprolite under Madrone tree | place: USA:California | collected 2016-06-14
CGTCATCTCGACCGCCATGGCTTTTCCATGGTGCAGATCGCCAAGGGCCGTGACGAGATCTTTCACGCGACCCGCCTCGATCCCGAGCACCCCTGGGTGCAATGGGCCGCCGCTTCGATCGCGAAGACGACGGGCGCGCGTCCCGCCATCCTTCCCAATTCGGGCGGTTCGCTGCCGAACGATATTTTCTCCGAAGGCCTCGGCTTGCCGACAATCTGGGTGCCGCATTCCTACCTCGGCTGCTCGCAACATGCGCCGAACGAGCACCTGCCGCTCGCGATCATTCGCGAAGGATTGGGGTTGATGGCAGGCCTCTACTGGGATCTCGGCGAGCCCGATACGCCGGTTCATACGCAAAGTCGCGCAGCGAAGCCGAACTGAGTGTCGTGGGGCACTGCGCAGTGGCGACCCGCCTCGCCGAATTGTCCAGGAGCGAAGGCGGATGATCCTCAACGGCCGCGCGGCGCGGCTGCTGAGAGACGCTACGCTGACTGCAGCGGCAGATGCACGCTCCCGCCGGACGCCACCGCGCGCTCGATGGCGATGGTGGTTTCCAGGTTGATGCGGGCCTGCTCGGGCGTGGTGTGGACTGTCGGCGCGCCGGTTGCGAGATGATCGAGCCAGGCGCGGGTCTCGTTGCCGAGCGGGCCCCAGAAATCCCCGACCGCCCAGTCGCCGGCGGTATTGCTGCCGAGAAACGCCATCTCGACCATGTGATCCGGCACATAGGCATGGGGGATGCCGTGTTCCGAGAACAGCAGATGGTCCAGGTGATCGTCGTCGATGATCATCGTGCCCTCGGTCCCCAAGAGCTCCACCCGGTCGGACTGGCCGAGCGTCGGGTAGCGGGCTGGCAGGGCATAGCTCACCCCGAGATTGATCACCGCGCCATCCGCAAAGGTCACGATCGCCCAGGTCACGTCGTGGGCGCCGTATCCCGCTGCCCGGAATATCCCATGCTGTCCGCGGGCCACCACCTCGACTGGACGATTGCCCTCCAGGAACCAGCACATGAGATCGACGTAATAGGTGAGGACGTCGAGAACCGGCGTCGCGTGCGGATCGCGCTCGAGGATCGCGAAAGCCTGGGCGCGCGAGTTGTAGACCCGGGCGGTGCCGCCGACGACTTTGCCGAGGCGACCGTGGCGCATCTGCTCCTTGGCGCGCAGGAAGCAGTCCTTGTAGCGGCGGCTGTAACCGACCCGCAGACTTCCCTCGCTCTGCCGGACCGTTTCGAGGATCCGATCCGCGTCGCCGAGCGAGAGCGCGATCGGTTTTTCGACCAGCACCGGCTTGCGGAGCGCGAGCGCCTTGCAGACCGGGGCCGCGTGCTCGCCTTCGGGCGTCGAGACGATCACCGCGGTGACCTCGGGGTGGCCGATCACGTCGTCGTTGCTTCCGGAGTGAAAATCGGCGCCGGCCGCATCGGCAAGCGCCCGCGCGCGTGCCGGATCGCGATCGGAAATCGCCAGAAATCGAACCGCCGGATGCTTGGCCGCGAGCCGCGCGCGCAAGGTCCCGATGCGGCCGGCGCCGACGACGCCAATTCCGATATTGGATCGCTTCATTACGCCACTTGCAACGCCGCGACCGCGCGCTGATGCCTGCGCACGCGTGCTTCATCGACGTCGATGCCCAACCCCGGACGATCCGGCACCTCCACGTGTCCGTGGACGATACGCAGCGGGTGGACGGCCACGTCCTCCACCAGGCCGTTCATGGTGAGCGTGAGGCCCCACCCGACCGCCGGCAGCACGGCGGCGATGTGGAGAGCCGCCGCAGAGGCGATGCTCGACTCGCCGGTCTTGCACGAGACATTGACCTCAAGCCCCAGCCGCTCGCACAAGGCTCCCGCCTCCATCACCGCGCGCATGCCGCCGAGCTTGATGGCCTTCAGGCTCGCGCCACGCGCCGCTTTGCAGTCGTGGTGGCGGCGAATGTCGTCGAGCGAATGAATGCCCTCATCGGCGCCGATCGCGATCCGGCTCGCCGCGGCAACGCTCGCCATTCCTGGAATGTCATCGGCATGAACCGGCTGCTCGAAGAAATCGAGGCGCGTACCGGCGAGAGCGCGCACGTATTGCGCCGCCTCGTCCGCGTCCCACCCTTGGTTCGCATCGGCCGAAATCAGGCAGTCCGGGCCGATAAGTTCGCAAATTCGGCGCGTGCGTTCAGCATCGACGGCAGGCTGATCGACGCCGACCTTGATCTTGTAGGCGCGGTAGCCCTGGGCGCGCTTGGCCTCCGCTTCGCCAAGATCGGACGCCAGGTTGCCGGTGCCGATCACCCCCAGGACCGCCATGCGACTGCGCCGCTTATCGCCCAGAAGCGCGTAGGCAGGCCGGTTGGTCGCTCGGCCCACGAGGTCGTGCAGGGCGATCTCGATCGCGGCCTTGGCGCCGTAATTCCCGTAGATGCGGATTTTCATCGCCGCCCGCGCGCCGGCGATGTCCTCGGCCGCTCGCGCCTGCAGCGCGGGCGCGAGATAGTCCACGGCCGACATCATGCTCTCGACCGTCTCGCCGGTCATGGTCGGCGCCGATGCGGCTTCGCCCCATCCGACGATGCCATTGTCGGCCTCGATCCGCACCAGCACATTGTCGGCGCGCGAGATCTGGACGCCCGCCATGATGACGGGCTTCGTCATCGGCAGGCTCACCGCAATCGGCTCGATGTGTTTGATCTTCACACTGGCCCCCAACGTGCTCCTAGATCACTTTTTCGCGGCGCAATTCCGCGATTGCTTTTGCGTCGAGCCCAAGGTCTTGAACGAGAATTTCATCCGAGTGTTGACCGAGCGTCGGTGGCGCGCGCCGCACCGCGGCCGGCGTGTCCGAGAATTTAAATGGAATACCCAGCATCTTCAATTCGCCGATCAGCGGGTGTTCCGCGGTCTCGACCATATGCCGCGCGGCGGTGTGCGGATCGTCAAGCGCCTGTGCGACAGTATTGATGAGGCCGCAGGGGATGGCCGCCGCCTTGAGCTTTTCAATCCATGCCCCACCATTGGCGGTCTTGATCGCGCGCGCGATGAGGTCGTCGATCAAGCCGCGGTTCTCGACCCGCGCCCGATTGGTCGCAAAGCGCGGGTCTTGCGCCCAATCCGGATGGCCGAGGACCGCAGCGCAACGCGCGAACTGGGTGTCGTTGCCGACCGCGAGCACGATCATGCCGTCCGCGGCCTGGTAGGTCGTATAGGGCACGATACTTGGGTGGCCGTTGCCGAACCGGCCTCCGCCCTTGCCCGCCGCCAGATAGCTCGCGGCGACATTGACCAGCATCGCCAATGACGTTTCGTAAAGCGAGAGCTCGATCGCTTGGCCCTTACCGGTGCGCTGCCGCGCGTTCAGCGCCGCCAGAATGGAGTTGCAGGCCAGCATGCCGGTGCAGATGTCGACGATCGCCACGCCGTACTTGGTCGGACTGCCGTACGGCTCGCCGCAGATGCTCATCAAGCCGGATTCGGCCTGCAGGACGAAGTCATAGCCGGGCTGCGCGGCTTTGGGTCCGCTCGATCCGTAGCCCGTGATCGAGCAGCGGATCAGCCGCGGCGTGTATTGATCGAACCACGCTGCGGTGAACCCCCATTTATCGAGGGTGCCGAGCTTGAAATTGTCGACCAGCACGTCGGCCTTCTCGATCAGGCGCGCGAGAATTTTCTGGCCGGGCGGTACCGCCATGTTGAGGGTCAACGAGCGTTTGTTGCGGTTGACCCCGAGGAAATAGGCTGCCTCTCCAGCGACGAAGGGCGGGCCCCAGCTGCGCGTATCATCGCCGCTTCCAGGCGGCTCGATCTTGACCACCTCGGCACCCATGTCGCCGAGCATCATCGTGCACAGCGGGCCCGCCAGGATGCGGGTCAGATCGACCACGCGAATCCCGGCGAGCGGGCCGTCGGCGAGACCGGTCATGGCGACTTCCTGCGCATCGAAGGCGACGCATTGAGGTCCTTGGCGCAACCGTCGAGATAGTCTTCGAGCTCGCGCTTGTTGCGCATGCGGAATTTCTGGAAGTCCGGCTTGCGGCCTTCGAGGAACGCGGTCATGCCTTCGAGACTTTCCTCGGAGCCCCAGACATGGGCGAGCAATTCCATGCCATGCTGCCAAGAGGCATAGAGGAGGTCCGATTCGAAATTCAGGCTCTTCTTCGTCATGCGCAGCGTCTGCGGACTATGACCCTTGATGGTCTCGCACCAAGCGAGCGTCTCTTTCAGGAGGTCCTTCTGAGCCACGCATTTATTGATCAAGCCGATCGCCAGCGCTTCCTTGGCGGTGAATCGGCGGGCGCAGAAGATCATTTCGCGCGCAAGCCTCTCGCCGATGATGCGCGGCAGATATTGGGTCGCGCCGACAGTGGGACAGGCACCCACGCTCGCGCCGGTTTGGCCGAGCACCGCATTTTCCGATGCAATGACGAGATCGCACCATAAGGCGAGCTCGTGGCCGCCGCCCATGCACCAGCCGTTGACCATGGCAATGACGGGGATCGGCAGGCCGCGGATGGTCATGGCGAGGCCCTGCATGCGGTCATTCCACATCGCGGCGTTGACCCAAGTGAGGCGCTTCATCGCGTAGAAATCACCGCCTGCGGAAAACGCCTTGTCGCCAGTTCCGGTCACGACCGCGCAGGCGATCGAAGGATCCGCGCGGGTCGATTTCAGCGCGTCGATCAGCTCATCGAGCGTCTGCTCGCGGAACGCATTCATCACCCGCGGCCTGTTGATGGTGACCCACGCAACCTGATCCTTCACCTCGTAAAGAATATCGTTGTAGCGCCCCGCGCTCGTTTTGCGCTGCTTCGTGGCTCCGGACTTTTTCGCCATTTCTCCCCCATTCAAGGCGCGAGAACCAGGGCGTTTGACCCTGTTCATTGAGTTTCGCGGATGGGCAAGACTCGGAACGCGTGTCGTGGCCACGCGACGCTCCGCTGCGCGTCTTTTGTCCACCCTCTGCTTCGGCACCGTGATGAATCAAGCCGCGGCAACGTAGGCACGCGGGTGCCATTTTCCCTTGATCTGGGTGCGATGCATCACGCGTCGCGCCGCGTTATCGAAGGGGTCGCGCCGGTGCATCGTCGAACGGTTGTCCCAGAGCAGCAGGTCCCCGAGGCGCCACCGGTGTCCGTAGACGAATTCGGGCGAGGTCGCATAAGCCCAAAGCTCATCGAGCAGCGCATCCGACTCCGCTGGCGCGAGACCTTCCACGTAGGAGTTGCGGCGGCGTCCGAGATAGAGCGCCGGCACGCCGGTGACCGGATGGGCGCAGACCGCCGGATGCCAGGCCCCCGGCGCTCGGTGCGGATCGTCGGTCGGCGTCACCCCTTGGCGAAGATAGCCGCCGCTATTGAACGTTCCATCGTGTTTGATGCGGCGACCCTTGACCTTCATCTTCAATGCTGCAGGCAAAGACGCCCAGGCCGCCTGCATTCCGCACAGATAGGTGTTTCCTCCGCTCGGGGGTATCTCCAAGGCGTAGAGCATCGACGCATCGGGCGGCAAGTCGAGGTAGCTCATGTCCGTGTGCCACACCGCTTCGCCCGCTCCGAGCGCCCCGATCGGCTGGCCTTTCTCGTCCAGCACGTTGGAGACGACATAGATATCGGGATATCCGGGAGGGCTCTGCCGCCCGTGTTCCTGATTGGGCGGCGGATCGAGCTCACCGAAGCGCCGGCTGAAGCGCAAAAGATCGTCGTCGGTCAACTGCTGGTCGCGAAACAGCAGGACGGAATAGCGGTGCCAGGCCTTCTCGATCGGCGGGAACTCCTCCTCGCCGATCGATGCAAGGTCAACGCCTGACACCTGGGCTCCGACCGCCGGCGTGAGAGGTGCAACCAAAATGGCCATCGTCAACTCTCCCGTGGCACTTAAATCTAGATTGGTTTTCTCAATGGCAATAGTTCTCAGCCCCCAGCGCCGGCCAGCGCCTCGGGGAAGAACATGTCGCGCCAGTCGGCCGGCGGGTTCTTCAAAGTGCCGACCCTGGCCATGAAACTGACGAAGGCTTCGATGCCCGAGACCTTGGTCGTATACTGGATCGCCGGATCGGACAGCACCTCCATGATCTCCCCGACCGATGTCCTGTCGCCGCTGACCTTGAGATAGATTTCGGCCGCGCGCTTCTTGTCGGCGTTGATGAAGTCGGTCGCCTCTTTGAGCGCCGCTTGGAACGCGCCGTAAAGCTTCGGATTCTGCGAGCGGAACTTCGACGTCGCCGCGATCACGTTGAAGGACAGGCCGCTATCGAACACGTCGGTGCTGTTGAGGATGCGGCGAATGTTGGGATTCTTCATCTGCCGGTACTGGAACGGCGCCGATGAGAAGTTGGCGACGATCTCGTTCTGACCGCCGAGCATGGCGGCGGTCGCGTCGGGATGCGCCATCGAGACGGTGAGATGATCGAGCGCGTCGAACTTCTGGAGGCCGAATTCGCGCGCCGCTGCCATCTGCAGGATGATCGCCTGCATCGACACCTTGACCGCCGGCATCGCGATCTTGTGGTTGTCCTTGAAATCCTTGAGCGACCTGATCGAGGGATCGCGCACCAGGAGCATCAGCGGAGAGACGTTGAGGCCGGACGCCGCCTTGACATCGATATTCCCCTTGGTCTTCGACCAGATGGTGATGATGCCTGGAATGCCGAGGCAGACGAAATCGACGCTGCCGGAAATGAGCGCATCGTTCATCACGTCGCTCGAGCGGAAGGTCGCCCATTCCACGCTGACGTCGCCGAGACCGGCTGCCTTCGCCTGCTTCTCGACCATCTTCTGGTCTTCCATGACCATGAACTGCATGTAGGCGACGCCGAATTGCTTGGCGAGACGAAGCTGATTGGCCTCGGCTCGGGCGTGCTGCGGAAGGGCCAGCAAGACAGCGAGCGCCGCGGTGGCAGCAAGACTACGAAACATCTCAATCCTCCTGTTTCCCGGCGCGATAATCGCAGCGGTGGCGCCGTTCCCTTGCGCGCACGATACACCAACGGCTAGGCTCGCAGAAGGCGGCCGAAAAGAGCACAGGGGCGAGCGGGTGGCGGATGCGGCAGCGAGCGCGGGCGGGAAAGCGGACACAATCGAACCGCTGCTCGTCGCCGACAACGTGACGCTGCAATACAAGACCGAGCAGCACCTGGTGACTGCGACCTGGAAGGTCGGGTTCGATGTCTATGCAGGCGACCGCTACGTGCTGCTCGGTCCTTCCGGCTGCGGAAAATCGTCGTTACTCAAGGCCATTGCCGGCTTCCTCCCGCCGGTCGGCGGATCGATCCGCCTCGCCGGTCGGCCGATCGAGCGGCCCGGCTCCGACCGGATGATGGTGTTCCAGGAGTTCGATCAGCTGCTGCCTTGGAAGACGGTTCTGGGCAACGTCATGTTCCCGCTCGTCGTCAACCAGCGCATGTCGCGGGCGAACGCAAAGGATCACGCGCGGGCGCTGATCGCCAAGGTCAATCTTGGCCAGTTCGAGAACATCTACCCGCACATGCTCTCGGGCGGCATGAAGCAGCGGGTCGCGATCGCGCGAGCGCTCGCCATGGAGCCCGCCGTGCTGTTGATGGACGAGCCCTTCGCCGCGCTCGATGCGCTCACGCGTCGCAAGATGCAGGAGGAGCTGGTGGCGCTGTGGGAGGACGTGCGCTTCACCGTGATCTTCGTGACCCATTCGATCGACGAAGCCCTGCTCGTCGGCAACCGCATCCTTGTGCTCTCCCCGCATCCGGGGCGGGTCAAGGCCGAGCTCAATGCCGGCCACTTGAGCTTCTCGGACCTCGGCACGCCGGCATTCGAGTCGCAGCAGCGACGCATCCACGGACTTCTTTTCGCAGACAGGATCGAGACCGCCCTTGCACCGGAGGTCGGCCATGGTTGAACGCGTACTCCCCATGCCCCCGCTGCGCCCGGAGCGCGAGGTCGCAATCGAAACGCTCGGCGCGATCGGCGATGTCGCCCGGCCGTTGACGCCGCTCGAGCGCATCGCCAACATCACCGCGGTGCGCCGGCTCGCCGTGCTGGTCGTACTTGCCGGCGCTTGGGAGCTTTATGCCCGGGCCGCCGCCAACCCGCTGTTGTTTCCGAGTCTCAGCGATACGCTCGCCGCCTTCTGGGACGCGGCCGCGCATGGCCCGCTTATCGACCGCACCCTCACTTCGCTCGGTGTCCTGGGCATGGGCTATGCGCTGGGGCTCGCGCTCGCCGCCGTGTTCACGACGATAGCGGTGTCGACGCGCGTGGGCACGGACCTGCTGTCGACCCTGACCGCCATGTTCAACCCGCTGCCGGCGATCGCGCTCTTGCCGCTCGCCCTGTTGTGGTTCGGACTCGGAGCGAAAAGCCTCGTCTTCGTCATCGTGCATTCGGTGCTGTGGGCGGTGGCGCTCAATACCCATTCGGGCTTCGCCTCGGTCAGCCCGACGCTGCGCATGGCGGGACAGAATTGCGGGCTGCGCGGCCTGACCTATGTGCTGCTGCTGTTGGTGCCGGCGGCGTTCCCGTCGATTCTCACCGGACTCAAGATCGGCTGGGCCTTTGCCTGGCGCACGCTGATCGCGGCAGAGCTCGTATTCGGGGCGAGCTCGCGCTCGGGCGGGCTCGGCTGGTTCATCTTCGAGAACCGCAACCAGCTCGAGACCGCCTCCGTCTTCGCCGGCCTTCTCACCGTGATCCTGATTGGCCTCTTCGTCGAGAGCGTGATCTTCCGCGCCATCGAGAACGCCACTGTCCGGCGCTGGGGCATGCAGAGCTGATCATTTTTTCAGCTCATCGACGATCCGATCGGCATGGTAGACCTTCGATAAGGTCTCACGTAGCGCGCCCAGCGCAACCGCGACGGCGCGGTTCGCCGCGGGATCGTAACCGAATGCGCCGCCAAGCGACTGGATGTTGCCGTCGAATATGAGCCCTACGACCTCACCCGCTTTATTGATGACCGGCGAACCGGAATTGCCGCCGATAATGTCGTTGGTGGTGACGAAGTTGAAAGGTCGCGCCAGGTCAAGCGTCGGTCTCGCCGCGATCCAGCTGTCGGGCAACTTGAATGGGTCTGCGCCGGTGGCGCGCTCGAATGCGCCAGCGAGGGTGGTTATCGGCTCGACATCCCGGCCGTTCTCCCGATAGCCCTTGACTGTTCCGTATGAAATGCGGAGCGTGAAGGTGGCGTCGGGATAGTTCGAAGTTCCATAAATCTTGAACATTGCATTGGCGATTTGGCCTGAATATTTGGCCAGTGGCGCCTGGACATCGTCCTCGTACTGCTTGCGCACCGCTCGCAAATCCGGGTCGATGCTGCGAACGAACACGATCATCGGGTCGGTCGATGCTTCGATGACGGCCTCCTCCGCATCGAGCAGACGGCGGCGAAGCTCGACATTGGCGAGGCTGCTGCCGTCGACCAGCTCGGACGCCAGCTCAGCGGGAGACTTTCGGCCCAGAACCTTCTTGACGATGACGTCGTCTGGTCCGAGCGCCTCGCGCAGCTTCGTCAGAGAGAACGTGAGTGTCAGCCTTTCGAGTTCCGGATAGATCGGCGCGGTCGAGGTGATCGACTGCCGCAGGATCGGGAAATTGGCGCTGGTGAATTCCTTCAGCCGTGCTTCATCTGGCTTCTTCGCCTCGGCAGCGTGCCGGACCAGAGTCTTGGCGGCATTGAAGAGACGCGAGCGGAAGCCCTGACCGTCTTCCGTGAAGGCATACTGCCCCTTGCGCGCCTTCAGCGCGTTCTCGACGCCGAACAGCAAACCTTTGGCGATCCGCGCCTGTTCAGTTCCCTTGGTCGAGAATTCCGTCAGCATGCCCCGCATTTCCGACTGATAGAAGAGATCGCGAGGCAATGTCACGTCGCGCCGAAACTCCAGGTCCGCGACCGTGTCGAGTCGGTTGGTCGACCCTGGGTGGCCCGAGGTAAAAGTGAGATCGCCCGCCTGCGCGTCCGTCTTGGCATAGCGGAGATAGGTCGAATTGGTGTCGAGCGGTGCGCCGTCGAGATAGACGCGCAGATAGCTCACGTCCAGGTCGTAGCGCGGAAATTCGAAGTTATCGGGATCGCCGCCGAAAAAAGCGATCGCCATCTCCGGGGCGAAGACCAAGCGTACGTCCTGATAGCGGCGGTACTTGTAAAGATTGTAGACGCCGCCGCGATAGAGCTCGACGACGTCGCAGCGGATGTTCGCGTCGTTGCCCGAGCACTCCCGGGCGATCGTGGCCTCGATCGCCTTCTTGGCCTCGGTCAAGGCCTGGCCGTCCTTGCTTGCCGTGGCTCTGTTGATCCGATCGGTCACATCGGTAATCGCGATCAGCTGGTTGGCTTCGACATCGGGACACTTGAGCTCGTCCCGTGCCTCGTTTGCGTAAAAGCCGGTGGCGATCAGGTCCCGGGTCGCCGTGGACAGCTGCTCGATGCAGGCACGCGCACAATGATGGTTGGTCTGCACCAGACCGTATGGCGATACGAAGCTCGCCGAGCAGCCGCGAGCGAGGCGGAGCGAGGACAGGCGCACATGATCAAGCCAAGCCTGGTCGGGCTTGAAGCCGTAGGCCTTCTCGACTCGGTCTGCAGGGAAACCGTTAACCGTCCACATGCCCTCGTCGGCCCACGCCGGCTGGCGGGCGGCGACAGCGAGCAGCAGCGCGGAAAGTATCGCAGCAGATTGGCGCATGTCCATTTCCGTAAGGCATGAAGCGTGGCGGCGCGGAACACGGTAGCACATTCACTGCCGAGGCGACGACCTCCTGGATTGAGCTCCCCGGATTTCCGCTGCGGGCGGCTGTCGTGACTTGAAGATGTCTCGATGGTGTCCCAGCATTTGCTTTCCGACACCCCGATGCTAACCTTGCACTGCGCCGCATGCGCGACGGCGTTGGGACGCAGATGGCCGTGAGCGAGCAAACCAGTGCCCCCGAAGCGCAAGACGCTTCGCCGAGTCGTGAGGTCATCTACCGGCATACGGTCGTGGTGCGAGCGACGCATTGGATCAATGCGCTGTGCCTCACCCTGCTG
>WNFT01005624.1_pt1 | contig 10980 bp, 6 predicted proteins | sample 5400191 | NCBI WGS metagenome assembly WNFT01 (sample SAMN13153359, study PRJNA577476) | soil metagenome | isolation source: 80 cm saprolite under Madrone tree | place: USA:California | collected 2016-06-14
GTCCTCTGCGCTGCTGGCGTTTGCGGCCGTGGCCTGCGCGATCTGGGTCGGCGAGATCCTGCGCAGCGCGGGGTTGCACGCGAACTCCCGGAGCTCGCTCCAGCTCCTGGCCGGTCTGCTGGCCGGAGCGGTGGCGCTGGTGATCGATCTCGCTCCCCGTTCGCTCGCCTCGGCCAGACCGCTGGGCTGGGCGCTGTCCCTGGCGGGGCCGACGTATTTCGTCTGCCTCCTACTCCGTCCCGCGGTGCGGCTGATGCTGAAGATCTTCGACGCGCTGCTGGTCCGCAGGGGGGCCACCGCCCGGTACACGCCCCCGCATCCGCCGCTGCAGGAGATCGAGAGGATCCTCAGCGAGGGCGCCCGCGGTGGCGGGCCGGGAGCGCCGCCGCCCGAGCTGGTGCACGGCCTGTTCTCCTTCGCCGAGCGGACGGCCAAGGAGATCATGGTCCCGCGCACGCGCGTGGTGGGAGTGCCGATCGACGCGCAACCGCAAGCGGTCATCGATCTGCTGGCGGAAGAAGGGCACACCCGGATGCCCGTGTACGAGGACGACCTCGATCACATCAAGGGCGTGCTGCACGCCAAGGACGTGATCCCGCTGATGGCGCATCCGGAGCTGATCGTGCTCCAGGACATCGTGCGGCCCGCGCTCTTCGTCCCCTGGACCAAGCCGGTGGGCGAGCTGCTGCGGGAGATGCAGGAGAAGCGCTCGCTCCTGGCCATGGTGGTGGACGAGTACGGCGGGTTCTCCGGGATCGTCACGCTGGAGGACATCCTGGAAGAGATCGTCGGAGAGATCCGCGACGAGCACGACAAGGAGGGTCCGGCGCCGCAGTTCGGGCCGGACGGCACGGCGCTGGTGCGCGGCGAGGCGCGGCTCGAGGACCTCAACGAGTCCCTCGGCGCCAAGCTGCCGGAGCAGGGCGACTTCGAGACGCTGGGCGGCCTGCTCAACTCCACCGCCGGCGCGATCCCCCAGACCGGCGACCGCTTCTACATCGGCGGCCTGGAGCTGACGGTGGTGCAGCGCGACGACCGCCGCGTGCGCCTGGTGCGGGTGGCCCGGCCCAAGTCCGCTCCTCCCGCGGCGCGCGCGAACTGAGCGCGCCCGCTCACGGGCGGCGGCGCTCCATCAGCAACCGGCGGGCGGTCTGGCGGAAGCCGGCGGAGCGGTACAGCGCCCGCGCGGGCACGTTCGATTCGCCCACCGACAACACCGCGGCCTGCTGCGTTCCCAGCGCGTGCGCGAGCAGCGAGCGGCCGACGCCCATCCGACGGAAGCGCGGCAACACCGCCACTTCCTCGATCCCCAGCGTCCGTCCGAGTTGGACCGCGGAGAGGTAGCCCATCGGTTTCCCCTCCGACTCGGCGAGGAGGACCAGGCGTCCTTCCTCCGCGAAGAGCTGCGCGATCTCGTCCGCGCGCGAGTGGAAGGCCTCAGGTGCGCCGTCCCAGGACTCGTCGGAGAGCGTCTTCAGCGCCGCCTCGTCCCGGCGTCCCGCTCGCCGGATCCGCAGCGCCGGCAGCGGCGGCGGTTCGGGAGGGTCTCCGCTCCACTGGAGCGAGAGCTGCGCGCCGGTCGGCGTGAAGCCCAGCGCGGCGAGGAAGGCGCGTCCGGGGAGCGCGTCGTCGCGCACGCGGGCCCGCAGCGCGGCGGAGCTGGCCACGGCCGGTTCGCTGAGGGCGCGCCCCAGTCCCTGGCGCCGCAGCGAAGGGTGCACGGCGGCGTAGAAGTCGCAGACGGCGCCCCGCTGCGACTCGCGCACCGCCGCGAACGCGAGCCCGTACACGCCGCCGTCCTCTCCGGCCGCCACCCGCCAGACGTCGAGCACCGCGCGAGGGCCGGTGGCGATGAGCCCGAGCCGCTGGCCGAACGCCTCCACCGCGGGGTCCAGCGCTCGCACCGCTTCGGCAAAGCGCGCCGAAGCCTCCAGGTCGCCCAGCGCGAACGGCCGGACTGTGACCAGGCCGCTCAAGGCAGCGTCTGCGCCACCAGCTCGGCGATGTCCTTCGCTTCCATCTGCTCGGTGCGGCCGGTCTCGCCGATGCCGTCCTTGATCATGGTGAGGCAGAAGGGGCAGCTGGTGGCGACGGTTCCCTTGCCGCCCAGCGTCCGCGACGCTTCGTCCACCCGGTTCTGGTTGATGCGCTGCCCGAGCCGCTCCTCCAGCCACATCCGCCCGCCGCCCGCGCCGCAACAAAAAGTTTCGGTTCGGCTGCGCTCCATCTCGCGCACGCGGATCCCCAGCGAGACCAGCGCCTGCCGCGGCGCCTCGCTGATCCCGTTGTGCCGCGCCAGGTAGCAGCTGTCGTGGTAGGTGACCGGCTCTTCCAGCTGCGCCTCGCCCGGCCGGAGCCGGCCGTCGGCGACAAGCTGCGCGATCACCTCGGAATGGTGCAGGACCTTGAAATGGCCGTTGAACTGCGGGTACTCGACGCCCAGCACGTTGAAGCAGTGCGGGCACTGGGTGACGATCTTCTTGAACGCGTAGCGGTTCAGGGTCTCGACGTTCTGCTGCGCGAGCGCCTGGAAGAGGTACTCGTTCCCGAGCCTGCGGGCGGAGTCGCCGTTGCAGGTCTCCTCCTCGCCCAGGATGCAGAACTTCACCTCGGCGGCCTTGAGGATCTTCACCAGCGCGCGGGAGACGCGCTTCTGCCGGTCGTCGAAGCTGCCGGCGCAGCCGACGAAGAAGAGGTACTCCACCTCCTGGAGCGCCGCGGGATCCATCGAGGCCGCGACCGGGACGTCGAGATCCGCGCACCACTCCGCGCGCCGGTTGCTCCCCATCCCCCAGGGGTTGCCCTGCGTCTCCATCCCCTTGAACACGCGCGCCGCTTCCTCGGGAAAGCGGCTCTCCATCAGGACCAGGTTGCGTCGCATGTCGACGATGCGCGGCAGGTGCTCGATGAAGACCGGACAGGCCTGCTCGCACCAGCCACAAGTCGTGCACGCCCAGACGGTCTCGTCGGGGAGGATGCCGTTCTCGTCGCCCACCAGCGGTGGAAGCTGCTCGATCAGCTCCGGCGGAAGCTGCATCGCGCCATCGGCGGCCACATCTGGAATCCGGTTCAAGCGCCGGGCGAGCCGCGAGAGCGGCAGCGGCAGCTTGTCGGCCAGCTGCTGCGCGTGGTGGCGGATGGCGCGGTTCACCTCCTTGTGCGTCAGCGGCTTGCCCGTGTCGTACGTCGGGCAATAGGTCTGGCAGCGCCCGCACTCGGTGCAGGAATAGGTGTCGAGGATCTCCTTCCAGGAGAGATCGGTCAGCTTGGCGACGCCGAACTTCTCGCCGTGCTCCAGATCGATCTTGGAGAGCTGGCCCATGGGCGTGAGGCGCTGGAAGAAGACCGTCGGCAGGCCGGTGATGATGTGGAAGTGCTTCCCCAGGGGCAGGAAGTTGAGGAAGGCCATCACGATGGTGATGTGGAGCAGGACCCCCGCCGTCATCGTGCGCGTCGCCGCCTGCGGCGACATCCCGTAGAGGAACCACTGCGCCACCTTGCCGGAGACCGGCAGGTACCAGGGGACCTCGCCGGCGCTCTTCGCCAGGAGCGCGGCGTCGATGAGGATGTCCGTCCAGAGGACGCCGAGGATCATGCAGAGGATGAAGACGCCCTCCCAGCTGAGGGTCATCCGCTCCTTCTTCTGCACCAGCCGGTAGTAGAGGAAGACGGCGACGCCCGCGGTGCCCAACAGGTCGACCACGTCCTTCGTCCACAGATAGATCTGCCCCACGCGGCTCTCGTGGGCGAGGAAGGGCAGGTGGAACCCGGCGTCGTATGCCAGGCCGAACGAGGTCAGGGTGCCGAGCTGCGCCACGATGAAGGCGAGGAAGATCCAGACGTGCGCGATGCCGGCCGGGCGATCGGGCTTGGTCGGCATCCGCTTCTGCCCGAGGCCATAGATGAGCAGGCGCTCCGTCCGCTCCGCCGGATCGTCCCAGCGCACGTCCGGGCGAGCGAAGAGCAGCGGGCGCACGCGGAAGGAGATGACCCAGGCGAACAGCGCAAACCCGGCGACGATGATCAGCGAAGCGAGGACGGGTGCCATTGCGCCGCGAGCATACCGGACTCCCGCAGGTTCGCGCACCTCCGCTCAGCATCATGCACGTCTGAATCCTTGCGGCGTGGCCGGCTCGAGTTCACGCTCCTGCTCGTCCAGTTTTCCTCGGGGGTCCGGAATGTCGCGCCGACTCGCGTCTTGTCTGCTTGCCTTGCTCACCGGCTGCGCGAAGCAGGCGGCGCGAACACCGCAGAACCCGCAGCCGGCGGCGCACGCCTCGACGAGCTCGTTGCGCTACGTGGGATCTTCTACCATCGCGTTGGGCGCGATGCCCGAGCTCGTCGCGGCATTCAGCGCCAGTGCCGGCATCGAGTTCTCCGAGGTGAAGAGCTCCAACTCGCTCGAGGGCTTCAAGGCAGCGATGGCCGGCGAGACGCCCATCGCGGGGATGTCGCGCGGTCTGAGCCCCGCGGAACAGGCGGGGAACCCCTTCGTCCAGATCATCGGCTACGACGCGATCGGCATCTTCGTCAATGCGAGGAACCCGATCTCGAGCTTGACGAAGGCGCAAGTCAAAGCGCTGTTCAGCGGCGCCGCCACGGATTGGAAGGCCGTCGGCGCTTCCCGCGGACCCGTGGAGCTGGTCACGGAGCGGAAGGACGGCCATCGCCCGACGATCCAGTTCTTCCAGGACTCCGTGCTCGCGGGTGGGCCGTTCGGGAAGGCCCGCGAGATCGAGCTGCCCCTCGATGACGTGCGCTACGTGGTCGAGCACGCCGAAGCGATCACCTTCGCGTCGTCCGTATTCTGGCAGCGCGGGTCAAAGCTGGTCGGCATGGACGGAGTCAGTCCCAGCGAGTGGAGCATCCGCGCGGGCGAGTACCCGCTGGTGCGGCCGTTGCTCCTCGTCTCGAAGACGCCACCCCAGGGAGACGCCAAGGCGTTCTTCGATTTCGTGCTCTCGCCCGCCGGCCAGGCGATCGTCGGACGCCGATTCGTCCCCCGCACCAGGGTCCAAGGGATCAGCCAGCGCTGAGATCCGGGGCTAATGCATGATGCGGAGCTGCGCCGCGGCGACGCGCTCGCTCAAGTACTTGTCGATCACCTGCCGGTACTCGGACAGCTCGCGGCATCCCTGCATCAGCCACTCGCCGCCGATCACCAGGGCGGGGACGCCGCGGATGCCCAGCGCCTCCGCTTCCTCCACCGCGTCGTTCACGTCTTGCTCGAGCCGCGGATCGTCGAGCTGCTCGAGGAAGCGCCCCAGCTCCAGGCCGACGCGGGCCGCCAGCTCGAGCTGCACGTCGCGCCGGGCCACGTTGATCCCTTGCAGGAAAGCAGCCCGGCGCATCGCCTTGAGCAGCTCGCGCTGCAGCTCCGGTCCCTGCGGCAACGCCGCTTCCAGCGCGACCAATGGGGGCACCGAGCTCGCCGGCGGGTCCTGCCCGGTCCAGAGGTCCGGCGTGACGCCCTTCCCCTCCTGCTCGCGCCCCAGCCGGCGCAGATGCCGCGCCAGCACCGAGCGCTGCTTCCTGTCCGGGAACTGGTTCTCCGGGCGGAGCGGATAGGGGCGCAGGCTCCAGCGCAATGCCGGCCCGTACTCGTCTCTCAGGTAGTCGAGCCGCGCGTCGGCGACATAGCACCAGGAGCAGAGGACGTCGTGGTACAGCACCAGCTCCACTTCGGCGGGAGCGTCGGTGTGGGCCGAGTGCAGGCGCTGGAAGATCGCGCCTTGGGCGGGCCGGGTCGCCATCCCGATCATCCTGACCCGTCAGCGCCGCGCTGAGCAAGAATGTTTTCGCCGTCGAAACCTACCCTGGGCGGGGGCCTGCCCGCTCGCCTGCGCAAACCGGCGGTTTCCGAACATGTGGGTGGATCACAGAGCCATCGCACGTCGACCACCTTCTGCCACTTGACCCGCGAACGCGACGATCTCGCCGGCGATGTCCAGCCCGGTCGCCCGCTCGAGCCCTTCGAATCCCGGGCTGGAGTTCAGCTCCACCACCTTCGGCCCCTCACTCGACTCCAACAGATCGACGCCGGCCACGTCGAGCCCGAGGACGCGGGCCGCGCGCACGGCGATCTCCGCGTGCTCGGCCGGAAGCTGCACGGCGGTGCCGAATCCGCCGCGGTGGAGGTTGCTGCGGAACTCGCCGCGGCGGGCCTCGCGCTGCATGGCGCCGACGACGCGATCGCCCACCACCAGCGCGCGGATGTCCCGACCTTTGGACTCGGCGATGAACTCCTGCAGCAGGATCTCCTGGCCCAGGTCCCAGAGGGTCCCCAGGATGCTCTCCACCTCGGCGGCGCTGTGGGCGATCATCACGCCCACGCCCTGCGTTCCCTGGATGAGCTTGAGGATGGCGGGAAGACCGCCCACCTGCGCGACCAGCTCGCGGACGTCGAAGCCGCCGCGCGCCAGCACCGTGCGCGGGATGCGGACGCCGGCGGCCGCGAGGTGCTGCAAGGCAGCGAGCTTGTCCCGGCTGCGCGCGATCGCCGACGAGCCGTTGACCAGCGGAACGCCCATCGCTTCCAGCTGCCGGACGACCGAGAGTCCCACGCCGGTGACCGACGCGCCGATGCGGGGGATGACCACGCCGATCCCGCCCACCTCCTTCCCCTTGTGGTAGAGGCGCGGGTTCTCGGACTCGAGGGCGAGATTGCAGCGGAGCACGTCGATGGTGCGGGTGCGGAAGCCGCGGCCCTTGGCCGCCTCGATCAGCCTGCGGGTGGAATAGAGCGTCTTCTTCCGGGAGAGGACGGCGAGCACCGGCCTTCGCCGCGGACGCCGGATCTTCTTCACCGCGCCGGCCATCTCAGGCCGCCGGCTTGGGATGGAGAAGGCGCTCGACCACGGCCTGCAGCTCGTCCAGCTCGAACGGCTTGCGCAGCGACGCCGCGGCGTCGAGCTGCCGCGCTTTCTCCCGCGTGTCGCGGTCGGCGGAGAAGACCACCAGGGGGACTCCCTCCGCCACCTTCTCCTCGCGCAGGCGCAGGATCAGCGTCCCGCCGTCCATCACCGGCATCATCAGGTCGATCAGCATCAAGTCGGGGCGCGCGGTGCGCGCCAGCGAGAGCGCGACCTGGCCGTCGCGGGCCTCGTCGACCACGTAGCCCCACTCGCGCAGGATCTGCCCTGTCGCCTCGAGGATCTCCGGATCGTCGTCGACGAGGAGGACGCGCGGGCCGCCCACGGGCTCCGCCGCCTCTTGCCGCGCGGCGGGGAGGCAGATGGTGAACGTCGAACCGGATCCGACCTCGCTCTTCACTTCGAAGCGCCCGCCGTGGCGCCGGACGATCTCGTTGGACACGAAGAGCCCGATGCCCAGGCCGCTGTAGTTGCGGGTGGTGGCGTTGCCCGCCCGGAAGAACCGCTGGAACAGCTTGGTCTGCTCCTCCTCGGGAACGCCGATGCCCGGATCCTTCACCGAGATCCGGACCTCGCCGCCGTCGCGCTCCACCGCGACGGTGATCTGTCCTCCCTGCGGAGTGTACTTGATGGCGTTCTGCAGGACGTTGACGAGCACCTGCTCGAGGCGCTCGACGTCCCCGTGCACGAAGACAGGGCCGGCCGAACGCTGGAAGACGATCTCGTGGTTCCCCGTCGATCCGCGGAAGTCGACCACCACTTCGTCGACCAGCTCGTTCATGTCCACGTCGCTGGAGGCGAGATGCATCCGCCCGGATTCCAGCCGGGAGACGTCGAGCAGGTCCTCGACCAGCTTCCCCAGCCGGTCCACCTGCCGCCGCGCCTTGGTCATCAGCTCGCCGTCCACCGCCTGTCCGCGCGCGACCCGCCGGTCGATGCTCTGCAGGTACATGGAGAGCGGAGTGAGCGGCGTGCGCAGCTCGTGCGCCGCCACGGTGAAGAAGTCGGCGCGCTGCCGGTCGAGCTCGCGCTGCTCCGTCACGTCCATGTAGACGACCAGACGCCCCTGGTACTCGCCGTCCACGCTCCGGACGGGAACGCTGTTGCGCGTGAGCCACCGGTGGCGGGGGCGTTCCAGCTCGACGTCGTCCCGCGAGGTCGCATCGCGGTTGGCGAAGATCGCGCGGACGCGCGCCAGCATGGCCTCGCGGTCCGCCGGCGCCGCCTGCGCCAGCTTGCGCCGGTAGATCTCCTCGAATCCGAGGCCGTACATGGCCCGCAGCGGCAACCCGAAGATCTCCTCGATCTGGTGCGAGGCCATCCGTAAGATTCCGTCGGGGTCGAACAAGGCGATCCCATTCGGGTCCCAGTCGAACACCGCCCGCAGCTCCGCGAAGCGGCGATCGGCTTCCAGCCGCTCCAGCCGCTGGCGATCGCGCTCGGCGGCGAGCTCGCGGACCAATCGGGCATTGCGAACCGCCAGCGCCGCGCGTCCCGCCAGCGTGAAGGCGAAGTCGAGGTCGTCGCCGGAGTACCTGCGCCCGGTCCCCACGCTGGCGAGCAGCATGGTCCCCAGCGGCAAGGCGCCGTCGAACATCGGCGCCACCACCGCCGAGGTGGGCCCCATCTCCTTCAGGGTGAGGAACGCTTCCTCGGAAGACGCCGCGGCGCGCAGCATCTCGTCGGTGATCTCCGCGGCCACCACCGGACCTCTCGCCAGCAACGCGTTCCGCTCCGCCGGCGGCTCGTCCCAGCGCCTCGGCGGCAGCAGCGCGCTCAGCTTCTTCTCCAGCTCGCGCTGCCGGGGGTCGGGATGGAAGGCGACCACGTTCTTGAGCGTGCCGTCGGGCTGCACCAGCGCGAACGCGCACCAGTCGTTGCTCAGGGACTCGCTCACCCGGCGGACGATGCGCCGGAGCGGCTCGATCTCGTCGGGGCCGACGTAGTCGAGAAGCTCGCGGGACACGTCGGACAGCAGCCTCTGGCGCCGCTCGGCCTCGGCCAGCCGCGACCGGTCTTGCTCGAGCCGGTCCTGGTCCATGAAGGCCGCATCGGAGCGCGAGCGGGCGAAAATTGCAACCTGGAACCGCCTCGGATCGCGCGCGGTCTGGTATGGTGCGCGCCCCATGGCGGCCATCACTCCGCAGATCGTGGCAGCGCACGGCCTATCCCAGGAGGAGTACGCCCGGATCCGGAAGGTGCTCGGGCGCGATCCGAACCTCGTCGAGCTGGGGATCTTCTCCGCCATGTGGAGCGAGCACTGCTCGTACAAGTCCAGCAGGCGCCTGCTGAAGCACCTCCCCACCAAGGGACCTCGGGTGCTGCAAGGCCCGGGCGAGAACGCCGGCGTGGTGGACGTCGGCTCCGGATTGGCGGTGGCCTTCAAGATGGAGAGCCACAACCATCCCAGCTACATCGAGCCCTACCAGGGCGCCGCCACCGGCGTCGGCGGCATCCTCCGCGACGTGTTCACCATGGGCGCGCGCCCCATCGCCTCGATGAACGCGCTGCGTTTCGGCGACCCTTCCCATCCCAGGACGGCGGCGCTGCTCGAAGGCGTGGTGGCGGGGATCGCGGGCTACGGCAACTGCATCGGCGTGCCCACGGTGGCCGGCGAGGTCGCCTTCGACCCCTCCTTCAACGGCAACTGCCTGGTGAACGCGTTCACGCTCGGCCTGCTGAAATCGAACAAGATCTTCCGCGGGACGGCGAGCGGCGTGGGGAACCCGGTCATCTACATCGGCGCGCGCACCGGCCGCGACGGCATCCACGGCGCCACCATGGCCAGCGCCGAGTTCGACGAAGAGAGCGAGAGCAAGCGGCCCACCGTGCAGGTCGGCGATCCGTTCATGGAGAAGCTCCTGCTCGAGGCCTGCCTCGAGCTGTTCAAGACGGATTGCCTGGTGGGCATCCAGGACATGGGCGCCGCGGGGATCACCTCCTCCTCGGTGGAGATGGCGTCGCGCGCGGGCAGCGGGCTCTTGCTCGACGTCGACGCGGTGCCCCGGCGCGAGACCGGGATGACTCCGTACGAGGTGATGCTCAGCGAGTCGCAGGAGCGGATGCTGCTGGTGGCGAAGAAAGGGCGCGAGAAGGAAGTGTTCGAGATCTGCGAGAAGTGGGACCTGGCCCATGCCGTCGTCGGGCGGGTGACCGACAGCGGAAAGCTCGTGGTGCAGAGCGGGGGCGCGATCGTCGCGGAGCTCCCCATCCCGCCGCTCACCGAAGAGGCGCCCTCGTACGACCGGCCCCGGGCGCGCCCGCCCTGGCAGGATGAGCTCCAGCGGATGCCGGAAGTCCCGCAGCCAAAGAACCTGGTCGCCGCCCTGAAGACCGTGCTCGCCTCTCCCTCGCTGGCCTCGAAGGAGTGGGTGTACCGCCAATACGATCACATGGTCCGCATCGGGACCGCCGTTCGTCCCGGCCAGGGCGACGCGGCGGTGGTGCGCTTCACCGGCCAGCGCGAGGGCGGCGTGGCCATGTCGGTCGGATGCAACTCGCGCTGGGTCTACCTCGAGCCGCGCCTCGGCGCCGCGCATGCGGTGGCCGAGACGGCGCGCAACGTCTCCTGCGTCGGCGGCGAGCCCCTGGCGGTCACCGATTGCCTGAACTTCGGCAACCCCGAGCGGCCCGAGATCATGTGGCAGTTCGAGCAGGCCTGCCTGGGCATCGCCGACGCCTGCACTGCGCTGCAGACGCCGGTCGTCTCCGGCAACGTCTCCCTCTACAACGAGACCGAGGGCAAGGCGGTGTTCCCGACGCCGATGATCGGGATGGTCGGCCTGATGGACGACTGCGCCAGGAATGCGGGCAGCGCCTTCTCGTCGGCTGGCCACCGCGTCGCCATCGTCGGCGGCCTGGGCAACGGACACCTGGGCGGAAGCGAGTACCTCAAGGCGGTGCACGGCAAGGTTGCCGGCATGCCGCCGCCCCTGGACTTCGCCCGGGAGAAGGCGGTCCAGAAGGCGGTGCGCGAGGCGGTGCGGGCAGGCCTGCTGAAGGCCGCGCATGACGTCTCCGACGGCGGGCTCGCGGTGACGCTCGCCGAGATGTGCTTCGGCAAGGACCTGGGCTGCCGCGTGACGCTGCGGTCGCAGGTCCGGCCGGA
>WNFT01005625.1_pt1 | contig 10979 bp, 10 predicted proteins | sample 5400191 | NCBI WGS metagenome assembly WNFT01 (sample SAMN13153359, study PRJNA577476) | soil metagenome | isolation source: 80 cm saprolite under Madrone tree | place: USA:California | collected 2016-06-14
CGCATGAAGATGTTCGGCTCGAGGGTGCTGCCGGACTTGCTCGACACGATGAAGAGCGTGCCGGCCACATCGATCTTCCGCTCGATCGCCCGGATCTGGCCCGGGTCGGTCGAGTCGAGTACGAAGAGCTCGGGGGAGCCCGCGATCCGGCCGAAGGTCATCTTCAGGACTTCCGGGCAGAGGCTCGAGCCTCCCATGCCGAGCACCAGCGCGTGAGTGAAGCCCGCGGCCCTGACCTCCGCGGCCAGCTCGCGGAGCGCGTCCACTCGAGCGAGCTGGTCGCGGGCGACCCCGAGCCACCCGAGCCAGCTCGCCTCGTCGGTGCCCGTCCACAAGGTCGCGTCCCGCGCCCAGAGCCGCCTCACCTTGTCGCCCGCGCGCCACGCGTCGAGCTCCGCGCTCACCGCCGCCTCGAGGTCGGGCGGCAAGTGGAACGACGCGGTCCCGGCCGTCACGGCGACCTCCTCCGGACGAGCTCGCGAACGGTCTCGCCGTCCGACACGAGGACCGTGTCGGCGGTGGCGAGGAAGAGGCCCGTGTCGATGACGCCGGGGATCGCGAGGATCACCCGCTGGAGAGCCGCCGGGTCCTCGATCGGACCCACCGCGCAGTCGATGATCACGTTGAAGTTGTCGGTCACGAAGGGACGCTCCTCGTGCGTCCGCAGCGCGGGCTTCAGGCCGAGGTCCTCGAGCCGCCGCCGACAGAGTGGGAGCGCGAACGGCATGACCTCCACCGGGAGCCGGCCACGAGCGCCGAGAGTCTCGACCAGCTTGTCGGAGGTCACGAGGATGACCTGCTGCCGGGACGCCGCGGCGACGATCCGTTCCCTCACGAACGCCCCGCCATAGCCCTTGATGAGGTTCAGCTGGCCATCGACCTCGTCGGCGCCGTCGATGGTGAGGTCCAGCTCGGCCTCCAGGCCAACGAGGCCAATGCCGAGCTCCCGGGCGAGGCGCGCCGTCTCCTCGGACGTCGGTACGCCCCGGACACGGAGCCCGTCGCGCACGCGCGCGGCGAGGGCGCGGACGAACGCGCTGGCCGCGCGGCCCGAGCCGAGGCCGACGACGACGCCGTCCCCGACGAAGTCGAGGGCGCGCGTCGCAAGCGCCGCGAGTGGATCGCTGGTCGTTGCCGCCATGATTCGGGCAGTCGCCCGCCATCAAGGATACCGCTAAGCCCTCCGGCGGGGGATTCGGCCTAGTGGCTGCGCATTCCGATCAGCTGCTCGAAGAAGCCGCGGAGCGGCGGCAGGTTCGTGAACAGGGCGTGGAACGCGTCGCGGTCCACGGCCAGGCGCCCTCCCGGAAGATGACCTCGTCCGGCTCGAAGTGGGCCGCAAACTAGACCTGACACGCGAGCACTTCGACCCAGCGCGCCGGCGGAATCTTCAGCGCCGCATCCACGACCCGGGGATCGAACTGCTTACCGGCATTCTCGCGCAGGATGCCGAGAGCCTCCGCGAGCGGGCGCGCGCGGCGATAGGGCCGATCGTGGGTCATCGCGTCCAGCGCGTCCACCACCGCGAAGATCCGCGCCGTCAGCGGGATCGTCTCTCCCGTGAGGCCGTGAGGGTACCCGGACCCGTCGTAGCGCTCGTGATGGCCCCCTACCACGTCCAGCGCGGGCGTGAGCAACGGCACCGCCTCGAGAAGCTCCACGCCCCATTCCGGATGGCGCTGGACGATCTCCCGCTCGTCAGGCGCAAGCAGGTCCGGCTTTTGTAGGACAGCCTCGGGGACCCGGATCTCGCCGATGTCGTGCAGGAGAGCGCCGAGCTCCAGCGCCTCGCGCTGGGTCGGGGACAGCTCCAGGTGCTCGGAGACCACCGCCGACGCATCCGCGAGCCGCCGGAGCGATCCGGTCGTCTCACCCCGCGCTTCCAGGGCGCGGACCAGAACCTCCGTCATGCTCCGGTGGGACACGTTGAGCCGCTCCGCCATGAGGTGGAGCACGTTGCCCAGCATTCCGATCTCGTCGCGAGCGGCGATGCGCACGCTCGTTGAGAAGTGCCCCTCGACGATGCCGCGGGCCAGGCCTGAGAGCTGAACGACGGGCCGCGTGATCTGTCGCGCCAGCAGAACCCCGGCGATGAGCGCGAGCACGGCTCCGGCCAGCGAGTGCAGGTAAAACCGCCTGCGGACGGCGGCGAGCTCGCCGAGGTAGACGTCGACCCGGAAGTCCACGTCCAGCGCGGCGACGGTCTGGCCGGCCAAGTTCTTGACCGGGGCGAAGGCGGTGATCCAGGTGCCCGACGAGCTCACGTAGATGCCCGTGTAGGCTGGGACGCCCTCCGTCAGCACCCGGTGCAGAATCGGCTGGATCTCGGGGGCCAGCCGATACTCGAGGCCCACCGGCGCCATGCCGTTACTGATGACCGCGAATCGGGCCGTCGCCCCCTGGACATCGGTGAGCGTGTAGACCGCGTCACCCAGCCGATTCGTCTCCTGGATGCGCACGAGCTCGCGCCGGAGCCTTGCGTACTCGGGCGTGTCGCTCCGCGCCGCAACGACGACTGCCTGGTGCAGGTCGCCGTCCACCAGGAGAGCGCCGGTGCGAGCGATGTTCAGCAGAAGCGAGCCGAGCGACTGGCGCAGCCACTGCTCCTGCGCTCGATACTGCAGAAAGCCGCTGAGCAGAACCGCGATCGCCGTGAGGAGGAGGAAGCTCGCGCCGAGGCGCCAGGCGAGCCGGCGCCAGATCGGAAGATTCGTCATGGACGTCCTCGTGTCATGCGGCGCGTTCGCCGTCTACTGTCAGCTCGGAGACGTCCCGCTCGAAGAACACCTCGACCGTCCAGTCGAGCACCACGCGGAAGCGAGACGCGAGCGTTGGCAGCTTGAGCATGTAAACGGTCTTCCACAAGAACCACGCGGGAAAGCCGGTGAGCTTGAGCCCGCGGAGATCGGCGACGGCGGTGCGGCGGCTCAGCGGCACCATCTCGCCGAGCAGCCGGAAGTCGAACGGCCGTCGCGCGCGCCCGGTGAGTTCCGCGACGAGCTGCTCCGCGAGCGCGCGACCCTGGCGGAGCGCGACTTGCGCTGTCCCCGGGTAGAGTTCCTTCGAGTGGGGATCGATCTGGGCGGCGTTGTCGCCGAGCGCGTACACACCAGGCGCGCCCTCCACCTCGAAGAACTCGTTGACCTTCAGTCGCCCGTCGCGCGCCTTGGGCAGGGCGAGATCGCGGATGACCTCGTTGACGCGGTTGCCGGCTGTCCAGATCACGCACTGGCTCGGGATGAGGCGGCCGTCGGCGAGCGACAGGCCCTCGGGCGACACTTTCGCGGCCCGCGAGGCCTCGATCTCGATCCCGCGCTGGAGGAGTTGGTCCTTGGTGTAGGCCGCCAGGTTCGTAGCCGTCTGCGGGAGGATCGCGCTTCCCACCAGCACGAGGCGGACCATGTCCGCGAGAAGCGAAGGGTAGTGGCGAAGCAGGATGCCCCGCGTCAGCTCTTCGAGCGCCGCTATCAGCTCGGTGCCGGCGTGTCCGGCCCCGACGACGACGAAGGTGAGCAGCTTTCGGCGTGTCCACGGGTCCTCGGTCAGCGCGGCGGCCTCGAACAGGTCGATGACGTGATTCCGGATCCGGACAGCGTCGCCGGCGGCCTTGAACGTGAGCGCGTGCTCCGCGACTCCAGGCGCCATTGCGACGTTGGGGCGCGCGCCCAGCGCCAGGATGAGCCGATCGTACTGAACCTCCTGCCGGAGCGAGGACCGGCTGTGGCGCGCGACCAGTTTGTGACGCCCGAGATCGATGGCTTCGACGGACATCTCGCCGAACTCTACGCCCCACGCGCCGCAGAGGGGACGGATCGGGTAGACGACGTGCCGCGCCTCGACCGCGCCGGTAGCCGCCTCGGCGAGCATCGGCGTGAAGAGGAAGAAGTTTCGGTCGCTGATGAGGGTGACGTGGACGGGCAGGGCGCCCGCGCACCGCTTCGCCAGCTCGAGAGCGGTCGTGACGCCGGCGAACCCTCCACCCACGATGAGAACCCGCGGCGCGAGCGACGTCGAGCGCCGGGCGAGAACACGGCCGATCGCGTGACGTTCTACCATAATCTCTGAGACACCGAGGGGACGGGTCCGGATTCGCGGGAGCGCGCCCGCCCGTCGGGATCAGCCGGCGCCGGTGCACCTCATTCTGCTCCACCGGCTCGACGACACGCAGGTGGCGAGCGTCAATGTCGGCATCGGCAAGGCGCGGACCGCTGCGATCTACCGGCGGCCCAGCAAGGAGTTCGAGGTGTCCTCCTGCCTCTGGGACGCTGGCGGGGGATGTGACGATTCTCCGGGGAGAGGCCGGGGATCAGGCGAGGACCAGCGTGAGCTGCTCGCGCAGGACCATGCGTGCGCGGTGCAACCGCGACTTCACCGACGGGACCGACTCCCCGAGGAACTCGGCCACGTGCTCGTTCGAGAGACCCTCGACGTCCCGCAGGACGAGCACCGCCCGATAATGCTCGGGCAGGCCGTCGATCGCACGCTCCAGCACCCGGCGCCGCTCGCCGGAAAGGAGCTCTTCCTCGGGGTTCTGTGACCAGTCGGCGAGGATGAACGCGCGATCGCCGGCTCGATGGCCGTCTGCCTTGAAGGTCGGCAGGAGCTCCTCGAGGGGCGTCTCGAGCTCCAGGCGCTTACCGCGGCGCTTGTTGAGCGCCGCGTTGGTGGTGATGCGGTAGATCCAGCTCCCCAGGGCGGACCGCCCTTCGAACGATCCGCCCTTGCGCGCCAGCGTGAGGAGCACATCCTGCAGAACCTCCTCGGCGTCGGCCTGATTCCGTGTGACACCGAACGCCAGCCGGTAGATCTTCGAGCCGTAGCGCTCCGCAAGCGCCTCGAGGGCACCCACCTCGCCGCGGCGCAACGAGGCGAGGAGATCGAAATCCGCGGCGGCCGAATCGATCGCCTGGCTCATCGTCAGCCCTTGAGCTGCTCGGCCACGAACGGCGAGCAGTTGACGAGCGCCACGTCCCGCGCTCTCAGGGTTTTCAGAAACTCCACGCCGTAGCGGTCGACGAACGAGACCCCGCCGAGATCGACACTCAGCGTGCCGCCGACACCCAGAATCCGCTCGCAGGATTGGCTCAGCTCGTCCACCCAAAGGCCGACGACCCGGCCGGCGAGCTCGAGAGTCGCGGTGCCGTCCTGCTGGTCGAGGAGCTGAATCCTGAGCACGCCGTCATAAGTAGCAAGGAGCGTGCTAGGCCATTCAGCACTTCGAGTTCGGGTGGAAGTCGCCGAGATTCCGCGGTCTTCGCCGGATCGACGAGAACAGGAGACCGGGCGCGCCACGAAACTCCGTGGGGGCGCCACGAACGAGCGGGGGGGACTACGAAGCTCGGGGGCCCGAGCGCTTGATCCCGAGCTTCTCCATCCGGCTGCGCAGGGTGTTGGGATGCATCTCGAGGATCTTCGCCGCTCCCCTGGGTCCTTCGATGACCCCGTCGGCCCTCTCCAGCGCGGCGACGATGTGAGCCCGCTCGGTCTGCTCCAGGGCGGCGGCGAGCCCCGAAGCGGCAGACTTGTCGAGGCGCCGGCCGGGCTCCGCGTGGCGCTCGACGCCCGGCCCGGACCCGAGGCGGGTCGGGGCGGGAAGGAGATCCCGGTCCAGCTCGAGCGGCCCCTGGGAGAGCACGACCGCCCGCTCGATGAAGTTTTGCAGCTCCCGGATGTTCCCGGGCCACGGGTAGTTCACGAGACGATCCATAGTCTCCGGGGAAACCGGGTCGACCTGCCGGCCGAACTTCTTGGCGAATCGAGCGAGAAAGAACGTCGCGAGCTGGGGGATGTCCGACGCCCGTTCGCGCAGGGACGGCACGCGCAGCGGGAAGACGTTCAGGCGGTAGAAGAGGTCCGCGCGGAAGCGCCCGGCGCGCACGGCCTCCTCGAGATCCCTGTTCGTCGCGGCGATCACTCGCACGTTCACGCGGACCGTCTGGTTGCTGCCGACCGGCTCGAACTCCTGCTCCTGGAGAACGCGGAGCAGCTTGACCTGCATCTCGAGCGGCAGCTCACCGACCTCGTCGAGGAAGATCGTGCCCTGGTCGGCGAGCGCGAAGCGACCGACGTGCTTCTCGATGGCGCCGGTGAACGCGCCCTTCACGTGACCGAAGAGCTCGCTCTCCACCAGGCCTGCCGAGATGGCGCTGGAGTTCACCTTCACGAGAGGCCGCTCGCGGCGCGAGCTCCGCATGTGGATGGCGCGAGCGATGAGCTCCTTCCCGGTCCCGGTCTCCCCGTACACGAGCACCGTGGAGTCGGTGGGGGCCACCTGCTCGATCTTGCGAAGCACTCCGAGAAGCGCCGGGCTCGAGCCGACCATCTCCCCGAAATTGTGCTCGGTGTGGATCTCATCCTGGAGGTAGACGTTTTCACGCTCGAGCCTCGCCTTCCCCGCCGCGATCTCCTCATAGGCTTGCATGTTCTCCACGGCCAGGGCGATCTGGTTTGCGACCTCCTGGAGAAAGGCCGCATCCGATTCCGAGTACCGATCGGGCGTCGCGCTATTCAGGTTCAGCGTGCCGATGCTCTTCTTCCCGGTGATGAGCGGAGCGATCAAGAAGGACCGTACACCGTCGGCCAGGAGAAGATCCTCCGTCGGGAACTGCCGCTCCGTTTCGAGGTCGCGGCGAAGGAGGGTTTGCTGGTGTGTGAACGCCCATCCCGCGTGGCTTTGGCCGGGAGGCCACGCCAGGCCGACCGCGTACTGCCCGACGGGCAGGGACGACTCCAGAAGCGAGAGGCGCAGGACGTTCTCTCGCGGATCGTGAAGGAAGATCGCGATCCGGTCGAAGGGAACGACACGGCGGAGGGCCTCGGCAATAGCGTGGAACAGCGCCGCCTGCGTCAAGTTCGAGATAATGGCGTTGTTGATTTCGAGCAACGTGCGGTAGCGCTCCGCGGTTGCCGTGATCGTCGCGTTGAGCGCCGCGATTTCCTCGTACGCCTTCATGTTTTCGATGGCGAGGGCGACCTGGTTTGTGGCCTCTTGGAGGAAGGCGGCGTCGGCCTCGGAGTACTGGCTCGTGCGCGTGCTGGCTACCGCGAGGACGCCGATGGTCTTCTCCCGGGCGACGAGCGGGACGACGACGTAGGATCGCACCCCGTCGGCCAAGGCGTGATCCTCCATTGGATATTGCCGCTCCTTCTCTAGGTTTCGGCGGAGCAGGGGTCGCCGGCTCTGGAAAACCCACCCCACGTGGCTCTCCCCGGGAGCCATCTCCAGGCCAACGGTGAAGTATGACGAGGGAAGAAACGATTCCAGGACGAAGAGCCGCAGGACGTCCTTCTTCGGGTCATGGAGAAAGATCGCCGTCCGATCGAATGGGATGACGCGGCGGAGCGCGCTGGCGATCGCATGGAAGAGCGCTTCCCGCGTCAGGTTCGAGATCACGGCGTTATTGATCTCCAGCAACGTACGATAGCGCTCTGGGGCGGTGTTCGATGCAGGCGGCTGCTGGTTGTGCATGAGGGCTGGTCGGCTCCCGGCCGTCCATTCTACGACGATCCCTCCGGGAGGTGGAGGGACGGAAACAGGTCAAACCCATGGGGCCCAGGAGGCATGTAAGATCCGATGACATAGTGCGGGTCTGGCTTGTCGTTGCGCTTCCCTTCGTAATCGCTGCTGCCACCGACACATTTCCGGCGCCGGACCGCCCGGTCGCCGGCATCATCTCGCCGCTCTACTCGGAAGAAGCCATCCGAGACCTCAATCGCGAAGCCCAACGGGTGATGGACCGACTCGGGATCAAGCCAGGAGTGCGGGTCGCGGACATCGGAGCGGGGACCGGATACTATACCGTTCGGCTTGTGCACCGACTCGGCCCGGGCGCGACGATCTATGCCGAGGACATCAAGCCGGAGTATCTGCAACAGCTCAAAGCGCGGCTCGACCGAGAGAGGATCAAAGGAGTCAGGCTCGTGCTGGGGGAACCGCGTAACTCCAAGCTGCCGCGCGATTCGGTCGACGTGGCGATCCTCGCGTACATGTACCACGAGATTGAGAACCCATTCGAGTTCCTGTACCGGTTGCAGCCCGCACTCGCGCGTGGGGCCCGCGTGGGAATCGTGGACCTGGATCGTCCGACCCAGGACCACGGCACACCACCCGCGCTCCTGCGTTGCGAGCTGGCGGCGGTTGGGTACCGCCAGGTCGACTTCGTGTCTCTCGCTCCGGCGGACGGCTATCTCGCCGTCTTTGTCCCGCCCGCCCAGCTTCCTCCGGTAGAGGCCATCAAGCCATGCCGGCAGCCGTGAGCCGTAACCGTGATGACCGCCGCACCGCCGTACTCGTCGGCGCCAGCCTCGCCGGCATCGGACTCGTCGCCGCCTGCGTCGCGATCGCCCGCATGCCGAATCTCGCGGAGGCGCCTTCGCGCTTCCTTGTGCTCCATGCGGCGGCGTTCGCCTGTTATGTCGTCGGCATTCTCCTCCTTCGAGGGAACTCGGATCGCCACGTACTGACGCTCGTGCTCACGATCGGCGTCGTGTGCCGATTGGCGCTCCTGCCCGCGCTGCCCACGTTGTCCACAGACGCGTACCGTTATGTGTGGGATGCGCGGGTGGCCGCAGCCGGTGTCAGCCCCTACCGACATCCGCCGGTGGCACCCGAGTTGATCCAGCTGCGCGAGGAGAACATCTTCCCCCGCCTCAACCATCCGACCTGGCTCACGATTTACCCGCCGGGGGCGCAAGCATTCTTCCGCGCGGTCTACGCCGTCGCCCCCGACAGCGTCCGGGCAATGAAGCTCGCCATCGGGCTCGTCGAGGCCCTGACGCTGGGGCTCCTCCTCGCCCTCCTCAGAGCCCACAACCTCCCCATGACTCAGGTCGTGATCTACGCGTGGAACCCGCTCGTGCTCATCGAGATCTGGGGAAGCGCGCACTTCGACGCACTCGTACTGACCGCCGTTGTCGGCGCCGCGCTGGCGGCGGCCCGCGGAGCGCGCGGCCTGGCGGCCATCCTGCTCGGCCTCGCGACGCTCGCGAAGCTCTACCCGGTCATCCTCATCCCCCTACTCTGGCGGCGCCGCGACTGGAAGCCGGCCGTCCTCTACTCGCTGACGGTCGTCGCGGGGTATCTACCGCTCGGCGCGCTGGGACGCGAGGCGTTGGGGTCGCTGCCGCGCTACCTCGTAGAGGAGTACTTCAATCGCGGGCTCGTAGGCTCCCTCATTGACTCGCCGGCGCTCACTGTCCTGGTCGTCGTCCTGTGGGTGGCCTGGGCCGCGACGCGCAGCGGGGACTTTGCCCAGCGCGCCATGCCGCTGATTGCCGGCGCCGTCGTGCTCGCGCCGAGCGTCTTCCCATGGTATGCGGCTTGGTTAGTTCCCTTCCTTGCGGTCACCCCTTCGCCCTGGTGGATCGGGTTTACGGGCACTCTTCCGTTCGCGTACGCCTTCTTTCTGTCGTCGCCCTGGTCGATTCCAGCGTGGGCGCGGGCGGTCGAGGTGGCCCCGCTCGTGGTCGGCGCCTGCCTGGCGATTGCCCATCGATTTGACATCCCCGTGACGACGGCGCCCCGGAGAGTTCTACGATCGCTCCGCCGCGGCAGCGGCGCTTCGCATGGAGGAAGCTGATGCAAACCCTCCCCGAAGCTCCGTGCGCGGAGCGATCAATCAGACGAGCCAGCGGATCAGCTGCGCAAGACGGCTACCGCCTGCAGCCGCCCGGTCAAGCGGAGGCACCAGGAACGCATCCACGCCGAAGCTGCGGCCAGCGTCCGTCAACAGGAAGAGGACCGGGAACATGATCAGCATCGTGTAGGTCCAGCCCCACTCGTGTGGCACGCTCAGGATGCCAATCGTGATGTTGGCGGCCATGCCGATCGCCACCAGCGATCCGAGCCGTGTGCCGAGCCCGAGGATCAGTGTCGCGCCGATGTAGGTCTCGGTGATCAGCGCCATCCATCCGAAGAAGGTCCAGTTCGGGATCATGACGTTGACCAGGAAGTCCTTGTGGGCGGCGACGGTGGGATACTGGATCTGCTGCTGGACCCAGTACCAGAGACCGCCACCGGACTTCCGGCCGAAGTCGTCCGATGGCACCTTCCATCCCGACTGTTGCCACCAGAGGTAGCCATAGAGAATCCGCGCCAGCCCGAGAGGCCAGAGCGGTGCCATCGCCCGGAGCCAACCCTTGCGGGGCCGCTCCTCTCTCGGCGTCTCCTGGTCGTGTTGAGGGGACCCGGTCATGACCGCTCGCTCCTGCAGTGTCGTAGGCATCGCCTTCCCTCCAAGCCTCGCGCCTCAGTGGGCGCGGGCGCAGTAGTTACACCGGAAAATGTTAACGCCGGGAGTTCTCGTGGTGGAGCGTGGCGCGATCGGCTCAGGGGGCGTACGCTGGGGATGCTCAGCCTGATCCGATAGAGCCCCGTCTGCGCCGCCAGGTACAGCGTCCGCCCGTCGTCGTCACCCCAGGCCATGTTGTGGGGGTGCTCGGGTCCTCGTAGCGTGCCGAGGTGGTTCCCCGCTGCCGAAAGGACCCACCCCAGTCCTCCTTGAGTGTGTGCGCGCCTATTCCGCGGGCGCCTCGCTGGCGCCCGCCGCCTTTGCGGCCAGCCCGGGTGCGCTTGCTGCCGATTGGACACGGTCCGCGGGACGCCAGGTTCGGACGGCGAAGGCGCGAAGGTACGGCTCACGCGTGCATGGAGGGCCCGGTCACGCGAATCGGCGGCCGGGCTCAACGGGTCTGAACGACCGGTGGTGTGATTCTCGGGTTGGCGATGACGCCGGCCGCCGCGAGGGCGCGGGGTGTCGGGCACAGGTCGCGAGCGTGAATGTGAGCATCGGCAAGGCGCGGACCGCCGCCGTCACCTCCCACTCGAGCCGAAAGTAGCGTTCGAGGCTCTGGGGGGCATAGACCTGCGCCGAGACTCCGGCCGCGCCAGTGAGGAGCGCCGCGACCGTGAGCGCTGCGATTCGTCGCCGCATCGCCGTCCCTCCTTACTGTCCCTTTAGAAGTCGGAACCTACGGTTGCG